>Ga0315277_10013425_pt1 | contig 10206 bp, 10 predicted proteins | sample YL17G05_15_MG_FD_203695 | JGI IMG/M metagenome (GOLD analysis project Ga0315277, IMG submission 203695) | Sediment microbial communities from Yellowstone Lake, YNP, Wyoming, USA - YL17G05_15 | ecosystem: Environmental > Aquatic > Freshwater > Lake > Sediment | place: USA: Wyoming | collected...
AGCGGTTTCCGCCGCTCGCATTCACCGGCAGGTCTTCGAAGCGAACGACCTTCGTGGAGAGCGGTTTCTGCTCGGCGGCCTGAATTCCTGTCGCCGCGAGCGCGGGGAGCATCAAGCATAAATTCCCTCTTGACCAATTCATCGCATTCCTCCATGTGATTTTTCGACCATCGTTGTCTCCGGGTCCCTACCGGGGCGTTGGGGCCTGGCCGGACGGTGCATCTTGAGGCGCTGGCGCCGGGCTGGCGGCCTGCGGCAGTTGTGCCTGTTCGAGTTGCCGGTAGACATCTTCAATTGCCTGCGGGACAAGCTCGCGCGCGCTCCAGTGATAGGTTTCGAGCGGATTGAGTTCGCGCTTTACTTCCTCCAGGGGTTTGCCCTGCTGAATGCGCGTCTCGACTTCACGAACGAGCCACGCGAGGAACCCGCGAAACTCCGCCAGTTGTTTTTTGTCTCCCGGCGGCCCGTGTCCGGGGACGTAGGTGTCCACGTCCCAGGATTCTACTTGCTGAAGCGTCTCGATCCACCGCCGCACGTCGCTTGATGCCAGGCGAGGAAAGAAGCCATTTTCGAAGAGGTGGCCGAGGAAGAGGGCCTTCGCGCCTGGAAGATACACGACAGAATCTCCAGCGGAATGCGCGCCGGGCATTGACAGGAGTTTGATTTCCTGGCTGCCCAGGCGGATCGTCATCTCGTGATCGAAGGTCTGGCCGGGCTGGGTCGGGTGGATGCCCCGCATCCGCGCTTGCAGCCGCCAGTTTTCGTCCTCCCGTAAGCGCCGGACGAGATCCTGCCGGTACCGCCGCATCTCGGCGGCGGCGATTGAGGTTGAGACGATGATGGCCTGCTGGTCCACAAATACCTCGTTGCCCAGCATCTGATCGGCGTGCGAATCCGTGTTGATGACGTACCGCACAGGCAAGTCAGTCCGCCGCCGGATTTCAAAGAGCAACTCGCGCGCGTGAAAGGGCGTATTCGTGGTGTTCACCACCACCACTCCCTCGGAGGTGACGATGAACCCCGCGGTTCCCGTCCGGTTGAATTGCGGGTCGCCGTCCTGGTCCAAGACGTCGTCGGGGACCCAGATGAAGATACCGGGTTTGATCTCACGGATTTCGTAGAGGCCTCTCGCGAAAGGGCGGGAGTCGGAAGTAGGAAGTAGGAAGTAGGCGAGAAGAAGGAACAAGGAACAGGTTACAGGGAACAGGGACCGGGCGACGCGAGACCCGTCGTCCGTGGCTTTCGACTCTTCAACTCTCGACTCTCGACTGCTCTTAGATATCCACATATACTTGCGCGCGCCAGCCCGCCGCGGTCTGCTCCAGTATAAGCTGGTGGTAAGTAATCGCCTTGACGAGCAACTTCAATTGGTGCCGCGCCGGGTCGAGCTTCTCTCCACGCGCGACCGCCGCGAGAGATTTTTCCGAAAGAGAGTTTATCGCAAATTCGCGAAACAGCCAGCCTTCGGCGTCCTGAAGGAAGAGCAGCTCGCTGAGCCAGTTCACGAGCAGGCTGGGCGGGTCCTCCCCTGCCACCATGATCTTCGCCGACTCGCGCAGCTCGACGGTACCCAGGTCTATTACGATGTGAAACAGCGCCAGCGCGGCGTTGGCAAAAACCTCCTCGCGAGTTTCGCCAAACGCCTCGAAGCCGATGTCGGCCGTGTGCTCGAGAATGCGAAAGCGTTGCATCATTAGCTTTCAGCGGTCAGCGTTCAACTTTCAACACACAGCCTAAGGCGCGCTCTTAATTCAGCGCAAGAGCGCGGTGATAGAAACTCTCAAACCCGATAACTTACGCGCGCATATCATACGCAAGACGGGCGCGGTTTTGTAGGTGAGATCCAGGCGATGAGAGTGGAAATCCCCTGCGACAGTAGGTAGTATTGGGCCCAGCCGGCGCGATTTTCGAGAGGTTGGGGGACGGATCGCGGTCGTCATAATAGAAGCCTTCTTCCAGCTAGACGGCTGGTGTTCTGAATTTTGGACCTCCTGTTTATAAGAAGTATTTTGCCCGCGAGGTGGTTCCTGTGATGCGGCCCTCGATGCTCGGCTTGGCGTCCTTGACGCTCCTCGGACTTACTTCCGCCCTGAGGCTGGATGCGAGCGGTCCGGCAGGCGACACGGCGTCCAGAGCCGCCCTGGTACGGCGTACCCAGAGGGCTTCACCCGCCAAAAAGGGAGTGGAGGTGCAGGGTCCATTCAGCCTTTCGCCCCACACCGATCGGCCCGGCATGGACCTCCGAGTGGTTGACCTCGCGGATGGGAGACAGGATCTGTGCGCCTCGCTTTGCGAACATGACCTTCAATGCCAGGCGTTCGTTTATGCTTGGCCCCCCGCGCCCAATGGGTTCAAACGCTGCTGGTTGAAGTCCGGAGTGCCCGCGGCGATTGCCAAGCCCGGCAGTGTATCGGGGGTGAAAACGGAAAAGGCGCTGGCGGCCGATCGGATTGCGACAGCCAACGCCGCAGCTTCTGCCGCGGCCCGGAACACCCTTCCCCCGCAGAAACCCCCGGAGACCGCTCACCCTGACCGAATGCTGTTTGCCGCCCCCTTTGGACTGGGCATTCTTGGAGGTCTCATTAGTTTCTTCTATGGGTTTCACATCTATCGCCGGTATCGTGTGCTGGCGGACACGCCCGAACTCCCCATCCGCAGTATCGCCATGGGGCTGGTCGAAATCCATGGCACCGCATGCGGCGACTCGCCCCTCACGAGCCCCGTCTCACGCCGCCCCTGCTTCTACTACAAGGTCTTGATCGAAAGGTATGTCATCGATAAAGACAAGCAAGGAAATGAAGCGGGCGGGCATTGGTATCAAGTGAAGACGGACTCGAAGGGTTTCAAGTTCTATCTTCAGGATGCGACGAGCAAGGTGCTGATAGACCCCGAAGGCGCTGACTTCGACTTGCTTGTAACAGCAAAGCCGGAAATCACTCGCGCCGGAGGAGGCATTCTGAATCGGCTCGTCTACGGCAAAACAACCACCACGCCGGTGGGCAGCCTCCAGGCATACCTGGAGTCGGCGCTCTCTGGCGCTGCCTTTTCAGTGGACTCCATGGGGCTGGTAGCAAACCTGGCATCGGGCTCCATTCTGGGCGGACGAACCGAGAAAACCGACTGCTATCGGCTCACGGAACACTGCCTCCTTGCCGGTCAATCCTACGACGTGACCGGGACTTGCCTGGAAAACCCCAAACCCCGCGACGAGCACGACCGGAACATGATCGCCAAAGGAAAAAATGAGCCCACCTTTGTGATTTCCTATCGCAGTGAGCAGCAGATTGAGCGAGAGCTTCGCAAGCGCGCCATCACGTATATTTTCGTGGGGGCACCCTTGGCGACGGTTTGCCTCGGGCTTCTTCTCTGGAAGCTTGAATTGCTTTGAGGTATTTTAACGCGGGTTCTCGCGACTTTATCTCCGAACCGTCACCGCATTGCCAGCCCGCGTGCGCGAGGAGCTTCGGCGTCTTCGAGCCGTGGCAGGAGACACGATTCCTGGACATTCGGCGCGCGCGCGCGTAGGATGGCGGCCACTAAATAGGGGCTCCATGTCTTCTGACGGCGATTCCGTACTCTACCCCACGATCGGATTCGGCGTGGGAATTTACCTATTCTTCAAAGGCTTTCGCGAGTTCCGCAAGTATCGCCTTATGGCGGACACACCCGTCATCCCGATTCGCAGCATGGCGATGGGCCTCGTCGAAATTTACGGCACGGCCCGGGGAGAGCAGCAGGTCTCGAGCCCCGTCAGCCACACGCCGTGCTTCTGGTACCGAGTGGAGATTGAAAAGCGGACCAAGGATTCGAAAGGGCGCGAGAGCTGGTCGCATCTCGGCACCGATGTGAACGGCGTACATTTCTATCTCGAGGACGCAACAGCGAAGGTGGGCGTCAACCCCAGCCAAGCGGAGCTCGACTTGAAGCGGCAGTGCCAAGTGGAACGGTACGGTGACAATTACATCGAGAGGGTGGCGGCGGGCACAGCCGTGCCGCATCTTGTCGCGGCGAGGCCGCCCGAAGCCGCTGCCCCGGCGGCCGAAACCGGCCCTCCCGAGGTCTTGACGCCGGATGAGGCGCGGCAGGAGATGGAGCTTCTCCGCCGCCAAATGCGCCTCGAAAGGCGCGCTCAGCAAAGTTCGGGCACGAAGGCACTGTCATTCCTGCGCCGCCTCTCTTCGGGCGGGAGCAGCGGACGCTTCCGCCTGACGGAGTACTGCCTTGTCCCGGGCCAGCCCTACCACATCTCCGGCACCTGCGCGGAGAATCCCCACCCGCGCGATGAGGGCGACCGGAACATCATCCAGAAGGGCGAGAACGAGCCGACGTTTCATATTTCCTGGCGGACGGAAGAAGAGGTGGAGAAGTACCTTCGCCGCCGTTCCCTGAAGTACATCTTTGGCGGTGCGGCACTGTCTGTGGTCTGCCTGGGCATTCTGCTCAACGAGTTTGGCTGGTTGTAGGCCCCGGTGCACCCCGGCGAGCTTGCCAATCTGAACTATAATGAAACCGAGTTGCGATATCTTCTTTCGTGGCCAAGCGAACGATTCTGAGGGGGAGCGGAGGGCGCGCGGATGATTGGCTTGACCATCCTGATCGGGTTAGTGGTGATCCTGTTCGTCGTGGGGATCATCATTTACTTCATCACCATCTACAACAGCCTGGTGCGGCTGCGGAACGACATGGACAAGGCCTGGGCGAACATCGACGTCCTGCTCAAGCAGCGGCACGACGAGCTGCCCAAGCTTATCGAGACTTGTAAGGGCTACATGCAGTACGAGCAGAAGACCCTGCAGATGATCGTCGAGGCGCGGACCGCCTTCATGAAGGCCAACACCGTCGCGGAAAAAGCTCAGGCCGACAATCTGATTAGCGGAGCCTTGAAGAGCTTGTTTGCCGTTTCCGAGAACTATCCGGACCTGAAGGCCAATAACAGCTTTATGCAGCTTCAGAAGCGCATCTCCGAACTGGAAGAGCGGATTGCCGACCGCCGGGAGTTCTTCAACGACGACGTGAATACCTACAATATCCGCATCCAGCAGCTTCCGGATGTGTTTGTCGCCAAGATGCTGAGCCTGCAGCGACGCGATCTATTCAAGGTTTCGGACGAAGACCGTCGCGATGTGGAAGTGAAGCTATCCTGATCGGGTTGCCTCGGGTGGTCGCGGGTTCCTGAAAGGAGCGTCCTATGTCGCCTGCCATGTTCATTCTCGGATGGGTGATCGCCCTCGGGATTTTGGTCATTCTCGGCTTGATCGTCGTCGGCATCATCATGTACATCGTGGGTATCTACAACAATCTGGTGACGCTCAAGAACGATATCGAGCGGTCGTTTGCGAACGTCGACGTCATCCTCAAGCAGCGGCACGACGAACTGCCGAAACTGATCGAAACTTGCAAAGGCTACATGCAGTACGAGCAGAAGACACTGCAAGCCGTCACCGAAGCCCGCACCGCTTACATGCGCGCCACCACGCCCGCCGACAAGATGCAGGCCGATAACATGATGACCGGTGCGCTGAAGACGCTCTTCGCCGTCGCCGAAAAATATCCTGACCTGAAGGCCAACACGAATTTCATGCAATTGCAGGGGCGAATCACCGAGCTCGAAACCAAAATTGCCGGGCAGCGCACAACTTTCAACGAGGACGTGAACGTGTTCAATATCCGCATCGCTCAGATCCCGGCGAATTTCGTCGCCGGCTTCATGGGCCTCCAGCCCCACGCGCTCTTCCAGGCTTCAGAAGCTGACCGCGAAGACGTGCAGGTGAAGTTCACATAGCGTCGGGCTTCATCCGCGATTGTTGTAGCCCTGTGAAGTTGCCCCTTGACTCCGCGCCTTGCTTACCCCGTTGTGCGGCGAAAAAAAGGCCCGCTTGGGGAAGCGGGCCTGGGGAAAGGAGGAAACCTGGAAATAGGGTAGTGCTACCTCTTTTTCTTTGCTTTCTTCTTTGCTGCCATCGGTTAAATCCCCTCCTGTGTGGAGAATTGAGATGCGCGAGATGGCCAATATATTGAGGCCGGGCGCGTCCGTGACCCCATATGTAGTAGTATCATTCCGAATTGTCAAGCAAAATGTGAAGATTTTCAAATCTTCCCCCGGCCGGGGAAACACCAGGAGGTCCCTCAATGACTTTTCCACATTCCCGGCGAAGTTTTTTGGCGACATTGACTACCGTTGCCGCGGTTCGTTCGGCCAGCGCGATGCCCGGTAAGGCTCCGGCTTTACCTCCCGCAAGCATCGTGAGGGCGGGCGAAGGCTACATCGATCCGAGAAAAGTCCTGCTCTGGGAGAGCACGCGCAAAGAGATCAGGGAGGGCATCGAGAGCGGACGGCTGAAGGCGGCCATCATCCCCACCGGCAGCACCGAACAGCACAACGAGCACTTGGCGATGATTCAGGATACCGCCAGCGCCGTGTTGGTGGCGCAACAGGCGGCGCTTGTGCTGTGGCCGCAAGTGACTGTGGCGACGCCGGTTCCGGTCGGCATCTCGCCCTACTGGATGGAGCGCAAGGGCACGCTGACGCTGCGCCCGGAAACATTTCTCGCGATGGTTTACGACATCTGCGACAGCTTGCGGCAGCACGGCTTGAAGACGATTTTCATCGTCAACGGCCACGGCGGAAACGACAAGCCGCTCAAGGAGCACATGGCGGAATTCCGCTCCAAGCTCAGCGTGAGCATTGACGCCTGTTCGTACTGGGATGCCTTTGCGGAGGGCGCGAATCGCGAGGAAGCCCGGAAATACATGGAAAGCGGTGTCGAGAACATTCCGGGCCATTCAGCAGAGTTCGAAACCTCGTTCGCGCTGGCGGCTTTTCCGGAGCGCATTCACCGTGACGGGGTGGACTACGAGAAGGTTAAGCTGAACCTGAAGGACCCGAAGGATGCCGCCGACGACCGGCGGTATTACTACGATTCGCTGAAAGCCCGCGCCGAGAAAGGCGAGGCGATGATTCGTATCGCCGTGGATTGGGTGGCCGGGCGAATCCGCCGAATGATAAAGAGTCCCTAAACTGACCGAGGGGATTTTTCACCAGCCCCTAGTCCCCAGCACCTAGCTCCCGCTTTTTCCGCGTTGCTGCTGGACGTATCGCCCGACGTTTTCCACCGTGTCGATCCACAGGCCGTTGGCGGGGTCCTTCGCGTACTTGCAGAGCGCTTCGAGCGCCGCGGTGTCGGTGACCTGGAATCCTTTAGTGCCGATTTCGTGGCCCACAAAAATGACCCAGCGGCCATCTTTGGCCGCTTGGTCGACGAGCTTCTGCATTCCCGCAAAATCCATATCGTCGAAAGACGTCCCCATGGCCTGTGCCAGATCGCAGAACGCCGGGTCATTCGCCGCCTCGTCAAGGTAGCCGCGCGCCACGAGATACCGCTCGGCGATCAGCGGGACGTAACTCCGTACGTCGCGGCCTCTGCCCACGAACTTCAGCCCACACGGGTAAGCGAAGGTCCTGGGCTTCACGCCCAGCAAGCGCTCGATGTCGGCACTCCCGCCGTCCAGGTCCTTTGCCATCCGTTCGAGGGTGTAGTCCTCGAGAGCGTTTGACAGGGAGAACGCATAGTTCCCCGTGCACGGATGGGTTTGCGAGTGATTGCCGATTTCGTGTCCGGCGGCCACGATTTTCTTCCAGCCTTCGAGGCGCGGCTCGGCGTTGCGCGGCTCGACGAAGAACGTCACCTTGACCCCGCACTTCTCGAGTAACGCCAGACCCACGTCGGGCTGGCTCAGCCGCGCGTCGTCAAACGAGAGGCTGATCGCCGCCCGCTTGCCGTCCGGCCACTTGAAGGGCTTCTTCTCCTCAGTGCGCGTCGGAGGAAAGGCATACTGCACGGAGGCCGCAACGCCGAGGAAGAACAAGCAACACAAACCCATTGCAGTCGTTAGGGACCACTCTTTGCGTGACATTTTCCTTCTCCTGATCCTTGCGTTTTCCGGTCCGTGGCTTCCAGAGTGTACGCCCAACCGAGTCGTCCCGGAAGAGCGATTGCTCATGGCACCGTGATGCGGTACTGGGCGGCGTTTGACCACTGGCGGCTTCATCTGCTATTTTAGCTCTTTGTATTCTCTGGCTTGAAACACATGTAGGAATGCCGAACGTTCAGATTACCTTTCCTGACGGGACCTCGAAGGAATTTCCCCAGGGTGTCACCGCGCTGGAAGTAGCCAAATCGATTGGGCAGCGGCTGGCGGCAGACGCGCTGGCCGCGAAGGTGGACGGCCGTCTGGTGGACCTCTCGACCCCGATTGAGGCGAGCGGGCCGGTGCAGATCATCACGCCGTCGTCTCCCGAGGGCATTGAGATCTATCGTCACTCGACCGCCCACCTGCTGGCCGCGGCGGTGACCGAGCTGTTTCCCGACGCGCATCCCGGCATCGGGCCACCCACGGAGACCGGCTTCTTCTACGATTTCTACCGCGAGAAGTCTTTCACCGAAGACGACCTGGGGAAAATCGAAGAGAAGATGCGCGAAATCGTCAAGGCTGACGTGCCGAACGAGCGTGTGTACTACCCGAAGGAGGAAGGCAAGAAGCTCTTCGAGCAAATGGGCGAGTTCCTGAAGTGTGAGCTGATTGAGGAAAAGGCGGACCCGGTTTTCTCGGCCTATCGCACCGGCAAGTTCCTGGACTTCTGCCGCGGCCCGCACATTCCTTCCACCGGTCGCATCAAGGCCTTCAAAGTGCTGAGCGTGGCGGGCGCGCACTGGAAGGGCGATGAACACTCGCACCCCATGCAGCGCATCTACGGCACGGCGTTCTTCAGCCCCAAGGATCTCGACGAATTTCTGATCAAGATCGAAGAAGCCAAGAAGCGCGACCACCGCCGGCTGGGCAAGGAACTCGAGCTTTTCAGTATCCAGGACGACGCGGGGCCGGGATTGATCTTCTGGCACCCCAAGGGCGGCATGGTGCGCAAGGTGATCGAGGACTGGCTGCGCGACGAGCTGATCAAACGCGGCTACGACATGGTTTTCACGCCGCACACCATGCGCCTGCACCTGTGGGAGACCAGCGGTCACACCGATTTCTACCGCGCGAACATGTTCGGCGCGATGGATGTGGAGAACGACCATTACCAGCTCAAGCCCATGAATTGCCCGGGCCACATCCTGATCTACCAGTCGCGGCGGCGGAGCTACCGCGAATTGCCGGTGCGATTTGCCGAACTGGGGACCGTCTACCGCTACGAGCGTTCCGGTGTGCTGCATGGACTGATGCGCGTGCGCGGCTTTACCCAGGACGACGCGCACATCTTTTGCATGCCCGAGCAGGTCGAAGAGGAAGTGCAGACGTGCGTCGAGTTCGCCTTCGCCGTCCTCAAGACTTTCGGCTTCGACCGCTACGAAGTGGAGCTCTCCGCCCGCGACCCGGTGCATCCCGAGCATTATGCGGGCACGGAAGCGGAATGGAACCTAGCGGAAGGCGCGCTGCGCAACACGCTCGACCGCATGAAGATCCCGTACAAACATATGCCGGGTGAGGCGGTGTTCTACGGGCCAAAGATTGACGTGAAGCTGGTGGACGCCATCGGCCGCCCGTGGCAGCTCACCACCGTGCAATTCGATTTCAACCTGCCGCGCCGGTTCGGACTCGAGTACGTTGCGCCGGATGGCCATCCGAAGACGCCGGTGATGGTGCATCGTGCCTTGCTCGGTTCGATCGAGCGCTTCTTCGGGGTGCTCATCGAGCATTACACGGGAGCTTTTCCCGTGTGGCTCGCGCCCGTGCAGGCGGTGGTTCTGCCCATCAGCGAGAAGCACGCCGCCTATGCGCGCGAAGTCGTGGCCCAGCTACGCGCGGCCAACATTCGGGTCCAGCTCGACGACCGCAACGAGAAGCTCAACGCGCGTATCCGCGACGCGCAACTTCAGAAGGTTCCCTTCATGCTGGTGACGGGCGACCGCGAAATTCAGGGAAATGGCGTGGCCCTCCGCCGCCGCGACACGGGCGACACCGGCTTCCGGTCGCTGGCAGAGCTGATCCCTTGGCTCCGGCAGCTTATCGACACTAGGGCGACGGCATGGTAAGCTTGGGGGCACCTTCAAACCGAGGACGTCCGCCGACCAGGATGGACCGAGGGTTGGGGCTGTCGGCCCCAGCGGGCCAGGAGGGATGATTTATCGCTGACCGATCTGTTCGCTTAAACGAAAGGATTCGCGCCAAAGAAATTCGTGTAATCGATGAGGAGGGCCAGCAGCT
>Ga0315277_10013426_pt1 | contig 10206 bp, 9 predicted proteins | sample YL17G05_15_MG_FD_203695 | JGI IMG/M metagenome (GOLD analysis project Ga0315277, IMG submission 203695) | Sediment microbial communities from Yellowstone Lake, YNP, Wyoming, USA - YL17G05_15 | ecosystem: Environmental > Aquatic > Freshwater > Lake > Sediment | place: USA: Wyoming | collected...
TGTCGAAGGGCGAGCGGCGACTACATTCCGTGCGTGGTGAGCCTGTCGAACCGCCAACGGCCCACTTGGGTTTATCAGCACCCCGCTATCGGTTGAACCGGTTCATGGCCGTCTCGACGCCCTCCGTCAGGAGGCAGAGGATGGCCTCGCCAGCCGTGGCTACGGCCTCGTCCAGGATGCGATGCTCCTCGGCTGTCATCGGCGCCAGGACGTAGTCGACCACGACCTCCGGCTCCCAGGTCGGCTCGCCCGCTCCGCCTGGGGCGGACGGCCGGCCGATGCCGATGCGGATGCGCGGGAAGTCCTCGCTCCCTATCGCGTCGATGATGGAGCGCATGCCGCGATGCCCGCCGTGGCTGCCTCTGGCCCGCACCCGCACGCGGCCCAGGGGCAGGTCCAGGTCGTCGTAGACCACCAGCAATTGCTGCGGCGAGAGGCGGTAGCGCTGGAGCAGGTGGCTCACGGCGCGGCCGCTCAGGTTGACGAAGGTGCGGGGCTTGGCCAGGATCACGGGCCGCCCGGCCAGCCGGCCCTCGCCGACGGTGGCCAGCCGTCCCCGGCTGCTGAAGGCGATGCCGTGGCGGCGGGCCAGGCGGTTCAGGCACCAGAAGCCCACGTTGTGACGGCTGTGGGCGTACTCGCGGCCGGGGTTGCCCAGCCCCACGATGAGCCGCACGCCCTCCGACTCGCTCTCCGGCGCACTCACGGGGTTCGCGAGGGCCCTGGGGCAGGGCCGCCTCCGCTGTCGAATGGCTCCTGGCCCTGTCTGCCTGGCGTCCGGACAGGCAGGTCCAGGCGCACGGCGGGTGTGCGGTCCGGTCGGGCCCGCCGCTGCTCGCTGATGGCCTGCTGGAGGAGCCGCCTGAACACCTCCGTCGCCGCCTCCACCTCGCTCTCGCTGACCACGGGGAAGGCGCGACGTAGCCTTTCGAGCACCGGGGGGGCGGCTGTCGTCGGCTCCCCGGCGAGCAGGTCGCGCAGGAACTCCAGCAGTTCGTCGTCCAGGACGGAGGCCAGGCCGGCCAGGTCGCTGGCCTGCACCACCTGGAGGAACTGCTCGATGCGCTCGCCGCGGGCGCGGGCCAGGATGCGATGCACCGCCTCGCTGGAGAGGCGCGTCATCTGCTGGCTGAGGGCGCGGGAGAGGCGCCGCAGAACGGCGTCGGCCTCCGCCGAGGGCGGCTGGTCGGCCAGGGTGAGGCCGCAGGCCGGACAGGAGGCGGCGGCCCCCAGCGCCTCCTCCAACCGCTCGGCTAGGGGACAGTCTTGCACCGCGGCCAGCAGGCGTCCGTGCTGGGCAAGGGCGTCTTCCCCTAGCGGCCGCCCTAGCTGTTCGAGGCTGTTGAGGCGTGCCAGGGCGCGAGCGGTGGCCTCGCTGTCCTCCAGGGAGAGGCGCAGGCGGCGCATGTCCCGCCAGTAGCTGGCGTGGTGGGCCAGGAGACCGGCCCGGAAACGACCCCGGAAGTATTCGAAGGTGGCGCGCATGCTCTCCAGGCGGTGCGGCTCTGCCCAGAGGGTGGCGAAGGAGATCTGCTCCAGACTGACCGTACGGTCCATCGCCAACTCCGAGAGGCGCTCGGGCACCACGGCGCGGGCCAGGAAGTCGCGCATGGCGGCCACCGCCAGGGCGGCGGGCGGGTCGCGCAGGAGGCAGCGGGCGAGGAAGATGTCCTCGGCCAGGGCCATGGGGGCGGGATAGAGGTCGGTGAGGGCGCTCAGGGCCGGCGAGCGGGCCACCGTCGTGAGCCGTTTCAGGGTGCGGCGCGCCGGCGCCAGCCCCGGCCTCTCCACGGGCTCCACCAGGGGGGCCGGCGGCGGCTCCGCCACCCGGCGTGCCGGTGCCCCGACCGGCCGCTCGGCGCCGGGAGAGACGATCCCCAGCGCTTCGCCAGCGCTCCGGAGCAGGGAGCGGAGGGCATCGACGATCGGGCGTCCTGTCTCCGCCGGGCTGCGGCCCAGGGCGGAGGCGAGGGCCTTGAGGTAAGGCTGGAGGGCCGCCGGCGCCGCCCCGACGGGCGGCCGTCCGGCCGCCTCTGCCCAGACCGGTGGCGCCTCTTTGGAGGTCCTGTCGCGGGGACGTCGCGGGGTCATGTCGGCGGGGCCCTCTCGGTGACGGCTCTACCGGATAGGAGTGGAACCGCGCCTGCCTCCCAGCGGCGGGCGGCCCTCATGATACCACAGGCGGACGGGGAATCAGGGACCGGCGTGAGACAGACGGGCCGGCTTCGGCGGGCCTGCCCGTCGGGCGGGCGGCCTCCGTCCAGCCGGCTCTCGGAGGGAGCGGACCAGGTCCGGGAGGACGCTCAGAAGGTAGTCCACCTCCGCCTCGGTGTTGGAGGGGCCGAGAGTGAGGCGGAGGCTGCCCACCGCCATCTCCAGGGGGAGCCCCATGGCGATCAGCACGTGTGAGGGCTCCCAGGTGGAAGAGCCACAGGCGGCGCCGGAGCTGGCGGCGATGCCTACCTCGTCCAGGCGGGCCAGCAGCGCCTCGCCTTCCACGCCGCGAAAGCTGACGTTCACGTTGTTGGCCAGACGCCGCTCCGGGTGGCCGTTAAGCTGCGAGCCGGGGATGCATGTCAGGATGCCCTCCGCCAGGCGGTCGCGGAGGATGCGGCAGGCGCGGCTGTTGGCCTCGCGGCCCTCCTCGGCCAGCCGCAGGGCGACGCCGGTGCCAACGATGCCGGCCACGTCTTCAGTGCCCGCCCTGCGCTGCCGCTCCTGGCCGCCGCCCGACTGCTGAGGCAGGAAAGGGGTGCCCCGGCGCAGGTAGAGGACGCCGGCGCCCTTGGGGCCGTAGAACTTGTGGGCCGACAGGCTCAGCAGGTCCACCCCGAGCGCTTCGACGTTGAGGTCCAGCATCCCCGGCGCCTGCACGGCGTCGGTGTGAAGGGGGATGCGCCGCCCCCAAGCGCGGCCGCGCTCGCGCAGGGCCCCCGCCATCTCAGCGACCGGTTCGATGGTGCCCACCTCGTTGTTGGCGGCCATGACGCTGACCAACACCGTGCGCTCGTTCACGGCCCTGACGACCTCGTCGGGGTCTGCCAGGCCGTGCTGGTCCACGGGGACGTAGGTGACCTCAAAGCCGAACTTCTCCAGGTACTCGCAGGTGTGGAGGACGGCGTGGTGCTCGACAGCGGTGGTAACCACGTGGTCGCCAACGCGGGCCTTCTTCTGAGCGAGGGCGACGCCCTTGAGGGCCGCATTGATGGACTCGGAGCCGCCGCTGGTGAAGACAACCTCCGTGGACCGGCAGCCCAGCACATCGGCCACCGAGCGGCGGGCCTGGTCAAGGGCGCGCTGCGCCTCGCGGGCCAGGGTATAGGTGCCCGATGGGTTGCCGAAGCGCTCCTTCAGGTAGGGCAGCACAGCTTCCAGCACCCGCGGGTGCAGCGGCGTGGTGGCGGCGTGGTCGAAGTAGATGAGTCCGCTCATAGTTAAGAGACCGCCCCGCTACCGAGGGCGGTCAAGAGAAAGAGCAAGCGTATGATACCCCTCTGGGGTATCATTGTCAACCAGAATGGCCTGCGGCGACTGGTTCGTGATGGGTGGGGTGGTTCTCGACCCCAGCCTAAAGGCGGGGGCACAGGTTGGCCTTCTCATGCCCTGGCCTTCAGATCATTGAGATTCTACTTCAGCAAGGCTCGTCCTTCGACAAGCTCAGGACGAGCGGAACTTGCCTGCTCATGGTGAGCTTGTCGAACCACGAGCGGGCCTCTATTCGTCTCACAAATATGGCCCATTATTCTCTCGATGACCATCTGGCTGGGGTCGTGTCCGAACCCGGCAACCGAAGGCACACCAAGAGCGCACCAATTACGCCCCTGGCAGCGAGTGCCTGTCCTCAGAACTTGATGATGCTGCGCGCCACCTCGCCGTTCTTCATGGCTGTGAAGGCCTCGTTGATGCGCTCCAGGGGGTAGGTGCGGCTCACCAGCTCATCGATCTTCAGCCGGCCAGCCATGTAGAGGTCGACGATGCGCGGCATGTCGACGAGCGGCCGCGTCGAGCCGTACAGGCAGCCCAGCAGCGCCTTCTCCCGCATGAGAGCGTGGCCATCGAGGCTGACCTTCTGGCCGAAGGGCACCATGCCGACCACGATGACCTTGCCGCCGGAGCCCACCATGTTCCAGGCCTGGGCGACGGTCTCCGTGCTGCCGATGACCTCGAAGGCGTAGTCGGGGCCGCCCCCGGTGAGCTCCTGCACGGCGGCCACGGGGTCGCCGGCGGCCGCGTTGACGGTGTGCGTGGCGCCGAACTGCTTGGCCATCTCCAGCTTGTTGTCGCGGATGTCGACGGCCACGATCTGGGCGGCCCCAGCCAGCACAGCGCCCTGGATGACGTTCAGTCCGACGCCGCCGGCTCCGATGACGGCCACGGAGCTGCCCGCCTGCACCTTCGCCGTGTTGACCACGGCGCCGACGCCGGTCATGACGCCGCAGCCCACCAGAGCCACCTTGTCCAGGGGGGCATCCTCCCGGATCTTCACGACGCCGTTCTCCGGCGCCACCATGTACTCGGCGAAGCTGGACACGGACAGGAAGGCAAAGATGGTCTGGCCGTTCTTGTGCAGGTGCAGGGTGCGGCTGCCGCCCTGGGTGCAGAGGAAGGGGCGGCCCTCGGCGCAGTAGCGGCAGGCGCCGCACCAGGGGATGAAAGAGAGAATGACGTGGTCGCCGGGCTGGACGGCCGTCACCCCCTCGCCCACCCGTTCGACGATGCCCGCAGCCTCGTGTCCCATGACGACGGGCAGGGGATAAGGCCATAGCCCTTCCATAAAGTGGAGGTCGCTGTGGCAGACGCCGGCGGCCACCGTCTTCACCAGCACCTCCCCCTGCTGGGGCTCGTCGATGTCGATCTCCTCCACTACCAGGGGCTTGTTCACCTCGTACAGGACCGCTGCCTTCATAGCGCACACCTCCTCTGGGGCTGTCGATGCGGCATCCCTCTGGTCCTCAGCGTTGCAGAGGTGAGGCCCTGCCGCCACGTCTCGTCGTCAGGTGCCATGCTGGTACACCTTAAGGCCTGCTCACCTCCGCCCGGAAGCGATGGTATTCCAGAAAGCGGCGTAGCGCCCGCGCCGCTCTCTCGAAACTGGCGAAGGAGGCGATGCCTCGGGCCGTCACCCGCTCCCGCAGCTCGGCCACTATGGCCTCTACGTGGCCCGGGTGCATGATGGTGAGGAACGGCTTCGGCGAGCGCTCCTGATAGGCGGTCAGGGCGTCCAGAGTCTCGTCCAGGGCCTTGGGGTCGGCCCGCCAGCGGCGCGCAATGAAGCCCGAGCCCATCTCCAGGGCCACGGCGTCGATGTGCTCGTCCTCGTTGAGGATGTCGAGCATGCGCACCAGGTTCCCTATCGAGCCGCCCCAGCCAATGGTGCCGCCGATGTCCAGGGGGTTGCGGTAGCTCCCCCCGATGATGTTGAAGAAGGAGGCCAGCTTCTCGTAGGAGGAGGCGGTGAGCAGAGGCACCTCCAGCCCCTCGCTGGCGAAGGCGTCGGCTATGACCACCGACTGGCCGCCCGTCGTGGCCATGAGCCCCACTCGCTGACCGGTGCTGGGCTTCAGGTAGAGGAAGGCGTCCACGGCGTCAACGGTCTCATCCAGGCTGTCGGTACTGACGACGCCGGTCTGGCGCACCAGGGCCTGCCAGACGGCGGAGGCGGTGGCCAGGGCCGCCGTGTGGGAGGCGGCCCCCCGCTGGCCAGCCTCCGTCTGCCCGCCCTTCCAGATGACGACGGGTTTGCGCCGCGCCGTCTCACGCAGGACGCGAAAGAAGCGGCGGCCATCGCCTACCCCCTCCAGGTAGAGGGCGATGATGCGGGTCTCCTCGTCGTCGGCCAGGAACTCCAGGTAGTCCGACACGTCAACCACCGCGCCGTTGCCCATGCTGACCGACTTGCTGATGCGCACGCCGTGGGCGGCACCCAGGAGGCTGAAGTTGATGGCGTGGGTGCCGCTCTGGGAGATGAAACCCACGGGCCCGCTCTCGCCGGTCGGCTGGTCGGCGGCCTGGCGCACTCCGAGGGCGGGGTTGTAGATGCCCATGCAGTTGGGCCCCACCAGCACCAGGCCGTTCTCGCGGGCCAGACGCGCGATCTCCTCCTGAAGCCGGATGCCCTCCTCCTCGCCCGTCTCGGCGAAGCCGGAGGTGAAGAGGGTGACGCCGCCCACCTTCTTCTTGACGCAGTCGGCGACGATGCGGGGGGTCACGGCCCGCGGCACAGCGCAGACCACGTAGTCGATCTCGCCGGGGACGTCCAGGAGGCTGTGGTAGTTGGGGATGCCCAGGGCCTCGATGCCGGGGATCTCCTTGGGGTCGATCTGGACGGAGTAGACGGGGCCCTGGAAGGTGCGCATGTTCCGCAGCCAAAGGTAGCCCAGGGCCTGCTTATCGCCAACGACGGCCACGCTGCTCGGGCTAAAGACGCGCCGCAGCCGCTCGGCCCCGACGCTCAAGGGGAGTGCTCTCGTCGGCCGCCAGCGCCGGCCCGTCCGGCGGCGTGACGGACGGGCAATCCCTTCTCCCGGCGGCGCTTCTCTTCCAGCTTCTTCCGCTTCACACGGTGCTTACGAAGCGCTACACGCTTCCTCTTATTCATAGGGCCTCCGCCACGACGGGCAGGTGCATCATGAAAGGACGATGCGGGCGTCCACGGCCAGGGCGCCGTCCTTGTAGGCGAAGACGGGGTTGAGGTCCAGCTCGGAGACCTCCGGTTGCTGCTCCACGAACTCGGAGACACGCAGGAGGAGGCTCTCCAGAGCGGCCAGGTCGGCGGGGTCCTGGCCCCGGTACCCTTCCAGGAGGGGGAAGCCTTTGATCTCCCGAATCATCTGGCGCGCATCGCGGGGGGCGATGGGTATGATGCGGAAGGAGACGTCCTTCAGCACCTCTACCAGGACGCCGCCCAGGCCAAACATGATGACCGGCCCGAACTGGGGGTCGGTGCTCACCCCGACGATGACCTCGATGCCCGGCCGGGCCATCTGCTGCACCGAGACGCCGTCGATGGTGGCGTCGGGGGCGGCGCGACGGGCGGCAGCCATGATCTCATCGAAGGCGGCGGCCACCTCCTCCGGCGACTTCAGTTCTAGCTTGACGCCCCCAACATCGGTCTTGTGGGTGATTTGGGGGGACACGACCTTGAGGACCACCGGGAAGCCGATGTCGCGGGCGGCCTGGACAGCGGCGTCGCGGCTGGTGGCGAGGCGGGCGCGGGCGGTGGGGATGCCTGCCTCCTCCAGGAGTTGCTTGGACTCGACTTCGGTGAGGATCTTGCGGCCCTGGGTGCGGGCCCGGTCGATGATGGTGGTGGTGGACATACTATTGTGCTCCCTGGGTGAGGGTGTTCGGGTAGCCGCCGGACGCGGGCCAGGCTCGTATGGGTCCGCCCACGGGCGGGAGGGCGAGCCTAATGATAGGGGACGAGGCGGCAGGGGTCAACGAAGCGCCAGCCTGCGCCAGAGTCCAGGTCTTGTCGCCTGCGGGGCAAGTTCGCGGCTTTCGGTTTCCCACGTAACCGCGCCGGGCCGACCTCGGCGGCTGTCGAAGAAGCTCCGCTCTGCGCTAGCCCGGCTCGCGCAATTGACGTGCCGCCCCCGGACGTAGCACTATCGTGGGGTGGGTGTCCTCGGATAGCGACTGGAGGGATAGATGGAGCTGGAAGGCAAGGTGGCCATCGTCACGGGTAGCAGCCGCGGGGTCGGCAAGAACGTCGCCCTGGAACTGGCAAAGGCCGGCGCCGACATCGTTGTCGCCGCCCGCACGGAGCAGGTCAGGGACCCCAAGCTCCCCGGCACCATCTTCGAGACGGCGGAGGAGATCAGGGCCCTGGGCCGCCGCGCCCTCCCCGTCCGTACCGACGTCACTGACGAGGAGTCCATCGAGGCTATGGTGCGCCGTACGCTGGAGGAGTTCCGGCGCATAGACATCCTGGTCAACAACGCTGGCATCATGGCTCCCGGCCCCCTGGTGGACGTGCCTCTCAAGCGCTGGGACCTGGTGATGCGCGTCAACGTGCGGGGGCCTGTTGCCTGTAGCCGGGCCGTATGGCCCCACATGGTGGAGCGTCGGGACGGCGTCATCATCAACATCTCCTCCGTCGTCGCCGACCAGCTCGGGGGCGGGAACATCTCCTACAGCGTCAGCAAGCAGGCCCTGCGCAAGTTCAGCGAGGGCCTGGCCGAGGAAGGCAAGCCGTACAACATCCGCGTCTTTGCCCTCTCGCCCGAGGGTCTTGTGATCACGCCCGGTACCATGTATCACCGTCTGCCCGATCGGGTGCCCAGTGGCCCCTCGGTGGAGGACCCGGAGGTCATGGGGCAGGCCGCTGTCTTCCTCTGTAGCGACGCCGCCCGCGAGCTGACGGGCCGCCACTTCTACAGCCGCGCCCTTCTCCGGGAGCGAGGCCTGCTGAAGGCATGACGGTGGACAGGGAGGAGCCACCGTGGGTAGGGGGATTCGCAGGTCCCCAACATCACCTTGAACTTTCCCATGTTCGCTGTATTGTGCTTAGTGCGACTGTTAGGAAAGCCTGTGAGATCATCGATCAAGCGGTAGGCGGATATGGGGCGGCTTCAATGGCAGAGAGTGTGGTTGGGGGCGCCCGGAACTAGCCTAAGGAAAGGGACGTTCGGCGCCAGATGTCGTTCCTTGCGTTAATCGCGCGCAATGTCTTCACGCACAAGGTGCGGTCTTCGCTAACCGGCGTTGCTGTCGCCATAGGCATCATGACCGTGGTAGCGCTGGGCGTGCTTACGCACAGCCTCCGCGTGACGGCGATCTCGGTTCTGCGGATCGGCGAAGCCGACTTCACGGTCGCCCAGAAGGGCGTCTCGGATGTCGTGTACAGCGCGTTGGATGATGCGCAGGTGCAGCGCCTTAAGTCGTACCCCGGAGTAGATAGCCTTGTCGGCGTTCTCATTGCGGTGGTGAAGCTAGACTCGGGTCATCCCTTCTTCCTTGAGCTCGGCATCCCGCCGGATCAACTGGCGAACTTCGGTGTGCGGGTGGTCGACGGGAGGGCGTACGACGCGAATGCGACGGACCAGGTGATGCTCGGCTACCGCGCCGCGGACGACCTGCATAAGACGGTCGGAGACATGATCACAATTGACACCGTGAACTTGCGCGTCGTGGGCATCTACTCGGTCGGGAACGTCTTCGGTGACTCGGCGTCGATGCTGCCGCTGACGACGCTTCAGGGCCTCGAGCGCAAACCAGGCACCGTAACGCTGGCGTTCGTGAAGGTGAAGCCGGGGACTGACACTGCGGCCCTGCGAGCGACAATCGAGAAAGACAATCCGGCGCTCGCGACGGTGCGGACCGAGTCGGAGTTCGGTCGCGTGGACCGAAATCTGAGACTGATCAGCGCCGCTAACGTGGCCACATCGATCCTGGCGCTGGTCATCGGTGCCATCGGCGTGATGAACACGACGGTGATGTCTGTGTTCGAGCGGACGCGTGAGTTCGGCGTGCTGAGGGCGGTGGGTTGGACGCGCGCGCGCGTCCTCGGTCTGGTGATGGGCGAAGCGGTCCTGATCAGTCTGACGGGAGCCGCTGTCGGCGTGGCTATGGGCTTCATCGCCATCGAGCTGATCCAGCACGTGCCGGAGGTGGTGGGCGTCTTTCAGCCGGACTATCCAGCGGGCATCTTCGGACGCGCGCTCGGCATCGCGTTCGGCATGGCGTTGATCGGTGCCTTCTATCCTGCCGTGCGCGCCGCACTGCTGGAGCCGATGGAAGCGCTGCGGCATGAGTGAGGGAACGCTGCCCACGGCCGCTATCCAGACAATCGATGTCGTCAAGGTATTCGACGGCGGCCTCGTTCACGCGCTGGACGGCGTGACGATGACGGTTCAGCGTGGCGAGTTCGTGGCGGTCATGGGGCCATCGGGCTCCGGCAAGTCAACGCTCCTGCACCTGGTTGCCGCGCTGGATGTCCCCACCTCCGGCACAATCATCGTCAATGGCCGCGACCTGCGCTCTGCTGGCAACGAGCGCTTCCGGCGCAGCGAGGTGGGACTCGTCTTTCAGTTGCACAACCTGCTGCCGCACCTGAATGCCCTCGAGAACGTCGTAGTACCGATGTTCAGCAATGGCATGGGGTACCGGCAGCAGCGCGAGGGTGCGCGCGAACTGCTCGAGGCGGTCGACCTCTCGGCGAAGGAGAAGACGACGCCACCTCGCCTTTCGGGTGGCGAGCGCCAG
>Ga0315277_10013427_pt1 | contig 10205 bp, 9 predicted proteins | sample YL17G05_15_MG_FD_203695 | JGI IMG/M metagenome (GOLD analysis project Ga0315277, IMG submission 203695) | Sediment microbial communities from Yellowstone Lake, YNP, Wyoming, USA - YL17G05_15 | ecosystem: Environmental > Aquatic > Freshwater > Lake > Sediment | place: USA: Wyoming | collected...
CGGCGGCGCTTCTACGATTCTGGCAGATTGACCAGGAGGGACTGGCCGGGAAATAGACCCCGTGTCAGTCCAGCTTGAGCGTCGGCTTGTCGGGAAGCTGCAAAAGCTCCTTGTCGGATGCGACCGTGACCTCGTCAGGAAAAACAACCACTATCGCGCTGAACCGGTCGCTTCTCCAATGTTCTTCCCGCAGCAGCCACCGCTTCACAAACTCTGCCACCGATTGTCGGCACGCTTCCCGGGCAAGCTGAAGATGGTTTGTGTCCATTGCCCTTTGTTCCAGCAATCCAGTCAGGCTCTGCTCCAGCTCCTCGAGCTTGTCATTCTTGTCGAATCGCGCCCACCCGCTCTCGGCGTGCTTTTCCATGAGCGCGGTGTGAATCGCCGGGGGCAGGCTCGGGCGAATCTGCGGCGCCAGCACCACGCAGACGTGATCCCGAGCGGCGAGCCGCCACGAGTCCGAGAGCCGCAGATGATAACGGAACGTGACCGGCACGCGAATCTCGACGACGGTCGTGCCCAAATAGAGGTAGTCCCAGCCAATCCGTTTCTCATCGCTGCGCTTGAAGGTCTCGTCGCTTTGGGAAACGGCTAATTCCAGAACATCGCCCTGAGTGGAAGTGATCCGTGGAATGCTCTCCCGAAAAGTATGCGTGATCTTGCCAGTCTTGAAATTGCGAGCCACCGCCGAGGCGAGGGCTTTGGCCTCGCGCACTGTCATCACATAGGCCACCAAGGCGAAGGCCGCGAGGATGATGATCGTGGCGGCGACAATCGCCGTCCCCCACGGAAACAGTTTCTGAGGTTTGTTGTCTTGCATGGCGGGTGCGCGAGACGGTTCTACCGTCGAAGCCCAGCGGCAACTGGTGAGAGGATTGGTGCGCGCTTGGCGGGGCATTGGCGCTGGTCCGTGTTCATGCCGGCGAGCCTGCGCCCAAGCCATTTTGGCGTCAAGCGTGGGTGTCATTTCCGGTCGGACAGTGGGCACCATCGCCGAGCGACACCATCAAGCAACCGACCAGTGCTGGCTCGTCCTGATCGCAGCCCAGCCCCGCCGAGGGATTACAGGGAGGCGCTCGACCGTGGCGGCCCGGCGCGGATCGTTGCGAAGTCGAAGGTCGTGATCGCTGCACCACCACGGCTCTGGCAAGCCTCCGCAGAGTACTTTCCTGCCTGCTTCGTTCGCCGCGCCGTTAGACTGAAGCGGGCTTATCCGGCGGCTCGTCCTCTGTGGAGTCGAGTTGGGGGACTCCTTCGCGGCTGAGGATTTCGCGGGCCGACGCGGCATCGTCGGGGGCGACGCTGAGCTTGACGCCCGCATAATTGTCCATCGCCGGGAGCATCCCGCCGCAATCATCCGCCGTCAGCAGGCAGTGAATCCCATTGGCCTCCAGGCAGGCCGCGGCGCCTTCCGCCGCGACCTCGGTGGCATAGGTTCTCACGGTGACCATTGTTTCCGGATTCATGGCACGTCTCACTGGGGCAGTTTGCTTATCGCTGGAACAATTCTCCCAAAGTATGGCCCGCCTTGCCATTGAAGTAAAGGCCGCACGGGCCGCAATGGGCCGCAGTCGGAGGTTGTCTGCCGGGGTGGACGCGGAGTTGCCAACGGCATCCGGCGGCTGCCTGAGCTTTGCGCGCACCCGAACCCCATGCCTTTCGAGGAGGCAGCGCGGATGGAAAAGGGGTTAGCGGCGGACTTGTGCCGAGCCGGTTCCACCATCGCAGGCGGGCACCAGTTCATTGCGACACAACCGGACAGTACCTGAAAAGCAAGTTCCGGCTCCCGGCCGTGAGCGCGCGCCTCAGCGCAGCGTTTTCAGTTTCAGATTGCGGAACTCGATGCGGTAGCCTTCGCCCTCCAAGCCGAGGCGGCCCTGCTCTGCGCCACAATTCTCGAACTGACAAGTGACCGCGCCGTTAACCCAGAGCGTCAGCACCTTGCCCGCGGCGGTGATCTCAAGCGTGTTCCATTCGCCCGCAGGTTTCACCCGTGACTCCACAACCTTTTTGTCCAGGCTGAACCACTTCTTTGGCTTGTCCCCACCGGGCGTTTCACCGAACAGGTATCCACCGCTGGCGTCTCCGATTTGCGCCTGATGCCAGATCGCGCCGTCCTTGGAATTGCGGACGTAAGCGCCGCTGTTATAGCCGGTCTTGCCTTCGATCTTGGTGTAGCGGAACTCGAAGTGAAAAACCGCGTCCCCGATTTCTTTGTCGAACAGCAGCATGTCATGCCCGCCGTCCCCGTCGCAGATCAGCAGCTTCTGCTTGGCATCTACGTACCACTGGGCCCGGCCCAGTTGTCCGGTGGGCGGCACGGGCACGCGATACCAGCCTTTGAGGTCGGCGGACGGAAGAATATCCACCCAACCCTGCGGGTCGCTTTCCAGTTTGCTCTGGGTTTCCGCCCCGTGGGTTTTAACGACGCCGAGCAGATTTGCAGCCGCCACGAAGGCGGCAGCCGCGACTGAGAGAGGCTTGTAAAATTGATTGAGCATGGCTGAGGCTAAAAGCATGACTCTCGAAAGGCAAGCCATCCAGTCCCGCCCCAGACCAATGCGTTCGGGGATCAGCATGATCCGAAGGGCGGCGACGGTAAAAACGGCATCGGCATCCGCCTGCTGCCGGAGTTGTATGCGCACCTGGACCCGATGCCGTTCGACGCGGCAGCGAAGATGGAAGTGGATTTGGCGGAGGATTTGCGCCGGGCCGGGCACACGGTTACCGGCAGACATTGAGCGCCGTTTGTGAGAGAATCCGAACGCGTGCGGCTATCGTAACGCTCCGGAGACGACGCTGCCTTCATCGTGGCCGACTGCGGGTGGTGCTGTCGTCGCTACTCCACGACCGCCCGATAGAACATCACCTTCTGGCCCATGTCCCCGTCCGTGACCTGCTTCACGCCCTCAGATCCCATCCACCCAAACCAGATGTTCTCCCAGTTCCTCAAATCGCTGCTTCTCTGGAGACGGACCCACTGATTGGCTGCTCCCGTGATATTCAACTGCCAGCCGTTTGCCGTGAGTTGAGGGCCGCAGGTAAACCGAGGCGGTCTGAAGGAGTTGAACTCGTAGGCCCCGATGTCCCACGCCACCGTGCCGTCAAAGTTGCCATCAATGAACCGCGTGTTGCCGAGGATGTCGGCGGGGTCGGTGATGTGGCCAACAATCGTCCAGTTGTTCAATTCGACATCCCATCCCATTATCGGGAAACCGATGAGATTCGTCCCCGCATCAATGCACGGCGACTCCTCACGCAGTCGGAAATCCCCAGCAGCCCAGTCCATAAACCACGGCGGGGTGGTGATGTTGCCAACCCCGTTGGTGGGAAGTGGAGTCGTGCAGCAGTAATTCAATATCGTTCCGTTGGCATAGTTCCCGCCAAAGTTGTAATAAACGATGGAGTTGAAGACCGTACTCCCGTCAAACGACGTAGTCACCCCACCGCCATCGTTCCCCGTCACCGTGCAGTTGTATAGCGTGCTTCCAGCAGACCCACCGCCATCGTTGCCCGTGACCGTGCAGTTGTAGAGCGTGCACCCGGAAGCCCCGCCGCCAAACCAAGCAGCCGAGTTGCCAGTCAGTGTGCAGTTGTAGAGCGTGCTGACGCAGGCCCCGCCGCCACGGTACGCCGCGTTGCCGGTCAGCGTGCAGTTGTAAAGCGTGCTCCAACCAGCCCCACCGCCGCTCCCCCAAACTGAGTTGGCCGTCAGCGTGCAGTTGTAGAGCGTGCATAAATACGCCCCCGCCCCCCCCACGCCGTCGCAGTGAATCGAGTTGCCCGTCAGCGTGCAGTTGTAGAGGGTGCTGGAGTCAGCACCACCGCCGGAGCCAGCCAAGTTGCCGGTCAGCGTGCAGTTGTAGAACGTCCCGCCATAAGCCCCCCCGCCACGGCCTCCGCAGGGAGTAGAAGCTGACCCCAACGCAACATTCCCGCTCACTGTGCAGTTTGTCACTATTCCACTTGGTTCAGAGAACACACCACCACCACTGGACCCCGACCCCCAGATAACACTCACACAGCCGTTCATCAGGGTGAATCCGCTCAACACGGCGCTGGCACCCAGATACACACACCGGCCACTTCCGCCTCCATCAATTGTCGTCACCAACGGCCCGTTGACGCTTTCCAACCTGATGGCGTTCGTGATTGACACCCTATTACACAGGTAGCCGTATTCGTTCGTCTTTCCTCCTGTCGCATACACCCCATTCGTGACCAGCACCGTGTCTCCCGCCTTCGACACATCCACGGCATCCTGAATGTTCGTGGCGGCGTTTGCCCACGTCGCATACGGCGACACCGGGTTTGTGCTCAGGAGCGATACGTGCAGCGTGGCAGCGGAGAGGTTGAAGGTGGCCAGCCCGAAGGCGGCGAGGCTGAGACGAAGTGTTGTTTTCATATTTCCCCCATTACCGAAGGTTGAAGTTCATGGCCCAGCAGACGCCGGTCGAAGATTGCAGAAATCAGTCGGGCGATCCTTGCCTCCACTCACCCCACGCCACGCAAGAAGCTGGCGATTCTTTTTCACTTTCACCCGATTCCAAGGGTCATCTCAAAGTGATCTGAGACACCCTTCACCCACGTACTACGGCAAATCGCCCTGCGCCTAACAAGAAATCTGCAAAAATCTGCGGGTCGAAACCCGAAACTCCAGCCGCCGCACTCCAAAAACTGCGGAATTCCTGTAAGGCTGGGATTTACGACTACCCTACGCCTCTGCCATCAGAATGCAAGGTTTATTAAGGGGAGTGGATAAGCCGCCGCTGCCCCGTCGAGGGCAGAATCGGGCTGGCGGTTGGGATGGCTTCAAACGGCAGACCGCCGCTGCCCAGAGGCGCTTCCGAAGTACAGGTAAAAGCCCCGTTCCAAGTGCATCACGCCGAGCCTGCCGATCCGTACCTTGCCGGTTTTCTTGCAGGCCAACACGAGCGCGTAAGTGCCGGCCTTTCTCGGTGCCTGTGTCCCCTGGGTCACTTGAACAACTCGGCGAAGAACTGCTTCATCGCCTCCCAGGAGCGCCGGTCGGCCCGTTCGTTGTAGGCCGCGCCCTTCGCGTTGTCGTTCCCCGCGTTCCAATCGGTGAAGCTGTGGACTGCGCCTCCGTAGGCGACCAATTGCCAGTCCACACCACCTTGGCGCATCTCGTCCTCGAACGCGGCGACTTCAGAGGCTGGAACCGCCCGGTCATCGGCGCCATGCAGCACCAGCACCTTGGCTTTGATCTGTTTGGCGTCTCCCGGCGTCAGGCTGCTCAAACCGCCGTGAAAACTGACCACTCCGGCAAGGTCCGCCCCGCTGCGGGCCAGTTCCAGAACCGTGGTGCCGCCGAAGCAGTAGCCGATGGCGGCCACGCGCTTCGGATCGGTGAGTTCATGTTTGGCCAGCACGTCCAACCCGGCACGGACTCGCGCCCGGAGCAGTGCGCGGTCGTTCTTGTACTTGCCCGCTTCGGCCCCGGCGTCCTTCGGATTATTGGGCCGGATGCCTTTGCCGTAAATGTCCGCCGCGAAAACATTGTAGCCGAGCCGGGCCAGCATTTCGGCCCGCTTCTTCTCATAGTTGCCCAGCCCTTTCCACCGGTGGACGACCAGCACGCCGGGCCGCCTGCCCTGAACCGTGTCGTCGTAGATGGAGTATCCCTCCAGCACGGTGTCGCCCTGCTTGTACTCGACCAGTTTCGAGACAAGCTCCGCGTTGGCATTCAACGCGACCGTGAGGATCGTCAGGACAAAGATGTGAATTCGCATGGGGAGCCAGTAGCGCAAAACCGAAGGAATGCAAATGAAGCTGTCGGAACCGAGTGTGGTCGGACAACGGTGAAGGATTTGGGCGTGGACAATCTGCCGTCGCGGTGGGCGTCTAGTCTTTGACCAACTCGAGTTGGCCCACCCACATGAGATTGGGTCGCAAGGGGTGGCCGCCCCCGGCGAGTTGACAGATCCGCACGTAGCTGAAGGGCGTCTCCGGCAGCGGATAACTGCCCACGACCGACTGGTTGTTCTTTACCTCGATGACCGTCTTCCAAGTGTCGCTGGCCTTTTCTTTGACTTGGATGATGTAGTCCCGGGAAACCCACCAGCGGACTTTGTCGTCGCTGTTCACGTCATACGCCCAAGTCACCTGAAACCGGCCGCCGCGCTGCGGCTGGCTGAACTGCACTTCGATGCCGTGCGCCGTTTCGTCTTCCGCCGACGCCCAAGCCGCCTCCTGCCAGCCGAGGTCTTTGCGCTGTTTGATCCCATCGACAACCGGCGTCAGGTTGTATTCCGGATAAGGCTCGGTGGCGGTGAGCTTCGTCCTGGCCGGAAACCCGTTACGACTTGTTTCCAGCACCACGGTGGAACTGGCATCGAGCGTCAGCTCGACGGCCTTCGTTTGGGTCACGGACTTTTCTGCGGCGAGCAGGGAACCGGACAGCGTTACCGCCAGCAACAAAGTCAGGTTCGCCAAAACATTTCTCGTGAGGGGGTCTTTGGTGTGCGACATGGGCTGTTCCTTTCATTTCTCAGCGCGATCCTTGCGGGTCTCCCAGGTTTTCGGGCAACCGCCAAACTGAACCCGAACACCTTTCGCGACAGGCTGCGGGAATCCAACAGCCGATATTCGCAAGCGCGCATGAAAGAAAGGCTAGGATGCGATGGGGGCATGTCAAGTGCGCGGGTGAATCAACCCGATCAACGGACCAAACCACCGGCGGCTTCCGCTCTACAGCAGCGCAAGTTGACCGTGGCTGCTTGCCCCGCCATTCCGATAGCCCGCGGCAAAGTCTTCAATTCCTTCCAAGTCCTGAAGCAGGGCGACACGTTCAAATGAAGGCAGGTCGGCGCCGGTGCAGGCCACCACCCAGGCTGAGAATCCTTCGGCCTTTCTCCAGAACAGATTCTCCAGCGCCAGCCGGATTTCTGCCGCGCGTGCGCCGCAGGCAATCGTCACCGGCAAACCAAACCGATTGCGCGCCCAGCCGTGGGGCAAACGGCTGAACCCGGCTTGCGGATGCAACGCCAGCCAGATCAGCCGCACCAGCGAACCCAGCAGACGCGGCGCGTAGCCACCCAGCGAACCGAACCTCTCCCAGCCCGCGGTCGGGATTTCCTGCACCGAGAACTGGACGGCGTGCTCGCCGAACCGCCACGTCAGGAACTGCGCCTTCCCCGGCCAGACTCCAGCGCGATTGAATTTTGGTTTCAACCGGCGAAGCAATTTGGCTTCGCGGACGAGGGCGGTGGATTCATTGGGGCACAAATCAAAATCAATCCGGGCGACTTCGCGGACCATGCGCAGGTGCCGCCGGGGCATCCGCTCCGGGTTGGCGATGCGATAACTCCGCAGCCGCTGGCGCAGATTCTTCGCCTTGCCCACATAGACCACCTGGCCGGTGGCATCGTGCATCAGGTAAACACCGGGCTGCGCCGGAGCTTTGCGAAAGAATTCCCGCCCCAGCCGCTCGACGAGCGGTTTGGCAGGTCGAAACAACCATTGCTGACCGGCAGCCACGCGGATGATCTCAACACGATCTTTCCGTCATGGGAAGCCCAACCTTGCGGAACAATAAATTACCCGCGTTTCTGACCCCCGACCCGAACCCTTGGCAGGTTGGCCGCTTCATGCGGTTGACATCCGTACGTTCCTCGATTCTGCCCCGCACGCCAACGAATGCGATTAACGGTCCTCGCGGGCGCGTGCCATGCGAAGGCCGGGAGCTACGCGCAGGCGGCTGTCGTAGCCGCTGCCGTCGCCGCTTCCACGTCAAGGCGCCGTTTCGCCGCCAGCACCGTCGCGTTGTCGGTCGCAATGGTGGCCAGCCCCGTGCCAAAGCCTTTGAGCGGGTTGTGCCAAAGCGTTTTGCCGGTCAGCGGATCCAGGCAGAAGATTTCGCCGTAACAGGAGGCAAGAATCGCTCCCTCTTGCAGGACGACGTTTACAAAATCCGAGCCTTTGAGCCGCGTTGCCCACACTTGCTGGCCGGTAGCGCGATTCAGCGCCACGGCAAATCCTTTGATGCCGATGAACACCAAGTCGGAGGTTTTCATAGAATGTCCGTTGTCACTTCACCCGTGTGCCGTTGTTCAGCCCACTTTACTGCGGGGACGAGCGAATGACGAGTCATACCAAGCGGCCTGGTCCGGCGATGCCGCACTCACGCTGGACCGGTACCGAAGCAGGCGTGTCACGTTGGATGAAGAATCAGGCTGGAATCACCGCTGCCGTCTAACTGCTCTGGAGCCCCCATCGCCATTTTCGCACGGGCAGCGAACGTGACGCAGTGAATCCTGAAGCACCTCCCGTTTACTTCCGGTAAGCCAGGACCATTCCCTCGTTGTTCATGGTGAACGTATCCCCTTCCACGGTGCCGAGGGTCATGCCCGCGCCCTGCCACTTCATCGTCAGTTTCGGGCCTTCCCTCGTGTAGGTGGCCTTGACCTCAATGGCCGCGTCGCGGCCCGCCAAGGACATCTTGCTGCTGCAAGTGCCATCGGCATTGATGAGGAAACTGCCGGACTGGATGGTCATCGTGTGCCCTTCGTGCGTTACGGTGTAAGGTACCTTGTTCCCGTCCACGGACACCAAGGCATAGGTGCCCACCGGATTGATGTCGGCGGCAGTGGCGGCGGTGGTTTTGGTGTCGCCCACGACCTTCGCCTCCGGCTTGCACCCCACCCAAACCATGACAGTGAACAGGGGCAGGCAGCCAAGCAAAAGAAAGCGCCTCGTTGTGTGTTGTCGTTCGTTATTCAGTCGGTTGTGTTGTTGTTTCATGGCCGCGATTATACGGTCTGCCGCGGAATCCGGTAATTGATAATCCCGCTGGCTGCCTCGAAAGAATCAATCCTTGGGGAAACCTGCGATGCTGGCCTCCCACAACAAACATCCGCTTCGGGTGATGTCGCGGCACAGTTGACCAATTGCGCCTTTCAGCCGATGCTGCCGGCGAGCCAGCCCATGAACGGGGCCGCAATGAAAACGGAAGCATTGGATTCCGCCAAATTGACGGACACGCCTTCCACATATCCAGCGGCTGCTCCGGAAATCCCCGACCACCAGTTGCTCCACCGCATCGGCAGCGGCAGCTACGGGGAAGTCTGGATGGCGCGCAACGCCATCGGCACGTTGCGCGCGGTGAAGATCGTCCACCGCCAGAGCTTCCAACACGCCGAGCATTTCGAGCGCGAGTTCAAGGGCCTGCTCAAATTCGAGCCGATCTCCCGCGCTCATGAGGGTTTGGTGGATGTCCTGCAAATCGGCCGCCACGATGACGCCGGCTATTTCTACTACGTCATGGAACTGGCGGACGATGCGAAGCCCGATCCTGGATGCCAGATGCTGGATGCTGGATCACAATCCGCCGATGCGCGTCAGAGGAATCCAGCATCCAGTATCCAGTATCCAGAATCCTACACTCCTCGCACCCTCCGCTCTGACCTCCAGGCCCGCGGTCGTTTGCCGCCGGCAGAATGCGTGGCCCTCGGCCTCAAGCTCGCCGCCGCGCTGGAGCACCTACACACGCACAGCCTCGTGCATCGCGACATCAAACCCTCGAACATCATCTTCGTGGACGGCGAGCCGAAGCTGGCGGACATCGGCCTGGTGACGGCCATTGCCGAAGCGCACTCGCTGGTCGGCACCGCGGGCTACATCCCGCCGGAAGGACCGGGCACGCCGCAGGCCGACCTCTACAGCCTGGGCAAAGTCCTTTACGAAATCGCCCTCGGCAAAGACCGCCAGGACTTCCCGCAACTCCCGCCGGATTTGCAATCGCATCCCGATTACGCCGCGCTGCTCGAACTGAACGAAGTCATCCTCAAGGCCTGCGAAACCGATCCGCACCGCCGCTACGCCACCGCCACCGCCCTGGGCGAAGACCTGGCCCGCCTGCAGCAAGGCCGTTCCGTCAAACGCCGCCACACCGCAGAGCGGCGCTGGGGCTTCGTGAAGAAATATGGCTTCGCGACCGCCGCCGTCGCCCTGCTGGTCGCCGGAGGCTGGCTGCTTTCCAACCGATTTGGTGTTCCAAGAACTCAACGGGTTGACGCCCCTTCAGCGCCGGGACCGGCTGCGACACAAGCCCGATTTGTCGCCGTGCTGCCGTTCGACAACGAGAGCTTGGACAAGGCGGATGAATACCTGGGCCAGTCAATCGCGGACGAACTCAACGGCGCGCTGGCGAAAATCCCGGAGTTGCGTGTGCTCGGTCGGGACTC
>Ga0315277_10013428_pt1 | contig 10205 bp, 3 predicted proteins | sample YL17G05_15_MG_FD_203695 | JGI IMG/M metagenome (GOLD analysis project Ga0315277, IMG submission 203695) | Sediment microbial communities from Yellowstone Lake, YNP, Wyoming, USA - YL17G05_15 | ecosystem: Environmental > Aquatic > Freshwater > Lake > Sediment | place: USA: Wyoming | collected...
GTTTGAGTCATACGGATTATACATAATCTCTGTGATGCGCAGCTTCTCTGCCACCGGCCCAATCGCAAACACCGCCTCATTAAGCGCGCTCCAGGTGGTGGTACTCTTAACCCTCGCTTTGACGCAAGTGGTCTTATTGAGAGTGACGGCTTTGGTGTACGATACCGCGTGTGCTGTATTTACAGAACCGCCCGGCAGACGTGGGTCGGCACCGTCGAGAGTATAGTAAATCGTGCCGCTCGGAGCGGACATCGACAGGCTGAATCCGCCGGAGACGTATCCGCCTTGCTGGCTGAACGCAGGGGCTGTGACATTGGGATACCAGCCTTTTGCCTTAAGCTGATTAAGGACGGTAGTGGTGCGGCTCGGCAAGTAGGTACTCTTTATCCAGTTGACCGCGCTAAGCCAGTTGTCTCTTGTCAGAGGCGTCTGTGTCTTGGCATCGCCCCATCGTGCGGACTCAGCAATAATAGCCAGGTTAATCTGGTTGGCAAGGGTCTGGATGCGGCTTACAGACACAGCAGGCGTCATAATTCCATTACTTAATACAAAGTATTTGTGTGCCCGGTCGGCCAGTCGCATTTTGTAATCAGGATGGGCAACAAGCTGTTGATGCAGCCACTGCGGATTGAAGTGCTGGAACTGCTGGCCGGCAGGGAACGGCCCCGTGCGGTCATAGCCCCACCCGGAAGAAATGTCGAACAATGTATGCTCGCAGTCGTGCCTGAAGTACTTGAAGCCATCGGGGTTGACTCGATTGTAAATGGCAAAAAAGTTGTTCGGATTGTTGTTACCAAGAAAGTTTGAAATCGGCCCGTCAAAATCGCCCACATAGAAAACGCAAAGCATACAGTCGATAACATTGTCAACATCGACCAATCTTTCATAAGCCGGATTGCGAGTGCCGTCAGGATTCATACCCTGGACTTGATAGTACGCCGCGTTTGTGGCAAAACCTGCTGTGGCAGCATCGTGCAGGCGCTGGTATGCCGCAAGGTCTCCATCGGTAGCAATAATTGTGTAGCCGGCAGGCCGCTCGACCTTGACCGTATCATAGTCGTCTCTATCACCGCCGAGATACGATTCCCCATAGGAGGCCTCGGGGCGCTCCTGCGTCTCAAAGAGGCCCCAGTATTGGCCGTCAAGGTACACATGATAATAACGGCTCCTCGTGTAAGGCTGGCCGGTTTGTCCCTGCAAAACGCGAGAAAATTCATCTCTTACGAATGTGTTCCGGCTGTCGCCTCCGTAGCTCCAGGAGTAGTTCTGGCTTGTGCGCAAATCTATTTTTCTAAACTCATCGACGCCCTCATCGCCGAAGAGTGGATACTTCAGCTTGTCCTGGCCGTACTCGTCCCTGAAAAACAGTCGAAACGCATGCTTGGGGTTGTTGGTGTCTCGGCTGTAACCGCCTCGTATCCTCAGACCTCCATTTATCTGGAATCCCTCGGTGTAATCAGGATTGATTAATTCCACCGACACCGGTCGCTCCCAGGCCGCGCTCTGGCCTTCCGGGTTTACATAAATGCCCGTTGCAGGGTTAAAAAGGTTGGCAAGGTCGGTTACGAGAGAAATAGTCGGAATATCCAACAGCGCATCATCTATCAGATTCTTGTAAGCGGCGTTATTAACAATGTCGGGGTCCATACCGTAGTCAATGACCTGGTTATTAACGCTGCCTGTCGGCCAACCGGGGCCGGGCGCCAGGCCGGAAGGCGACTGTAATACGACGTCAGCAAGGAAGATATAGGTGTGCGTCTTAACCTTTGAATCCATATAGCCGGGCCTGACCGCAACAGCCCGAACAGGGGTAGTCTTGAAGATAAATATCGGCCCGGTGTAGGTGGTGCCGTGCATTGACGATGGTGTTGACCCGTCGAGCGTGTACTTGATTTCGGCATTGTCATCATCGGTGCACAAAAGCAGTTCGAATAGGGTATCATAAAAACCGCGCTCATAACTGAATGAGACCTCGTCCATCAGACCGAGCGCACCCGAAACGTTATATGTCCATGGAGTCGGAGTGCTGAAGTACTGCGGGATACTGACATCGCCCGCCGCCGTCAGTTGGGGCAAAATCAAAAATTCCTGGTCGTTCTTATTATCGTTCAGTGCCTGAACTGCCAGAACGTTAGTGCCGGTCTGCAGCAGGCCCGTATAAGCCGTCAGGTTAATCGTCTCGAAATTCAGGGACTCCTGATTCGGGCGATTGGAATCCGCCGCCGAGTTCCACTGCAACGCACCGGCGAAGTTTCGGCGTGCGACCTCCTGGCCGTTTAGATATGCAACGAACCCATCCTCATACTTCACCTGCATTGTCAATTTGTCGAACAGGTCGGCCTGGCCCTCTTCGAGATTGAATTTAAGCCGCACCCACAGCGAGGCATTGATGCCCAGCATCTTTGTCTTCAGGTTTGTGGTAACGTCACTGACACCCTTGACGTTGTCGAGCACAGCGGTGCACAGCATGCCGGTCTCGTAATCATCGTGCGCCGTTACACACAGCCCTATGTAAGTGTCCGCGGCCATCGCAATGGTAGTTTCACCCTGCTGCGTCCAATCGGTTCCGTTCGGTGAGACGTAACCGGTGAATGTGTTGCCGGTGCGTTTTATCCTGACCCAATAAGGTGCCTGGTGGGCGGTTGGACCCGCGTTGCTTGATGTCCCGCTAGTATTCGTACGCCACTGGAAATCTGTTCCGTTGCCGGGAGTTACCACGGTCATCGCGTGCTTTGAGCCGGGCTCAAGCGTCTCACGTATCATTACGCCGGCCTTCGCCCAGTCGTGTGTATAGGTCATACTGACAACGCGCGCTGTCAGCTCGCCATTACCCTGTAGTGGTGCATATACGTAGTAGAAGGCGTCGGCATTGCCCCAGATGTCGCGGCCGCCGCCCTCTATCGTGTAAACGCCGTTGTTGAGGTTATATGAGCCGTGGCCTGATGGACTGTCGATATCCCGGCCCGCCTGTTCCGGCGCGTTTGAAAATCCGAGGGCAGTCTTTCCGCTGTCCCACCCTGTTTCACTTGCGGTTATGGCGGTCCAGTTCTTGCCGGCGTCACCGGGAGCGGGAACGTGATAAAGGGCAGTCGCACCCATGGGCACAAGCGTGGTGGCATATTGAGTCAGACCATACGAAATGTCAGCCAACTGATATGGATACAGCGGCGCATACTCGTGGGAAATGGTAACACCATCCTCGGTCAGCAGGCCCAGATACCCGCCTTCCCTGCTCAGCTTAAAATTGGTGTGCAAAGGCCTTGCCGGGTCACGGCGGTTCTTCTCAGAGGCAAAGACAACCAGGAACTCACCGGGTATGAGCAGTTTTGATGGGAATTTCCACTTGGTCAGGTTGCTGCTGCCCATCGCTTTGTATGTCAGATACCAGCCATCGAGGTTGACGTTCACATCCGACGGGTTGTATATCTCTATCCAGTCCCAGTACTTGTCCTGTTCCTCCGGGTCCTCAAGGGTGTTCTGGTTCAGCGCCATAAACTCACTGATGACCAGCAGCCCTCCCGCCTTCTTCCAGTTGCGGGCAAGTATCGCGAGGTCAGACAGGTTCACCCCATTCTTCTCATCAAAGTCGGCGCTGCCCGTCGGAGCCAGCCACTGCTGGGAAAAAAGTATCATATCATCCAGGTCAACCTTGCAATCATTGGTCAAATCACCTGTCGGGCAAATAGCTCTTATGGGACTGACAAGGCATACCGATAACGCCAGAACGCACAATGAGACTCTTATGGATGGGAACACTTAATTGTCTCCTAAATTGTTATCCTAATGATGGCAGTTTATGGCCTTACGATTTATAGGTCCTAAAGCTGATTTTTTCTTTACTTATTTTAACATATCGGGACATATTAGTCAATGACTTTACCCTGACCGGTCCCCCGTGCCGCCTGACTGCCCCGTGGCAAACGAGACATTGACTTCTGTTCGCCTCCTGTCGAATGTCAATTGGCCCGCAACGTAAAGCGATCGAAAGAGACTCAAGCTACCTATGCTTGAACTTGCGACACCCGAACAAATAGTCCGAGAGTCAGCTTTTCCAAATTCTGTGTAAATTGATGTTAAATTAGCATTGACAACCACTTATGATAGCCGGCATAGAGTTGGGCGAACGCGAAAAAGAGCCCGACGGGGCATGTTTCGTGCGCTCGCACCGGCCTTCCAAGATATGGTAGGACCGATCCCTCCTCCGTTATCGACTTGAAAAACCGCACGCTGCAATCAGAAGTTTGATGAGTATGCATTGGATTTTGGCCTGTGATGGTGTAAAATGGGAACAAGGAGTCTGGAATGTAGATGTCTGTCTCTTCAGAGGATAGACACGTATTCGCAGCGTTCTATTTGTTGCTTGACCCCCGCTCCTGCCTTCCGACAGGAAGACGCGGGGGGTCTCGCTCAGGTTTTAAGGCAATTTGGGAACCCTGCGGAACGCCTTAATAGAGTAAAGTCCGTTACACTCGTTCATCCCTGACGCATATTCGGAGTTGGGAAGGATGATGAAGATACCATTGATTTCGGCGGGTGTTCTCTTGGCGGCCCTGGTCGGAACTGCGGCGTCGAGCCTTTTTGAAAGCCACGTCGTTCCGACGCCCCGGAGCCAGATCGACGAACGGGTTTTCGGCAGGTTGGAGCAGTTGGGCATTCAGCCCGCCAATATCTGCTCGGATGCCGTGTTTGTCCGCCGCGCCTATCTGGACGTGATTGGCACGCTGCCCACCGCGCAGGAGGCGAGAGCGTTCGTATTGGACCAGGACCCAAACAAACGCAGCACGCTGATAGATAGTCTGCTGGAGCGCGAGGAGTTTGCGGATTACTGGGCGATGAAGTGGAGCAATTTGCTGCGGGTCAAGGCGGAGTTCCCCATTAATTTGTGGCCCAATGCGGTGCAGGCGTATCACCGCTGGATTCGGGTTTGCATCAAGGAGAACCTGCCGTATGACCGGTTCGTCCGGGAGCTGCTCACGGCCAGCGGCAGTAATTTCCGTGTGCCCCAGGTCAACTTCTACCGCGCCATCCAAAGCAAGGAACCGCAGGCCATCGCCCAAGCCGTGGCGCTGACGTTTATGGGGGTGCGGGCGGAGAACTGGGAGAAAGACCGGTTGTCAGGCATGGCGGCCTTCTTCTCGCAGGTCGCCTACAAGTCCACTGCGGAATGGAAGGAGGAGATAGTTTGCTTCGATCCGAACAAGGCAACCTCTCCGGCGGCGATATTTCCGGATGGAACCCCGGCCCGGCTGTCCGCGGACAAAGATCCGCGTGAGGTTTTTGCCGATTGGCTGGTTGCTCCGAAGAATCCCTGGTTTGCACGCAACATCGTGAACCGCGTCTGGTCGTGGCTGTTGGGACGCGGCATTATTCATGAGCCGGACGACATTCGGCCGGACAATCCGCCGAGCAATCCCGAACTGCTGGCCTTTCTGGAGCGGGAGTTAATCTCGGCCCACTATGACCTGAAGCACCTCTACCGGTTGATTCTGAACTCGAGCACGTACCAGCTTTCCTCCATTCCCAGGACCAACAAACCCGAGGGCGAGGCCAACTTCTCGCACTATCCGTTGCGTCAACTGGAGGCGGAGGTGCTGATTGACGCCCTGAACCAGATTACCGGGACGACGGAGAAGTATTCCAGCGCCATCCCGGAGCCATTCACCTTCATTCCAGAGGAACAGCGGTCAATTTCGCTGGCGGACGGCAGCATCACCAGTTCCTTCCTCGAGATGTTCGGGCGCTCGCCGCGCGACACCGGTCTGGAATCGGAGCGCAACAACCGTCCCACGGCCGCTCAACGGCTGCACCTGCTGAATTCGAGTCATGTCCAGCGTAAGATTGAACAGAGCTCCAGGCTTCGAGACCTGATGCAATCCAGAAGGAAACCACGAGAGGTCACAACCGAGCTATATCTGACGGTTCTTTCGCGTTTCCCGACCGATGAAGAGTTGAAGGCCGTGGCGGCATACGCCCAGTCCGGCGGTGTGAAAGGGCGTGAGGCCGCGGTGGATCTCGCCTGGGCATTGATAAACAGTGCGGAGTTTCTTTACCGTCATTGATGGCGAGACCGAATAAACGCGGAATACAAGGTGAAAATATGAGAATGGAACATAATTCAGACGGCAAATCGTTGAGTCCGAATAAAGCGAGCCAGGTTCTATGCATGGGCGGAATGCCAATCTCCAGACGTGAGGCGATACGCCGCGGTCTCTTCGGCGCGGCCGGGCTGCTGCTGGCCGACCGCCTGCGTTCTCCTGCCTTGGCGGAGGCGCCAACGGCCAAAGCCAAGGCAGTCATCCAGATATGGATGTGGGGCGGTCCGGCACACCTCGACACCTTCGATCCCAAGCCTGATGCGGGCAATGACTATTGCGGTCCGCTGAACAAGCCCATCCCCACCAATGTGGATGGGACCATGATTGGCGAACTGCTTCCCCTGCTGGCAAAGCAGGCGGACAAATACTCCATCATCCGCAGCATGACGCACGGCGTAAATGCCCATGAAACGGCGTCTTACATAGTTCAGACGGGCCGGAAGCCCGGCGACGGGCAGGTCTATCCGTGCGTCGGCGCGGTGGTTTCGCTGTTCAAGGGCTACGACGCCGGTTATTCCGGGCTGATTCCTCCCTACATTGTGCTGACCGATCTGCAGGGACGCTTTTCGGAAGCCGGATTCCTTGGGTCACGCCATAAACCCTTCGCCACGGGCGGTGACCCGGCGAAGACCCCGTTCGTTGTGGAGGGCGTTGTCGCCCAGGGCATCACCGACGAGCGGCAGAAGGGCCGGCGTGAGTTTCTCCACAAGCTGAACACGCTGGGGCAAGCTATGAAAGGCGATCCGCAGCTGACGGCCTCGGAGCAGTGTGAAAAACAGGCATACGATCTGATTTTGGGCGATGCGGGCAAGGTGTTTGATATCTCGCAGGAGAAGAAAGAACTGCGAGAGCAGTATGGCATCAACACCTTCGGCCAATCCTGCCTGGCGGCGCGGCGGCTGGTCGAACGCGGGGTCCCTTACGTCACCATCAATTACAAAGGGTGGGATACGCATAAGGAGCATTTCCAGGCCATGCGCCGAAAACTGCCGGAAATGGACAAAGGCATGGCGACCCTGCTGCAGGATTTGTCAGACCGCAGTCTGCTGGACAGCACCATTGTCTGGTGGAGCGGCGAATTCGGCCGAACCCCCAAGGTCCAGTGGGAAGCCCCCTGGAATGGCGGACGCGGCCATTATGGCAAGGTCTTCTCCGTGGTGGTCGCCGGCGGCGGATTCAAGGGCGGCCGCGTGGTTGGAGCATCGGATGAGAAAGGGGAAACGGTGAAGGAACGGCCCGTGTATCCGGTTGACCTCATCGTCAGCATGTATGAACTGCTTGGTATTGACCCCGATGGAAAGCTGCCGCATCCTCAGGGTCTAACCGTTCGCGTCACGCTGTCCGCCGCGGAAGGCGTTGAAACGGGCGGACGTCTGAAAGAAATTATGTAACCGATGGAGGAAGCTATGAAACGAACCCGATGGCAGGCGATTCTGTGGGTGGTGGTCCTGTCGGCTGCGCCCGAAGCCCTGGCGGCTTCGACCGGAGCCGGGGCGCAGCGGAACCCGGATGTCGGTTATGTCTATCCTGCCGGCGGACGGCAGGGCACTACGTTCCAGGTTGCGCTCGCCGGGCAGTACCTGGACGGTGTGACCGATGTGGTTATTTCCGGCGGAGGGGTCCAAGCCACTGTGATAGAACACGTCAAACCGCTGAATGGAAAGCAGATCACCTTGATGAGAGACAGACTCAAGGAGCTGCAGCAGATGATGAACCCCGGAAAGCCTGGCGAGCGGAAGAGTAACGCCGGCGGTGACGTGAACACCGCCCCATATATGGACCCCAACATCGACCGGGCGGCCTTGCAGGAGGAGATAACCGAAATTAAAGGAAAGCTCGCCAATCCCAAAAACCGAAATCGGGACAACCCTCAGATTGCTGAAGACGTCACTCTCCGGGTCGTGCTGGCTCCGGACGCTGAGCCCGGTGAACGTGAGTTGAGGATTAAGACGGCCTTGGGATTGTCCAACCCGCTCGTTTTTCACGTGGGTCGATTGCCCGAATATACCGAGAAGGAACCAAACAACAAGATGGCGGATACGGAAGTGTTGCCAGTGCTGCCGTTGGTTATAAACGGCCAGATTATGCCCGGCGACGTGGACCGGTTTCGGCTCAAGTTAAACAAGGGCGTGCGGCTGGTCGTGGCCGCGAGCGCGCGGGAATTGATACCCTACCTCGCCGATGCCGTTCCCGGCTGGTTTCAGGCCACTTTGGCGATTTACGATGCGAATGGAAATGAACTCGCCTACGCCGACGACTATCGTTTCCATCCCGACCCTGTCCTCTTTTACGAGGTCCCCCGGGACGGCGAATACGTGCTGGAAATCAAAGACGCCATCTACCGCGGACGCGAGGATTTCGTCTATCGCATCGCCGTGGGCGAGCTGCCGTTTGTGACGAGCATCTTCCCTCTGGGCGGCCAGGTTGGCGCTAAAACAACTGTGGAGCTGAAGGGCTGGAACCTCCCGGCGGATAAGTTGACGCTGGACGCCAATGACAAAGGCGCGGGAATTCTTCCGGTTTCGGTGCGCAGGGAAGAACTGGTTTCCAACCGCGTGCCCTTTGCGTTGGACACGCTGCCGGAATGCCTCGAACGGGAACCGAATAATCAGCAGGCCGGCGCCCAGCAGGTCACACCCCCAATCATCGTGAACGGGCGCATTGAGCAGCCGGGAGACTGGGACGTGTTTCGCTTTGAAGGTCGCGCCGGCGACAAGATTGTTGCGGAAGTCTATGCACGCCGGCTGGACTCTCCCCTGGATTCCGTGCTCAAACTGACCGATGCAAACGACCAGAAACTGATGGTCAACGACGACCATGAGGACAAGGGGGCGGGGCTGACCACGCACCATGCGGATTCCTTTATCAGCGCCACCCTGCCCGCCGACGGGACCTATTATCTTCACTTAGGCGATGCACAACAAAAGGGCGGTGAGGCATACAGCTACCGCTTACGCATCAGTCCGCCACAACCTGATTTCGAGTTGCGGGTCGTGCCGTCCACCATCAACGCCCGCGCCGGCGCCACCGTTCCCGTCACCGTGTATGCCCTGCGGAAGGACGGGTTTTCCGATGACATCGCCCTGGCATTAAAGGATGCGCCGCGGGGATTCGTATTGAGTGGCGGCCGAGTGCCCGCTCAAAAGAACGAGGTGAAACTCACGCTGAAGGTACCGCCAATACCTGTGAAGGAACCCTTCAGCTTGCGCCTGGAAGGTCGCGCAGTAATCCAGGGGCGAGAAATCGTGCGGCCGGCCATACCGGCGGACGACATGATGCAGGCTTTTATCTACCAGCATCTCGTTCCCGCAAAAGACCTTAAGGTTACGGTAATCGGACGCGGGAAACCCAAGGCCCCGGCGAAAAGCGCTGCTATTGGGCCGTCCAGTATGCACCACGCGGTAGGGGGCTGTGCCCGAACTTGACTTGACCTGCGATACGACTTGCCGCTACAATACAATTATGCGGCTGACAAAACCCACCATTGAGGATATTGCAGAGAGTTTCCAGAATGCCACCCCGCGCGGCCGGGCTGCTACTGGCCGACCGCAGGTGTTCACATCCGAACCGCCCCGCGGATTTCTATTTAACGATTCGTCAACTTTAATCCTTTACGGATTGGCGGCGGCGGGGGAGGGAGTGGCGGCAGTCCAGTTGTTCGGGTCATTGCCATACCGATTCCCATACAGCCGACCAAGCGACATACCCCAGCCATCGGCGTCAACAGGCCACAAATCCACGCCGCCGGGGCAATTATCCGGATGAGAGCCATCACTGTAATTCAGCCTGTCAACGCGGATATAATAACGCGTCCCAAGCTCATCCACGTCTCCGGGCCTGGCCAGCTCCAAATCCTCGCCGCCATTATCCAGATGACCGCTATACGGCCCATAAATCTTGCCGGATGACACACCGGGATACCGCAAGCCAAACGCAGTCTTGTTCCTTACCACTACAATATACCCGCCGGCGGCTATCTTGACGGTAGGACTGACGGGGAAGGTGTAATCCACGCCATCCGTGAACCTCCAGGCCAGGCCCTCATTGGCATCATACAGCGTAACCTCGGTAGAGCCGATATTCTTTAGCTCAATATATTCATACTCATCG
>Ga0315277_10013430_pt1 | contig 10204 bp, 7 predicted proteins | sample YL17G05_15_MG_FD_203695 | JGI IMG/M metagenome (GOLD analysis project Ga0315277, IMG submission 203695) | Sediment microbial communities from Yellowstone Lake, YNP, Wyoming, USA - YL17G05_15 | ecosystem: Environmental > Aquatic > Freshwater > Lake > Sediment | place: USA: Wyoming | collected...
CCGACAGCCTGGGGGTGCGATACCGACTCGTCGCCGGACTGCTGGCTGTGGGCCGGGACGAGGTGGCCGGCAAGCTGCTGCAGGTGTACCAGGGCGATCCCACAGCACCATGGCTCTACAGCCGGGCGTTGTGCTCGTTCCGGCGCGAGGGCAACAGCCGCCGCTCCCGGCGCCGTCTGCGGGAGGCGCTTGAAGGCAATCCCTATGTGCCTGAGTATCTGCTGGGGAAACGGCGTCTGCCGCGTCGGCTTCTCGAGGCGGTGGGCATCGGGGACAGAGACGAGGCCGTCAGTTATGCAGCAGAGGCGATGGCGGTGTGGAGCGAGACGGCCGGCGCGCTGGAGTGGCTGGCTGAAACTTGGCGGGAACTGTAGCGCGAAGCGACGACGCTGCGCACAGGCCCGACGTTGTCAGCTATCCTGATCTGGTGCCGCTGACAGCCAAGAGGCGTCCGAATAGCGTTTTTGGGGCGGACAGGTAGCAATAAGAACACCGGAGGGATGAGTCACATGCATAGCACGTTCCTGATCGCTTTCCTCGCACTGATCGCCACTCCGTTGCTGGCCCAGGAATGCTCTGGCGATATGCCAGACCTCAGCAGGGGCTGGGTGTGTCGGACGGGAGACAGTGAGAGGTGGGCCGATCCGGACCTGGACGACGCGGCCTGGAAGCCGATCGAGGTCGGCAAGCCGTGGGAAGAGGCGGGGCTCGGAGACTACGATGGCTTCGCGTGGTACCGTCTGCGCTTCCGGATCCCTGAGCCGCTCAAGGATAACGCTGACTTCCAGACCTATAAGACGCTGAAGCTTCAGCTCGGAAAGATCGATGATGTCGATCGGACCTGGCTCAACGGCAACGTCATCGGCGAGACCGGCGCGTTCCCGGAGAACTTCGCGGGTGCATGGACGACTCTGCGGGAGTACAAAGTCCCGGCGGATCTCTTTCGCTGGGACGAGGACAACGTACTCGCGGTGCGCGTCTACGACCACGGCGGCGGCGGGGGGATGTACGAGGGACCCTATGGGATCGAAGTCGCATCCTGGCGGGATTTCTTCGGCATCGCCATTGACCTCGGACGCGGAGACGGCATCTTCGCGGGGGAGGATGCTTTCAAGGTCAGCGCTACCCTACAGAACGACACGCCACGGCACATGGCGGGGACGGTTCGCTGGCGGATCGAGGATGATGCAGGAACAGTCCTGCTGCAAGCCTCGGCCAATGCCGCGGTGGCGGCGGACAGCGCCGAGGAGGTGAGGTGTGAGTTCACTCCCGACGCGCCCGGCTTCTACCGGGTGACCTGTTCCTTTGAGTCCGAATTCGATGATAGTGGCGCCACGGCGACCAAATTCCTCGGCTACCGTCCCGAGGAGGTGCAAGCGTCGCTCACGAGGGAGCCGGACTTCGATGCGTTCTGGGCAAAGACGCTGGACGCGCTTGGCGAGGTGGACCCCCAGTTCGAGATGATCCGACACGCAGACGGGGACACCGAGACGCACGAACTCTACGAGGTGAAGATGCGGAGCCTCGGCAACGTCAGGGTGAAGGGATGGTATGAGAAGCCCAAGGCCGAGGGCGCGTTTCCGGCGGTGTTGCACTTGCCAGGATACACGCAGAGCATAGGGCCGACGAAGACAGGAGACCCCGTTGCGGTGCTGTCGTTCAACATCCGCGCGCATGGCAACAGCCAGGAAGACGTGAAGGGCGAGCCCGCGGACTACTGGGTTCGCGGCCTGGACGACAAAGAGGGCTACTTCTATCAAGGCGCCTATGCCGATTGCGTCCGCGCGGTGGACTTCTTGGCCTCACGGCCCGAAGTGGACCAGAGCCGCATCGCCGTCACGGGTGGAAGTCAAGGCGGAGGGCTCAGCTTGGCGACCGCCGCGCTCGACAGACGCATCAGTCTCTGTGCACCGGACATTCCGTTTCTCTGCAACTGGGAGAAGTACTTTAAGGCCTCACACTGGCCGGAGATGGAGCAGTGGATCGAGGCCGAGCCCCACCGCTCATGGGAGTCTGTTCTTCGAACCCTGAGTTACTTCGATACGCTGAACATGGCGGAGAGAGTTACCTGCCCCGTGTTCCTCGGTCTGGGTCTCCAAGACGCCGTGTGCCCGGCCGCAACCATCTTTGCCGTCTACAACCACTTGGAGGTGCCGAAATCGTATCGCGTCTACCCCAATGCTGGACACTGGGTGGAACCTTCCCACCAGGCGGAGAAGCGGTCCTGGATGCTCCGACATTTCGGTCTCATGAGCGAGCACTGAGTTCCGGATCACCTTCGTCTTTGGGATAGCCGTTCTGCGAAGGGCCTCACGGAATTGGAATCGGGCTGACTCCTGGGTTTGCCTCTCCGACGGTGCCGCCGGTCGACCGCGTCGACCTAGACCGTGCGGATCTTGGGCTCTAGGGCGCGGCCGGGGTTGCCTTTGAGGAGCCTTTGGACGACGGCCTGGCCGATCCCTGAATCCGCCAGCGCCGGCACGAAGCCCGTCAACAGCTTCTCGTACGACCGCGGACTCCCGCCCCGCGGCTCACCGACGGAGTACCAGCCGGCGTCCTGCGAGATGAGCACCTGGTTGATCAGCTCCGCGTGCAGCAGTTCGTCAATGATGCCGATGTGACGCTGTGGACTGCTCGGGTCTACGCCATCCAACTCAATCCATGCTCCCCGTCTCCCGGCTTCCCGGCGCAATCCCGAGTCCGGCTCAGCATCCGCATGCACCCAGATAAACGCGCTCCCATCGACGCCTTCTTGGGCGAGGACGTCCAACTCCTAGAGGGATGTCTTACCTTCGGTGGTGTGAGACGCAATCGTAAAACCGGCGCGACGATGCGTTAGAGCGGCGGCCCGCACGATCTTCTCCTGGGTCGCGTTCAGCGGGCCTTCATTCGCGGCGATCTTGATGAAGCCCGGACGGATGCCTGTGCCGTCCAGTCCCTCCTCTGCTTCGCGGGTCCAGTCAGCAGCCAGCGATTCCGGGGTCCCGTTCAGCGCGTAGCGCGGCAGGTACGGCTCCTTGTACAGGCCCGTGTTGGTGATGATGCGCAGTCCGCTGGCCTCCGCCAGGCGCTTCAGAAGCAGCGGGTCCCGCCCGACATACTTCGGGCTACAATCAACGAACGTGCCGCCGCCTGTCGCTCGCAGCGTCTTCAGATAGGGGAGCATCACCTCGAACACCTCGTCCCGCTCCCAGCGGTGCGGTCCAGTCTTCTCGGCACCGATGAAGTCACACAGGATGTGCTCGTGGATCAGAGTAGTGCCGAGCTCCGTCGGCGCGACTGGACCCGTGACTGTATGAATGGACTGCACCGTATTTGCCCTGTTCGCCGCACTCCAGCTGGTGGACAATGGGGTGGGTGTTAGGACCGCACCCATCATGATTGTCCCGACGCCGTTGAGGAACTGCCGTCGCGTGAGTATCACTACGCCTCTTCTCCTGAATCGCCTGTGACCCATTGGCGGTCGGTCCGCTGGCTACGTCCGGCGCGCGACCGCCGTTCCCTGTCGAGAGGAAAGCCCTAGGCGAAGGCGTCGCGCTAGCTGGCAGGAGGGACACTGACCTGCCCCCCCTCACCTTGCCACTCACAGTCGCAGACCCACAGCATACGTCGGCGCTGATTCCAGGCTTTGCCGCCAGGGCAAGATAGCCTCCGGCGCCGACGAGTATTGAGCTAGCTCTCGGGCATAGGAGGTCTTTCGACTCCGCTCAGGGCAGACCGGCTCCTGCCCCACTGTGCGTGTGCAGCGACGACCGGGGGGGGGGGGGCGCGAGGCCTGCTCTCTGTCGGCGAACCGGTGGCAGCCCGTGCCGCTTGAGGATGCGCGCGACCGTAGACCGGCCCAGACGAGAGAAGACCAGCTTCCGCGTCTCACCTGCGATCTTGGTGTAGCCCTCGGCTCGCCATAGCGGGCCGCTGAGATGCGCGCCCTCCGAGACAGCGCCGACTCACCATGCCGACGTGCCGGTCCGCCTGCGAATTCGCCGAAGACCTCCCCGCATGAGTCTCGGAACATTACGGGTCTGTTCATCGGCAGACCCGGCCCGACCACTACGCGGCCGTGCCCGGCGACACGTCCACCAGGAAGGTGTTGATCGACCTCGGGGCCAGGTCCACAGCGAGGAAACCGTCCCGCGGGAGAACCTGCCCTTGCGACTTGTGGTTCTCCTCTTCGGTGGTGCTGGTCCATTGCGCCCACTCGGCCAGCCTGGAGAACGCTGAGAGGTCGAACGCGACCGGTCGGTCGGCCGCCTCTCGATTGGTTGCGACGAGCACGAGTCCGCCGCCGGGGTTGAGTGCCGCGACGACATCCTCAGCGGACACACTCAGGATCACCGAGCCTGGGCGGACGTATCGCGTGAACTGCAGCAAAGCCCAGTATTGCTTCTTGATCACGACCTCGTCGCGCCGTGAGTACGATACGTGGATTGCGTGCCAGTCCTTTGGCTTGTCCAGGTTTCCGACAGCTTGCCAGTAGACCCAGCCCTCGCACTGGAGTTCGTTCAGGTCAAGACTGATGACGCGGGCGAGCTCAAGCGCGCTGCCGAACTCGCCGTGGATTCCGTTGCCATACTCGCTTACATACAATCGCTTGTTAGTATCATGGGCGAGGTGCATGAGGGCCGCGCGGCCATCTCCCGCGTAGCCGTGAGTGTTGATCTGGGACACGGCTTGCCGCGTGGCTGGCTCGTAGGATTGCCACGTCTTGACGGTCTCGTCGATCGAGTATTCCTCAGGAGCACTCAGTCTCGTCGCGAGGCCCTTCCGGGCAAGCTGCTGGGCCGTCTTCATGAGGATGAGATCCTGCTTGTCGGTGCTGAAGTGGCAGCCTTCCTGGTTGTTTCCAAACGTCCACCACGCTGCAGTCGGTTCGTTGAGCGGAGCCAAAGTGTCGAACGCGACCCCATAGCAGTCTCGATAGTGTCTGACAACCTCGGTGAGGTAGTCCGCGAACGCGTCGTACATGTCTTCGCGCAGGTTGTTCTCCGCCGGCCGCTGCTCGCCGTTTCCGGTGACACTGCCGCTGACAGTCATCCACCACGGAGGGGAATTCGAGAAGGCCTCCGTTATGGTAACGCCTCGCTTGATGCTCTCCAGCAAGACCCATCGCTGTCCAGAGTCCGCCCCCCACTGATAGGGCCCGTCCGGATCGGCCTTGAACCCGGGGACGGCACGCCAGCTCGACATGAAGTCGTGGCGGGGGTTCTCGCCGCCGCCGATGTTGTAACGCACTATGTTGAGCCCGAGCCCCTCCTCGGCATCGAAGATAAGCTCCATCAGGTGGGTCTTCGTGGCCTGGTCGCCCCATCCACCGACGGCGCTCGCCCACCAGCACAAGGAGGTGCCCCATCCCTCGAGCGTTTGCTGCTGTTGACGAGGATCTACCCGTATGAGCTCCCGACCGGTGTCTGAAACCTGACCGGCCAGCGCCAACATCGCGAAGACCCCGCAGCAGATGGTGATCATCATCGTGAACGGGAGTTCCACCAGACTCATTCTCCACAACTGTTGGGTTACTTCCATTGGGCAATGCGGCAGGCCCGTGGCATCCTGCCCGGGTCAGCGGATGACCCGCCGTTGCCGGGCGACCGGGACGGGCACCAAGGCTCAGCCTTGAGGCAACGGGGGACCCCAATTTCAGGGGGCGGAGCGCCTTTATCCCAGCGTTGGCGCTCCGCCCCGTCTGCTACTCGTCGCCCCGGCAGGCCTGGGTCCTCCTGCGCCGTTCGGCCCACCTGGGCCAAGGCCGTGTTGTGCGCTAGAAGAGGGTCGGCATGTCACACGTGATCATACCGGACCACGGGCCCTGGTGCCAGATGCCCATCTCGTCCGAGTACTGAGTCCCAGTATTCATCGTTTCCGCGAACTCGGCGACCAGCCTCTCCGAGTTGATCCAGGATGCATGCCCATCCAAGTAGCCCAGGTTCACGCCGCCGAGGTGACGGGTGTAACTCCTCTTCAGGTCTGGGTTCACGAGCGGGTTGCGAGCTAGATCGCTGCCACCGTAGGCGTGCCTGGTTGCCAGGCAGTCTGCAACGTCGCTGCAGCCGCCCGCCTCCATATCCGGGCCGCACTCGGCATACTCGGCGTTGCAGCACTCGTTCGCACAACCCATGTTGCAGATGTCGGGATACGCAATGCGGCTCAGATTCGGCGCCTCGTACCAGTTCAGGTTGCCGTCGCTGACTATGACGTACTTGACCGGATCCTGGATCGCGACCAGCTTCTTCTCGGCGTTCTCAGGATACCTGGTGTTGAAGACGTAGCTCGTTACGAAGGGCCTCCCGCTGAGCGCACCTGGGCCACCGATGCTGTCATAGCTCACGCCGTAGGGGACCCTCTGCTGCGCGATGGAATCCGTGATGTCTCCCCCCCAGCCCGGCGGGAAGGTCCCGGAGAGAATGCACAGGCCGGTGCCGCCGCCCCACGTTCCTTGATTCGCCTTGAGGTGGCCCAGCCAGTCCGGGCCGGGGATGATGATCGCCGGCCCGGCCTCAAATCTCGAGCTGGGACAGCGGTAGACATCTCTGTTCTTCACATAATCGTCGAGAATGACCCACGGACGGAGATAGGGAGAGGCCCCATGCCAGACCTCCCAACAGTCATCGCCGTACTTCCAGCCGCCGCCTCCGGGCTCCGCGTTGAAGTAGTCCTTTACCTCCTGGCGGTGCTCGACGGGCCAGAGCGTGTCGTTATTGTCCGCCAGATACATCTGGATGGCCAGAGCGATGTTCTTCACATTAGAGAGACACACCGCCTTGCGTGCAGACTCACGCGCCCGCGCGAACACGGGGAAGACCATGGCGGCGAGAATCCCGATGATCGCGATGACCACCAGCAGCTCGATGAGGGTGAATCCTCTCTTCCTCCCAGCAAACGTAGCAGTGCTCATAGGACATCTCCTTCCACTTCACAGGATGTGCAGCGCGCCAACGGCCGCGCGGTTGGCAAGATGATCATCGCACGGCTTTCCTCGGGCGTCACTGGACAACGGGACTTCAGTCCTGTACAATGAGCCTGTGGCTGGCAGCGGCGAACGCGCTTTGATCGGCGGAAACCGGAGGGATATCCGCGCGAAAGTGCTGCCGTTCCAGGAGGTCAACACCTCAAACCCCATTGAGGGGTACGTTGCCCGCACGGCCGAGCCGACGCCCCTCGAAAGCGACATGCACCACACGTTTGAGGTGGGGATCCTGCTGGGGGGGCAGGAGGAACGGCACTTCGAGGGACTGACGAGGGTGGTCGAGGCCGGGGATGTGTGGTGGAGCGCGGCGTGGGAGCCTCATGGGTGGCGGACGACGGCGCCGCCAAGCGATGAACTCGTCATTCACTTCGTTCCCGAACTGCTTGGCGATGCCGAACTGGACGGCATCTCCTGGCTGAGCTTCTTCGCGGTTCCGCCGGATGAACGCCCAGTTGTAGGCACACCGGAGACGCGAAGTCGAGTGCTCGCTTTTGGAGGCGAGCTGGTCGAGGAGTTCAAGACGCGCGGATGGGCGTGGCGCGACACGGCACGATGCTTTCTGCTCAACCTGCTGGTGACGATGGGCCGGGAATCAGGGCCGGCCCGCGAGAACTGGCGATGGCCCGGTTCGCCAATCGGTGGACTGGCACGCATCATGCCTGCGGTCGAGCTCGTGCATGCCGACCTGGGCGCGCGCCTTCCGCTGCGCGCGGCGGCCAGGGCGTGTGGGCTCAGTCCGTCGTGGTTCCGGGCGCTGTTCTCGACAACGATGGGTATGCCGTACAGCCGATTCGAGCGGCGCGCGCGGCTGGCCCACGCTTCCCGACTGCTGCTCGGCACGGATGAGTCGGTCGAGAGCATTGGGGAGCGGGCGGGGTTCGCGGACGGGAGCCACTTCCATCGCGCATTCTTGAAACACTACGGATGCACACCGACAGAGTTCCGCGCAAGTGGAAGACAGATCCGCTGACGGTCTACATTGATGGGTCTTTCCAGTACCTGACGTGTTCCGCAACCTCCAGGACGCTGCACCCCTGTAACTGCAAGACGCTACAGGTTACAGGTGTTAAACCGCAATGAGACACGCCGGGAAGCGCTGCGGCGTTGACGTTGGGCCCGGACGCGCCGTTCTGAGTTGACTCCGGGACAGGCTCCGTAGTGCGGAGCCAGAGAGCGTTGGTCTGGCAAGCGACCTGTTAGGCAGGAGGCAGGGCGGTACTAGGGGAAACTGCACCTCTGATGTCGCGGGATCAGGAGGCCTTGATTGGGCGGGTGCGAGCAGGTCAGGGAACAGGTGAGAGTGATTCTCAGCGGTGTGGCGAGCACGACGGACCCCCGCGCGGCATTGGCGGAGGCACTGGATGCTATCAGCCAGGCCTCGGGATGCGAGTCGGTGGGGATTCGGTGGAAGGCTGGCGAGGACTACCCATACCACGTGACCCGGGGGTTCGGCCGTGACTTCGTGGTGATCGAGGGGCCACTTTGTGAGCGCGACACGGCAGGGCTGGTCCTGCGCTACCCGGACGGGACTCCCCAGTACGCATGCATGTGCGGCGCGGTGGTAACCGGGAAGGCCGATCCCAGGCTGCCGTTCTTCAGCAAGGGCGGAAGCTTCTGGACAAACCAGACGACAGCACTGCTAAAGGAAACCCCGCCGGAAACCATGACGGGGATCAGGACACGGAACTACTGCAATGCCGTAGGCTACGAGTCGGTCGCACTGATCCCCATGCGCGCGAGAGGCACGACCTGGGGTCTGCTTCAGTTGAACAGCCGCGAACCCGGACGCTTCACCAAGAAGAAGATCGAGATCTACGAGGTCCTGGCGAGCGAGATTGCCGAGGCGGTGGTGGAGATGGGGGCCAGAGGTCCCGCCGGCGCCTGGGCCCGTGACGCGCGTCCGTAAAACGCTATGGCAGAGCGGGTTCGGGGAGGGTCCTGAGACTCCGCGGAGCACAACTCCAGCTGTTGGGCTGCCGCGATAGCCAAGCCGCCCGTCCGGGAACTGCACGGTGATCCAAAGCCGCTCCACGGCAGTTACAACGCCGGTGAGCCCGACGGGTCTTTCCGGCAAGGGAACCAACACACGCACTCGGTCGCCTGAGGTCACTGCTCTCTCCCGCGCTCGACCACCGCGTCCAGACAGTATTGTGTCCGTACTCACCGCGGTGTTCTGGCGGGCCCCCTTTGTACAGCTTGCTGCACAGGGCCGTTGTTGAACGACCGCGATCTGGGCCGAGGTGACGTTAGATGTGCCCAGAGTTTCCGATTCGCCACCGTCAGAGCTCAGGTAGTCGATTCCGAACAACTCCGTGAGGCTACGGTCCTTGGCACTGGGCGGTGACACCGCTACGGTAGCTCCGTACGTGCCATTCTCGGCCGAGCCGGAGGCAGAATGCCGCTTCGCGCAAGAGAGCGGTCTGACCGCGACAGAATCCGCCGGGGCTCGTGTGAGCCTGGGCCTCGTGCGGCTTCCGGCGTTGGGGGCAGTGCCCAGCTTGTGGCATCAGGCGTCGAAGTAACTGTCTCGTTCCCAGTCGGTCACTACGCCGTGGAGATAGTGGTCCCAGAGGGCCCGATGGGTCTCGACGAACCTCGGCGCCAGCGTGTCCCCCAGTGCAGCGAGCACCACGTCGTCCCGCTCCAGGGCGTCAAGGGCCTCCCCCAGCGTTCCGGGCAGCGGCTTCACGTGCAGGCGTCGGCGCTGCGCAGGCGACAGCAGGTACACGTTCCCGGTGCTGGGTTCTGGCGGCTCAGTCTTGCGGCGAATGCCGTCCATCCCGGCGGCCACCATGGCGGCGAGCGCCAGGTAGAAGTTGGCGGTGGCGTCCGGCGAACGGAACTCGACAGAGGCTCTTGCGGGACTGGCAAAGAGAGGAATCCTGACCAGCACTGAGCGATTGCGGTAGCCCCAGCAGATATGGATAGGGGCCTCGTGGCCCGGCACCAGGCGTTTGTAGGAGTTCACTGTAGGATTGCACACCGCGGTTAAAGCCCGAGCGTGGCTGAGCAGTCCGCCCACGAAGTGCCGCCCGGTCTCCGCGAGCTGTCCGGCGTCGGCCCCGAAGAGATTCTCATCACCTTGGAACAGCCGAAAGTGGACGTGCATGCCGCTGCCAGCGACGCCAGCAAAAGGCTTAGGCATGAAGGTCGCGCGCAGATGCGCGCGATGGCCCAGCGCCTGAATCGCTGTCTTCGCGGAGACAAGATGATCGGCCTGTGCCAGTATGGGCGCGTAGT
>Ga0315277_10013431_pt1 | contig 10204 bp, 9 predicted proteins | sample YL17G05_15_MG_FD_203695 | JGI IMG/M metagenome (GOLD analysis project Ga0315277, IMG submission 203695) | Sediment microbial communities from Yellowstone Lake, YNP, Wyoming, USA - YL17G05_15 | ecosystem: Environmental > Aquatic > Freshwater > Lake > Sediment | place: USA: Wyoming | collected...
GTTAGCTTGGGTTTTTTCTTTTTGTTCTTACTGCCTCTATCTTTATTTCCTGTATGATTCATTTCCGTTTCTCCTTTATTTAAAAATCAGATCACATGCATCGGCTGGCATCCAATGGGCATCCTTGCCCTCCCATTTGACATTGCAGCCAATCGGATTAGTCAGCGGTTCACTCACCGGTTTCCCAGCCAGATGCTCTTCCAAAGCGCGCTCCAGGTTGTTCACTGTCATCTTGCTGGTTTCGCGAGGATTATCCACACCCCTGCCGGTGTAAATCAGTCTGCGGTTTTGATCGAAAATGTAGAAATGGGGGGTGCGTAACGCGCCATATGCCAGAGCCACCTCCTGGGTTTCATCGTACAAGTATACCCATGGGAATTTTTGTTCAGCCATGCGGGATACCATATGCTCAAAATCATCCTCGGCGTGCGTATGCTTGCTGTTCGCATTGATACCCACAAATTTAACCCCTTGTGCAGCAAACTTGTTGGCAGTCTGCCGGGTTTCTTCATCCGATCCCAGAACATAAGGACAGTGGTTGCAAGTAAAGAAAACTACCAGGACTCTGGCATCTGCAAAATCAGATAGCTGGTAAGTTTTGCCATCGGTTGCCGGTAATTTGTAATCCGGCGCAGACTCGCCGATTTGTAATGTAAAAGCCATCATTAACCTCCTTTGTGTGTTTTGATTTTGAAGTTCATATTTGACAAAGAGTTTCATACTTATTTATATCAGCCCTGATGGGCATGAATGGGAATATGGTGGGTACCACAACCTGGGATTACTGTATTCTTGGTTCCAATAGGCATAAGAATAATCCTTTTTTGAAGAAAAATCAGCACCTATTTTGGTTAATTCTACCGCAAAAATGGAAAGAGTATATAAACAGGGGGATATATTTATATCAGGCGAACCCGAGGGTTTCGAACCCGCGATCCTTTTTTAGTAATCACGAGAGTTCTGCCATTTATACACGTAAGCATCTGTGTTGGTTATTTCTTCGTCCGCTCGCGATGGAATCTTCACCTGCTGATTTCATCCTGGCTTCATCTGTCGCGACTATACTCTCCTCTGATGTAAAAATATACCAACAGAACCAGGTATCTATGCCTGTGCATTACTATCAGGAGAGATATAAAATGTCCAATCGCTTTCGACAACTCGTTTTTTATCTAATTCTTACCGCATTCGTTTTATCCGCTTGCAGTAGCAAATCACCCAACCTCCAAAGTGGCAACAAATCTACTCCCAAAGCAGCTGTTAATAGCGAAGGGAGTGTAGAAGGCGGCAGCGAAGCCCCCCTGGTCACCTACTCAGACACGAAACAAGGATTTTCCATTGCCTATCCGAAATCCTGGACGCAGGACAAGTCAGTCACACAGGGCGTGAAATTCGTTGGCGGTGATGATTGGATGGCGCTCGAATTCGTCACCCCCTCGACCGGAACGGACGTAATGACCTACGCTAAAAACGATGTAGCCGCAGTCAGCGCATCATTCCCCGGATTCAAGCAGCTGAACATGAACGCTTCAACGGAAGTAAAAAATGCGGTTGTGCTTGGCTTTAATGCAGAAGGAACCTCGACCGTGACCGGCAAAGCTTTCACCGCGCATAACGAGCGCTACTACATGCCGCTGACCGATGGAAGGATTGCTATTCTGACCGTTGTTGGTCCTGAAAACCAATACGACCGCGAAGGCGTGCGCGATATCGCCCTGACATTCAAGATGACGAAATAATCGATGGACGCATTACAACTTCAAGGTCTCTACAAAATCTACAAAGAAAGTGACATCGAAACTGTAGCCTTGCGCGACGCCAGCCTGACGGTGCGACCGGGCGAATTTGTCGCCATCACCGGGCGTTCCGGTGCCGGGAAAAGCACCTTGCTCCACCTCATCGGAGGCCTGGCGGAACCGAGCGCTGGCCGGGTTGTAATTGAAGGTACGGATATCACACGGCTCAGCGAGCGCGATCGGGCAGCTTTTCGCCGCGACACGATCGGCATGGTTTATCAAGCCGATAACCTGATCTCCTTTCTCTCCGCGTTTGAAAATGTGCTGCTGCCCATGCAGATAGCCAGGCAGAAAAACGCTGCCGCGCGTGCCCGCAGCCTGCTGGCCGAAGTAGGGTTGGCGGAGCGGATGCGTCACAGGCCGAACATGCTTTCCGGGGGTGAGCGGCAGCGAATCGCCATCGCGGTTGCTCTGGCCAACGAACCCAAACTGCTGCTGGCAGACGAATTGACCGGCGAATTGGATTCCACCACTGCAGATCATGTGATGGGGTTTCTGGCAGCGTTGAACAAGGATCACGGCTTAACGCTCATCGTTGTCACGCACAACAAAGCCGTGGCCGCGCGAGCCAGACGGCAAGTCCGGATCGCCGATGGTCAACTTTACGAAAACGAGACTGCATATGCCAGATCTTAATACCATTGCTCTGCAAACCATCACCCTCCGCCGCGAGTTTCGCGTGGGATGTGAGACCATCCACGCCCTGGGGGGTGTGGATATCGTCATCGAAAAAGGTGAGTCTGTCGCAATCATGGGTCCAAGCGGGTGTGGAAAATCCACCCTTTTGAACCTGCTAGGAGGGCTCGATCGACCTACTGCCGGGCAAGTCAAGCTGGATGGGCATGATCTCTCCGAATACACCGAGGAACAGCTTGCTTCCCTGCGCCGTGAAAAAATGGGGTTCATTTTTCAACGGCACGATTTGTTCCCCGTGTTGACCACACGCGAAAACGTGGAATTCCCTATGCTGCTGGGTGGAATTCCTGCGGTGGAACGACGCGCGCGCGCCGAAGATCTGCTGAACCTGGTCGGGCTGGCAGACAAGGCAAATCACCTGCCCGACGAACTCTCCGGCGGACAGCAGCAGCGCGTAGGCATTGCGCGTGCCCTCGCCAACCACGCCCAAATCCTGCTGGCCGACGAACCCACCGGCAACCTAGACAGCGCCACCGCCAATGAAGTGCTCGATGCCTTGCTCTTGCTGGCCCACCAAAAAGGTTTGACCCTGGTGATGGTTACTCATGATCCAGAGGCCGCGGCTCGCACAGGCCGTATCCTGCAACTGGAAGATGGAAAACTCCTATGACCCTGATCTACGCCTGGCGGTTGGTGACGCGAAACCCTCGCCGCACTTTTACCTACCTGTTTGGTTTAGCACTGGCCGTAGGACTGTTCGCAGGAATATTGTTCTTCGTAGATGCTACCGCCCGCCAGATGACAGCCACCGCCCTGGCTCCCGTCAAACTCGACATTGTGGCCCATGCAACCACCCCTGAAGTGGATCTGCCTGGTGTGGTGCAGACTCTCTCTACGCAACGTGGCATTCTGGCGGTAGAACCGGTCACCGTCGCCGATTTCGTCTCCGCTGTCAAGGTAGGTGGTGTGCAGCCATCGCCCGCCGGGCGCATGTTCGCCATCAACGCTTCCTACTTCCAGACCTTTGACGTGCTTCAAATCAGCGAAGGCAAGCTGGACTCAGCGGGGGTAATAGTGAGTGAAGCCATGGCCATCGCCCAGAACCTGAAGCTGGGCGATACGGTCCAGTTTACATTTGCGGGGGTGGATCAGCCCATTATCTTGCCCGTGACCGGCATTGTCAGCATGGATTACGCCGACACTCTGTTTACCACCGCAACAGAGAACGAGAACGCCGTGGTGGCGGATGTCGCTTTCGTAGATGGCAGCTGGTTCCGCACCCGCTTGCAGCCGCAACTGGCAGCGTTAGCTACCAACCCGCCTGCTGCCCTGCCAATTGGGGCGATCCTGCTCGATTTGCAGGCCCACGTCAAGATTGACCGTTCCCTGCTGCCCGCAGACCCGGCCAGGGCTGCCTTGAATACCGCAGCCTTACGGCGCTCTGTGGAGCGCCCCTTTCCCGGTCAACTGAAGGCTGTGGATAACCTGTCCGGCGCGTTCAAGACCGCCCAGGCGGACGTGCTTTCAGCCAAAATCCTATTCATCTTTCTCGGCCTGCCGGGCGTGGCGCTGGCAGCCTACCTGTCCAAGTTCGCTGCCGAGTTGTTCGCTGGAACGCAGCGGCGTGAGATTGGCTTGCTGCGCACCCGTGGAGCCACGCCCATGCAGATTACGGCGATCGTGGCCATCTCATCCATTTTCCTGGCCATCGGCGGTTCGATGCTGGGACTGGGTTTCGGCATCCTGGCACTGTTCGTCAGCGCGGGAAGGCAGAGTATGTTGGCGTTCAACCCCCTGTCTACCAACTTCGACTGGAGCCTGTTCAGCAGCTCAGCGGGGATTGCCTTTCTGGCCGGGTTGGCGCTGACCTTCTTCGCGGCTTTTCTGCCCACTTTTGGAACCCTGCGGAGTGAGATCACCCAGGAACGCCGCCTCGTGCACCGGGTGGGTATGGCTCCCTTCTGGAAGCGCGCCTATCTGGACATGATCCTGTTGGGTGCGGCTGGGGTGGTGCTCGTGGTCACGCAACTCAACGGGGGTTTCAAGCCCTCCGGCAACGAAGGTGCGGCCATTTCCCTGTCGTTTTACATCTTTCTGGCGCCCTTCTTCGCCTGGATCGGTCTGACCTTGCTGACGCTGCGCCTGGTCGAGAGCGGCCTAGCAGCCGCCGTACAGCCCGTTGCCAGCTTTTTCCGCACTATCTTGGGTGAGATCGGGGAAGTGGCCGGAAAATCGGTCGCTCGGCGGGCCGCGCGCGTCAGTGCAGCGGTAACTGTCATTGCCCTGACGCTCTCCTTTGGCGTCAGTCTGGCCTTGTTCCAACAAACCTACACCCGCGAGAAGCAGCTGGATGCCCAGTATGTTGTTGGATCCGATATCCGTTTCACACCGGCTCTTAACACGCCGCAAACCGCCGATTTTGCCGCGGCGTTGCAAATTCCGGGCGTTGTTGGAGTTACTGCTGTAGCGCGTGACCCCCAGGCACTGGTCGGCTCTGAAAAGAACACCGTTTACGGCATCGATGTGCCATCCTTTGAGAAGGTCGCCTACCTGCCTGACAGCTTCTTCGTGGATGGGATCGCCAAAAAGACTGTGGATGCGCTGACCAACCGCACCAAGAACTACGCTCCCGGCTCTACCCGCATCGTGTTAGGCGCGCTGGCAAACACTCCCAACGGCGTGATCATCTCGGTCGAACAGGCCGAGAAATACAATATTTTCGTTGGTGATCCGGTGCGGCTGCGTCTGTACAACCGCAACACGAAACAATACACCGATGTGAAGGCTCAGACCGTAGGGTTATTTCTCTATTTTCCCACCTCGGCGCAGGATTCTGATTTCATACTGAACCGCGACTTCATGACACAAAGTTCGGGCAACCCGGCCTTGGATTATTTCCTGCTCCGAACGGATGGCCGACCCGGTACAATTACGCAGGTATCCGGTGCACTGGCTGGAAAGTATAAAAACGTTATGCCGGTACGCATCCAGAATATTGAAACTGTCATCAAGACTGAGGAAAGTTCGCTGACCTCGCTTAACCTGGAAGGGTTGGGAGCCATGGAGCGCCTGTACACCCTGCTGGTTACATCGGTCGGGTTGGCAATCTTCCTGCTGGCAATGATCAATGAGCGCCAGCGTGAGTTTGGCGCCATGCGCGCCCTGGGCGCCAACCTTGGTCACCTGCGGCGCTTCCTGTTCGCCGAAGCGACCACCATTGGCGGCTTGAGCCTGGTGATCGGCCTGGCGGCGGGCGTGGCGCTGGCGCGGTTACTGGTGATGCTGCTGGCAGTGGTTTTTACAATTCCTGCCAAGGGTCTGGTCTGGCCAGGGCTGGTACTGCTGGGGCTCGTTGGAGCCGTGTTGGTTGGGATGTTTGTTAGCACCTGGATCAGCGCCAGGCGTTTAGCGTCGCTGAAAGTGGTCGAAACGCTGCGGGAGTTGTAGATAACCATTTCATGATTGCTTCATGTTGGTTTGCTACACTGGTCGTACTACCCTTTAATCCCCCCATCGCCACCCATTTCACCTATGTTAAGCAGGTCTACGGACGGGAAAGGATGGGGTGCAGAGGTGGATAAAATCTCATGTTGTAGAACCTTTCGGCAGTGAAATGGAGGATACCGCTATGAAACGTATTGTTATCTATGTAATCCTGATTCTATTGGCGATATTCATAGTGGCAGGCTGTGCCAGCCGCGTCAAGAAAAATACCCCTCAGGCAACTGACCAACCTTACGCGCCGGTGATTGACCCGGCTAACTTCGTCACGGGGATTGATAACTCTTACTACCCTCTGAAACCAGGTACAACCTTTGTTTATGAAGGGAAGACGGAAAAAGGGAACGAGCATAATGAAATGAATGTGACCTCAGACACCAAAGTGATACTGGGGGTGACTTGCGTGGTCGTCGAGGACAAAGTATTTGTTGACGGCAAGCTGGAAGAAGCCACCCTCGACTGGTATGCTCAGGACAAACAGGGCAACGTCTGGTATTTCGGCGAAGACTCTAAGGAATACGATCAGAACGGTAAAGTTACCAGCACGAAAGGATCGTGGGAGACGGGTGTGAATGGAGCGCTGCCGGGAATCGTCATGAAAGCAGCCCCCAAAGCAGGTGATACCTACCGGCAGGAGTATTCCAAGGGAGAGGCTGAAGATATGGCCTCCGTCGCCAGCCTGAGCGAGTCCGCTGCCGTTCGTTACGGATCCTATAAGGATTTGCTTATGACCAAAGAATGGTCGGCGCTCGAACCGTCAGTCATTGAGCAAAAGTATTACGCCAAAGGGGTGGGCTTTATCCTGGTGACAATGGGCAAGACGGAGAGGTTAGAACTCGTCGAAATTCGCCAGAAGTGAGGGATTTTGTATCCCGGCTCGTGTGCTTGCCGGCTGGTATTTTTACCAGCTGGTTTTCATTGACAGGCAGTGTGTCGCCACCATTTATCTCTTGTTTTTGCACTCAGGTACTCGACAATTCTCGTTATAGGGTGTATCCTGGCGTTTGATAAGGTGCTGGGTTAACCCTTGGTTGTATTGATAATTCGGGGGTTAATCAAGGATTTTACCGATGAAACAACTATCTTTGATGATTGTCTTGGCATTTGCACTTGTGATTTTACTGGCCTGTGGATCTCGAGTCTCTGTGACTCAACCTGCCATTGTGAACGACTCACTCGACACCTCTGAAGCTTACCTGAGGCGCGGTGATGATTACTCCGAAATCAAAGATTATGGCCTCGCCATCTCAGATTATAACCAGGCTATTTTACTGAAGCCGGATTACGCCGAGGCGTATAACAATCGTGGCTATGCTTATTATTGGAAAGGTGACTCGACGGACGCTATTGCTGATCATAGCCAGGCCATCTTACTGAGGCCCAACTATGCTTATGCCTTCAACAACCGGGGGGCTGCCTACATGGCAAGTGGCCATCCAGATCAAGCTATCAGTGATTTCAACCGTGCCATCCAGCTCCAGGCAGACTTTTCGCAGGCCTACACCAATCGCGGGAACGCTTATCTACGCAAAGGCCGCATTGACCTGGCCATTGCTGATTTTCTCCAGGCGGGACAAAATCCCGTTGGCCTCATATTTCCAGTCGCGGTAGTCTTATTTCTCGCAATCGCGGTTAGCTATATCATCATTTGGGGTATGGCCGGAATAAGACGAAGGGCAAGAGAAATGCGATGAATTACGCTAAGTACTTCATTTTGGCTTCATCGCTACTTCATGTACGCTGGCTACAATGGTAAGTAGGAACAAACTATATAGTACGAAACAAATTTCTCAATAAGGAGATCGATCATGAAAATTAACCGTTTCATAGCATTGGCCCTCATCGCCCTGCTCGTTTTAGGCGCAATGGGCTTCATCACTGCCCGCGGGCTGGCGCGTGGTTTCAATCCTCACCTTCAGCAGGTAGTGGCTACTCAAGCTCCGGACACCGGCAATTCTGGCGATCAGGTTGGCAACCAGGGCGCCGCCGATACAGACACAGACAATGTTGAAGATCAGGTCGGAGATCAGGGTGCAGCTGACACGGACACCAACAATACTGAGGAACAGGTCGGCGACCAAAATGGGCCTGAAAATGTGGATCAAGGTTCTGAAGAACAAGAGACTGGGGCAGAAATCCAAGACAGCACTGAGATCACAGGAACTCAAGAGATCACAGAGACTCAAGAGATTTCAGGGACTCAGGAACTAAATAATGAAACTTCGGATAATGAGACCGACCAGTCCGTCCTGCAATCCCAGGCGGTGATCACCGTCGAGCAAGCGCAGCAGGCAGCCCTGGCGGCCAACCGCGCTGGGACCATCCTCAATACTGACCTGGATGACGAGAATGGCGCGTTGGTCTACAGTGTGGAATTCACCGGCGGCATCGAAGTGAAGGTGGATGCCATGACTGGCACTGTATTAGCAACGGAGAACTGGGAAGATTAATCTACGATTACCCGTTAACATGACCTACCCCAGAACGGGGAAGGGGAAAAGCCAGAAAACAAGGGTGCTGCGGCATAAGTACGCCGCAGCACCCTTGTTTTCTGAATATATTCCCCCAATATCGCCTCCAACTTCATCTCAACTTCATGTGCACGTGCTACAATGCCTTCATGCGCGTGTTGGTCGTTGAAGACGAACGGAAAATTTCTGCCTATGTCAAGCGCGGCCTGGAAGAACAGGGCTACGCCGTGGACGCGGTTTACACCGGCCAGGAGGCATTAGACTGGGCGGAGGCCACCCCTTATGATCTGATCGTGCTGGATATCCTGCTCCCGGAGGTAGATGGCTTATCTGTCTGCCGCGAGCTGCGCCGCCGCGGCCTGCGCACGCCTGTGCTCATGCTGACCGCACGCGACACTGTGGACGACCGCGTGGATGGCCTGGATGCCGGGGCCGATGACTACCTGGTCAAGCCGTTCGCCCTCAAAGAGCTGCTCGCCCGCCTACGCGCCCTGGCCCGCCGCACCAGCGACGCGCCCAAATCCACCGTGCTGCAGGTGGCTGATCTGTCACTCGATACCCTTACCCACCGTGCCCGTCGCGGCAGTAAGATCATTGAATTGACCGCTAAAGAATACGCGGTGCTAGAATGCCTGCTGCGCGAGCCGGAACGCATCCTTACCCGCACCCAGATCGCCGAACACGTCTGGAATTATGATGTATACAACCAATCCAACGTGGTAGATGTGTACATCCGCAACTTGCGCCGCAAGATCGACGATGGCTTTGATCTGAAGCTGATCCACACCGTGCGCGGCGCAGGCTACCGCCTCTCAACGGAGAGCGGCGATGAAACAGCTTAGAACCTTGCGGGTGCGCTTTGCACTGTGGATCGCAGCGCTGCTGTTGGCAGCGCTGGTTGTCTTTGGTGTCTTCGTTTACACCAGCCTGGCGCGCGGCCTCTCCTCGGCAGTAGATGACACACTGCGCCTGAGTGCCTCGCAAGCTATCGCGGGCGTTAACATCGAAGACGAGCAGATAAATCTCGCCGACAGTACCGCGGAGGGAGCTGGCACGACCGAGTTGGTGGAGCGCGGGCTGACGATCCGGATGCTCAGCCCCCAGGGGGATGTGCTCCAGGCATCTGGCCCCTCCCTTACCACTCCCGTGGATTCCAGCGCCTTGTCGGCTGCCGCCGCGGGTCGATCCACCTTTGGGACCTTCACCAACCCACAGGAAAAAGACAAGGTTCGCATCTTCACCACCCCCATCGTTGAGAATGGGCAGCTGGTCGGGATCGTGCAGGTGGCCCAAGACCTGGGGAATGTCAAAGATACACTGGACCGGTTGTTGACCGCTTTACTGCTGGCGACCCCGCTGCTGGTCGGCCTGGCTGGGATGGGGGGCTACTTCCTGGCGGCGCGTGCTCTGGCCCCCATCGACACCATGACGCGCACCGCGCGGCGTATCTCTGCTGAAGATCTCTCGGCGCGTCTCGATCTACCCGCCAGTGATGATGAGGTCGGACGCCTGGCTGCCACCTTCGATGAGATGTTGGCCCGCTTGGATGACTCCTTCCGCCGCGAGCGCCAGTTCACCGCCGACGCTTCCCACGAGCTGCGCACCCCCCTGGCTGCTATGCAAACCATCCTTAGCGTGATCCGTCAGGAGCGGCGTACGCCCGAAGACTACGAGCAGGCCTTGGACGATCTGGCTGAGGAAACCGATCGTTTGCGGGCGCTGACTGAAGACCTGCTGCGACTGGCGCGCAGCGACATCCGGCAGAGCGCAGTTCGAGAAGCAGTAGATCTATCAGCGTTG
>Ga0315277_10013432_pt1 | contig 10203 bp, 9 predicted proteins | sample YL17G05_15_MG_FD_203695 | JGI IMG/M metagenome (GOLD analysis project Ga0315277, IMG submission 203695) | Sediment microbial communities from Yellowstone Lake, YNP, Wyoming, USA - YL17G05_15 | ecosystem: Environmental > Aquatic > Freshwater > Lake > Sediment | place: USA: Wyoming | collected...
CTCCGATGGCGGCGATATCCGCTTCGATCTCTCGCCCGTCAAAATGCCGGATGATGGCCCTTTCCCTTTTTCCATATTGCAGACGGGTAATCGTGGTTGTAACAGGGGTGACCCCCACCGGAAGAATGGGTTTTCCTATCAAGCTGTTTAAGAAAGAACTTTTACCGGACTTAAATTGTCCCAGGATGGCTACATCTATCAGTTGATTTTGTTGAAGAAGCTTTTCGCAGGCCTCGATCTGGCGATTCAGGGACAGGAGATGAAACTGATCGCAGATCTCCTGAATTCGGGGCAGTAAAGCTTGATAGGTGTGTATGAAAGAATCAAGGGGTGCATCTTTTATTGCTAAGTCCATAAAAAAACTCCTTCAGGTTCTCCCTGCAGGAGTTATCAGCCTCACCGGCGGTTATTGGGTGAACTCCATCACCTTTTATTAATATTCATTTTAGGGCAGAAATTCAAAAAAGTCAACTTTCATTTGCATTGCCCATAGTTGGAAGGCATTGTTTTGACGGGAAAACTTGTGTATCATAGAGGTAAATTAGAAAAAAATAAGCGCAGTATCAGGAGGTTAAAATGACCAAGAAAATCGAGTCAGTCCTGGCACGAGAAATACTTGATTCCCGTGGCAATCCAACCGTAGAAGCAGAGGTCTCGCTGGTGGGAGGAGCCAGGGGCCGGGCGGCAGTCCCTTCAGGGGCCTCGACCGGGGCCCATGAAGCGCTCGAACTCCGGGATGGAGACAGGACTCGTTATAACGGCAAGGGCGTAAGCCAAGCGGTTAACCACGTCAATAACGAGATCGCCAAAGCTATCGTTGGAATGGATGCCCTGGATCAACCGGCAGTGGACCAGGCCATGCTGGAAGTGGACGGTACGCCTACCAAGAGCCGGCTCGGGGCCAATGCTGTCCTCGGAGTCAGTCTGGCCGTTGCCCGTGCGGCTGCCAACGCAGTTGGTTTACCTCTTTACCGTTACTTAGGAGGAGCAGGGGCCACGGTCTTGCCTGTGCCCATGTTCAATATATTGAATGGGGGCGTCCACGCTAACTGGCAAGGAACGGATCTCCAAGAATTCATGATTGCCCCTGTCGGGGCACCGACCTTCCGAGAGGCTTTGCGCTGGGGAAGTGAGACCTATCAAGGACTGAAAAGTATCTTGAAGGAAGCTGGTTACACGACTGGGGTCGGAGACGAGGGTGGTTTCGCTCCAGCACTAAAGAAGAACTCCGAAGCAGTTGAACTGATCCTTAAAGCTATTGGGGAAGCTGGTTATCGTCCGGGGGAACAGATTGCTATTGCTCTCGATCCAGCCTCCAGCAGTTTTTATGAGGATGGTTGTTATCATCTGCGGACGGAAGGCCGGAAGGTAACTTCCCACGAGATGGTGGAGATGTACGCCGAGTGGGTCAAGAAATACCCCATCGTCGTCCTTGAAGACGGGTTGGCTGAGGATGATTGGGATGGTTGGAAGCATCTCAACGAGACTTTGGGTGACAAGATCGAGTTGGTGGGCGATGACCTATTCGTCACCAACGTCAAACGCATCGAGCGTGGTATCGCTGAAAACGTTGCCAATGCAGTCCTTATCAAGCTCAATCAGATCGGTACGTTGACCGAGACTATTGAAGCAGTACAAATGGCTCGAAAGGCGGGATGGGGAGCAATGATCTCTCACCGCAGCGGTGAAACGGTGGACAGCTTCATCGCAGACTTTACTGTGGCGATGGGCACGGGCCACCTCAAAACGGGTGCCCCATGTCGTGGGGAGAGGGTTGAAAAATATAACCAACTGTTGCGTATTGAGGAGGAACTTGGGGATACGGCTATCTATGCTGGCCGCAAGGCCTTCGTTCGCTAAGCGCGCATAAATGGGAAGAATTGCGCTGACGAACAATGAGGTCTCCAGGTACGTAGAAGACCTAAATTCGCTCAACGAAGGCGAGCAAGCGGTCGCGAAGTTGGTCGCCTGCGGACCACGGGCGATTGAACCGTTGCGCCAATTCCTGCTCGAAGGCAAACCCAGCGCGATCTTTCAGCCCAGGCATTGGGCTGTTGAGGCGCTTGCAGGGTTGCAGGCAAAGGACGTCCTGCTTGTATATCTAAAACAGAAGAAAGATATTAGCGATCCCGTTGTTCAGTTAGGGGAAGAGGCTGTGGAAAGTGCAGCGGCGCGGAAATTAATAAAATGGCAATCGGAAGAAGTCTATCAGACTTTGCTTGATATAGCGCAAGAACGCTGCTTGCCGGGCGCCCTGGAAGCTCTCGGTGAATTCAAAAGACCGGAATCGATTCCTTGCCTCGTGATGGCGCTGGAAGATGATGTCTGTCGGCCTACGGCGGAGGAGGCCCTTCGGAAAATCGGCGCTCCAACCAGATTGGAGCTGATTCATGCCGTGCTCACTCCAAGGCCAGACAAAGATATGGAAACACCTTCGAGTCTGCGCCGCAGAGGCAGTGCGGCCGGACTTCTGGCGGAAATCGGAATTTCAGCAGGTCAGTGGTTGCAAGTGCGTCGGCTACTGAATGAGACTGATCCGGCGATCCTGGTCGCAGTGTCCAGGATGGCATCAAAAGTCGCGGGAGCAAAGGACAAGGGGTTTGCGGCGCGGCGATTAATCGAAGCTCTCGAAGCCGCGGACTGGTATTTCAGGGATGAAATCGCAAGCGTCCTTGTCGATCTCTTTGGTATAGCAGGACGCTTTGTAGAAGAAAGCATTGTTCGGCGCAGTCAATTGCCGGACGAAAAACGTGCCGTCGATCCTGTGCTATTAACCCTTTTGAGAGTGAAGCACCGTGCTGAGGAGAGGCGAAAGGAGACCTCTTATGAATCGGAGTGAGGTAGAATATGATCGAGATTGATATTCCAGGTTACGGTTTGGTTCATCTTGAACACCTTGTGTTGGATTTTAATGGAACACTATCTGTGGATGGGAAAATTTTGCCTGGCGTAAAGGAACAGCTAAATAGAGCCGCGGAGATTTTAAGGCTTCATGTGCTGACCGCCGATACACAACGTATGGCGCATTCCGAACTTAAGGATGTGAATTGTTCAGTCCGTGTCGTATCTGGATCGGATCTCGATCTGCAAAAGGAGAAATATGATACCAGGTGGCCAATCAGTAGGAAGTCACTCCATCAAAGCGTTTATTGAAGAAACTCAGCCTCTGTTGACCCTGCATGGGCACATTCATGAATCGCCTGAGATTTCCGGCCATTACATTGAGCGAATTGGAAAAACACTTTCTATCAACCCAGGGCAGTTTACATGTGGCTCCAGGCTCCATGCTGTAATCTTCGAAACAGAAAACCCAGGGAAAACACTTCATCATACTTGCTTTCCTGATCCCAGATAATTCTATACGATCAGCGCACCCAGCCATGCATCGCGCGAGGCGGCGAGCACCGGCTACGCCACGGATAGCCTTCTGTGTCCCGCCAAAAGTGACCCCTGATGTTGCTCGCAGGTATACTGCTTGGACACTTTAACCCTTTAATCGTCTGTTCCGAATATCCTGTTATACAAATCTTCGCCATAGCTGGTTTGCAATGGTTCCCCTTCGATTAATTTAAACGTTCGTCCTCCGTCAGTTTGCCTTTCAGCCCGTAGGAAGATGGCGCCGTTTTCCATTTTCTTGCCAAGAAAACCATGGGCAAATTTATACAAATGCGTAACAAAGAAAACCTTGAGACGGTTTTCCAATAATGCGCTAACTATCTGCCTTGCAATCTCTGAGCCTTCTCTTTCATTGGTTGCGGCAAATGATTCATTGAAAAGCACCATCGAATTTGAGGTTATCTTGTCTACGATATCACTCATTCTGCTAAGTTCTTCGTCAAGTTTTCCGCTTTTCATGGTCGTGTCTTCTTCCCGTTTGTAGTGCGTGAAAAGGCCGTCACAGACATTGGAAGAGAAGGACTGAGCAGGGGCAAACATACCGCATTGCATCATCAATTGGGACAAACCTATGCTTCGCAAAAAAGTTGATTTTCCGCCCTGGTTGGCACCTGTGATGATCACGAGGTCTTTATTGTCCGCATTCACATCGTTGCCCACAATTTTCTGTTTCATTGTTAGGGCCAGGCAGACATCGTATAAATCAGTAAAAGAATGTCTGCGTTCGGTGGAAGCCACGGGCAGGGGAAAGGACATTGGCTCTTTCATTTGGGCAAGTTGTTCATGTAAATTCAAACAACCGACGTAAAAGGCCAGTTCGGTCCGCAACATGCTAAAAAAGCTGAGAATATGGTCAGTCGACTGGGCGAGCGCATTGGCAACAAGGTTGATCCCTCTGTCTTTTAATTCCGACAGGGCCCTGAAACCGCTTTCATCACGAGGATGGAGATTAAAGGTGTAGACCGGCGGTTTTTTGGCAAAGATCCGCTCCAGCCAATTCTGTTTTTTGTCCTGTGATTTACGAAGTATGTAATTGATACCTTTATTGCCTTTTCCCAATTCAGCGCTGATCAAAACCCCGTCGCGGAATTTCAGTTCCCTTAGATGATTATGGATGGTGACAAAATATTCGTTACCAAGTTCTCTTTTGAGCATCGCGAAAAACGATATAAAGCCCTCTGACTCAAATTTATCGGCGTGTTCATCGGCGATGTTCCTTAGTTTTTTGAGCATGCCCACAAACATCTGCAGCACTTCTATTGATCTACTAAGTATCGCGCCGGGATATTTACTGAAATAGCTAAAAAAATATGCCTTTTTCTCGCTCCCAATGGCTCCCACCGCGATATCGTAGATATCCCTGACAACGGAAGGGTTTTTCAGGCAATCCTTAAGAATGTTTTGGCGATATAGGATTGTGTCCAGATCATTATTTAAACCGGACAAAACAGCCTTCTTTGCCACTTCAAATAAAAATTCGTCACCGAGCGCCATGGCGTTGAACAGCGTGTTTAATTCCAGGTCTTGTGTCAATGCTTGTTCATTTGACGGTAATTTCCGCTGCAGGTCGAAATCACGATCTTTAAACATTAGAAAAGCCTTCATGATTTGATGCGCTCCTTCAAGGAATCGTATGTAAGTCGGTACTTTTCGGCAATTGCTATCGCGTATGCAAGACCATCAGCAGGCTTTCTTAGAATTTTATAGGTACGCAATGCCGGATTTTCGGGGACGACCGTGCTTACCATGCTTACGGTTTTCTCGCTGAACGAAGCCAATTCCTCTACGAATGTTACCCAAACGCACAGCAAGTCCAATTGTATTATTTTTTCAATTACCTTTTTGCTCAAAAAAATAGCGTCTTTTAATGTTGTGGAAGTAAGAATTTCATTAACTACGATAATACTGGTTGATGTGGACTGGTTTAGAATATTGTAAATTCTGACCAGGTCGTCCTCCAGTTTGCCACGGAGATCTTTGATGTTTTCTTCCTTTTCAAAATGCGTAAAGAGTCTGTCGAACAGAAAGAGTTGCGCCTCCCTGCCCGGGACGGGACAGCCAATGCTGGCCAGATAATGCAACTGCCCGAAGGTGCGGGCGAAGGTTGTTTTACCGCCTTGGTTCGGACCGGAAACTACAAATATGCGCTCCTTGTCTTTCAGGTAAAAATCATTGCAGACAACGGACGACTTTTCGGTATTATAGGCCAAGGCTAAATCAAATCCTTCGTAGTCATATACTTCCTTGCTTTTAGTCACAATTTGCGGATAACAAAATTGTAATCTCCCCCGTTTGAATATTGCAGCAAACTCCAGGTAGGCGACATAAAATTGTATTTCCCGGTCAAAAAGAGCTATCTTTTCATCAGGATAATTGCCGTTTTTCGCGCAATAATTGTCAAGATTTAAAAATATGTCGGGATACAATTTGGCTACCAGATCCAGCACTGCCGCTTCAACATGGTTCATGTCCGCTGGCCCGCCGAAAAATTGAACCCTGTAATCTTTCACCGCGCCCTGTTTGAATTTCTCGAATGTTTCCTCAACAGTCGCGCTGTAATCAACTTCAGATTCATATTTGCGGACCTTGATGCTGCCGTCCTTTATAAGCATGCAATATTTTACGGCTGACAAATCGTCGAAAAGCTTTTTCGTTTCGGCCAGAAGCGATCTAAAACGCCCAGAATTGGCATAGTTCATCACATATTCCCGGAGGGCCAAAAAGCCGCGCGATTTCAAATCTGCAAGGGATAAATCATGAACTAGGCAATTAACGGCATCGCAATAAATTTCTATCGTTTCCAAGAACCATCTTTCCTTCTGGTACTTGTAGTAAAGCTTGTTTGCTTGGGCAAGATGTTCGCGCATGGTGCGCATTTTTTGGGCGAAAGATTTTATACTCTCAAACAGATTCTTACTTTCAAGATCACGGAATATTTCATGCCGATACTTGATCGCATCGACGTCATTCAGGGGAGTGTAAAAAAACGGTTTTAAGTTATATTCCTGCTTGCCAGCCGTGACGGCGTCTATAATCTGATCAAGATTTAAATCAATAAAAAAGACGGGCGCTTCAAGTGTTTCTTTTGTTATGCTGTCTTCAGTTTTTTCAAATAGTATGCTGTGGAAAGTCATGGGATAAACACCTCCTGGGGCATGACGCGGACGCACAGTATCAACTCTACCGCCGCAACTGCCCGCGTGGTGGGAGTAATCAGCCCGGCCCGGACGTTTGTCATCCGGCAGCGGGTTTCCGGCACACCCATAAAAAAACTCCTCCAGGTTTTCCCTTGGAGGAGTCTTTCCGCTTACCAGAACCACTCCTCCAAAGGGTTACCCTCTCAGGAGTTATCAACCCTTTATAAGGGCGGTTCCGGTGAACTCCATCACCAATTATAAAAATAAACGTACACTCTTTTATGGGTTCTTGTCAAATGTGTTTATGACATTAAATGATAAGAAATCTGCAATTCAACCCTAAATTGACATTACCAGATTTCCCGCTCCTTCTTGTCCCCTCTCAATTTCCGGTGACAAAAAGGACAGGGCTTCCCTTCCTGAATAAGTAATTGTTTCATCATATCGATCAATTCAATATCTTGTAAGATCTGCTTCACAATGTGTGGATGAGGTCTCCGGTCAAACTTGCGGTAAGGAAAACTACTTTTTCCGCTCATCTCTGTACTCCTAACGTAGATGATACTTGTCATTCAGTGATACGAGGGTAAACACACCTCCCTCCACCTCGAATACATTAATGGCGCATGTGTCTTGCCGCAATCGCCAGAAGCGATCGTTACCCAGGCCTAACACAGCCAGCAAGATGATGCGGTTGATAACGGTGTGGCCCACCAACACAATTGTCTGGCCCTTATGCCGTTTAGCCATTTCGTTAACAGTGCTCATGGCACGTACACGAAGATCATCCAGTGTTTCCCCATTCGGAATTTGGGCTGTGTGAGGAGCATTATACCAAGCATCAACTATCTTCGGCCATCTTTCCCTGACTTCGTCAGGAGTTAATCCCTGCCACTCCCCATAGTCAATATCGATTAGACCTGAGTTGACCTCAACCCGAAGATCAAAATGCCAGGCTACGGCCTCAGCCGTCTTGACAGCGCGTGTCAGCGGGCTTGAGTAAATTGCCACTGGTCTCCATTCAGCAGCAACACGTCGAGCCATTGCCTTGGCTTGGGCCAGCCCGGTTCCGTTCAATGGCACATCAGCACGGCCCCGAAAACGTTCCACACGATTCCATTCCGTCTCTCCGTGTCTTACCAAAATAATTCGTGTCATTTATGACCTCCCGTTCTATTGTCTCTATGAGAATGCTACGCCGGAATAGATGATATAATTATCAAGACATCCATATCGCTCCTATGGATTAGGAACTGAAAACAGCTCATTAGCCGCCTAAAAGTCAAATTTGGATTGAAACGCCTTGAGCCCTGAAGTGATCCCCAATTGTCTTGCAATAGATTTCCACGTACTCACGTGCCTTTTACATAAGGGATCTCCTTCCACCTGCGATAATACCCAGTGAAGCCCGAAAGAAAGCATGGAAAGGCCTCCGCTTTCCATTGTTGCGGCGGCCTGTCTGCAAGACATTGCCGCATTTTCGATGTTATCAACTATAAGATGGGCAAGGGCCTCAACAAGGTAAGCACTGCTACGTGCCACCCAATCCGAGGAAATCCCCTTGGCTTTTTCGGCAAACAACAGGGCCGTGTTGTTTTCTTTCGATAGGAGGGCATCTGCACTCATAAGGATAAGATGCCATGGGCAAGGATCGTCTTTACATTTACACGATTCAAGATCGACTCGCTCGCCTTTTAGGACACGCGCTGCAAGAAGCTTGTGGACAATATCTCCGTTGTGAAGATTGCTTCCGTCTCCTTCGGCTAACCCTCTTTGGTATAATCTGACCGCCTCCCCCGCCCGGCCGAGCAGGAGGTTTACATCCCCTGCGTCCTTAAGGAGATCTCTTCTTAAGGGGTGATCGTTGGGCAACATCTCTTCGGCGATCCGAAAGAAGCGTACGGCTTCACGCAATTTTCCCGCCCGAACTGCCCTCTCCGCAACTCTTAAGGCTTGATTGCCAGCCCAAGAGTAACCCTCGCCAACCTTGCTGCGCTGCCGAAGATAACGGTAATGGTCTTCATAACTTCCCTCGTAGAGGCGAGAAAGAGCTTCACCGAGCCGGGTGGTGAGAGACCGGCTCAACCCTCCCACCAGACAGACTTCAACAACTCTATTCTGGAAACGCTCTAATTCGTCCAGACACCCCGCAAGTTCGGTACGCTCCAGGTACCCCTGCGTTTCCAATCTGTCAAGCCAGTCGTTAACCTGTGTTTCCAGGCTGGCTAACCGGGTGTGCACGGACCAACCCCACTGAAGGCTTAACTCTTGTCGTAGCTCATTCAACTCTCGATTTGCCCATTCTCGTATCCTTGCTGAAAGCAAACCTGCCCTCGTGCTTGGCAATGCGAGCCTATCCGGAGTGAACTCTGGGTGGACTTCGCTGGACGAACTTTCTTTTCGTGTTAGAAGTAATTTAGTGGCTTCTTCCACATAAAGGGGATTTCCTTGGGACTTCTTCCATAGCTCATGCCAAGCGGATCTGGATATCCATTGCCCCTCTTTGGAATGCAATTTGCTGATCTGCTTTGCTTCGCCTTCATCCAATGGACCCAATATGATTTTCCTTGTGACAGTCTCTGTTAACAGCTTGGCAATCCCTGAACCGGAAGGTCGATAGGATGCGATGACCATCATACGGGCAGGAAGGTTCGAGAAAGCTTTTCCCATCACTTTTATCGATTCTCTGTCAGTCCAATGCACATCGTCTATCACGATGAGCGTACGGCCACGATTCTTCAGTTCGGTGAGCAACTGAGAAACGAGTCGAACCCGTGTTGGAAGTGATTTGGGAATGGAGTTTCGTGAGGTCTTGCTCTCTGTACCGGGCATCTTACGCGTGACTTTCCCAGATAAAATGCCTTGCCTGGAGCATTCACTCACAAATTCCTCCAAGAGCAGTCCCGATCTGCCTCCATAGTTGGCCCCGGCCAGTTTTACCAGGATCATGCCATTGCCACCCTCGCTGACCTTCGCAAGGAACGCCTGCAAGAGTTTCGACTTCCCAGTACCGGGTTCACCTACCAGATGGATCGTTAAACCTACTGGCATTTTCCCAGACTTAGTCTCGTCCCAGTGCTGGCAGAGCAACCTCAATTCTTCTTCCCTGCCCACAAGAGGAACAGAGTTATCATCCAGTCGATCCCTCCAGTTTGTCACTTTTTTGGACCCTGCCACAATATAAACGGTCATGGGCGTGTTCGGGTACGTTCCCCAAAGATTGATAGGTCCTGTTCCGTAACATTCAAAGTGAGAGGCGACAAGCTTGAAGGTTGCGGGAGAGAGGACGATCATGCGTGGATAAAGGGAAAAGGCCAGCGCTTCGGAACAACCGATGACCCCTCCTGAAATTTCGCTGTGAGATTTCCCACGTTCTTTAGTCATTTGAGTTCTAATCAAAATGGGACCGGTATTGATCCCCATAAATGTCTTGAGCCCGTATTTTTCCGATTCAATTTGAACCGCTCGGGCACATTGCACGGCGCGTGTTGCACCCTCGATAAGGTTCCTGTTGGCAAAGCACCCCACCAGATGACCACCGGGTCCTCTTGTTATTACTCCGCCTGAGGCTACGATCTGGCTGGCCGCTTCGAGAAGCAGTTCGGAACATCTCGAACGGCTAACATAGAAACTGTCGCATGCAGCAATCGTAAGTACCGTGGCCTCGTAG
>Ga0315277_10013433_pt1 | contig 10203 bp, 10 predicted proteins | sample YL17G05_15_MG_FD_203695 | JGI IMG/M metagenome (GOLD analysis project Ga0315277, IMG submission 203695) | Sediment microbial communities from Yellowstone Lake, YNP, Wyoming, USA - YL17G05_15 | ecosystem: Environmental > Aquatic > Freshwater > Lake > Sediment | place: USA: Wyoming | collected...
ATTGGGATGCATCATCACCCCCTCTGAGCCTGCGGTCAAAAAAAGGAGGCATGCGCCCACCCTGGGTTCCCTGACCGCTATCCTGGACCTTGAACAAATCGTTGATCAATTTCGCGGTATCTGTCGCATCGGAATACTGAAGCATGAACACCCGTATCGTGGTGATGTCGGAAATCGAGGTGTCCAGGGCCTGGATGATTTCTGTCATCCGGCGAATGTTGGTCTGGGTATCCGTCAGAACCACGGCATTGCTGCTCTCATTGGATGAAATGACGGCATAGGATGGGAGAAGGGGCTGGATATTCTCGATGAGTTTCACCGCGTTTGCATAACGAACAGGTATGATCTGGGTAACCATCTCATCCGTCTTTGGAATTTGTCCCGGATCCCTCCCCACCTTGACAGGAATGTCCCGTTTGCGGGCGCTCTCCCTATCCACAATGGTGAGGATGCGATCATTCCTGATGACAGCATACCCCTTTTCGTTGAGCACGGTATTCAGCAGATTCACGGCTTCCTCTTTACTCAAGGGTTGATGGCTCAAGACATCCACGCGGCCGCTCACCTCTGTATTGCGGAGCACGATAAATCCGGCTGCCTTGCTCATATAGTCCAGCACCGTATCCAGGGGAACGTTTCGAAAGTTGAAACGCAGCCCGTCTTCCTGCGGGGCATTATCCGTGTCGATGGCAACCGTTCCGGAACTCGGAGAATCGACCTCCTGGGCCTTAATGCGCCCGCCGCCGAGGAAAAAAATCAATCCTGCAACAATCATGCAGAATAATCCACAGGAATAATATTCTCTTTTCATTTCCCTGTCTCCTTTTCACGTCGTTCCATCATCTTTTTAAGCAGATCGCTTGTGTCCGTGTCCTGGGCTTTATCCTTCGCAGGATTTTCGGACGGGACATTTTTTGCAGAATCATCTTTCACAACAGGACCCGTTCCTGAGCTGACGACCCAGTCTTCCCCCTCAGTGGAACTCATTCCCTGACCGACTGGGATCGGGATTTTCCGTCCTTCTTTTTCCAAGTGGACTTTCTCTGTGGAGATTCCCGCAATGCGAAACCCGGCAATGGTTTCGCCCGGCTTGAATTCCCTGCGGAATTCTGTTTGTGTTCCTTCAAAAAAAGCCAGGGCATCGCCGTTATTTATCAACACGCCCAAAAGGGTGAAGCGATCTATCTGTTGGGGATTTGGCCTGGGTTTTCTTGACTGATCTGAATTTTCCCTGTAAGGGGTTCGATTCGGATCGAAAATATTCCGCTGCAAAATAACCTTGAAGGAGGAAAATTCCGGTGAAGTGGAAGCCGCCTTCGCAATCAGAGGGACAAGGAGGGGGATGAAAATCAACAGATACGAACCGAAAGTCCCTAAGGGATTTATCTGTTTTCGAATCATGATTTTTCCTTCATTAATATAAGTCCGGTAAACCGCACGGAAAGCGAAAGTTCCCTGGTCTTTTCATCTCGGGACGATATTTCGATGTCCTCCAGCTTGATGGCAAGAGAATCGCTTTCAATCTCATACAGAAAACGATATATGGATTCAACATCACCGGTTCCGGAAAGTCGGAATTCCAGTTTTTTGGAGTTGACTTCATCATGCAACCAGCGGGGTTTGATGGAAGTCAGGTTAAAACGGCTCCTGGAAGCCCAACCGTTGACGGCATTGAGGATCTTATTCTCTGCTTCTGCAATATCCGCGGAAAGGCTTCTTTCATTCATGTCCTGCCATCTTTGGTCAATGTCGCCCTTTCGATCCAAAAGCAGGGCGCCCTTTTCCAGGTTTTGTTTCAGGAGAGAAATGCGTTCAGCGCGCGCCTTCCACAACCTGGAAAGTGGAGTCACGATAAACCTGTCTCCCATCAGGAGAACAATACAAACACCCGCTGCCAGGACTAAAATGCGTTCACGAAATTTAAATCCTATTCGCATCTTCCTCGCTCCATCGAAAAGTAAATGTAAACAGCAACGGTGCGCTTCCCCGCACCTGCAATACCTGCAAGTCATTGATCCCTGCGGTTTTTCGCAGGCGTTCAAGCATCTCAAGCCAGTCGCGGCTGGTTCTTGCTTCCCCTGAACAGGACACTTTCGATAATTCCTTGATCTCCAGTGTTTTCACCCAAACAGAATCACCCTCGGGAAATGCCAGCGTGATTTTTTTGATGATGGAAAGGCTTTGGATGGAATCGTCATACCAGGTCCGGTACATCCTGATATTTCCCTGGAGGGATTGGATCAGGTCTGCGCCTGGGGCGATCGTTTTCCATTGTTTCTCAAGGCGGGATAAATACCAGTATTGAAGGAGAAATGCTGCTCCAAGAAGCGCAACGAAGACAATGGCAGCGGCCGTAAGCCAGAAGGTGTAACGCTCGGAAAGCCGGTTGACAATCTTTTTTCTCAAGCTGGCCCTGGGGGGCAGGAACTCAAATTCCACACCCGCGCCGGAGAGAATTCGCGCGGCCATCGTATAAGAAACCGGCGTCATCTTTCCAACAGCTTTGGGATTTTCCAGATGCAATTGTTCCGCCAGGGGCATCTGATCCACAGACATTCCCATGCCGGCCAGCGCGTCATTCAATTCATCAGAAACGGACAGAACTTCATCGGCCGCGCCGAACAGGTACAAGGTTCGAATGGAGTCCTTCAATGCGCCGGAGAGTTGCCCCAGGGTGATCCGCAATTCCCTGACGATAAGCCCGGTATCATAGAGTTTTCCTTCAGGGCTCACTTCCACTGCTTCGGGCAATGACCTGAGAGCCGCAATCCCTCCGCCTGCGGCAATCATAATGTCGACACAATTATCATTGAGCAGAAGTATGGCAAAGCCGGATGGCATCTTCCAATCAAAAAGGGATGTGATTCCGAGGGTGATGCTCAGAGGATGAAGACCGGCTGCCTTGAGAACCTTTTGAAGGGCGCCAAGATAGCTCAAAGGCATGGCCACAACCATTGCCTGGTTCTGCGCCTGCGGCGTCTGAAAAAAGGAAACAGATATGCACAGATCATCCGGGCTGAAGGGGAATTCCCGTTCTGATTGTATCCTGATAAAGCTGTCCCTGTCCTCTTCTGAAAGACCCGCGGGCAATTCCGTCTGAAAAGTCATCATCCATCTGGCAGGAATGGAAACTACACACCGGTTCTCCCTGATCCCTGCCTCCTCCAAATGCCTCCTGAGTTCCCGCCCCATCAATTCAGGATCGCTATTGAGCAGGTCAAGAGTCAGGGCAGTGTTCAGGGTTTTATCAAGCGTCAAGCGTTCCCCTGTGAGACGTAAGACGGAGGCTGTCATTCGTTTATCGTCAAACGAAATTCCCAGAAGGGATTTATATTTTTGAAATGTCTTTGTCATGATTTCCGCTCTTCCGTTACAACATCAAATTCATTGCGAATTGCAGAGCCAAGCGGCCACCCAAGCCGCGTCAGGTCTCTTCTATAGATAATCGCGGGTTGACCGCTGCTCGTATCGAAAATGAAAAGGGTGCGGCGGAAACCCCTTCCCAGATGCCCAAGAGCGGCCACGTCCGCAGAGTACTGGTATGTTTTTGTCGTAAGATAGGGTCCCGCCTGGATGCACCGCTCCGTGTCCAGCGCCTCTGTCACCCAGCTCACGGTTTTCAGATCCTCCGTGGATTTTTGCATACGCGTATCAACGAGTTTACGCGCAAATTCCTCTCCCACTCCGGGCAGGCAGGCAAGCACTTCGGCAGAAGCTGTGTTGACATTGATCCTGCCTTCAAGGTACTGATCGTTGGAAACGGTGAGAGCGTCCTGGATTTTCGAAAATTCATCGGGTGTCATCCGGCTGCGGATATAATATTCCAGAACGCTCCTGACATCCTGGAGACCTTGTCCAACCCCCCGTTCGATCTGTTCCCCCCTTTGCTCTCCAAAGGTTTCACGAAGCAGCCTCGAAAGATCAGGATTCGGGGTATTGCGGATATTGATCCGCCTTGACCCGTCCGCCCTTGTATTTGGCTCCCTGGAGTAAACTGTCAGGTATTCCACAAGACCGGGATCGAGTTTTCCATCGCCGTTATCCTGAGGGAAAGATTGATCCCCATCATCCTCATTCGGATCAAGAATTCCGTTTCTGTTGGTGTCTTCTCCGTAGATGAGATCCCATTCCGCGCCCATCACAAGGCGCAGTTCATCGACTGTTTCAAAGGGACCGTCCTTGCAATTATAGGGAGGGTCCCGCATGAGATAGTTTTGCGATTCCGCCCCGTTGGGTGTCAGGTCCATGTCTGTGTCTCGCCAATCGATTATGGAGGCTGCCAGTTCGTTTGTCATGGCGGGAAGCCCCTCCAGCATCTCCAGGGTGGCTGTATTGAGATTGAGTTTTGAGGCTTCATCAACCAGGCCAAAAGCCGGCGTTATATCAGAACATTCCTCTTCAAGACATCTGCCGATGATCCAGAACGAGGCGTCTCCGATAGAAACTTTTTCCGCTTCATAGTTTTCAATATCCGGCATGGAACCGGATTCCTCAAGGTTTCCCAATACAAAAGATATATATCTTCGCGCGCCTTCAATGGCATGTTCCGCCTCAAGCCCGGCTGTGGTATTGTCCGATGCCCTGTATTCAAGGACCATGGCATCGCAGAAGAAGAGGGTGACGCTCACCAATCCGAGTATGATCCACATGACAACGATCAAAACCGTTCCCCGCCTGGCGCGGCGTGTGGAACAAAAGGTATGAAATATTTCACATGCCGGTTTCATTCGCGTTTCCTTTTCCCGCGCTGGGATTTGTAACAAGCTCACACATGATTTCCAGCGGTTGTATGTCCCCTCTCAGAGGCTCCTGGTTTGCGAATTCGATCCTTATCTTCACAGCGCCCGGCGCTTTATTTTCCATTGTTGTAGAATCCCAGGAATCCAGCCACTGTTCTCCGTCGTAATAATAAAACGCAAGAGACTGAATCCCATGGAGCATCCGTGTTTCCTGGGGTTCCTCAATAATGGAGGACAATAGATTTCTCGTAACAGCTCGTGAAAGATCGTAACCTGCTGAATTTCCAGATGTTTCCGGCTCCAAAAGCTCATAGACAACCATCTGAATTTCGCCCCAGGGACTTGTGCCATTGACCACTCCTGAGGTTGTATAAAATTCCAGCCGATCCCGTCGCGAGCCTCCCTTCTCTTCTGTTTCGCCCAGCATCGGCCCTGCCAAAACCCCGGCCGGCGCAGCCATATTCACCAAATCCCGCTTCAGAATCGTTATGAAGTATGATTTGGGCAATTCTTTTTCCATCGCTTCAAAACTTTTCTCCCGGAGTTTGACCGACCCATGAAAGAGAAAGTAAAGAGATCCGATCAGTGTGGTGAATATCACGGATGCGACAAGGACTTCGAGCAGCGTGAAGCCGGGAGAGCGGAAATAAAAATATTTCCTTTTCATTATCATTCCTGCGCCTCTGCTTCCTCCGGCGCCAGCGTACTCAGGCTGACGATATATTCCTTCCCCTGAACATGGTATAAGACTTGAAGGGTGACCACTCTCATGGTATCAAGGTCCCATGCCTGGGTTCCCAGAATCCAGGAGTAATCGGGCCATTCTTCCCCGAAGTCGCCCGACTGCTCCCCGTTCTGCCAGTCCCCTGTGATCATCATGTCTGCCAACATGCGGTCTGCCAGCTGGGAGGCAATTCGTTTCCGTTCCGCCACGACTCCCGCGCGATTTGCGATGACCAGTCCCTGCACGATAATGGGAACCAGAATAGCCATAAAGAGCATTGCAGCGAGGACTTCGACAAAAGTAAAGCCGCGGGAGAAAAATGGATTGCCAGTGACAGTATGTAAAGATGAACCATGTTTCATCATTTTTCACTCTCATCTTTGACTTTGATGGCATATCCCATACCGGTATCGGTCTGAGTGATTTCAATTTCCTCCTGTCCCTCGAGGATAAAAAGGCTTTTCAGGCTCGTTTCATCAATGGCGCCATCGGGCCAGAACAGGATGTTTGCCCTTCCTTCCTGGTTAAGAACCCCCTCTTCCACTTCAAAAGCCAGGCCTTCTGCCACATGATATAGAATGGGATATTTTTCTTTGTCGCCATACTCGATCTGTGGGGAAAGGCCGTAATCGCCGGATCCGGGCTGGATCCACAACTCCATGATCACGGAACGGGAAATCGCCTGACTGCGCGCATAGCGGGTCAGGGAAAGGAATCTGCGGGTTTCCTCGGTCAAGGACCTGCCCTTGAAAAAACCCGAAAATGCCGGAGCGGAAAAAGCCATGACCGTTGCCAGGAGCGCCATGACGCAAATAAGTTCCAAAAGGGTCATGCCGTGTTTTCGAATCCGGATTTTCATCTTATTTCTTACTCTCATCCCAGTTGGTAATGTCATCATCTCCGCCCTTGCGGCCATCAGGACCCACGGACATGATATCATATCCATCTTCATTATATTTCCCGGGACTTTCATAGATATAAGCATTATCCCAGGGATCCAGAGGAATGCCCTTTTTCAGATAGGGGCCGCGCCAGTTCTTTGCATCCTTGGGCTTTTCGACAAGGAGCGAGAGTCCATCATCGCCCTTGGGATAATAACCATTATCCACTTCAAACGCCTCAAGAGCGGTTTCGAAGCTGGAGATCTGCGTTTTCGCAGCGGTGACTTTCGCCTGCTCGCTTCTGCCCGTGAATTTCGGCACGACAATGGCAGCGAGCGTCGCCAGGATCACCAGCACAAGAAGCATTTCTATCAGCGTGAATCCGCCTCGATGGCGGGAACCAGGCACAGTCATCCTTGAAAGATATTTTCCGGGTTTCAGCATATTATTATCTCCTTGATCATAATTTATACACGCCCTCACCTTCTTAATCCTCCGCATTATTTTATATATTCCTGAATCGTAAAAATCGGAATGACCATGCCGATAAAAATCATCCCAATGAAACCGGCCATGACAAAAAGCATCAATGGTTCCACCAGGGCAACGGATGTCTTCAGCTGCCTGTCCAGATCCCCTTCCGCAGCCTGGGCAAGACGGACCAGCTCCTTATCCAGCCGCCCCGTCTCTTCCGCAACGGATATCATTTCCAGCACGGAAGAGGGAAAAAGTTCGGGACATCCGGACAAACTGGCAGCCAATCTGTCCCCCTGCTGAACCCGTTCAACAGATGTGTCCACTGCATCGACCAATGTCTGGTTCCCGATGGATTCGCGCGCCACCCTGAGGGCGCTGATCAGAGGCACACCTGCGCCGATCAGAGTCCCAAGCATCCGGCAAAAACGCGTCATGGCAAACCGGGCTGTTAATGAACCGATAACCGGCATTTTCAAAAGCCAGCGCTCCCACAACCGGCGCCCCTGATCCATTCTCAAGAACTTGCGGATCAGGAAGACAGCGGCAACGCCGACAAGAGCGGCAAAAATGCCATACCGGATGACAGCTCCGCTCAAGGCAACGATCAAACGCGTCAGCCAGGGAAGCGATGCGCCAAATCCGGCAAAGATGATCTTGAACCTCGGTATGAAAAACACCATGAGATAAACCAGCACCCCGCAGGCAAGAGTCAAAAGCACGATCGGATAAATCAAGGCCGAGAGGATCCTGGATTTGAGCTCTTTTTCACGGCTCTGAAAATCCGAGATCTGCCCCAGGACCAGGTCGAGGAATCCGCCTGTTTCCCCGGCATGCACCATGGCCACATACACGCGCGGAAAGATGTCGGGCGCACGCGCCATGGCCTCGGCAAGAGACGTTCCGTCAATCACAAGGTCATGCACTTCCTTCCACCGCTCCCTTGCCGATGAGGATGAAGCCTCCTTGCAAAGAAGATGCAGGGCGCGGCTGAGCGGAACGCCCGCGGCAAGAAGGCTTGAAAGCTGCCGGGTGAAATTCTCCAGAGCCTGGAATGATACCCTTTTTCTTTTCAAAGCTTCCGGGAATTTCTTCTCCGCATCTGGGGGGACATCGGACCGCTCCTCCATGCCAACGGGCTTTAATCCAAGGATTTCGAGCTGGCGAAAGGCCTCCTGCCTTCCGCCTGCTTCCACCCGTCCCTCGGTCATCACCCCTTCCTGATTGACGGCTCTATATTGAAACACAGCCATAAACACTCCGCCTTTTCAATTGTGAAAAAATCTCCCTGTTCCAATCTCATTCCTTGCGTAAACCGTTCCCATTGATCCGTTCATCCTTTGTCACGCGAAGCACTTCTTCCACTGTGGTGGCGCCTTCGGAAACAAGACGCCAACCATCCTCGGTCAGGGAACGCATTCCGCTCTTTCGCGCAGTCTCCCTGATTTCTCCGGTGGCGCGGGAGGTCATGATCAACTGCCGGATTTCCTCATTCATGGTCATAAGCTCGAAAACGCCCCGACGTCCGAAAAAGCCCGTTCCCCGGCATGCCTCGCACCCCCCGGCACGGTAAATGGGTATGGCGGCCAGCATGCCGACCTCCTTTTTGAAGGCAAAAGTTGCAGGGGAACGATCCTCTATTTTGCAGCTATTGCATAACACCCGAACCAGGCGCTGGGCAAGAACTCCCTCAAGAGCCGAAGCCACAAGATAGGGCTCCACTCCCATATCAACAAGACGGGTCAAGGCGCCCGGAGCGTTATTGGTATGAAGCGTGGAGAAGACCAGATGACCCGTCAGGGAAGCCTGAATCGCGATCTGGGCAGTCTCGGAATCACGGATCTCCCCCACAAGAACAACATCCGGATCATGGCGAAGAATGGAACGCAATCCACGGGCAAAAGTCAGGCCTGCCTTTTCATTGACCTGGATCTGGTTGACGCCTCTCATGTGATATTCGACAGGATCCTCAATGGTAATTATTTTGCGGATGGCGTCATTGATTTCATTCAGGGCGGAGTAAAGAGTGGTTGTTTTTCCGCTTCCCGTGGGGCCTGTGACCAGGATAATGCCGTGGGGTACTCCCAGCATCCCATGAAAAAGACGTTCCTCACGCTCCGCCATCTTGAGTTCCTTCATGCCCAGGAGGGTCAAGTCCTGGGGTAAAAGCCTCATGACCACTCCCTCACCATAAAGCATGGGGATAAGAGAAACACGCACGTCCACTTCACGCTCGGAAAGGCGCACTTTGATACGCCCATCCTGGGGCAGGCGCTTTTCAGCAATGTCCAGATGGCTGAGGATCTTCACGCGCGAAACAATGGCTGGCTGGTAACGCTTGATCTGGGAAGGAACAGGAACATCCTGCAATATCCCGTCAATCCGGTAACGGATGCGCATTTCGTTCTCGAACGGCTCCAGGTGGATATCCGTCGCCCGGAGGCTGATAGCCTCACTCATCACCTGGTTGACGAATCGAATGATGGAGGCATCCTCCGTTGCTTTATCCAGATCCACATCATCATCCGGATTCTCATCAATAACCTGGATGGAGGATTCTTCTTCGAGGGAATCGAGGGTGTCAGCGCCGACGCCAAGCCGTCTTTTCATCTCCCTTTGAATGTCCTGGCTCGGAGCCAGTACGGGCGTGAGCTTCATACCGGTTAAAACTTTCAGTGTATCCAGCCCCTCGGTTGAGAAAAGACGGCTTGTGGCGACTTCCACGCAATTATTATTCCGCCTGATGGGGAGAATCCCCTGCCTTAAAAGCACACGGGCGGGAAAAAGCGAAAGGAGTTCTCGATCAGGTTCAATATCGTCAAGATTTGTGAAACAGAGTCCATATTGTCCTGCCAACCACCTTAAAACAATTTCTTCGGACAATTCCGTATCCGGACAGATCTCCTTTTGAAGAAAATTCTCCGCATCACTGGTGGAGATCTGCTTCGTCTTTATCATGATGTCTAATAATTCATTCATACCAGCATCCCTGTCACTCGGAAACGAAATGAACTCTCAGGAGGATGTTTCAGCGCCCTCTTAGTCCAGCATGCCCATCAATACAAGGTTGGCTTCCTGTTTGACAGTAAGAACCTTGCGCAGATCAGCGCGGGCTTTCTGGAGCGCTTCCTCGTTTTTCTTCTGGAAATCCCTGTAAGCTGCCAGTTTGGACTTGATTTCTTCCGGTGTGGCTTTTTCCGATTCAAGGACTGTTCTCAAGGACGCCACTTCAGGACTTTCATCCTGCGAAGGACCGCCGCCTGGACGACGGCGAAAACCCCCGGTGCGCATTTTCATCTGAATATCATTCAGGTTTTTCACAAGAGGCTGAACCAGCTTCCACTCTTCATCCGTTGATCCCAGGGTGGTTTTGATCCGCTCCATC
>Ga0315277_10013434_pt1 | contig 10202 bp, 18 predicted proteins | sample YL17G05_15_MG_FD_203695 | JGI IMG/M metagenome (GOLD analysis project Ga0315277, IMG submission 203695) | Sediment microbial communities from Yellowstone Lake, YNP, Wyoming, USA - YL17G05_15 | ecosystem: Environmental > Aquatic > Freshwater > Lake > Sediment | place: USA: Wyoming | collected...
CTCCGGGTATCGCCTCATCCTGCCTCCTTCCCGCAGAATGCTTTACCCGAACTCCGCCCTCAGCGGACAGATCACTTGCTAATTCACCCGGACATTTCACGTGCTAACGACAATGAATAGAATAGGCGTTGCCAATCCTGACTGCTGCCGCTATAATGCTTGCGCGGGGTGGAGCAGCCTGGTAGCTCGTTGGGCTCATAACCCAAAGGTCGCTGGTTCAAATCCAGCCCCCGCAACCAACCGAGCGCGCTCATCCAAAAGATGACGCGCTCGATCAGTTTTCGGGTAGCCACCAAGTAGATTCCATTGACCTTCAGCCACGTAGCAACCCACCGCTCCCACTTGCTGAGGAATCATGCGGACTTTTGAAAGGTGCTTGCCCAACTCTGTCCGTGCTAGAGCAACGTCGGTGTAGAGAAGCCCACGAATGTCGGCCAACCGTTCGGTTACAAACCTTCGAATCTCTCCCAACTCCGCCTCGACGGAACCCGGACCTCCAGAAAGCAGCCACGCGGTGATCTCCCGCACTTCGCGCTCACCGTCTGTGATGGCCTGGAGCAAGAAGGTCGAATGCCCGCTCTCAGCCACAGCCGCCGTCAGTCGGCGCAATTCCCCCTCTATAGTAGCTTTTCGCTCCCGCATTCGCGCAACTGTGCCCAAAACACTTCCGAGCGCTGCCTTCAGTTGCCGCCCGAACTCCTGGATGGCGTACTCGATCACCTCTGGCTGCAACACTTCGGCCTGCAAGCCACCTAACAGTCGGTCTTCGAGCCGATCCTGGCGTTCCTTCAAGCCGTTCGCGCAAGTCCCGCGATAGAAATTCTGCGGGCATCCGTAACGCGGATGGTGCCCTTTGGTCCGGCCGGTGACGATGGCGAGATCCGCACCACACATCCCGCATTGGAGAAATCCGCTCAGGAGATACCGGCTCGATACCGACCGCCTCAGTAGCCCTTCCTTGCCGCGATGCCCGAATGCCTCCTTGACCCAGGCGAGTCGAGCGTGGACCCGCTCCCACAGTTCGTCGCTCACAATGCGAAGATCGGGCCGTTCGACCCGCCGCCACTGGCTCTCTGGCTTCGGTCGTCTGACGCGCTTTCGAGTCTCCGGGTTCCGCTCAAACCGTGACCGGTTCCAGATCACCCGACCGCAATAGAGTTCCCGCCGAAGCATTTCCCGGATTGCCGTCGGGCACCAACTTGCGTACTGCCTTCCTGCCCTCGGGCGTGGCGGGGAAACGCGGTCCTCATTCAGAGTGCGGGCTATCTTTCTCAGCGAGTGCCCCGCCGCAGACATCTCGAAAATCCGCCGCACAATGACAGCTTCCCGGTCGTCCACTTCGAGTCGGACGCCTTCGGGAGTCTGAACGTTCTGGTAGCCGAAGCATCTCCCGCCGGCGTGGAATCCGCGAAGGACCAAGCCGTCCAGCCCGCGATGCGTCTTCCGGCCAAGTTCTCGGATGTAGAGGGAATCCACCAACCCGTGAACCGTGACCAGCACGTCAGCTTGTTCGCTTTGCGAGTCTATCCCTTGCGCGACGGCGATCAGCCGCACCCCCGCGAAGTTCAACCGTTGGTAAATCCTGATGGCGTCCCCCAGGTCTCGGGTGAGCCGCGAAGTGTCGTCAATCAGGATCACGTCGAAAGGACGCGAGGGCGAGAGCGCAGCTTGCATCAGTGCCCGGAGACCCGGGCGGTCATCCGTTGTTCCGGAGATCGCCTCGTCACGATAGACGTGCTCGCCGAGAACCGCCCAGTCTTGGCGCTCGGCAAACTCCCGGCAAGCTCGAATCTGGTCCTCAGTCGAGAGCGGGTTTTGTTTGTCCGTGGAGTATCGACCGTACACGGCGCAGCGGAGGGTCATTGGAGCACCTCGGCTGAGAGTTCGTTCATAGCCGTGAACTTTGCCATATTTGCGTCTATCACCTCAAGGCCCTTCTTCCTCTCCCGCTCGGCCAGAAATTCGCGGACCAACAGCGGCACGACGCAGCCGTCAAGCCACGCTTTCAACTCTGCGCGAATCGCCGGTTTGAGGTTGCTGTTGCTCATTAACCCTGAACTGCCCCGCCTCGCATGGCGGTTGGAGTGCCATGCTGCTCAGGCTTCCAGCGACGCACGCGCCAGAGGTCTCGACTGTAGTGCCTGACATTCTCATTCCGTAATGAGATTGTTGGGCACTACGCCACTTCTGACTGTAGTGCCTGACATTCTGGATGTGCGTACACATTGTCGGGCACTACGCCACTGACGCAGGAATTCAACCCGCCGCTCGGCTTTCTCGGCCCATGCGTTTTGCCGCCGCGCCATTTCTGGCCAGCGCTCAACCTTAGTTGCCGCGTACTTGCGGCGCCGCTCAGCATCTTCCGACCAGAACACGATAGCCTCGTCCACCGTCGCGCAGGAGCCAAGGTAGGCGACCACGCGCTGCCTGACGTGGCCATTCTCTCGACGGTTCTCCACCAGGTAGTAGGCTTCCCTGCCGCGCGATCTTTTTCGTCTCACGAAGGCCATCAGGCCCTCACCCCATCTCGGCCAGTCATGGGACCGTCACCCTCTCCGACACAGGCTCCAAAACTCGCAATGTCTCACCCTCAAACCTTGCCTGAAATCGAGCCTGCATCCCACGTCGCGCTTTGAGAATGCGAAACCGAAGTTGGCCCTCAACTTCCATGAAACCCTCGGCGCTAAGACCTGCCGCCAGCTCCGGCCGCCAGCAGCCGATCAGGAAGTCTGCGGAGTCCTCGATCGCTCCCGAATCCCGTGCATCGGTAACAGTGACTTCGTTAGACCCGTCTCCCCCGTGGCGCGAGGTTTGAACAATCAGGAAAACCACAGCCCCAAGGTCTTTTGCCAGCCGCTTCACTCCGCGCGCGAGTTCTGACGTTCGCTCGACCAGTGAAGCATTTCTCGAACCGCCGCCGAGATACCCCAGGTAATCGATGACGACCAAACGGACGGGCTTGACCCTCTTTAGGGCTTGCATTGCCGAAACCCGCCGTTGGATTTCGGAGAGAGAGATTCCGGGGGTGTCGATGATTGCCAGACGGTCCTTACATCGTGCGAGGAATTCTTCTGCGTTTACTGCGGACCTATCTCCGCGACGGTAGGCCCAGATCACCTCGTCGCGCTTCTTCCCTGCGTGAATTTGAAGTTGCCGCTCGAACGCCTGAAGCCGGGGCATTTCGAGCGAGAAGAAAACCACGCCAGAATCAGGGTATCGAGCCAGCACGTTTTTGATGACGTTCTGAGCGATGGCCGATTTTCCCACGCCGGTTCGGGCGATGAGCGTTACAACCTCGCCCAACTGAAACCCGCCTGTTCGCTCATCGAGTTCGCGGATGCCGAAGTGGATGGAGAGCGCATCGAGATTCCTGACGTATTCGGCATACTCCCTCTCAATGCCTTCCAGAGAGCCGTCAACCTCGGTTTCTTTCCGTGCCTCGATCAGTGATCTCATGCCCTCTACGTCATGGGCCAGCTTCTCGAAATCATCGGTGGCGGCGAAGTCGGCCAGCGCGCACGCCGACTGAATCAACCGCCGACGGATCGCGGAGTCCCGAATCGCCTTCTCCCAAGGCGCGAGGGGAACGCCAAGCGGCACACCATCTGGAAGGCTGGCCACGTAGGAAGCTCCGCCCGCCTTCTCCAGTTCCCCTTTTCGGCGCAGAGCCTCGACCAGGATGGCGCAATCGCAGGGTTCGCCGGCGTCCGCCAGTTCGGTCATAACCCGATAGATTCGTCGGTTTGATTCGGAGAAAAAAGCGTCCGCGCTCAGCAACACCGACTGGTCGAAGTAGCCCTGGCCGATCATGGTGCCGAGCAAGCACTTTTCCGCTTCCGGGCTATACGGTAGCTGATTGTCTTTCACGTTTCCCCTCTGTCAGTCGATGGAGCTCTTCCTGGGTAAGCGATCCGCCGGCTTCCCCGTTCCCGCCCGGCGGCGCGATTTCGTCCTCCCAGCGGCGCCCGTTCAGGAACGAGGCAGGATAGGGGACGTATCGCCCTTTCTCCTTGCGCCAGTCTTCGGAAGCGTTGGCTTGGTGGATCGCTTTCAAGATCGTGTTCAACAATTCTGGAGTGGGTGAGAGTTTTTGGAATGCTTCTTGGGCCTTGGCCTTTGCCTTCCTTTTCGGGTACACCTTCCAGAATTCAGAGAACCCCTCCGGCTCAAGCTGTTTTTTGCTTGAGCGGCTACGAGGTTTCTGTTCTTTAGAAACCGAAGTACCAGAGCCCAAGCCTAAGCCCAAGCCCAAGCCAGCGGACGTGTTACGTACGTATTCCGTAGGTGTTTCCTGTGCGCCGTCTCGGACTGGCCCTACGCATTCGACTTGATGACCCGCAGTCAGATTACACGTCGGCTGGCTCAAAACAGCGCATGGCAGTTCCGGTCCTAACGCCTCTTCGTGCCGCTTCAGCCGACTCTTGGGCGGAAGTCTTCCCGGCTTGTTGATCCCAACCCACCACCCACAGAGGCGGCCTTCCTTATCGCGCCATGTTCTCAGAAGGTCGGCAGCTTCAAAGGCGCGGATCATTTCCGCAATGTGCTCTTTTGTCATGCTTGGCATGAAGATGGCGTAGCGCTTCGCCCAAATGACCTCGGGGTCACACTCAAAAGTGCCGTTCGCCAAGGCGAGTGTAAGCAGATACGGATAGTGAATCCGCCACTCCTCCTGGATGCGCCTGATCTTGAAGCTGGTGGCGATCGCTTCGCCGTCAACGACCCGCTTAGGCACCGGCCACCTCCGCGACGGCGGGCTCTGTGTTGCGACGGACGAACGCAATCAGTTCCCGGAGTTCGTTCGGTGGGACGCACTCGCCGCGCAGCAACCAGCCATGGGCGTTCTTGATTCTTTCGGCGATGTCCAGCAGTTCAAGCTCGCCGAATTTGCGCGCCTCCACTTCAAGCGCGAACACCTCACCGAGCTGAATCGAGGGCGGTCTTGACTCTCTGACGGAGTTGCTGTATCCTTGCATTGTTCCTTGTTACCTCCCAAGTTTGCCCCTTCCCAGTCTGCCCCTGAGGAGGGGTGCGCCCGCCGCCCTTCATGGGCGTGCTTCATCCTGACCGGGCGAGTTATGTTGAACTGAGGGCTGTGCGAACTTGCGTAGTACCGCGACCGGCACCAGTCGGCGCCTGCCCACCCTGCGAGTAGCGACCTCGCCTTCGGCGATCAGATAAGAAAGTTTCCGAATCGAGATTCCCAGCACCACTGCTGCCCGCTTCCGACTCACTAGAAGTGGTTCGATTTCCATTGCCATAAGTCACCATCCTACGCTAGCGACTTTAGGGGTTAGGGACGGGAGGGTGTCAAAGCAGGGGGCGGCAAGATAGCGCCCGCTGCGGCAGAAGCCGCAGGCGCTACTTATGAGGGGCCTTGGGGGGTTTCGGCAAGAAAGCCGACTCAGCTAACTCGGTTGGTCCCGGTTGATTCCGGTTGAATGTCGGATGCGCAACCTCTTCCGGGCGCGGGAGAGGTTCGATTTCACGGTAGCGTCTGTTCCGCCCATCTTCCGCCTTATGATGGCGCGGGTCATCCCCGCGGCAGTGGCGACCTTGCCGGCCGCGATCTTGGCACCGATGCCCTTGGCGGCAGCGACCTTTTCCTTTGGGTTGGTAAATGCCTCCCGCATGGTGTTCCATTCGTCTCTGCCCGCCCACTCCCCCAGCGTGGTGCCTTGAAAGATCCGCTCCAGTTCTGTCACGGCGATGTTGCCATCCTTGGCCCGAATAATGCACTCGGCTTGGTGAACCTCCGGGAGCATTTTTCTGTACTGCTCCAGTTGAAAACTTGCGGTGTTCTCGCAAAAACCTTCGGCTACCTTATAGGGGCCTCGGCTCACGATCTTTATCGGCTGGACATTGTCTAGGGCTGGGGCTTTGGTGTCAGGGTGAGCCCGCAGCGGCTTTGAACTGGACTTTTCGATTTCGAAGGCGGGTCTTGCCGGGACAACCCTTCTAGGTGTATTTTGGTCTTGTTCACTCACAGCAACTTCCTTCCCGTCCCGGTTGCAGCCGGGGCTTCTCTTTTCGGGGCAGACTTCTCAGCGCCCTTTCTTCTTCGGCGGACGCCCCCCGAGCTTCCCCCATGCACGGAGTTGCCGCTTCCCATACTTCTTCAGGGTCGAGCGCCCGCCCCTGCGAGCCACTTCTGTGATCGTCAGTGGTTTGTTCTTTGCCATGCCATACATGTTACAACCTACTGGCTGGTTTGTCAATCCTACAGACTGCGCACGGGAACTAAGGTCGAACGAGACGCCAAGATCACCTAGGGTCGTCTCATTAAGGGTCAAAGGTCCAGTGCGGTCGGCTTTCACGACTGCACTTTTGGGATTGCCGATGCCTTTCGCGCCTTCGGCTTTCTCGGTCACGGCCAGCAATTCCCCCAGCCGTCTTTCGGCCCGGATGCGGATTTCGGCAGTTTCCCAGCACTCTGACACTTTCCGTCATGCGCGGGTGACATAGAGTGGCAACATACGAGGCTTTTTCTTTGATACACCCCGTATCTCGTTGAAATCTCACGCCCGCCTTTTCGTGAGGTTTGGCAATCAAAGTGATACATAGTGTATCTATGCGGAAGCTATCCACGGCTGAGGTTGCGAAAGAGCTTGGCCTTCAACGGCCCAACTTGCAACGGGCGATTGCGCAAGGCAAGGTGCAACCGCCCCCGCTCGTGACCGTGGGGCCGGTCAAGGTGAGGCTCTGGTCTGAGAAGGATGTGGAGCGCGCCCGCAAATCTTTGAAGAGGAAAAAGGCGTGATTCAGCGCGCCGCGCCGGTGCAGAAACACCGGACACGGCGCTGAGCACCGAAACCTACAGAGGAGGTCACGATGCCTAGCAAAATTGTACCACCCACCCCGGAAGTCCACACCCCAGAACTCACCCCCGAGCAAGTAGCGGTTTTGACCAAGTTCAGCGACGAAGCCGAAACGGTCTGGAACCGCGTCCTGGATGTCATTGCCGCTCTTCGCGTGGTTGTGAAATTCCTCGCTGACTCGGGCTATGAAGACTGCGAGCCCAAAGCAGAGGATGTTGTTGAGCGGCTTTCGCCGACAGCGGGAATGGAACAATTCCTGTGCAGTCTAATCCGGGACATGGCGCGAAGCCATGAGCGGTTCGACTATGCGCAGATGGAGTTCCACAAGTTCCTCGAAGCGCTCACTGGAAGCAGCCAGAAAGCCCAGGCGTGAGGACGAAACAGCGGGGTCGTGTCGGGCCTCGCAGTCCGCCCGCGAATCTCTCCCGGTCCTGCGGGCGCTGAGGAGTCGGGCCGGAGCACGGAGCCTTGAATGTCAAACCAGACCGACCAAGACCGAGTACAGTGTGAGATCAGAGAACTGGAATGCCTCTTGCGAAGCGGCGAACCGCTCCCGCGCAACATGCGTGAGGCCGACGCACTCGGGTACGTCCCTTATGCGGGTTCATGGACGGACACCAAAACCAGGTTCGTCTCCGAAAACGAAATGGTTGTAACCGCGCTCTCGATGGACGTTGCAACCGAACCGGGGCTGGACCACCTTCCGGCGATCAAGGCTCGGTTTACCGCACACTTCAAGTTCGGCCCGATTGAACCCGGGAAGTAGCCCCAGCGCCCAAGCCACAGAAGGGCAGGTGAACATGACCGACTTAATCCACCGTAAGACTCGGCTCGTACTTGTAACACCTTTCGCCGTTCGCGGTCGGGCCGTGGTCGCGGAGGTCAAGGCCGAAGGCATGGAGATACGGGAAAAAGGGAAGCGCCATCGCATGTTCGTTTCCTGGGCTGGCGTCTATTGGGCCGCAGTGAAAGCCAGCGCCGCCAAATCCCAGGCTGAGCGACAGCAATCAAGGAAAGGCAGGTGAACCATGAACGCAGCGATCTACGCACGGGTGTCCACCAACAACGGGCATCAGAACCCCGAAATGCAGTTGCGAGAGTTGCGCGAATTCTGCCAGCGCCGAGGGTGGGAAATTGCAGGCGAGTACACCGACAATGGCGTGAGCGGAGCCAGGGAGCACCGGCCCCAACTCGACCGACTTTTGGCCGACTGCCGCAAGCGGCTGGTCGATGCGGTGGTGGTTTACCGCTATGACCGCTTCGCCCGGAGCCTCCGCCAGCTCGTGAACGCCCTCGAAGAATTCCGGGCCTTGGGCATCGGGTTCGTCTCCCTGCGTGAAGGCGTGGACACCAGCACCCCAAATGGCCGATTGGTGTTCGGGATCTTCGCTTCCATCGCGGAATTCGAGCGGGAGTTGATTCGGGACCGCGTGCGCTCAGGACTGGCGGCAGCCAAGGCCAGGGGGAAGCGATTGGGAAGGCCCCCGGCTGCCGTGGACGCTCATAAAGTGGCTGTGCTGCACAATGCGGGGCGCTCCTACGCATCAATCGCCCATGAGCTAGGGTCTAACACCCGAACAATTCGGCGGGCGCTTCAACGAGGCGAAAACCCCTTCGCTAGGGTATCTGTAACTGCCTGATTCTATATCCCGCGTCTGGCACCTTCTACGCGAGGCGAAAACAAGTGTTTTTGGTCTGACGTCCCGCGTCCGCCGCCGAAACCTGGCCTCGTTGCGAGTTTTGGCTACCCTGGTAGCCCCCACCCCCTCTCGAACGCAGGAAGGCCCTTGGTCTCGTGATACCACAGCATTCCTGGGGACTGTGCGGTGGCAAAGTGGGCATCTTCTGCCAGCCCGGATCTTCGCCCGCCTTTCGGCCTAGTGTATCTCAGAAGTTCTTCCCGGAAAGCCATAGGTCGAAACTTTTCTTTGCCTGCTCCGTTTCAAACTCCACCGTCTTGCCAGTTCTGGCCTCCAGTATGTGGACCTGAACCCGGGCGGCTTTCTTGCCTAACTCGAACGCTGCCATCTGCGGGTTGCCATCTTCGCCGGTGAAGAAGAGAGTTACGCAGTGGTATCGTCTGATCCGCTGCTTTGCTATCTGTCCGTACAGGATTTTGGTTATCTGCGAGTAGGGGATCTCCAGGCGATTGATCCCCGAGACGAACACGCCCACCTTCGCGTCCTGAAAGTTGAGCCTCCCCTTCACTCCCGCCGCGAGGGACTTTGCGGTGCCACCAAGGTAGAGCACCTGATCGCCCTTGACTCCGGCAAAAGAGGAGCTCGGGATCACACAGGCAAGCAATGCCCACGCCACTAGGTACGTGAATGGAAGACGTTCTTGACTCCGTTTCATGTTGCTCCTTCCCGGTCTGACCCTCCGGTGTAGTTAGTGTATCTCAGAAGCGGTCCCCGGCAAACCATAGCCCCTCACCGCCGCCTTCGGTTCGGCTCGGTCCCTGCCTGCCCGCCACGGCGGGCCTGCCGCAGGCGCCGCAGTTCGGTCCGCAGCGCTACCCCGCCCGCTCTAGCCAGCCTCACAACCGTCTGTCGGCCGCAGTGGTGCGTCTGGCAGATTTCCGTTACCGGGACGCCGCAGTACCTCTTGATTTCAACCACGATGTTCGTGGCCGTCACTCTCGGCACGTTCGAGCCGAAGTTCATCAACTGAAGGGTGGCGTAGTCACCGGCTCCCGAAAGCAGGTTGCCCTGAATGTCCTTCATCGTGCCGGTTACGGTGGTGGCGTGAGCCGACGACGCCCAGAGAAGGGCGGCGAACAGTGCGATGGCGCGAAGTTTCATCACTTAGCAACTCCTTGCGCAGAGGCAGGCGTAGTGGGTTCGGTCAATACCGGGGCATCCTATTGCAGGATGGGACGGGCCGACCGCCCGTCTGCTCTGAATTCCACCGGAACAATCGCCGTGCTCATCTGAGCCTTCCCCTCCCGCCCCCGCTCGGTTCTCTGCTCCACTCGGCCCCGCCTGACCCGCCCGTTCCGTCGGCCTCTCCCGCAGTTCCGGTCTTGACGTATTTGTTGGTATCCGAACTCCCTTGCACCGGGATCTTGGGCGATTCACGCCCAAATTCGCTCACCGAACTCACGAAGAAGTTGTCCGTCGTGTTCGCTGGCATCTTTATCCTGGTCTGACGAACCGTTCGGTCTTTGGTGCTCCAGACGAGATTGTTCTCTGTCGTCTGGTAGACCCTGAATCCGTCTACTCCCAGCAGGTGCGGGGGGGCGTTCCAGGTCAGCAAGACTTCCATCGTGCCGGACGAACACCGTAGGTTCCGCGGCGGCGCAGGCACGCCCCGGAAAAGTACCAGCGGTCCTTGCCTTCCTCCGGCTTCCCGCTGCCACGAATTGCGGATCATCGAATGGCACCCCCT
>Ga0315277_10013435_pt1 | contig 10202 bp, 9 predicted proteins | sample YL17G05_15_MG_FD_203695 | JGI IMG/M metagenome (GOLD analysis project Ga0315277, IMG submission 203695) | Sediment microbial communities from Yellowstone Lake, YNP, Wyoming, USA - YL17G05_15 | ecosystem: Environmental > Aquatic > Freshwater > Lake > Sediment | place: USA: Wyoming | collected...
AGAGGACAAGGTGAGGGCAGCACGGAGACGCGGGAAGGATCCGAAACCATAATCAGGCTTGGGATCCGCCTATTGGAGGGGACCGGACTTGCGTTTTTCGCCAAGGATAGGTTTCGCGAGCGGGATGATCTTGACATGGGCGAACCGCCTGCCGATAATGACTACATGGACGTGACCATAGCCATCGTGAGGTGAACAATGAGGATCGCCGCGGGTCGTTTCAAGGCCAGGTGTCTCCACCTGATGGACGCCGTGCGGGAAGGCGGGCAGGAGGTCATCATCACCAAGCGAGGCAAGCCCGTTGCGAAGCTGACTCGCGTGGGCCGCGCCCCTCGGAAGCGGGCCTTCGGATGCCTGAAGGGCACCGCCGAGGTCCGGGGGGACATCATCGGCCCGGTCGGGGAGAAATGGAATGCCGACAACTGAACCGGAGCTCCGTCTGATCCTCGACACCCACGTGTGGTTCTGGCTGGTGACGGGTGACCGGCAGCTTCGCCGCGGGACCCTGAAAACGCTGGAACGGCGCGGGGGCATGGGGGTCTCGGCGATCTCCGTCTGGGAAATCTGCATGTTGGACCAGAAAGGAAGGATCCGCCTCGGCATGGACCGGATGGAGTGGGTTCGCAGGGCACTCCTGGATGCCGATGTGTGGGTCGTGCCGCTCAGCCCGGAGATTGCCGTGGAGAGCACGCGATTGCCCGGGCGGTGTCCCGGCGATCCTGCGGACCGCATCATCGTCGCCAGCGCCAGAATCCACGGCGTCCCCGTCGCCACAAGGGACAGGCAGGTCCTGGCCTATGCGCGCGAGGGGTTCGTCAAGGCAATGGAGGCATAGCCCGCTCTTTGGGGAACAAGCATGACCGACCGCGAGCGATTCGTGAAATGCTGCCTGGGTGAGAAGGTGGACCGGCCGCCCTATTGCCTGTTCTGGGGGCCCTGGGAGACGACGTGGAAGCGGTGGAAGGCTGAGGGCATCCCCTTCAAGGACTGGGGCGAGGCGCGGCGGGGTTTCGACCCCGACCAGCCGCCTTTGACCGTGCCGGTAAGGTACGGCCCGTGTCCCAACTACGGCTGGCGGACCATCGAGGAGACCGACGAGTGGTACGTCTTCATCGACTCCTGGGACATCAAGCGGCGGAACTTCAAGAAGCACGTGTCGATGAGCGAGTTCCTCGAATGGCCTGTCAAGAACCGCGACGACTGGGAGCGGTTCAAGGCAGAGCGCCTCGACCCGAACCACCCCGACCGGTTCGCGGGCGACTGGGCCAAAACGGCAAGGGAATGGATGGACAGGGGCTACCCCATCCAGATCGGGTGCTACCCGGACGTGACGCTCTTCGGCGGCGTGCGATGGATGCTCGGCGACCTGGAGTGCCTGGTGGCCTTCTACGACATGCCCGACGTGATCCGCGACATGATGAACCACCTGACGGACCTGTACCTGCACGTCTTCCAGCGGATCGTGGATGAGGGCATCCGCGTGGACGTCATCCACATCTGGGAGGACATGTCGGGGCGGCAGGGCCCGCTCATCTCGCCGGCCCACTTCCGCGAGTTCATGACCCCCAACTACGCCCGCATCAAGGCGTTCGCCCGGCGGCACAGCATCCCGCTGATGTCGGTCGATACCGACGGCAACCCGGACCTGATCGTCCCGCCGATGATGGAAGGCGGGGTGAATTACCTCTGGCCGCTGGAGGTCGCCGCCGGGGTGGACGTGAACGAGTTCCAGCGGAAGTACCCGACGCTGGCGTTCATGGGCGGGTTCGACAAGCGGGCGGCGGCAGCGGGTCCCAAGGCCATCGACGCCGAGCTTGCCCGCATCGCCCCTGCCGTCCGCCGCGGCAGGTACGTCCCGGACTTCGACCACCTGATCCCGGACGATGTCTCGTGGGAGAACTACCGCTGCTTCGCCGAGGCGCTGAAGGCCCTCGTCGGGAAGAAGTGAGTCCACGGATTGCACGGATCACACGGAACGGAAAGAAGACAGGGTTTTGCGTGCCATGTCTAGCGTCGTTTGCGTAGGCATGTTCCCACATGCTTACAGATGACGTAGAGTAGCCTTCGGCCGCAACCGAAACATCCGCGCGAAACGCGCTCATTATGGCCTTGCGCGATTGGGCGCCAACGTGTGTTGTTAGGCTCGAAGAGCCGTGAGTGGGTAGCCGGAGCCGTGAGGCTCCGGTATTGGGGTCCGATTGGCCTGGGAGCCTCGAAGAGGCGAAAGCGATCCCGCCTCTTCGAGGCTTGTGCTGTGTTGGCACCGTTCTCCGGATGCTCGCGCATCCGGCTACCCGCTGTAGGCCTCTTCGAGGCCACATGGGCAACATCTGGCGCTGAATTGCGCACGGTCATTTAGTAGTTCGCCACGGCGAATCTCGCCTGCGGCGGACACGGCACCCGGCGCCCGGGTCAACAACATCCCCAGGAAGCCAATGCACCAGGGCGTACGGGTTCAGTGGAATCGCCCTCCTGAAGTCCCTACAATGGACGGTGAACCAGGAAGGGCTTGTTGTGGCAGTTACCGACAAACGCGAGCGGAGGCGATTCACCGTCACCGGGCAGGTTCAGGGAGTGGGCTTTCGCCCCTTCGTCTATCGCCTGGCGACGCAGATGGGGCTTACCGGGTGGGTGGTCAACGACGCCCGCGGGGTGACCATCGAGGTGCAGGGCCGACCCGAGCGCGTCGGTGGGTTCTCCTCTCGACTGGCTGCGGAGCTGCCCCCTCTGGCGCGGATCAGCCGCTGCGAGGACTCGCCCGCGGAGGTGATGCTCCAGGAGAAGTCGTTCGACATCCGCCCCAGCGAAGGCGGCGAGCTGGCCGACGCCCAGATCACCGTCGATACGGCCGCCTGCGAGGATTGCCTCCGCGAGATGAACGATCCGGCCGACCCGCGGCACGATTACCCGTTCATCAACTGCACCAACTGCGGGCCCCGGTACACCATCGTCACGCGCGTGCCCTATGACCGGCCGTTCACCACGATGGCCGACTTCGCAATGTGTCCGCTGTGCGCGGGCGAGTACGCCGACCCGGTCAACCGGCGATTCCACGCCCAGCCGATCGCCTGCCCCCAGTGCGGGCCCGCGGTCTGGCTGGTCGATACGCACGGCAAGCAGCTCTCCTGCCCCGACCCGGTCGCCGCGGGCGCCGAAGTCCTCCGCGACGGCGGAATCCTCGCGATCAAGGGGCTGGGCGGCTTCCACCTGGCCGTCCGGGCCGACGACGACCACGCCGTCCGGCGCCTCCGCCGACGCAAGCACCGCGACGCCAAGCCCTTCGCCCTCATGGTGGCCGACATCCAGCAGGTGCGCGACCTGTGCGACTTGAGCCCCGAGGCCGAGCGGCTTCTTACCGGACCCCTCCGGCCGATCGTGATCCTCCCCGCGCGGCCGGACGCGTCGCACGGGCTGCGAGCCGCCCCGTCCGTCGCCGAGGGCCTGAACACACTGGGCGTCATGTTGCCCTACGCGCCCCTGCACCACCTCCTGTTCCGGCACCGGCTGCCCCCGCTGGTTATGACCTCAGGCAACTACAGCGAGGAGCCGCTGGTGAAGGACAACGACGCCGCCATTTCGCACCTCGGGCGGATCGCCGACGCGCTGCTGCTGCACAACCGGCGGATCGAGCGCCGTTTGGACGACAGCGTCGTCCAGATGCGCAGCGACGGTTCGCTCACCGTTCTACGCCGCGCCCGCGGGTACGCCCCTCAACCGGTGAGGCTGCCCGGCGACCTCTGGCAGTCCACCGTGCCGGTCCTCGCGGTGGGGGCCGAGCTGAAGAACGCCGTCTGCCTCTTCCGCGACGGCTGCGCCCTGCTCAGCGAGCACATCGGCGACCTGAAGGACGGCCGCGTGTATCGGCACTTCATCGATACGATCAACCACCTGGAGGGGCTGTTTGAGTTCGAGCCGGCGGTCCTTGCCGCCGACGCGCACCCGCAATACCTGTCCAGCGAATACGCGATGCGTCGGCACCGTGGGGAGCTGCCCGGCCGACCGGCCCTGCCGGTGGTCCGCGTGCAGCACCACCACGCCCACGTCGCGGCGTGCCTCGCGGAGCACGGACGGACCGGGCCCGTCATCGGCCTGGCGTGCGACGGGGTGGGCTACGGGGACGATGGGGCCGTGTGGGGCTGCGAAATCCTCCGGGCCGACCTGCTGGAATACGAGCGATTGGGCCACCTGCGGTATCTGCCCCTGCCCGGGGGCGACGCGGCCGCGGCGGAAAGCTATCGTCCTGCGGCGGCGGCGCTGTACGATGCCTTCGGCGCGGAGTGCCTGGACCTGCCGATCTCGCGCCGGCTGCCGGCGGAGCGCGGGCAAGTCGAGGCCGCCGTGGAGATGGTGTCGCTGGGCTTCAACTGCCCGCCCGCCAGCTCGCTGGGCCGGTGGTTCGACGCGGTGGCGGCCCTGAGCGGGGTGGCAGCGGGCAACCGCTTCGAGGGCGAGGCGGCGATGAAACTGGAGTCGGCCGTCCGGAAGGGCGTCGATGCGCGGTACGAGTTTCACGTCTCGGCGACGGGGCCTTTCCTGATCGACCTGAGGCCGATGGTCGAGGGCATCGTCGCGGACGTCGAGGGGCGGGTGGAGGCGGGCGTGATCGCGGCGAAGTTTCACAATACGGTGGCGGCCTTTCTGGCTTCGGCCGCCAGGCGGGCCAGGGACGAGACCGGCCTGGGCGTCGTGGCCCTTTCCGGCGGGTGCTTCGCCAACCGGTACCTGACCGACCGGCTGACGCGGGAGCTGGCGGGCGACGGGTTCGAGGTCCTGCGGCACCAAACGATCCCGTGCAACGACGGCGGGCTCGCCCTTGGGCAGGCGGTCGTCGCAGCGGCCAGACACGGACGCCGGAACCGGCCCAGCCCGTCCAGGGCGGGCGAAAGCGAGTCGAGGTGAGTTCATGTGCCTGGCGATCCCCGCGCAGATTGAGAAAATGGACGGGCAGAGGGGCACGGTGGTCCTCGATGGCAGCAGGATGCAGGTGATCCTCGCCCTGGTGCCGGAGGCGAAGGTGGGGGACTGGGTCCTGATCCACGCCGGCTACGCAATCACGACCCTGGACGCCGAGGAGGCGAAGAAGACCTACGACCTGCTGCGAGAGGCGGGGGTTTGAGGCGGTGTGGCGGTAACTTCCGGCATTCGTGGAAGGTCTCACGGATTGCCGTCTTCGACGCAGAGACACTGAGGCTCAGAGACGAAACAGCCGACCCCTGCGCCGGGGCGCGGATGCTCCCGAGGGGCTGGCTGATGTTTGTTTCCCTCTGCGTCTCTGCGCCGCGAGCCGCAAGACCTTGAAAGGAGGCCGCGCTGCGTTCGGGTGCATCAGCGTTTTGGTGGAAATCCTGTGGCGCCCTTTTTCGGGCCAACCACAAGGGGCCGACCGATTTCCATGTTCCGGTCGTGTAACAGGCCACCGCTTCAGCGGTGGTTTTCGGCGGCCCCCCCTCCCCTGCCCCTCCCCCCGCGGTCTCGACGCCTTCGGCCAAACCTGCATCTTCCCCGCGGGGGGAGGGGATAGGGGTGGGGGGCTCGCGGTACCACGGCTGAAGCCGTGGCCTGCTACACGGCGCCTGCCCGGGGTGTTCCCGTCTACAAGGCGCCTGCCCGGTGCGTTTCCCGTCTCCCGGTCTGTGCACCCCTGCGCCAGGTTGCCCACACGGGCCGGCTGGGACGGAACGACCAACTTCCTACGCCCCGCCAAACCGCTTATGGACCCGCTGCGTTCTGCCGGAAAGCCCGCGCACAACCGTCCGGGATGCCGCGATTCGAGCTTGGCGCCCGTGGGACGTCGGGTAGAATAGCCTCTGAGCACAGGGATTTGCGGCATTTCGACCAATGGAGGGTCGCTCGCGCAAAGGCTCGCGAAATGGAACCGGCGATTGTTCGCTTTGTCCGCGGCGTTTTCCTCGGCATTGTTCTGGGCGTGACCTTCCTTGCCATGACCGGGGCGGTCGGGTTCGTGCTGGAAATCATCAAGGGCGCGCTGCGGTAAGCGCCTGGAGGGGCGCGGCGGCCGCCGCGCGCGGTCCGCGTCCGCCGGTTCCCCCGCGAAAATGGCTTTCCCGGCAACCATGAGTTCGTGTTAGAATCCCCGCGCGGCGGGCGTTCGGCCGCAGCGCAGCGCGGCTCCCGCGTGCCCCAGCGCGCCCCGTGGCGTTTTCCGTGCGGGCCTATCTCTAGACGAAAGATGCGACGGCATGGACAAGGTTCTTGCCGAGAGCTGTGAGAAAATTCACAAGATGTGCCGCTCGCTGGCGTCCCGCGCCCGGCCGGTGCGGATCATGGAGGTCTGCGGGACGCACACGATGACCATTGCCCGCGGCGGGCTCCGGGAGCTGCTCGGCCCGGGCATCAAGCTCATCAGCGGGCCGGGCTGCCCGGTCTGCGTGACCGACCAGTCGTACATGGACCAGGCGATCCACCTGGCCAGGGGCGACGCTCCCGCCAAGGCCACCGACAGAGTTCCCGGCAACGCCCCGCCGCCGATCATCGCCACCTACGGGGACATGGTCCGCGTGCCCGGCCGGTGGGGGAGCCTGGCGGAGGCTAGGGCGCAGGGCGCCGACGTGGAGGTCGTGTACTCCGCCGATCAGGCGGTGGCGCTCGCCCAGCGGAGGCCCGAGCGGCAGGTGGTATTCCTCGCGGTGGGTTTCGAGACCACCGCTCCGGGCACGGCGCTGGCTGTACGGAAAGCGCGGGAGCTCGGTTTGGCGAACTTCAGCGTGCTGGCCGCCCACAAGATGATACCGCCTGCCATGCAGGCGCTCCTGTCGGCGGGGGACGTGCAGGTGGACGGCTTTCTCTGTCCCGGGCACGTCAGCGTCATCCTTGGATACCTGGCCTACGAGCAGATCGCGCGGGAGTACGGCCGGCCGTGCGTGGTGGCGGGGTTCGACCCCGGCCAGGTCCTGGAGGGCATAGCGGCCGTCCTGGAGCAGCTCGTCGAAGGTGAGTCCGCGGCCCAGACCGTGTATCCGAGCGTCTCGGCGGGCGGGAACCCGACGGCCCGGAAGCTCCTGGACGAGGTCTTCCTGCCGGTGGACACCGCCTGGCGCGCCTTGGGGGTCATACCGCATAGCGGCATGGCGCTGCGGGACGAATACGCCGAGTTCGACGCCGAAAAGAGGTACGCACTCCCGCCGGCGGACGCCTACGAGATGCCGGGATGCCACTGCGGTGACGTGATCTGCGGGCGGATGGAGCCGGCGGAGTGCGAGCTGTTCGCCAGGCGATGCACGCCGCGCGACCCGGTCGGTCCCTGCATGGTCTCCACCGAAGGCGCTTGCGCGGCGGCGTATAAGTACGAAAGAGGCAGGCAATAGGCAACAGGGAACAGGCAATAGGCAATAGGCAACCGGCAATAGGTCGTGGGATGCAAGGCACAGCACCGGGTGCTATGGCGGCCGTTGCTTGCCGCCCTGCTTTGCCCGGCACGGCTGCAAACAACGCAGGCGTGGCGCCCAGCTTCTCCCTTTGACCTGCGACCTATGACCTAGGGTCTTCCGTCTATGGACACCGAGCACATACAACTGGCTCACGGTGGTGGGGGGCAACTGACGGCCGAACTGGTCGAGCAGGTCGTCCTGCCGATCATCGGCGGGCAGGACGCGCGCGGGCTTACCGACGCCGCGACGCTGAAGCTCGGCCGGGGGCGGCTGGCGTTCACGACGGACAGCTACGTGGTCCAGCCGCTGGAGTTCCCCGGCGGCGACATCGGCAAACTGGCGGTGTGCGGGACGATCAACGACTTGGCCGTTGTGGGGGCCCGCCCCAGGGCACTGAGCCTGGGGATGGTCCTGGAGGAAGGGCTCCTGATCGCCTTGCTGAAACGGGTTCTGGCATCCATCGCCCAGGCGGCCAGGGACGCGGGCGTAGCGGTCGTCACGGGCGACACGAAGGTCGTCCAGCGAGGGGGCCTGGAGGGGATGGTCCTCAACACCTCCGGTGTGGGCGAGGTGATGGCCAAGGCGCGGCTGGGCTTTGACCGGGTGCGGACCGGAGATCGGATTCTGCTTTCCGGCCCGCTGGGTGAGCACGGCATGACGATCATGAGCCAGCGGAAGGGCCTGAGCTTCACGGCGGAGCTGAAGAGCGACTGCGCCGCCATCCACGGGCTGACGATGGCGCTGGTGGACTGCCTGGGCGGCGCGGTGCGGTTCATGCGAGACCCGACCCGGGGGGGTCTTGCGGCGACGCTGGTGGAGCTGTCGCGGGGGACCGGGCGCGACGTGGAGATCGAGGAAGCGGCGATCCCGGTGAACCGGACGGCTCGAGCCGCGGCGGAGATGCTCGGATTGGACTTGCTCACGGTGGCGAATGAAGGCAAACTGGTGGCCGTCGTGTCGGCGGAGGCGGCCGGTCAGGCGCAGACGATCCTCGCCGGGCACGCAATCGCCGCGCAGGCGGCGGTGATCGGCACGATGGGCCGGGCGTGCGGGCAGGGCACGCCGGGGCTGGTGGAGATGGTCACTCGCGTTGGCGGGCGGCGGGTGGTGCAGATGCCTTACGGCGAAGAGCTGCCGAGGATCTGCTAGGCGGATAGGGCGGCGGGTCATAGGCCCGCCGCGTCGCGGTGGTCCGGGAAGCCCACCGCGCGGGACGTGCGGAAATGAAAGGGAACAGACCGATGGCCAAGAGAATACTGATTGTGGACGACGATCCGGATCTGCGCGAGGCGACGGAGATCATCCTCTCCGGCGCGGGCTACGAGGTGGTACAGGCGGCCAGCGCTGCCGAGGCGCAGAAGAAGCTCCAGGCGCAGCGCCCCGACCTGATCCTGCTGGACGTCATGATGGAAACGGACACCGAGGGCTTCCACCTGGCCTACAAGATCCGCGAGGACCCCAAGCTGAAGGACGTCCCGATCATCGTCCTGACGTGCATCGAGGCCAAGACCGGGCATGTGCTGGAACCGGAGAAGGCAGGGGACTTCCTGCCCGTGCAGGCGTTCCTCCGGAAACCCCTCGATGCCAGTGTGTTGAAGGCCAAGGTGGCCGAGCTTCTCAAGTGATCCCCCCAGCCGATCCCCCGTGGACGGGCCCGGCCCTGCCGGCCTGTCGAGGAGCGGTGGACCGGCGTGCATGGAGGCGGGAGTAGTCCAGCCCGTGGCGGACAAGCATACCGAGACCGGCAGTGACGCTCGCGTCCAGCCGCACCCGCAGGCGGCGGTGCTTGCCGCGCGCGTGCTGTGGCTCGTCCGTCTGCGATGGTTCTACGCGGCTGCGTTGGTTGCCGTTGGGGCCATTCTTGCGTGGCATTCCGCGGAGGGACAGGCCTGGCGGGCGGCGCTGACGCTGGGCGCGGCAGGGGCGATGTCGGCGTACAACGTCGTCATCGGGCTCTACCTGCGCGCGTATCTCCGCCGGCGCCAGTCCCAGCCGGAGCCCGATTTTCGCGTGTCGATCAACCTCCAGGCAGCGCTGGACATCCTTTTGCTCAACGTGGTGATGTTTGCGGGCGGGGCGTCCGCGGCGCCGCTGGTTGCGGTGTTGGTGTTGCACGTGGCCGTGGCCGCGACCTTGCTGTCCAGAGGGGACGCATTCGCCCAGGCGGGCCTGGCGGCGGTGCTTTGCCTGGGGGCAAACCTTCCATCCGTCGTCGGGAGGCCCTCGTCCTGGCCATATCCAGCCTGCTCCTGGCTGGTGCTGGCGGGGGCGCTGTTCCTGATGGTCCATTTCACCGACGCGATCCTCGCGCGGCTCCGCCGGATCAACCAGCGCCTCGTGGCGGCCAATGCAAGGTTGTCGGCCTTGGACCTTGTCAAGAGCCGGTTCCTTCGCGTGTCCAGCCATCAGCTTCGCGGGCCGCTGGCCGCGGTTTACTCGATGCTGTCGGCCATCCAGGAGGTGGGGGGCTTCAATCCCAAACAGTACGAGTTGATCTGCCGCATCCGCAGCAGGGCGCAGGAGATGATGACCCAGTTGGACGAGATGATGCTGCTGTCCACGATCAAGGAAAGCGCCGCCGAGACGACGCGCTGCGGACCCGTGGACGTCAGCGAGGTGCTGGCGGGTGCCAGCGCGGCGTTCGCGGAGGAGGCCAGGCACAAGAGCGTGGAGCTGACGGTGGACCCAGGCGGCGCGGCGACCGTGTCGGCCTGGGAGGACGCGTTGGAGACGGTCCTGGAGCATTTGCTGAGCAACGCGATCAAGTACACCCCCGGCGGGGGTCGGGTGTCGGTTTCGGCCACCCGCAAGGGG
>Ga0315277_10013436_pt1 | contig 10201 bp, 9 predicted proteins | sample YL17G05_15_MG_FD_203695 | JGI IMG/M metagenome (GOLD analysis project Ga0315277, IMG submission 203695) | Sediment microbial communities from Yellowstone Lake, YNP, Wyoming, USA - YL17G05_15 | ecosystem: Environmental > Aquatic > Freshwater > Lake > Sediment | place: USA: Wyoming | collected...
TTCGCCGATGGCCGCGGCGAGGGCTTCTTCGTCGTCGCCGACGGTCACGTGGCGGACGGTTTCGATGCCGAGTTCGCCCAATTCCCGCGCCAAAAACGCGGAATTCGTGTCCACCAACTCCCCGCGAACGAGTTCCGTGCCCACGGAGATGATTTCAGCCCTCATTTGATCTTCTTCTGCCGGGACTCGCCCTTCATCGGCAGCGACCAGATCTTGATGAACCCCTCGGCCGCCGTGTGGTCGAACCTGTCCTCCGGCGAGTACGTCGCCAGGTTCTTGTCGTAAAGCGCAAAATCCGACTTGCGCCCCGTGACGACCGCGGAGCCCTTGTATAGCCTGAGGCGCACCGTCCCGGTCGTCACCTCGTGCGCCTTCTCGAAGTACGCGTCAATGGCCTCCCGCAGGGACGAGAACCACTGGCCGTCGTATACGAGCCTGCCGTAGCGCTCCGAAAGGATTCCCTTGAAATGGACGAGATCGCGGCTCCATACGAGGGCCTCGAGCGCATTTAACGCCGCGTGGAGCATCACCGCCGCAGGCGCCTCGTAAACCTCCCGGCTCTTTATGCCGACGAGGCGGTTCTCCACCTGGTCCACGCGGCCGACCCCGTGCTTGCCGCCGATCTGATTCAGGGCCGTTATAATGCCGAGGGCGGGCGTCGCCTTGCCGTTTAACCCCGTAGGGACGCCCTTCGTGAAGGACACCTCCACCTCTTCGGCCTTGTCGGGCGCCTTATCGGGGCTCTTCGTCCAGAGGTAAGCATTCTCCGGCGGCGCGTTCCAGGGGTCCTCTAATGCGCCCGCCTCGATCGAGATGCCCCACAGGTTGTGGTCGTACGAATACGGCTTCTCCTTCGTGACGGTTATCTGGACGTTATGCCGCGCCGCGTACTCGATTTCCTCGTCGCGGCTCTTCATCGACCACTCGCGCAGCGGCGCGATCACCTTGAGGTCCGGCGCAAGCGCGGCGACCGAAGCCTCTATGCGCACCTGGTCGTTTCCCTTGCCCGTGCAGCCGTGGGCAACGAACTGGCATCCCTCCTGCCGCGCGATCTTCACGAGTTCCGACCCGATGAGCGGCCGCCCGAGCGCCGTCGCCAGCGGATACCCCTCTTCGTATATGGCCCCTGCCTTGAGGGCCCTCGTGATGTACTCGTTGACGAAAACCTCCCTCACGTCAGACACGTGCGCCGACACGGCTCCGACCGCGAGCGCCCGCTCCGCAACGGGACCGAGTTCCTCCCCCTGGCCGAGGTCCGCCGTGAGCGTGACGACGTCCATGCCCTTTTCGGCCTTGAGCCAATGCACGGCCACCGACGTGTCAAGCCCGCCGGAATATGCCAACACCACCTTCGCCATCGTCTTACCCCTTTGTGACGTTAACGCGTGACTCTGCTTTGCCCGAATTGCGCGGCCGACTGGACGCCCGCACGGCGGCGGCGCCCGTTCGGCCCTTTCGCGGAATGCGTATTCTACAGAATCGGCGCGCGATTAAAAGTCATCGGCCGTCGGCAGCCCTTTGAGATGGCTTATGTCGCCCCAGACTCCGAGCGCCCACTTGCCGCCCTCGACGAAAAACGTGTTAATGCTCGCGTTCCAGAGTCTAAACGTCCTTGGCGCCGCGACGGAAATCCCCGCCGCCCGCCTGAAAAGGCTGCTGAGTACTCCTCCGTGCGTTACGATTACCACGCGCTGGCCGGGATGCCTCGCGGCAATCTCCTCGGCGCAGGCGACAACCCTTTCATGCCTCTGCCGGATGCTCTCGCCGCCGGGGACGCGGAAGTCGGCGCCGCCGGAGTTGAAGCGCGCGTGCTCCTCCGGATGGAGTCGTTCGAACTCGCTCATCGTGAGCCCCTGGATGATGCCGAGATGCCGCTCGCGAAGCCGTTCGTCCACCCGCACGGCGTGGCCCGTGCGCGCGGCGATTCGCTGTGCCGTCGCTCGTGCCCTGCCGAGGTCGCTTGAATAGAGCGCGTCAAAGCGCTCCTCGGCCAGGCGCGCGGCGATGGCGTCCGCCTGCCTGACGCCGAGCGGGCTCAGCGGCGAATCGAGGTGCCCCTGCTGCCGCCCGTCGAGGTTCCACAGCGTCTCGCCGTGCCGCACGACTATGAGTTCGGTTGGCTGACTCGGTTCCACGAGAAAACCTCTGACGTGAAAACCTGGCGGGGTTCGATTCACACGCTGAACCGGAAGAGGATTATTTCGCCATCGCGGACGACGTAATCCCTTCCCTCCAGACGCAGTTTCCCCTTTGCGCGCGCCTCTTTGAAGGACCCCAGCGTCCTGAAATCGTCGTACGGCGTCACTTCCGCGCGGATGAAGCCTCGCTCCATGTCCGAATGGACCGCTCCCGCCGCCTCGACTGCCGTGGTGCCCCGGCGCACGGTCCAGGCGTGGACTTCCTTGTCCCCGACCGTGAGGAAACTGATGATGTCGAGGATCTCGTAGCCCTTGCGGATGATTTCATGAGCCGCGAGTTTCTCCAGGCCCAGGTCCTTCATGAACGCCGCGCGGTCCTCGGCGTCAAGCGCCGACAATTCCAGCTCCAGTTTGCCGAATATGCAGACGGTCGGCCGCTTGAAATCGCTCTCGGACCAGCGGCACGGTTTTCCGGCGGCTTCCTCGCCGAGGTTTACCGCCACCATGACGGGCTTGGCCGTCAGGAACCTGAAACCGCGCGTCGCCTTGTCCTCGGCCTCGTTCATCTCGACGGTCGTCGCCGCTTTCCCCTCCTCGAGCGCTCCCCTTACGCGTGCCAGGAGTTCGAGTTCCATCTGGTAGTCTTTCTGGCGCGGCGTCGGTTTCGCGGCGTCGTCCTCGAGGCGCTCGATGCGCCGCTCGACGAGTTCGAGGTCCGCGAAGACGAGTTCATCCCACAGGCGCGTGAAATCGCGCAAAGGGTCAATCGCATCAAACGGGTTCGGCACCGCCGGGTCGTCAAACGCGCGCACGACCGCGATGAGGGCGTCGGCCTGCCTCACGTCCGTCAAGACCTTCGGATTCGACTCGTGCGCGCTCGGCCCCGCCACGAGCCCCGGCAGGTCCACGTATTCGACCGCGGCGTAGGTGGTTTTCTTGGGCTTGAAGACGCCCGCGAGAAAGTCTATCCGCTCGTCGGCCACGTGCGCCACGCCGAGCCTGGCCTTCCCGGCGCCGGCGTGGTCCGCCGCGGCCTTTCCCAGGCCCGTCAGGACGTCGAAGACGGTGGTCTTTCCGCTCTGGCTCCAGCCGCATATTCCAAGACGCATCATTACCTCCAGGGTGGATAATGGTGAAGAAAACAATCATAGCCCTGACGCCCACAGACGTCAATTTGACAGCGCGCCAACTACCAGTCGCGCGGCCTCTTTTCTGGGTCTTGGCTCATCTTGTGGTTGACAGTCGATGAACTCCGACTGTACCATTGGAGCTTTCAATGCGCAAATTGCGCGGAGTTCGACTAAACAAAACACGGGGGCCGCAATGGACCACGCCACAATAAGCATTTACTTGACTGAATCTCCTTTACTCGCAGACTGGCTTATTGCGGCCGCAAGAAAGCAAACATTCAGCATAGATTCTGATTATGCGCCTGGCGTCAAACTCTTGTTCAGGGCGCTGATGGACGATCCTACAAGGACGACCGTTACGATTGAGGCGGACGCCGCGGACGCCACTTCGGTGGAGTCATTTCTCAACTCCATGAAAGCGAAGTACATATGCATGCGGATATCAGACACTGCTGAGAATAAGCCTGCCTCTGGGGCAGGCGAGTTGGAGATTCAGTATTGCGCTGCCTGCAAGGGATCAATCGACTGGGACAAGTGCGTCGCTATAGGAGAGCAGCTCATCTGCCACGAGTGCCTATCCAGACCGTTTATCCGAGATGACTTCCCAACACCCAAGAAGGGACGCCCTGCGACGCCGAAGCAGCTCGACTACCTGACTATTCTTGGCTGGAGGGGCCAGTTTGAGCCGAATTTCGCGGAAGCATCACGGCTCATAGGTGTGCTCAAGACTCTGCATTATCACGTGGATGACGTCGCAGACCTCATGAAACGCGGGCGGCTCGGTGAACTCACCGACGAGGAGGCCTGTCGTGTCGCCGGCATCCTTGTGAATGATTGGCCTCTTGCAGTGCAAATCCTTAGGCTTGAGGAAGCCCGAATGGATGAGGCCATGGACAAGTCCAATCTTGACGAGAACCGGGGCGACAAGAGTCTGCGTATGTACAAGCCAGCGCTTGAGATTACTGATCTTACACGAAAAGTTGCTCACGCCATTTCTGAGGTGCGGCCGGATATGCGGATTTAGGACGGACTGTGTACGGCGGCGGCAGGCTGCCCTGTTCGCCGAGAGGCGGCCATCGATGCTGACTAGACCACGGGGCGCAAACTCGTAACATGAAGGGATGGTATGGCTGATACCAAGCGCGTTCTCATCATTTCCGTAAAGGCCGGCGCGGGGCACATCAGGGCCTCCGCCGCGCTCGAGGCGGCCTTTCACGAAAGGTTCCCCCACCTGGACGTGAAAAACGTCGAGGCCCTCGCCTACACCAACGCCGCCTTCCGCCGGAGCTTCACGAGCCTCTATAACACGCTGGCCACCGACCTCCCAAGCGTCTGGGGCATGATTTACGAGACCATGGAGAAAAAATCGGTCGACAGCAAGACCAAGAAGCTCAGCGTGATTTTCGACCGCATGAATTCGCAGCCCGTCCTCCACCTCGTGAAGGAATACGACCCGGACGCGGTCATCTGCACGCATTATCTCCCCGCGGAAATCATCGCCCCCCGCCGCCGCAAGGGGAAACTGCGCTCTTCGGTTCACGTCGTCATGACCGATTTCGACATCCACACGATGTGGATACAGCAGGGCGTCGACCACTATTACGTCGCGATCGAAGAGATGGAGCACGCCCTGCGGATGAAAGGCGTCGCCGCGCGCATCAGCGTGACGGGCATCCCCATCGGCCCTGAGTTTGCGAAAAAGTATCCCGACCGCGGCGTCATGCGCGAGCGCCTGGGACTGCGCGTCGAGCCGCCGACGGTCCTTGTCTCCGCGGGCGGCTTCGGCATGGTCCGCGTCGACGAGACGGTCGCGACGCTTGCCGAAGCGACGGGCGACGTCCAGATACTCGCGGTGGCCGGCAGGAACGAGAAACTCCGCAAGGCCCTCGAAGCCGTCGCGGCGTCCCGCAAGCGGCGCATCGTCCCCTTCGGCTTCGTTACGAACATGAACGAGCTCATGGCGGCAAGCGACTTCGCCGTCGCCAAGAGCGGCGGCCTCACCTCCAGCGAATGCCTCGCCATGGGCCTGCCCATGGTGATATGGAACCCCATTCGCGGCCAGGAGGAGCGCAACGCCGACTACCTTCTTGAAAGCGGCGCGGCGCTTCGCGCGAACTCCCCGGCCCACCTCGTCTTCAAGGTCACGAAACTTCTTACCGACGAGCGCCTTCTCGCGAGGATGAAGGCCGCCGCAAGGCGCATTGCCAAGCCCGACGCCGCGTATACAATCGCCTCCGAAGTGGCCGAGGCCACGTAGGAGTCTTGCGCGAACGCCCTGGAAGGAGAAACCATGTCCGACAACGGTGCCCTGTCTCCGCCCGAACTCTCAAAGGCGCTTGCCGCCATCGGCGAGGCTAAGGCGTCGCTTCCCATGGGAAGGATGTTTCTCCTCGGGCTTCTGGCCGGCGTCTATATCGGCTTCGGCTCGCACCTCGCCACCACAGTCTCCACGGGGGGCGTCGCCTACTTCGGCCTGACGAAGTTTCTGGCCGGCTCGGTCTTCAGCGTCGGCCTCATGCTCATCGTCGTCGCCGGCGCCGAGCTCTTCACGGGCAATAACCTCATGACGGTGTCGCTCTGCTCGCGCAGGATCCTCTTCTGGGGGATGCTGCGCAACTGGGGCGTCGTCTACCTCGGAAACCTCCTCGGCTCGATCTTTCTGGCGCTCTTGGTCGCGCGCGGTTCGGGCCTTCTCGTCGGCCAGGTCGGCGGCACGGCCATCCAGATCGCCGCCGCGAAGACCTCGAGCGTCCCCTGCGGCGACGTCAGCCACAACGTCGCCTTCTTCCTCCGCGGCATCGGCTGCAACTGGCTCGTCTGCCTCGCCGTGATGATGGCCGTCGCCTCCAAAGACGTGACCGGCAAACTCCTCGCGTGCTTTTTCCCCATCATGGCCTTCGTCTCGATGGGCTTCGAGCACTGCGTCGCAAACATGTACTTCATCCCGGCGGGCATCTTCGCCAAGAGTTTCGCGGAAGCGCGCATCGCCTCCGGCCTCTCGCCCGGGGACCTCGCGGCCTTGAACTGGGGCGCGATGTGGACGCAGAACCTCGTCTCCGTGACGCTCGGAAACATCGTCGGAGGGGGAGTCTTCGCGGGAATGGTTTATTTCTACGTCTACGTGAGGGGCACCGAGGTCTGCAAACGCGGCTGATTCCCGCCGCCGGCCCGTCAGCCGAAAAGCCGCCTGTGCCTGTGCCGCAGCGTCTCCACCATCGCCACGTCGCCGCCGCGCAGGCCGCCTAACGCCGCGGTCTTGCGCCCCGGGCCGTGAAAATCGCTCCCGGCCGTCGACACGAGGTTTCTTTCCTCCGCGAACGCCGCGTAAAACGCCTCCTGCTCCGGCGTGTGGTTCGAACTGTAGACCTCGACGCCCTCGGCCCCCGCCTCGACGATCGCCTCGACCTCTGCGACCGCCATTCGCCCCGGGTGAGCGAGCACCGGCACTCCGCGCGCGCCCAGGATGACCCGTATCGCGTCCGCCGACGAAATCGTCTCCGCCGGGACGTATCCGGGCTTGCCCGGCGAGAAGTAATCGAGAAAGAGGTTCAGGCCCGCCGACGCCGCCTTCGGCCCCTCGATGTAAGGGGCGAGACGCTCGTCGCGCCGCCTTTTGAAACTCTCCCGGAAAACGGCCATCAGTATCGCCGAGGTCGGCGGCCTTCCGGCCGCGACCTCCATCACGCGGTCGAAGTCGATCTCAAACCCCATCGCCCGCATCTTGGCAATGCGGCCCTTCGCCTGCTCGACGCGGCTTTTTCGCGTCGTCTCGCACGCGGCGAGAAGCATGGAGTCTTTCCACTCGACGAGATACCCCAAGAGGTGCACGTCCTTGTCGCCCAATACCGTCGTCATCTCGACGGCCGGCAGGAAATCGAGCCCCGCCTCGCGCGCGGCCGCGAGCCCCTCGTCAATCGCCGCCGTCGTGTCGTGGTCGCTCACGGCGATGGCCCGAAGGCCGGCCTCAAGGGCGAGCCGGACCACCTCGCCTGCCGGAAGCTCGCCGTCTTCGCTTGCCGCCGTGTGGATGTGAAGGTCTATCGCCGCCGTCACTTCGGGGCTTTCCGCAGGCGCTTGTACGCCAGATACGCCGCGCCGGCGACGATCGCGACGGCGCCCGCGATGAGGACGATGGTGTTTTCCTCGGCCACTATCCTCCTCCAGGCCTTGCCGCCGGCGTACCCGAGCGTGATGAACGAGACCGACCAGACGAGCCCGCCCGAGTACGCAAAGAGAGCGAATACCGGCAGGCGTACCTTCGAGCTGCCCGCCACTATCGCGAATATGTGGCGCACTCCCGGCACGAAATACGCCACCGTGAGCGACCACCGCCCGCGCCGCTCGAACCAGTTGTGCACGCGCTCGATCCGCTCGTCGGTTATCCTCACGAATCTTCCGTACCGCTTGAGAAATCCCACGCCAACGTAGCGGCCAATGAAGTAACTCACGGTGATCCCGCAGGTCGTCCCTATCCACGCCGCCGCGTACGTCGGAAAAAGCTTGAGGTGCCCCTCGCTGACGAGGTACCCCGCGATCGCGAGCACCGTCTCCTCGGGCAGCGGCACGCCTATGATGCCGAACATGAACAGGGCGAAAATGGCGATGTAGCCGTACTGCTGCACAAACGCGAGGACGTCATCCGGCGTTATCATCATTATCATTCGGCGCGCCCCTCACGTTGTCCGGCGAATGCCTCGTCCGCCGCCGCCCCGCGTTTCGAGTCGGCGTTCATTTGTAGCGGTCAAGCCCCGACCACACGAGAACGCCCTGGGTGCTCACGGGCCAGTCGTCCGTGCGAAACGTCGACGCCGGCAGCCCCGCCTTGTTGTAAAGGTTTGCCGCAAGCGCGTTGTCGGCCCACGCGTAGCGGACTGCAGCGGGTTGCGCCACCTTGTCGCTCCACACGAGGACCGTGTCTCCGTCGATCTTCGCGTCGGCCCATACGAACTTCCTGTTCTCGCCGGCGATTTGAAACATCTTGAGTTCCCCGCCCCTGGCCGAGAGGCCGCCGTCGGCGTATTTGAAGGCGATGCGGATTCTACTACCTTCCACGGCCATCGACTCGTACATCGGCCCGCGGTATTCCACCTTCTTGCGGTAAACGATCCCCTCGGCGACAAGCGCCAGCCTCGTGCCGACCGCCTGCTTGTTCCTGTAATGCGGCTCGTTGGCGTCGCCGACGTCAAGCGAAAGCGCCATCCCAGTGTTCGGCACTCGAAGAGTCATCGCCTGCGCCTCGCGCAACTCGGCCCACTCGCTTTCATACGGCTCGGCCGGCGGCTTGCGGTAACTCGAAATCTGCACGAAGAGAAACGGGAAATCCCCCTGTCCCCAGAGCCTTCGCCAGTCGGCGATGAGCGCGGGGAAAAACGCGCGATACTGGACGGCGCGCTCCGAGTTCCCTTCGCCCTGGTACCATAGCGCCCCCCGGATCCCGTAAGGAACGACCGGCGCGATCATCCCGTTATAAAGCCCGGACGGTTGTTGGAAGTTCGTGAGCGGATCGAACGGCTCGTCCGCCTCCGGCGCCGGGGGCCTCTTGCCGGGCGCCGCCTTGGCATATTCCTCGCGCCACGCGGCAGACCTCTTCTCGAACTCCTCGCATGCGGCCTTTTCCCGGCCGCCCCTCATGCTGACGGCCTTTTTCCACGCGGCAAGGAGCGGCTTCGCCTCCGGTATGCCCTCGAGCGTCTCAGGGGTCATCCACGGCTCGATGAGGCTGCCCGACCACGAATCGTGTATAAGCCCGACCGGCACCCCGAGGTCCTCGTGGATCTTTCGCCCGAAGAAGTATTGCACCGCCGAGAACTCGCGAACCGTTTCCGGCGTGCATTCCACCCATTCGCCCGGCACGTCGTTCTGCGGCGCGTGCGCCACGATGTGCGGCACGCTGAAAAGGCGTATGCGCGGGTAGGTCGCGGAGGCCATCTCTTTCTCCGCGTCGTATACCTCTCTCACGCGCATCTGCATGTTCGACTGCCCGGACGCTATCCACACCTCCCCGACGAGGACGTTCGCGATGCGGATCAAGTTTTCGCCCGCTACGGTCATCTCGAACGGGCCGCCCGCCTTCATGGGATCGAGCCTTACCGTCCACCGGCCGTCGGCCCCGGCGGTGGCCGTCTTCCTTTGCCTCGCGACGGTCACCGTCACGGCCTCGCCGGGCGATGCCCATCCCCAAATCGGCGCCTGCATCTCGCGCTGCAGCACCATGTTGTCCCCGACTATCGAGGGTAATCTCACATCCGCGCTCGCCATAGAAAGGCCTCCCGCAAACAAGACGAAGATAGCCGCCGTTGTGACTTTTCCCATGTCCCGTTCACGCGCCCCAATGGTCACCGGCCTGAGGTGCATCGCATGGAAGGCATTTTGGGCGTAAGTACCTCCGCGTCAAGCGTCTTCGCACGACGCCCGCGACCGTCGGCGCCGCCTTCTTTTCCGTCTCTTGCTGAAACCGGATGCTTCCTTGGTCGTCAAGAGCGCGGGCCATGCTGTTCCAGGATATACGCGGAGAGCCGCACCCAAGCCCCGGCAATTCCTGCACTTGAGAGGACCTCTATGCCGCCATGGGCTTGTGGCAAGCGGCAGAGCGGCGCGGCGGCCCATGCCTCGCCGCCCGAAGGCGGTTGATTCCGCGGGGTGCTGCGCTACAATGGAGCGCACGCCGGATTACCGGGCTTTGACGTTTTCAGAGAGTTCGTATCTCTGGCCTGTGGCCGGTATGAAGAGCCGCTCAGGGTCGGCCTTTGTTCCTCCGGCAGATGAGGAATGCGAAATGAGAAAACCCGCTCTCGTTGGCATCATCTTCCTCGCAGTGACCCTCTTCGCCCTTCCCGCCTGGGCCGCAAGCATTTACGTCTCAAAGTCCGGAAGCGATGCCACGGGCGACGGAACGCTTGAGAAGCCTTACGTGACGGTGCAGAAGGGCATAAG
>Ga0315277_10013437_pt1 | contig 10201 bp, 6 predicted proteins | sample YL17G05_15_MG_FD_203695 | JGI IMG/M metagenome (GOLD analysis project Ga0315277, IMG submission 203695) | Sediment microbial communities from Yellowstone Lake, YNP, Wyoming, USA - YL17G05_15 | ecosystem: Environmental > Aquatic > Freshwater > Lake > Sediment | place: USA: Wyoming | collected...
GAAACACCGGCAAAGGTTTTCGCAAGTCTTGGCCGCCGTGGATGACCTGCAAAAACCTCCCCAAACCAAATTCTACTGCGGCCAGCCCACCACTCGGGCTGCGTGAAGTGCTGGAAACTACTGTTTAATGGCAGGTCCGACAACGAAAGTCCGACACCCCAGAACTGAAGACTGAGAACTGAGCACAGACCACTGACTACTGCTCGCAGCATCTCGGAGGAATCTGATTGAATCCCCTGGACCTGTTGGGAATCGCCGTCGGCCTGGCGATGGACGCCTTTGCGGTCTCGATTGCGGCCGGGCTGAACCTGGCCCCGGTCAGCCCGCGCCAGGTTTTTCGGCTCGCCTTCCATTTCGGCCTGTTCCAGTTCATGATGCCGGTCTTCGGCTGGCTCGCCGGCCGGCAACTGGTCGCGTATATCAGCACCTACGACCACTGGGTGGCCTTCGGGCTGCTGGGCCTGGTCGGCGGCAAGATGCTGCTGGACGCTGCGCGCGGGAAGAAATCGGGCTACAAGGTGGATCCCACCCGAGGCTTCATGCTGGTCACGCTCTCCGTGGCCACCAGTATCGACGCCCTGGCGGTCGGCCTGAGTATGGCCTTCCTCCGCGACTCGGTCTGGACCGCCGCGGTGGTCATCGGGCTGGTGGCCGCCGCGCTGAGTGCCGTGGGCATCGGTTTCGGCGGTCGCCTGGGCCGCCGCTGGGGACGCTGGGCCGAGGCCGCCGGCGGCTGCCTGTTGCTGCTGATCGGCGCGAGGATCCTCGTCAGCCATCTCTCCGCCTGATTTCGGACAAGACGATAGTGCCAACGTGTCAACCGTGGACCGGGCGGATTTCGGCCCGGCCACTTTCCCCAAGAGGAGACTTCCGATGTCTGCAAACAAGGTCAACCTGCGTGCTGATCCCCTTCGGCAGATGCAGGACTGCCAAAACCGAACCGGCGCACCGCGTCTGCATTGTGCCAGAGGCCGTCGTGCCGCCTTGGTGCTGACCGCGGTGCTCTGCCTGCTGGCGGCCGGTGCGGCTCCGAGCGGCGGGAAGAAGCCGGCCGCGCCCGCCCAGATCGACGCCCGGGCATTGACCACCATGCTGCAACACTTCGACAAGGTCGAGCAGGTAAAGTACCCCTGGGGCTGGATCCGCTGGCTGATGACCTCCAAGCTCGACCCGCAGTCGGAAATGACCCTCGGCATCGTCGAGATCAACGCCGGCCAGGCCAATCCGCCGCACGTGCATCCCAATTGTGAGGAGCTGATCTACGTGCTCGCCGGCTCGTGCGAGCATCGGATCGGCGGGCAGACCGTGGTGCTGAAGGCCGGCGACGTGCTGCGGATCCCCAGGGGCGTCCCCCACGCGGCCAAGACGTCGCAGCAGGGGCCAGTGCGGGCATTGGTCGCGTACAGCTCCGGCGACCGGCAGATGGTCGCCGTCGAACAGTAGCTTCGTGTTTTGACTGTGACCGCCCCTCACCCCGACCCTCTCCTCGCAAGCGGGCCGAGGGGCGGGCATTTTGGGATGGTCAGTCAGGCGTTCTCGATCGCCACGGCACTGTCGGCGGGCGTGCCCGTGGGGAGGGTTTCCAGCGGTGCAGGGACCGGACGCCCGACGAAACCGACGAGCTTCTTGGCGCGGGCCGGATGCTGCAAGGCGCGGACTGCCTTGGCCTCGATCTGCCGGACGCGTTCGCGGGTGACGGAGAAGATCTTGCCGACTTCTTCCAGCGTGTAGGCGTATCCGTCGGTCAGCCCGTATCGCAGACGGAGGATTTCGCGCTCCCGATACTCCAACGCCTGCAAGACGTCGGCGATCCGCGACTTGAGCATCTCGTGGCTGATGCCGAACAGGGGGTCGTTTTCGCGGCAGTCTTCCAGGAATTCGCCGAAGTACGTGTCGTCGTGCTCGCCGACCGGCTGGTCCAGCGAGAGCGGATGGCGGGTCATCCGCAACACGCAAGTGGCTTCCTCGACCGACATGCCGGCCGCCTCGGCCGTCTGTTCTACGGAAGGCTCCACCCCGTGCTTCTGCAGCAGTTCCCGGCTGGCCCGCCGGACCTTGCCCATGCTCTCGATCATGTGGACCGGCAGGCGGATGGTACGGCTCTGGTCCGCGATTGCCCGGGTGATCGCCTGGCGGATCCACCAGGTGGCGTAGGTCGAGAATTTGTACCCCCGAGTACACTCGAACTTGTCCACCGCGCGCATCAAGCCCGTGTTCCCTTCTTGGATCAAGTCCAGGAAGCTCAAGCCGCGATTCCGATAGCGCTTGGCAATGGAGACGACCAGGCGGAGGTTGCCGGCCGAAAGATCCCGCTTGGCGGCCTCATAGTCTCCCAGCAGCCGGACCGTGCGGCCGACTCGGCGGTGCAGGGTGGCGGGACTCTCCAAGGTGATCCGCATCAGGTAGCTCAGCTCGCGGCGGCATTCGACACGGCCGGCGGCCGCCTGCTGGGAAAGGTCCTGTCCGGCCGGTATGTGGCGGGGCTGATCGGCGAGGTACTTGCCCAGATCGTCCATCCGCTGGGAGATCTGCCTCAGTTTGTCCAACACTGGCTGCAAACGCCGGGTCCGCAATCCCAGCTCCTCGATCAGGCGGACCGCCCTGCTGCGCCGCTGCACCAGCCGGCGCCAGGCCTGGTGGCGGAGCTTCTGCGGCTGATGCTTGTTGATGGCCAAGGCGAAGTCCCGGCGGTTCCGCCGGAGCAGGTGCTTGAGCGTATGGAGGTTGGGCACCAACAGTTTCATCAGCCGGCGCTTTTCCCGGAGGTTAATCACCGAGACCTCAATCGTGCGATCCAGCCGCAGCTTGCCGTCGCGGACTCTCTGGAGCAGCTCCACGGCGGCATGCAGGGCGTAGTCGGTGGTCAACAGGGCGTGACGGAACCGCCTCCGGCTCTGCTCGATCCGCCGGGCAGCCAAAACCTCCTCCTGGCGGCTCAACAGCGGAATCTCCCCCATCTGCATCAGGTAGATCCGTACCGGATCTTCGATCTGGTCGTCTTCGCCGGTATGGTCGACGTCGTAATCGTCGCCCGGATCTTGGCTGGAATCCAGCTCTTCCGACGGGGTGTTCTCGGGGAGGTCTTGCTCTGCGGCCGCGGTCCTGCCGCGGCGACCAGGCTTTCTGCGTTTGGGTCCGCAGCGCAGTCTGTGGCGGGTAGTTTTGCGGCCAACGGTCGCGAGGATGGTCTTCGGCAAGGCGCGGTCCCCCAAGGCGCAAGGCACAACTGGCGGCGCGAGTCGACGGACTCGCACGCGGCAGCGTGCAAGAAAAGCACTTCGGGTGCCGAAACCCGGCACGGCTGCCGCGCGATCGACCTAACCTTCTGCCAGCACACGGTTTGCATCCCCGGGTGTACGCCAGTTCTCCGCCGGCCGACACCGCGTGCGTTGCCTTTGCTCATCACCGGCCGGCCGCCCACGTCGCGTTCTTGAATCGCCGCTGCGGGGTAAGCATCTCGCGGAACACGTTGTGTGCGGGGTCCCTGGCTGATGCAGTGGCCGTCGTATGACTCTCAGAGAACCATCACATCGTTTAGCCGTCGCCGGCACGGCGACGGGGGCGTTTCTCCGGGCCGACGTGCCGTCGGCCGCTAAACGGCATGTCACATTCTCTTTCTGAGCAGCGGCTAAACAGTTCTATCTAGAGCTTGAAATTGACTGTCTGAGAGAACCAGCGATAGAAGCGAGTGGCTAAAGGGTCGTAGCCCACCTTGATCTTGGCCTGACCCCGAAGGCCGGGGAGGAGTTGGCCGTTGGGGGCATCCAGCGGGACGCGGGCTTGGTAGGAGGGGGTCAGGGGCCGCTGCTGGCCCGTGGTGTCGCTCCGCGTGGGAAGCTCGCCGCCGGCCTTGGCAGAGAGCTGGACCGGACTGATCTTCAGGTCAGACTTGGAGACCTCGGCGATGGTCAGACGGACTCGGCGGTCGTCAACCAGGTTGTAGGTGAAGGTCTGCTGCGGCAGCGATTCGAGCCGGATCTCCACCGGCTGGCCCTCGCGGACGAACTCGATGTCGGCCTGGTCGATCACCAAGACGGCCTCCATCCGCTTGGGATCACCCACCTGGCAGAGGAGCTGACCCTCTTCGAGCCAGCAGCCCTGGTTCTCCCGATCCAGCGGGGTGCCCGACCAGGTGGGAAGCTCTTCCTCCCGCCCTTGCGGTTTGGGGATCGAAGGCGGCGGAAAGACCATGCCGGCTGCCGGGGCAGTAAGCTTCAGCCGTCGGTGGTCTTCCCGCTTGCGGGCCAACTGGTCCTCGACCGTTCTGAGGGCCTCGCGGATCGCGGGGATCTGGCCGCCGGCCTGGGGATCGCGATGTCGCTGGACGGCGAGGCTGTCCAGTTGCCGGCGGTAGCGGGCGGCCTGACCGGCCAGATCAGCCAGCTCCAGATCGATTTCGAGGTTCTTCAGTTCGGCCAACGGTTGGTCCTTTTCGACCTGCTCGCCCGGCTTGATCTCGATCTTGTCCAACTGCCCGGGCACGGTGACGTAGACCAGGGCCGCGTCGCGGGGCTGGATCTCCAGGGTACAGAACACCCGATGGGGCAGCGGCACCAGCAGGATCACCAGCAGCAGGACCACCGCGCCGGCCAGGCTAAGATACAGGCGATTGCGTTTCACTTCTTCCCATCTCCCGGGGACGTAAAAGAACTTGCCCAGCCGGTACAGCGGCACCACAACCAGCCCGAAAACGGCCACCACCACGATCAGCCGGCCGATAATCTCCAGCCCGTACGGCTTGAAGACCTTGTGGAGGAAGTAGAGGATCGACAGCAGAATCATCCAGCGGTAGACGACCGCGGCCACGGAGTAGACGGCGAACAGGGCCTGGTGCCGCTGGGGCAGGAAGGGATCTTCGCCGGGCTCGATCCCCAGCAGCCACTCGCCCAGGCTGCGGCTGAGGATCCGGCTGGCCTTCTGCCGCAGGTTGGGGATCTCGACCAGGTCGGCGAGGATGTAATAGCCGTCGTAGCGTAGGAGCGGGTTGCCGTTAAAGAGCACGGTGCTCACGGAGCAGACGAACATCACGTCTATGCACAGGTAGTGGAGCGTGCCGGGCTGAGTGAACCACCAGACGAAGGTGCCCAGCGAGGCCAGCACCAGCTCGACGTACATCCCGGCCGCCCCGATGGCCGCCCGCTGCCACTTGCTGGGCAGCATCCAGCTATCGGAGACGTTGCAGTAGAGGCAGGGTGTCAGCACCAGGATCATCACGCCCATCTCGTGGCACTCGCCACCGAAGTGCTTGCAGGCCAGGCCGTGGCCCAACTCGTGCAGGATTTTGGTCACGGCCAGCACCACGGCCAGCCCGATGGCGTTGCGGAGGGCAAAAAACTCGCGGAAGACCGGCAGCCTGGCGCGGAACACGTCGAACTGCACGGCCACCAGCGTCAAGGCCGCTAAGGCTGCCAGCAGGCAGATCACCACCGTGGCCGGGGCAAAGAACCAGCGAACTCTCGGATAGAGCCAAGTCAGCAGCCGCTCGGGATCAAGACCCCGGAAGCGGATGCACAGCACGTTGGAGACCGCGCCGAGCAACTCCTTGCGGCGCCGCTCGGCCCGGCGGCGATGGAGCTGCTGCCCCTGTCCCGGCACGTCGGAGATCACCAGGTTGCTCTGGTGCAGCATGCCCAGGAACTGGTCGAGTTCCTCCAGGGCGATCTTCTGAGGGGGGAACTCCGCCTCGAACCGCTGTTTGATCTGGCGGAGGCTGGTCCGGCCGTCGAGCAGCTCCAGGATGAAATACTCCTCCTCCTGGAAGCGGAAATAGTTGAGCCCCAGCGGATCTTTGACCACCCAATACGAGCGACCCTGGTAGTGCTGCTGCCGGGGGCTGAGGTCGGGCCGCTTGCGGATGGAGAGTGTCCGGTCGGCACTGGAGACGAGGCTGTCGCCAAGGGTGGTCATGGTGCGTGAAAAGACCGTTTAGCCCGCATTATTCACGGTGGTTTGCCACTGCTTGCCGTAAGGCAAGCAGTGAACGGCCGTTACGTACGGCACTGCTTCTGGCGAAGCAGTGGCACACTGCGGCGGCTTTCCCCGGCCCGTGAATAATCCGGGTCCAACCGCCGCGTCCACGCGGCGCACTTTTCCCGGCGTGGCCGCCGGGGCTAAACGCAGGGTTCTGTCTCCAATCACGGCATACTATTCACGTGGCGCAGGCCGGCCGTTGATCCGCTGTGCGCTCTGCGGGTTGCGTGAGTTGTCGAGCTGGATGGTAATCTCGGCCAGTTGGCCGGGCCGCAGCAGCCAGTGCTGGTCCTCTTGGCGGTTGAACACCTCGGCCCAGAGGCGGTACTCGCCGCCGGCCTGGACCAGGGGGCTGACGAAGATGATCTTTCCGGTGAATCGCGCCCGGCGGCCGCCGGACAGCGCCACCTCGATGCTCACCGGCCGGCCATCGATCTGTGAGGGGGCGTAGCGGGACTCGCTCAAAAAGCCCTCGATCCGCAGCCGGTCCATCCGCACCACGTGGAAGGCCGGATCGCCCGGCTTGACCCACTCCCCGGCATGGCGGTAGCACTTCACCACCACGCCGTCCAGCGGCGAGCAGATCTTCCGTCGGGCGACCTGGGCCTGGGCCGCATCCAGCTCGGCCTGGCGGATCTTCTCCTCCAGGCCGAAGATCTTCCGATCCTGCTGCGACTGCTCGATACTCAGAATCGCCTTCTGCCACACCAGCCTGAGGCGATTGAGCTCCACGGCGGCGACGGCCTTCGGAAACTCGCGGTTCATGGTAACATTCACGTCGTACTCGGCCTTGGCCACGTCGGCCGCGGCCTTGGCGAAGCGGAGGTTGATGTCGTTGACGGCCTTCTCCTTGGCCACCGAAAGCTGCAGCTCCGCCACCCGCTTGTCCGCCTCCGCCTGCGTAGCGTCGATCTGCCCCAACACATCGTCCACCGAGACCTGTTGTCCCTCTCGGGCGGCGACCGACACCAGCAGGCCCGCCTCCTGGGCGGGCACCTGGGCCTCCTCTGAGAGCGAGACCAGGCACCTGGAGACCGTAACCGAAGCCCCCGCCTCGGCCGGTGCCGCGTCGGAAACCGCTGGCCGACCGGCCGCCACTACACTCAACACGATTGCGAAAAGTCGCATGACGTTTCCTCCTCTGCGCCTGTTGTGGCCGACTAAATGGCCGTGCGTGATTCCGGGAGGCCAGTGGCACCGGCGTCTCGCCGGTGGAGAACATGGACAGACTCGGGACCCGCGAAACACCGGCGAGACGCCGGTGCCACTGGTTTGTCCGATCATTGGTACATTCCCCGAATCGCGCAACTCGATTTAGAGCCGAAACAGGATCTTCGACTGGACAAACGCGATCAGGTCGTGAAATAGCACGTAGCCCAGGCTCCGCCGGCCGCAGTGCACCCGGGCTGTTAGCCCTGCTCCCGCGTGGCGATAGATGGCCGCCGGATCGTCGTCCAGCGTCACCTTCACCAGCACCGTGCTGCCCTCCTCGCCGCGGACCTCGGCTGCCCGATGGACCTCGACCACCCGGCCGGTTCGCTCCGTCCCCGGATCGGTCGCCAGGTTATAGGTTACCTCGAGCTGCTCGCCCAGCTCCTGCTGACTCTCCAGGACGTGTCCAACATGGTCCTCCGGCATCCGCAGCTCCAACTGCCAGGGGCCTTCCGGGTCGGCCACCTGCATCAGGAACTGCCCCCGCCGGACCGGGCGGCCGATCAGCCGATCACGCAGCTCCCAGGTCATCACCACCCCGTCGGCCGGGGCCGTGACTAACAACTCTTGTTGCTTCCTCTTATACAACCCCAGCTTCTGGTCCAGGCTTTGCAGCTCCTCCTCCAGTTCGGCCAGTTGGCCGGAGAGCCGGTTCTGCTGCTCGACCGAAAGCTCTTTTTCTTCCAGCAACAGCCGCCGGACGGTGTGCATCTGCTCGCGGACCGTCGTCTGCCGACCGATCACCCCTGCCGCGTCCATCTCCAGCTCGGTGCTCCGCAGGCGGGCCAGGGGGCTGATGCGCCAGATCTCGATCTCCACCGGCCCGTCCACCGGCCCGGCCGGACCGCTGTTGAGCCGTAGCGTCGTCTCGTTGACTACCTGGCCGATCTGCAGCTCGGTCCACTCGGTCTGCCCTTCGCTGCCGACGGGAAGGCGCGCCCGCACCGTGTCGCCGGGCTTTACACCCGCTTGCACGAACGAGCACGTTCCTTGCGGGACGACCAGCAGGGTCAGCTTGCCGGCCTGATCTTCCGGATCGTCTTGAAACCTCCCCCGCAGCGGGCCCGGCGCCGAAGTCCCCCGCGTGCCCAGGATCGCGTGGTGATAGACCCGATCGCCGTGGTTGACCAGCACCTCCTCGACGCGGCCGTCCAGACCGGCGAAGACGTTCTGCCGCACCACCGGCTCGAGCGTCCCGCCGGCCTGCATCTTGAAGCTGGCTGGCCAGAAGAGCAGAACACCCAGCAAGACGATCGCCACGGCCAGCACCGCCAGTGTCTTGGGCAGGGTCCGCGCCTTCACCACCCACTTCGTCTGGCCCAACGCCTTCCACACGGGCATCAGGAAGAGGTTCTGATGTTCCCAGGCATTGGCCAGCGCCGAACTGCCGTGGGCGCAGACGAATTCGATCCGCTGCTGCATGCTCTCAGGGACCCGGTTGTCCTCGATCCGCTCGACGATCAAGGCCCCCACGACCGGTTCGGGCTCTCGGGCATGCTCCTGGTCTGCCTCCGGATCGTCACCGGCCACCGTCGGCCGCAGCAGCGGCAGCACGCCCACCGCCTTCGACTGCGACTGGTCGACGTACTCCTGGATTACGTCCTCGACCTGCGGGGCCATCTCCCGGGTATCACCGGTGTACCAGATCGGCTCTCGCGTGGCCACCACCATCTCGGCCAGCTTCCCGAGCAACCGGACGGTGTTGGAGCGTTTCTCGAACACGTCCTGGCCGCTGACGGCCTCGATCGCACACTTACTTCCTTTGGCCACCGCCAGGCTCACCCGATCGCACTCGATCAGCCGGCGGCCTTCGTTGGCGATGGTGTAGGCCGTCTGGCGGACGTCCAGGCTGGCGTGCACGGCCCGGGTAAACTCCTCCAGCCGCGACCAGAGGGTCTGGCGATCGGCCAGGCTCCGCAACTGCCGCGACCGAAAATAATCGCCGGCCAGTTCGCACATCTGCAGGGCAAACCGCAGATATCCCCGCTGGGCCTGCGGGGCGGTGTCGGGCCGTTGGAAGATCTCCAGCACGCCGACCGTCTCCAGGTCCGTCCCCAGCGGGGCCAACACCAGCAGGTAGTCGGTCGGATTGACCGCCGGCTGGTCGGTTGCAGGAGTGCCGACGGCAGACGCCCCGGTTGCGGAGGTGGCGTTTTCGCCGGGGGGGCCCGCGGGCCCATTGTGCGGTGGGGCCAATAGCCCCTTGGCATCGGAGCAGACCATCTGGAGCAGCCGGCCGTGCTCGATCTGCTCTTGCTCAGCCTTCTGGCCAATCCCCGTCTGCTCCAGATTGACCTGGCACTGAAGTGCCAGGCCCCGGGTGGGAGGTGCCAGGCCCCGGCCCTCACCGACAATCCAGACCGCCCCGCCCACAGCGGCCATGGCCGAGACCACCCGGCCCAAAAACTCCCCCAAAAACTCCCCCAGCTCCACGTCCCTCCGCGCCAGCCGGCCAATCTCCCCCACCAACCCTCGGATCTCCCGCCTGGTCTCCTCCACCGCCTCTCGGTCCACAGGTTGGTCGGTGCTCATCGTCGATTAGCCCCTGCCGGGCCCCCAAGAGTTATCGGTTGTCCGCCCCAGGGCAACCAGGAAAGCTATAGCCAGGAGGGGGAATCTGCCAAATCTGCGAAGATTTGTGAATCTAGGCAGAGAAACTTAGGCAATCTGGCGCGTGGGGGTATATACGGTCAAATCGTCCACCCCGCACACAGGCTTGAGCCAGCGGAAGCCTCATTATCCTTCAAGGTAGTGGCCAACCTTCCGGCCCGCAAGTGGGATGTCAAGAGGGGCAAGGGGGCAGAGTGCCGTTAGTTCTACAGCCAGGCTTTTCTTGCCGCTCGTTTGTGCTTTTGTAGCCATGACTTGCGATGTGAATCGCGAGCGGTGCGGTTCCGCTTGAGATGGTAGTCGACCAAGTCGATTGCCTCCTCTTCGCTGAGTTTCGGTCGAGCAAATACCGATCGCAGAAGTTGCAGAGCCATGTCCAGCGTCAACTCGGGTACGTCCTTCTTGAGGT
>Ga0315277_10013438_pt1 | contig 10201 bp, 4 predicted proteins | sample YL17G05_15_MG_FD_203695 | JGI IMG/M metagenome (GOLD analysis project Ga0315277, IMG submission 203695) | Sediment microbial communities from Yellowstone Lake, YNP, Wyoming, USA - YL17G05_15 | ecosystem: Environmental > Aquatic > Freshwater > Lake > Sediment | place: USA: Wyoming | collected...
GGTACGGTGATTTGAGGACAATACTCCTTCACGAATTCACCCACGGCCTGGGCTTCCATCAAGGGGGAACGTGGTCGTGGTCGCTAGACTGCCTGAGCGGCGAAGAGATCCAGCTAATCTTCCCCAATGGTCCCAGCAAGTTCTCCAGTTTTCTGCAGACAGGCAATGGGGATTGGTTGTGGGGCCGCCTCACAGGTTGCTATATAGCATCGCTTGGGGCGCTGTTAGGGCGCGACAACGGTGTCGTGTTTGCGGGCAGTCATGCGACAGCAGTATACGGGAGCGCCCCCCCGATTTACGCGCCGGACCCTTGGGAACAGGGCTCTTCGCTGGCCCACTGGGCGTGGGGGCATGATGGGGGAAATGCCGTGATGGAACCTGGACTCTACCTCGCAGAGGAGGTCATGCGGGAGTATTCGCTGCTTGACATCGCGGCGCTCCAGGATCTCGGGTATCGCACGAGTATCGACCCTGAGGAGTTTCCGGAGCCGCCCCGAGCCGGGTTTTCATTTTCTCCCGATTCGGGTTCCGCGCCTCTTACAGTTACGTTCACGGATGAGTCAATACCGGGAAGTGACCCGATAGAGTCATGGCTTTGGTTCTTCGGAGATGACACGCACTCCGAGGAGCAGAATCCGACCCATACGTTTGAGGACCCAGGGACGTACTGGGTGTACCTGATGGTGAGAACCGCTACGCGCAGTGACATCAAAATAGAGCTTGACGCCATTACTGTTTCGGGCACAATCACGAAAGCTGCACGAAACGTGGTTTCGCCCGGCCCGGTGTGCCGTTTCCCCTTGGCCGATGCGCTCCCTCCGGCATTGGCCATGGCAACGCTGTCAGTTGCATGGCGGCGGGCCGCACGGAGACGGCGGTTTCTTGCTCAAGAACCATGACGTCAGTAGGCGCCCGAGGAAGCAGCCGGGCCGAGGCGCACAGGAACCAGAGGAAACAGGGACAGCCACCTATTTTTCGCGGGAGGGCGGAACGAGCGCGAAAGCAACGTGCTTCCCGCCGATTGATGCGGGGGCATCTGCACTGCGCGACAGGTCGAAATTGGGTTGTCTGGCGTGCTACAGGTTTACCAGGGTTTTCCGGCTTACGCCGTGATACCGCGCGGTGCAACGACATCCCGGATGCGCAGGAGGACGGTCGTGTCCGCTCGGGAAAAGGGCATCGATGCGGAGCCAGCCGGACGCAATGCGTTTTCATGTATGTCCACTGTCATGCGTCTACCTCCCACCTTCCATTCAAGTTGAGGTACAGCCATTACCCGTGCGGCATCCCTCATAGATCAGGTCGCCACGTTGCACCATCTGACATATGTGTGGTTGCGGTTCCGCCGCGCTGGGCGAAGGGGTCATCAGGCCGGGCCGGACATCCTTTCGCAGCCGGAAACCCATCAAAAGGGAGAACAAGAATCCTGTGAATCATGTTAATCCTGTCCAAAGAGTCTGAAGAAGCAATCTGGACATGATTCACATGATTCACAGGATGCCGGTCTTCGTGCATCTCTGGAATTGGCCCGGGAGTGCCGAAGACGGCCGTGGCACACTTCCCCAACCACACTGTCCGGCCTGACCACACGCTCGATCACCACCCACATATATGCCCGGACCGTTGCAGTCGGAATGCTCAGGAAGGAGGCACGGATTTGACGGCAAAGTGCTTACCGTGTACTACTTCCACGACGCCCAGACCGGCCCCGAACGCTACACCGCCGCCACCATCAGGAATAGAAGTGCGCCAAAACATGTTGTAATGACTATCTATGGGCGCCCTTACGATCGAGGGCGATTAGGACCACAGCCGGGGCGGTACGCTTTGCCTCGATGTGGCAGGACTTCAGGAAAACCCGTTCGATGTGCCGTGTGTCACCCGTGACGCCATGCCGGGCGGCCATAGTGATGTCCCTAGACTCAGCGGTGCGTCTCAAACGTCGGAGGTCACGATAAGATGTATCTTTCGCGCTTTCTGCTGTCCATTTGTCTGCTGGTAGCCGTTTTCCTTGCAGCTACCGGCTGTCCATGCCCTCCGAAGGTTACTGTGCCCAATGTGATTGGGCGCACGCAAGCCGAAGCAGAGACCTTGATTACGGATGCCGGTTTGACCGTCGGGGTGGTTACAGAGGTCTTCAACAGTTCCCCTGTGGGACAAGTGATCAGTCAGGACCCCGCGGCAGATGCGCAAGTCGCCGAGGGAACTGCAGTCGACCTGGAGGTATCTTCGGGTCCCTGGGAGCCGGATTCGTCCACGTTTGATGTGGAACTGGCGCCGGATGCGGTGATGGTCGATGAGGCAAACCTCGACCTCCTGGTTGATTCGGATCAAGAAAACCACGTCTACACGCTGAATGCGGCGGAAGTACAGAGCCGTGGTCTGGACCTCACCGCAGGAAACATCCTCATTCTCCATGGCATAGCGGTCCGGCGGATTGCTTCGGTGGCACAGGAGGGAGATAACTTGGTCATCGAAACGGATTACGTGCCGCTGAACGAGGTCATCCCGAACGGGACGATCGAATGGGACTATGGCGTCGAGTTCACCCCCGAGAAGATCAAGTCCGTGGAAATACCCGGCGTGGGGATTATCTACCCCAAGCAGGGGACGCCCATCCAGTTTTCGTTCGAGATGGGAGAGTTCACCTATGATCTGCAGGCCACGCTCGACACGGAAGTCTCCACGTTCGACTTCACGGTTACGAAAGACCTTGGCGGCTCAGCCAGTGCGCGGTTCAAAGCGACAGGCGATATCAAGCGGTTCCGCAGCCGGGACAGGATTTCGTTTCAGGGCGGTCAGTTGCAGGAGTTCGGTCACGAGTTGAACGGAATGCAGGGGGACGTGACCCTGGAACTGGTAGTGGCCGCGTCGGGGCAGGATGTGGTCAATCTGGAACTGCCAATCACTATAATGAAGGTCCCGTTCGTGATTGGTTTCATCCCTGTGGAGCTGAATATCAAGATACAGTTCGTCATCAACGCCTCCGTCCCGGCTGACGGTTCAGCCATGGTGAAGACGAACTTCGTCTACAACAGCGATCTCGGATTCACGTACAACGGGGTCGACATGTCTGCCGGCGGCAGGTTGGGCTCCATCACGTTCGGGCAAGAAACGAACCAGACCGGCGCATCCAGCGCCATAGCGGCGAATTTCGGGATCGGCTTCCCGCGCGTCGAACTCAGCATTCTCCTCGATTCGGTGGTACCCTGGGCGCAGACCGCATTCCTCGTCGGAGGAACCTACACGTTCTTCCCGGCATGCCAGACCGCGGACGCATTGTTCCTGGGCGCCGGCGGCTACGACCTTGGGTTGTTTGGGTTGAACCTCTTGTCGGGCAGGGTCACGTTCTTCCAGGAAAAAAAGGAACTGCTTCGGGCGGGCGACTGTCCGGAGGAGTCCAAGACCATTGAGGCCTATGATGCAGAGGCAGCTCTACTCGGCGGACTTCCGTGGGAAACGGGGGAATAGGGGAGAAGCGCGGGGATAAGCCGGCAAGGGAACCCCCGCTTACGAAGGAGGGAAGAGTATGCACCGGAAGGTATGGGTGTCGATTGGGTTCTGCATCGTGGTAGGGGCTTCGGTGGCTTTGGGGGCGGCGGAAGAGCAAGGGAAGCAGGAGGTGGGGGAGCGGGTTGAGCTGTTCAACGGCAAGGACTTGGCGGGGTGGAAGTTGTTCATCCCGGACGGGAAGGTGGACCCGGCCACGGTGTGGTCGGTGGAGAATGGGGTGGTCCGGTGCACGGGGCAGCCGCCCGGGTACATGCGGACGGAACAGGTGTACGGCAACTACAAGCTACGTTTTGAGTGGCGCTGGCCGGTCAAAGGGGGGAACAGCGGACTACTGCTTCACATTTGCGGGGAGGACGAGGTGTGGCCGAAATCCATCGAAGCGCAGTTGGAGGATGAGCACGCGGGGGATTTCTGGGTCATCGGCGGGACGGATTTCAAGGAGCATGTGAACAAGGACGACCGTCGCGTTGCGAAGAAACACGCACACAATGAGAAGGAAATTGGCGAGTGGAACACGATGGAAGTGGTGTGCAAGGGGAACACGATCCGCGTGTCCGTGAACGGGTTGCTGCAGAATGAGGCGACGGAGGTTACGGTGACGGAGGGCTATATCGGTTTTCAGAGCGAAGGCGCACCCATCGAGTTCCGGAACATCGTGCTGGAGCCGCTCAAGTAGGGTTGCGCCGTGATCAGGGGGCGCGGGTCGCGAGAAGAGGGGACAGTCGTCACAGCATGATGTGAACCACGGAGTTCAGGGCGCAACAGAGCCGCAAGCAAAGCAGGACCCATATCTCTCGCAGAGGCGCCAAGATCGCCAAGTTTTCCTCTGCGATCTTTGCGTCTCGGCGAGAGACAAGAAGGTTTGCAGGAAGCGGCGTCTACCGTTTTCGGCCGCCCGCGATGAATACGCCGTGGAGCTTGACGTGCTTGTCGGTGTCAGAACGCTCCGTCTCGAACACCAGGAATTCGGCCCGGTGTCACACGGACGATCCTGCTTCCCTCCTACTATTCAGCCCGGCGCGTTGCACTCCGGGCTGGTCCGTGGGCGTGGCCGGATGCCAATGCTCTCACCCCGTAGCCCCGTGCGATCTCGGAAGACCCCTTGACACCAGATTCCCTCAATTGTATGCTAGTGTGTAAGCCTGTTGGCTGGGTGGACGCGCTAACGGCTCCTTTCTTCGCGCATCCGAGGGGTAGGGAGCAGCGCAATATTCTCAAAGGGAGGCCAATATCATGTTGAACCGTCTGTGTTTGATCGTGGCAAGCGTGGCTGTTGCGAGCGTTGGTTTGGCGGCCATGGCCGATAACCCGGACTCCGTAACCTGGAGTACCTTTATGGGCGGATCGCTGGGGGACGTCAACACGAGCAGCGTGGTGACCGACAGCTCAGGGAACGTGTATGTCGGCGGCGTAACCCAGTCGCCCGATTTCCCAGTGACCCCGGGGGCTTACGACACAACGTTCAACGGCGGGACGATGGGCTATTACGGTGGCGATGCGTGGGTGGCGAAGTTCAATGGCGAAACGGGTGAGCTGTTGTGGGCCACGTTTCTCGGGGGTTCAAACGATGAGGAAGCTGATGGCATCGTGGTCAACGATGCCGGCGAGGTCATCGTGCTCGGTAGCACGTATTCGCCGGACTTTCCCACAACGCCGGGCGCTTACAATACCACGCACAACGGAGATTGCGACCTCTTTCTATCGAAGCTCAGCGCGGACGGCTCTTCGCTGATCTTCTCGACATTCTTCGGTACCTGGGACAACGATTCTTCCTGGTCGAACAACCAGATGGGCGTGGACACCGCGGGCAATATCTATTTCGCGTCGATCCGCGGGTCGTTCTCGTATTCCGACGTTGTCGTTACGAAGTTCGCGCCCGATGGCAGCGCCGTTCTGTACTCGGTGCTCGGAGGCGGCTCGGGGAGGGACAATGCTTTCCAGCTAGCGGTCAATGCCGTCGGCGAAGTATATGTAGGCGGGTATACCTCCTCCGCTGATTTTCCGACGACCCCGGGCGCTTTCGATACAACGTACAACGGAAGTTATGATGCCTTCGTTACGAAGATAAACGCGGACGGCACCGGGATCGTCTACTCGACGTTCATCGGCGGAGTCGGCGATGATCGCGCCTGGGGCGGGCTGGCCCTGGATGCTTCGGGCGACGTCTTCATTAGCGGCGTCACGTCAAGTACCGACTTTCCCATCACGCGCGGCGCCTACCAGACCGTGCAACCCGGCCAGGGAACCTTCATAACGCGGCTCAATGCGGATGGCTCCGGGCTCGTGGCCTCGACGTTTTTCGCCAATGGCCGGATTTGGGACCTGGGAATCGATCCGAGCGGGGGGCTCTGGGTATCGGGAAACACCTCGGCGCCTAATCTGCCCGTCACGCCATCCGCGTTTCAAAGCTCTCTTAGCGGGCCGAGCGACAACTTCATTGCCCGGCTGAACTTGTCGCTCAACGATGTCCTGTATTGCTCGTACCTCGGTGGAACGTACGGCGAGCCAGACGAGTGTTTCCTCGCCCTAACTGCGACGGGCGACATCTTTCTGCATGGCCGAACGTTGTCGTCTGATTTTCCGTTGACGCCGGGCGCGGTTGATACGACGTTTGCCGGCGACGGCGTCACAACGGGCGAAACGTATATCACAAAGTTCAATCGAAACACGATAGATCGCAATATGGATGTAGTGATGTGGAGCACGTTCTTGGGCGGCGAATCGGGGGATATCAACACCAATGTGGTGACTGACAGCCTCGGCAATGTGTATGCCTGCGGCGTGACTCAATCCGCGGATTTCCCAGTTACTACAGGGGCTTACGACACCTCGTACAATGGGGGGACTACAGGCGAGTATGGGGGCGACGTGTACGTGGCAAAATTCGACGGCGCATCGGGCGAATTGCTGTGGGCCACCTTCATCGGAGGTCCCGGGGATGAAGAAGCAGACGGTATCCTGGTCAACGCCGCCGGCGAGGTCATCGTGCTCGGTACCACGGCGTCACCGGACTTTCCCACGACACTGGGCGCCTACGATACCATGCACAACGGAAGTGATGATCTCTTTCTATTGAAACTCCGCGCGGACGGTTCTTCGCTGATCTTCTCCACATTCTATGGTACCGGCGACAGCGATGCTTCCTGGTCACACAACCAAATGGGATTGGACCCAGCGGGCAACATCTACTTTGCGTCGAACCGGCAATCGGGGGGTTGGGAAACTTGCGACGTTGTCGTTACGAAGTTCGCGCCCGATGGCAGCGCAGTTCTGTATTCGGCCCTGCTTGCGGGGGCGGGAAGGGACGTTGCTTTCCAGGTGGCGGTGAATCCTGCCGGCGAAGCGTACGTAACCGGGTTTACCTCCTCCGCCGATTTTCCGACAACGCTGGGCGCTTTCGACACAACGTTCAACGGAAGTTATGATGCTTTTGTTACGAAGGTGAACGCGGACGGCACCGACATTCTCTACTCGACGTTCGTCGGTGGCAGCGGCGATGATCGGGCTTGGGGAGGCTTAGTGCTGGACACATCGGGCGATGTTTTCATTAGCGGCATCGCGTCAAGTGTTGACTTCCCCGTCACAGCCGGTGCGTACCAAGTCACGCAGTCCGGCGACGCGACCTTCGTTTCACGGCTGAGCGCGGACGGCGCCCACCTGCTGGCCTCAACGCTTTTTGCCGACGGCGCGATCTGGTCCATGGACCGCGACGCCGACGGAAGTATCTGGCTCTCAGGGGATACAACATCGCTGAATCTCCCCGTAACGCCGTTGGCCTTCTGCCGTTCCTATAGCGGCGGCAACGATGCGTTCGTTGCCCAGTTGAGTTCCTCGCTCGGCAACGTCCTGTATTGCTCTTACCTTGGCGGCACAAACTATGAAGAGGATGCGCACATCGGCATGGATTCAACGGGCCACGTCTTGGTGGGAGGCCGGACGTACTCCGCCGATTTCCCGCTGACCCCGGGCGCGGCAGATACGACCTTCGCGGGAGACGGCGTTAACACCGGCGAAGCTTTTGTCATCAAGCTCGATCCGCAGACCATCGAGATCCACTACTTGACGCTTTTCGACGGCGAAATGAGGGATTTGTATGACTCGTTAGGCGAGGATTACCTGACCGCCGACCTCGACGCAGACGGATTGCCGGACCACTTCCAGGCCGGGCTGGTGGCCTATGTGCTGAGCGTCCAAACGCATCCCTACTCCGTGCCGGTTGGCGACCTCTATACCGCGGCCATCGAGAGCCTGCGGGCCGAGGCAAACTACGCCGCCGAACTCCAGCCTTACGAGCATATCTTGGCCGCGCTCCTGGTAACGAGCCGCGACATGATAGACGAGCTCACGGTCCGGTTTTCGCTAACGGGTTCCTACACGCCCTTCACCATCTCGAAGGGACCTGATGAGCCCTTCTCCGCGGAAGGCGACATCGATGGCGACGGAAGCACCAACGTGAGCGAGTATGAGAATGTGGTTGCGCAGGGCGGCACGCAGCAGGAAATTCTGGAGTTCTTTCTGGAAGCCGCCACCGACTCGTCGATAGGCGGGTTACCCGTTCCCGCGGCTTTCTCGCGGAGTCTTCTCGCCCTGGCCGGCGCTCTCGGTTTGTTCGGCTTGGCATACCTTCGCCGGCGTCGTTCACATGGGGCCAACGCCCGGAAGGCATAGGCCGCCTGCGCGCCCGAGTGTTAGAACCACGTGCCCCCGGGCTACGCCACATAAGCGCAAAAACTGGGGGCAGTCGTCACAGCATGATGTGAACCACGGAGTTCAGGGCGCAACAGAGCCGCAAGCAAAGCAGGACCCATATCTCTCGCAGAGGCGCCAAGATCGCCAAGTTTTCCTCTGCGATCTTTGCGTCTTGGCGAGAGACAAGAAGGTTTGCAGGAAGCGGCATCTACCGTTTTCGGCCGCCCGCGATGAATACGCCGTGGAGCTTGACGTGCTTGTCGGTGTCGGGACTGCCCGTTTCGAAGACGAGGAATTCGGCCTTCTTGCCTACTTGGGGGGGTGCGAAGCGATGGCGGAGTCCGAGCACCCTTGCCGGGATGGTTGTGGCGGCGGCGAACGCCTGTTCGAGTGAGAGGTCGGTGACGCGGGCCGCGTTGGCCACGCCTTGCAGGAGCATGAGGGAACTGCCCGCCAATAGATCGGTTCCGGTGAGGCAGACCCGTCCGGAGCGTTTGACTTCGATGGGCAAACCGGCGAGGGCGTAGCGACCAGGCTTGAGCAGGGCCGCATGGATACAGTCGGAGGTGAGGATGGTGTTTTCGGGCCCCTTTCCCCGTATGAGGGATTTGAGCGCCGCAGGAGGCAGGTGGTGCAGGTCGGCGATAAATGAGGCGGCCAGGCGGTCTTCGGCCAATTGCGGCCAGAGGGGGTTCTGGTGGCGGGGGATGTAGGAAGCCAGACCGTTTCCGAGATGCGTGCAGAGCCGCGCGCCGGCGTCGACGGCCTTGCGGATGTGGGTTTCCGTGGCGTTGTGGTGGCCGAGGGCGACGACGACGCCCCGCCGAACCAGCGCTTTGATGAACGGAATGGCGCCGTCGAGTTCGGGGGCCAGTGTGACGTACACCACGCGGCCCTCGGCGGCCTCGAACAGCCGGTCGAATTCGCGGAGGCTGGGTTTTCTCACGTAGCGTTTTGCGTGTGCGCCCCGGGGGCCGTCCTCCGGGGAGAGATACGGACCCTCGATATGGATGCCGGGTACCGCGCGGGCCACCGCTTTGTCCTGGAGCGCCTCGGCGATCACGCGGCACGCGCGCTCGATCCGGCCCAGCGGCCCGGTAACCAGAGTGGGCACCCAGTGGGACACGCCCCATGTCGCCAGGATATCCGTTATCTCGCGCACGTGTTCCGGCGCGAGGCGCGCGCTCTGCAAGTCGATGCCTCGGATTCCGTTGACCTGAATGTCAAACAGCGTTGGTCCCACGGTGGCGGTTCTGGAACCCAGGTCCGCTTTTCCGGGGTCTGCGGGCCGGATGGAGACGACGCTCCCATGTTCGATGACGATATCGGACGGCCTCGCGTCGCCCAAAATGATGCCTCTGACCTTTAACTTCATCGCCCCCCCTATTTCTTGATGTCTTCCAACCCAATCAGGAAGCGAATGTAGGTTTCCACGCCTTTGAACAACGTAGGCAGATGCTGTTTCTCGTTCGGCCCGTGCAGGCCGGAATCGGGCAGGGCGAATCCGAGCATGATCGAGTCCAGGCCAAGCTTCTGCTGCAACAAGCCTACGATGGGAACGCTTCCACCCTCGCGCTTGAAAATGGGAGGCTTTCCGAATGTCTGTTCGAGCGCATCACAGGCGGCCTTCATGTAAACGGAGTTCCGATCCATGATCGCGCCCGGTCCGCGGCTCAGTTTCCGGACTTCCCATTTCACCGTGTTAGGCGCGTGGCATCGCATGTATTCCCGCAGTTGGTCGCACACGGCTGCCTCGTCCTGGTCCGCGACGAGCCGCGTGGAAAGCTTGGCGATGGCCTTGGCGGGCAGGACGGTCTTGGCCCCTTCACCCGTAAACCCGCCGACGATACCGTTGACATCCAGCGTAGGCCGAGCGCCTACCCGTTCCACCGTGGTGTAGCCCTTCTCGCCCCAGAGCTTTGGCACCCCCGTGAGCGCCTGCCATTCCTCGTCGGTCAGCGGGATGCGTGCCAGCGCTTCCCGCTCTTCCGCGTCCAGG
>Ga0315277_10013439_pt1 | contig 10201 bp, 7 predicted proteins | sample YL17G05_15_MG_FD_203695 | JGI IMG/M metagenome (GOLD analysis project Ga0315277, IMG submission 203695) | Sediment microbial communities from Yellowstone Lake, YNP, Wyoming, USA - YL17G05_15 | ecosystem: Environmental > Aquatic > Freshwater > Lake > Sediment | place: USA: Wyoming | collected...
CGCCTTTCGAAAGAAATACTTTAAGTTCATTCTTTTCAGCTCTCTTGTTCCGGCGGTGGTCTTCCTGGCCGGCATCTATATCTCGGAGAGGATCGAGGATTTCCAATACATGTTCCGGGGCAACAAGCAGATCCTTGAGGTCAATCCGGCCTATTTCAAAGCCTATTTAAGCGGCGATTTCCTTCTTTTTATGATGGTGATGATCCTGGTGGTCAGCGGGGCCGGCCTGATCTCCGACGACCTGAAACACAATTCTCTCCAGCTCTACTTCTCCCGGCCATTGAGCAAAAGCGGCTATCTCATCGGGAAAGCGAATGTGATCGTCTTTTTCCTGCTCCTGCTGACGCTTGTCCCCGGGCTGCTGTTTATTATTTTTAAGCTCCTGTTCGCGGGGGACTTTCGCTTTCTGGCCGACTATCCCTGGCTGCCGCTCTCGGTCATCGGCTATTCCCTGTTCGTCACCGGGTTTTTCTGCGCCTACACGCTTCTCCTCTCGTCATTGAGCAAGAACAGAAGATATGTTTCCATCCTAATCTTCGCGGTGTATCTGTTTTCCAACATCCTGTTCGGCTTTTTTTATGAAAACTACAAAAAGCCGCCCTACGCCCTGCTCTCGCTCAACGCCAACCTCCAGCAGGTCGGGGCCTGGTTCTTCCGGCTGAAACCGGCCTACGCTGTGCCCTGGTACTGGTCCCTGCTGGTTCTCTTGGCCTTCGTGATCGCAGCTGCCGTCGTTCTGAAGAAGAAGGTCAGGGGAGTGGAGGTCGTCAAATGACGGCCGTAATCGCAACGTCGAAGCTGTCCAAATGGTACGGCAATGTTCTCGGTTTGAGCGATGTCAGCCTGGAGATCGAGCCCGGCATCACCGGGCTTTTGGGCCCGAACGGAGCCGGAAAGTCGACTTTCCTCAAGCTCATCACGGGGCAGATCAGACCGAGTATCGGAACTGTCCATATCTTCGACCAAAAAGTTCAAATGAATCAATCGCTTTTCAGCCGGATCGGGTATTGTCCGGAGCACGATTCCTTCTACGAAGAGATGACCGGCTGGGTGTTCCTGACCAGCCTGCTCAAGCTCCAAGGGTTTCCCTCGGAAGAAACCCGGAGCCGGGCGGAGGAGGCGCTGGATATCGTCGAGCTGAGCGCCGAGAAGGACCGCCTTATCCGGGCTTACAGCCGCGGCATGCGGCAACGGCTCAAGTTCGCCCAAGCCATTGCCCATGACCCGGAGGTCATCATTCTCGACGAACCGATGAGCGGGCTGGACCCCCTGGGTAAACGTAAACTCATCCGCCTGATCAAAACCTACAAAGACCGGGGGAAAACGGTGATCGTCTCGAGCCATGTGCTGCCCGAAATCGAGGCTCTCACCCGGACGATCATCCTCATCCATCAGGGCAAGGTGTTCGCCAAGGGAGATATCCATTACATCCGTGACCTCATCGACTCCCATCCCCACATGGTGTCGATCCGCTGCCCCGAACCGCGGCGTCTGGCGGGCCAACTTCTGGAGGAGGACTATGTTCTTAAGGTGCATTTCGGACCGGACGGAAGGTCCGTCCTGGTGGAGACGAATAACAGGGACAAGTTTTTCGCGCTTCTTCTTTCGTTGCTTGTCAAAGACCGGACGGACGTCGAGGAGATCACCTCTCCCGACGACAACCTCCAGGCCGTTTTCGATTACCTCATAGGGAAATGATATGACGTCCAACCCGCCCGTCGGGCTTCGGTCCTTCCTGAGTTCCGTGGGGCGTGTCTTTGCCGTCTTCTTCCGGCAGGGAAGGAGGGCCCGGCGGACCCGTTTCTTTTTCCTGTTCAGCTTCATCCCGGTCGCCGTCTCTCTTGTCATCAAGTTCAATCAGATCTTCTCGGGAAAGGCGGGGCGGGAAGGGGCCTATCTCTTCAGCAACCTGATCATGCTCTTCTATCTGCAGATGATCATCCTCATCCTGGCGCTATTCTACGGCACCTCGGTCTGTTCGGAAGAGGTGGAAGGCAAGACGCTGCCCTACCTGATCACACGTCCGGTTCCCAGAGCGGCCGTCGTGCTGGGCAAATATGCCGCCTATACGGCGGTCATGACCGGGATGGTCACCCTCGGGCTTCTTTTTTCCTTCCTCGTCCTCAACCTTGACAGGCTTCTCGACCCATCGGTCTACGGTCTGTTGGGAAGATACCTCGGGGTCCTCGTCCTCGGCCTGGTGGCCTACGGGGCGCTGTTCACCTTCTTCGGCAGTACCTTCAAGCGCTCGATCTTTTTCGGGCTGCTCTTCAGTTTCGGCTGGGAGAATGTCATCCAGTATTTTCCCGGATCAACCCAGAGGCTGGCGATCGCCCACTATCTGAAATCGTTCCTGCCGGCGACTTCTTCGGGGCGGTTTTCCTTCCTGACGTTCCGCCTGGAGGCAACCCGGCCCGGCGTCGCCCTCCTCATGCTGGTTGTGATCGCGGCCGCCGCCCTGGGGCTGGCTTGCCTGATCTTCTCAATAAAAGAATATAACCTCGAAGACTAGTCCTGCTCCTGTTCTTGTTCCTCTTCTTGTTCCTGTTTTTGTTCTTCCTGGGGCTTAGAAACCTTCATTTTCTGGCTGAGGCTCTCGATCAATGCCTCAGGAATGATCGCCGAGATCTTGACGTGATCGGCGGCCGATCCGATCTCGATCTTGTTCAGAAGCTCGCCCACCAAGGGCTCCTTGGCTGCGGCTCCAGCCCCCAACGCCTTGAAACCGTTCAGGGCGTCCGCCATCTGTTTGTTCGTGTCCGCGCCAGGGCTCATCGCCTTGATCTCGGCGAGGAGATTCTTGTCCTTGTAGTCGAAGGACAGGATGATCGCTTGGATGTTGGAGAAGGCTCCCAACATCGGGTTTTGGGCCGAGGCCTGCTTCATCGTATCCGGAGGAATGGCAAAGCCGGCCCAAAGCATGGCGGCTGTGTTCATTCCCTTGAGAAGGGTGGATACATTTTCATTCTTCCAGATATTGTCGGCCTTCTTCTGATGGACGTCGATGACCTTTTTAACGGCGGGAGCAGTCCCGAACAGGATGTTGGATTCGTCCAGGAAAACACCGCTTACCGGCTTCTTTTCGTCGGTCGAGGCGGCCGTATAGATGGTGTAGCCGCTGTATTCCTCCGTGGTCATATTGCCCCGCTCTTTCTGGAGCAGAGCCAGCAGCTTTTCCTTTTGGTATCTCAGGTTGACAATGGCGACGCCGTCCATCTCCTTCTGCCCGATATCACCCAGGGCGGCGCCCACTAAATAAAAGAGGTCTTTCTGAGGGTCGACGCCGGAAGTCTGGACGAACTCGTCATACTTGGCCTTGTTCTTGCTATCGGCGATAGCCTTGACCGCGGCTTCGGTCTGCATAATCCGATGGAAGTCGACGACAACCACTCCCTTGGAATCACTGGGGAGCAGGTTCAGCATGTCCGTCGCCTTGGCCGATCCCGCTTTGGGGGCGGTGGTCTTGGCGCAGGACGACAGGCCGAAAGTTACTAGAAGCAAAACGCACAGGATGACCGCTGATCTTCTCATTTTCTCTCCTCCTTGTTTTTCGTCGAAAGCCCGCCCGTGGCGGGTGAATCATGACTATAGCAAAACAACCCGTCTCTGGCAATCTTTTTCTAGCGCTCGAAAATATAACGGAACCCGATGGCCCCGAACAATTTGAGTTCGGAAAAGTTGAACGAGGGTACGACCTCGAAGAAAAAATTGAGGGGGGACTTCCGCAGCAGAAAATCAACGCCCAACGGGACGCGAAACCAGGCGTTGTCGGTGTCGCGAAAGATGATCTTGCCACCCGCGCCTAGATAAAAGTCCAGGTCCAGGTTCCTGTCGGCGATCAGCCGGTGGCGGTAGAAAAGGAAATCGGCGTGAACATGAAGATAGTGGCTCTCCTCGGCCGACCATCCTATGCCACCGGCCAGGGCAGAGCGGTTCCACCAAGCCTTCAGGCTGAGCCCGGAGGGGTCAAAGAGGACCAAACCGGCTCCAAACTTCGCCGATTCTGCAGCCGTCCCGATCGAAATGGTGATCAGGCAGAATAGGATGGCACTCAGGGCTCGTCTGATCATGGTGTCCTCCTGTTCCTAAGCACCGTGCCTTTCGATTATCGCGGAGCCTATTGTATCCCAAATAGGCTGAAAAGGGTAAGCCCAGCGGTCGGCTCCTGCCCGGGGGCTCTTCCCTGCGAATCCGATTTGTGATATGGAAAGGGACATGAGGACACTGGATATTCTTCCGACTCCCTTCCAGGAGCTCGTCCGGAGCCGCCGCAGCGTCAGGCGCTATCTGGATAAACCGGTGGAAAGGGAAAAAATCATGGTCTGCCTGGAGGCCGCCCGCCTGGCGCCCTCGGCCGAGAACGTCCAGCCGTGGCGTTTCCTGGTCATCGACGACCCGGAAGTGAAACAGCGGTATGCCGCCGCCGCCTTTTCCGGCATCTACTCGTTCTCCCGCTTTGCCGCAAAAGCTCCCGTGCTCGTCGTTATCCTCGCCCGGCCGGACCTCCTGGCCAACCGCATCGGAAAGCAGATCCAGGATGTATCCTTCTATCTCATCGATGTGGGCATCGCCGGAGAGCACTTCGCTCTCCAGGCGGAAGAGCTTGGTCTGGGAACCTGTTGGATTGGCTGGTTCAACTCCCGGCGGACCCGGAAATTTTTCCGGATTCCCCGACCGTTCAAGGTCGTTTGCCTGATCGCCGTGGGATACCATGAGGGGATGCCGGGCCGGGACAAGAAGAGGAAAGGCCTGGCTGAGATAGCCTGGTTCAACCGCCTGCCGAACTAGTTGATGGCCCGGCCAAGAAAATCCGCCTGGAAGAGGCGACATCTGTCCTCGGGAAGGGACAGTTAGGGAGGGTCCCTAGTGCGGCTCCCCTGTTTCCCCTGGACCGGCGGGCTGGCACAAAATTTGCAAATATTAAACGACGAATGTGGTAAAATAAAATATGGAGAGGACAGGATTTTGGCTGACCCAAGCATAGGTATGACGGTTGTCACATTCCTATTAATTAAATAAAATCGATATGAATACTATGTTAATTCCTACCGGAAAGCCGTTTTGGAAAAGACTGTGGAGAGTAAAACCATGCCTAAAAGGATAAGATTCTCAACCTGGCTTTTCATATCGGGCCTGGCCGTTTTTCTCTTGAGTCCGGCTCTGGACGCTCAGTACTTCGGCCGGAACAAGGTCCAATACCAGAAGTTCGATTTCCGGATCATCAAGACCAAGCATTTCGACGTCTATTATTATCCGGAATTCAAGGGTGTGGCCGAAGAGTCGGCGCGCCTGGCCGAGCGCTGGTACGCGAGAATCTCGCGGATGCTCGGTCATGAGCTCAAGGGGCGTCAGCCGCTCATCCTGTATTCGAGCAGCCCCCATTTCCAGCAAACGACGGTTCTCTCCGGGTTGATCGGCGAGGGGACCGGCGGCGTCACCGAGTCTTTAAAACGACGGATCATCCTTCCGGTGGGGTCCTCGCCCTACGAAACCGACCATGTGATCGGCCACGAACTCGTCCACGCCTTTCAGTATGACATGACTTCGGAAGGCGGTCCGAGTGCCGGGATGAACCCGGGTTTGGCCCGGGTCCCGCTCTGGTTCATCGAAGGATTGGCCGAATACCTGTCCATTGGATCCGTCGATCCCCACACCGCCATGTGGATGCGGGATGCCACCCGCAGGAACTTCCTCCCGACCATCAAGAAGATGGATAATCCGTACAAGTATTTTCCGTACCGGTATGGCCAGGCTTTCTGGGCCTACGTCACCGGCCGGTGGGGAGACGAGATGGTCTCCCGCCTGATGAAGAGCGTGGGTCGCGTGGGCGACCTCGAGGCGGTGGCCGCCAAAGTCCTCGGAACGACGAACGAGCAGCTGACCAAGGACTGGCATGAGGCGTATAAAAAAACCTACGAGCCCATCCTCGAACAGACTCAACCGTCCCACCCGGCCAGCCGCGTCCTGATGAAGGGAGAGGAAGAGAACCCGTACAACGTTTCTCCCGTCATCAGCCCCGACGGACAGAACATTATGTACCTCTCCACCCGGGACCTGTTCTCCATCGACCTGTACCTGGCCGATGCCCGGACCGGTAAAGTCAAAAAAAAGATCACCCAGACGGCCGTTGACCCCGAATTCGAGAGCATCCAGTTCATCCGCTCGGCCGGCGCCTGGGATCCCCGGAGCAAGACCTTCGCTTTTGGCGCCATCTCCAAAGGGAAACCCATCCTGACCTTCTTCGACCTGGATAAGGAGAAGATCGTCGATGAAATCGAGTTCAAGAACCTGGACGAGATTTTCAGCCCCACCTGGGCTCCGGACGGGCAGTCCATCGCCTTCTCCGCCATGACTGGGGGGAAATCAGACCTCTTTATCTATGACCTGAAGACGAAAGTTTCGAGGCAGATAACGGATGATTTTTTTGCCGATCTCCACCCGAGCTGGTCTCCCGACGGAAGGTCCGTCGCCTTTGTGACGGACCGCTTCACGACGGACCTGGCGCTCCTGAGCATCGGCGACTATGAATTGGCGCTTCTCGACCCGGTCTCGGGAAAGATCGAGCGCGTCCCCGCCTTCTCTGCGGCCAAGAACATCAACCCGCAGTGGACGCCTGACTCCACGAGCCTGATCTTCCTTTCCGACCACAGCGGCAAGTCGGACATCTACCGCATCGATCTGAAAACGCAGAAGCTCTATCAGATAACCAATCTCTATACGGGAGTGAGCGGGATCACCGATCTCAGCCCGGCCATCTCGGTGGCCAAGAGAACCGGTCAACTGGTCTACTCCGGCTATGACGGCGGCTACTACACGGTCTATGAGATCGACAGCCCCGAGGCTCTTCAAGGAGATCCCGATATCGCCACGTTCGGCGGAAAGCTTCTGTCCGTCCTGCCCCCGCGGGAGGAGCCGGGGGGGGCCCTGCTGGGACTCTTAAGAAACCCGCTGTTCGGGCTTCCCGAACAAGTCGAGTTCCCGGTCTCCTCCTACAAACCTAAACTCACCCTGGACTATGTGGCCCCGCCCCAGATCGGTGTCGGAGTCGACCGTTTTGGGACCTACACGGGAGGCGGCGTCGGGCTCTTCTGGGGTGACATGCTGGGCTATCATTCCCTCGGGACCATCATCCAGTCCACCAGCCGGCTGAAAGACCTGACCGGAGTGGTCCAGTATATGAACTCCCAGCGCCGCTGGAATTGGGGAGCTGCAGCCGGACGTATTCCCTATGTCTACGGCGGTTATGCGGTCAATTATGACCCAATATCGGGCGTTTATAACGAAGAACAATACTTATTCTGGCAGGTCAACTATCAGGCTTCGGGCTTCGTGGCCTATCCGCTCAACCAGTCCCAAAGGGTAGAGGTGTATGCGGGCTATCAGTACATCGATTTCGACGCCGAAAAGATCGTCCAGTCCTATACCTGGGATGGGTATCCGCTCTCCCGCGATACCATCAAGCTTCCCTCCGCGCCGAGCATCCAGTATGCCTATACGTCTTTCGCCCTGGTTTATGACAGCTCGCTTTACGGCGCCACCGCGCCGATCTTCGGTCAAAGCTATATGGTCGAGGTCACGCCCACCATCGGCTCGTTCGACATGTACACCATCATGGCCGACTACCGGCGCTATCTCATGCCGGTCAGACCCTTCACTATCGCCTTACGCGCCCTGCACTACGGCCGCTACGGACCGGATGCGGAGGACCCTCGGATGTATCCTCTTTACATCGGCTATGAGAGCATGGTCCGGGGTTACGATTACTATTCCTACGACATCAACGAGTATCCGGGGGGAACCGGGGGATTCAACCAAAGCCGGCTCTATGGCTCCAAGTTTCTCGTCGGCAACGCCGAGCTTCGTTTTCCTTTGTTCGGGGTCCTCGGTCTCGGGAAAGGGTACTACGGCGTTTTTCCGATCGACATGCTTTTCTTCTATGACTGGGGAGTCGCCTGGTTTGCGGATGCGGCGGGACAGAACAACAAGCCGACGTTCCTCGGCGGAAGGCGAGAGCCCATCTCGAGCGCCGGCGTCGGTTTACGGGTCAACGTCTTCGGCTATCTGGTCATCGGTGTTAACTACGTCAAGCCGTTCGACCGGAACGATAAAGGCTGGTATCTCCAATTCAGCTTCTGGCCGGGCTTCTGACGGACGGCCGCAGAGAAAAAAACCTCAGACAAGAGGGACTGCGGAAAGCCAAGCTTTCCTACCATCCGCACCGGCTGGTCGAAAAATACCGGGTTGAGTCGGCGGAATAGCCGGCGCCATTGGAGCGAAGACGCCCTAGCGGACGGCTGAGCCGAGCTCGGCCAGCACTTCCCCGACCCGGGCCAAGCCTTTCTCCACGTATTCAGGCTCGGAACCGAAACCGATACGGAGGAAGTGGTCCATTTCGAAGTGGTCGCCCGGAACGATCAGGGTGCTTTTCTCGTGAATCAGACGGGTCACAAGGTCGGTGGAATTTGTCTTAAGAGCATAGCGCATAAAAGCGATGGCCCCGGCCCGGGGAGCGACACAGGTGAAGAGACCGGAGTGCTTGTTCAGCCAGGCCTCGACCACAGGATAATTATTCCTGAGGATGCCCCGTGTCCTCTGGAGGATCTTGTCCCGGTTGGCGGCGAGAAGCGCGATCCGGGCGATCCGGTCGCTGAGGATACCCGGAGATATGGTCGTATAGTCATGGTAAGGCCAGGTCTTGGCTATGAATTCCTTGGGCCCGACGATCCAGCCGATCCGCAGCCCCGGGAGGCCGTAAGCCTTGGACAGGCCGTTGACGATGAGGACGCGATCGTACTTCCCCCAGAAACTCGGTGTCGTCCCGCCCACCCGTTCGGCCCCCTGATAGATCTCGTCGGCGATGACCCAGGCGCCGACCCGGGAAGCGGCCTCGACAACGGCCGTCATGGCCTCTCCGCTGAGCACCGCCCCGGTCGGGTTATTGGGGTTTGTGACGATGATCAGCTTGGTCTTGGGCGTTACCAGTGCCTGCAGTTCGTTGAGGTCGGGCGCCCAGGACAGGTTTTCCTTGAGCCAGAGCGGCTTGAGCGCGGCGCCGAAACTGCGGACCAATCCCCCCATCTGCATATAATTCGGCATCATGAAGACGGCTTCAGCGCCCGGCTCCAGGAGGCTCCACATAAGAAGGAAATTGGACTCCGATGACCCGTTCGTGGCCAGGATATGATCGGGACCGGCGCCCGGGTATAGCCCGGCGACCAGTTCACGAAGCTCCGGAGTGCCGTTGCTCTGGCTGTAACCTAGGCCGATGTCCTGGAGCTCCCTAAGCTCCTCCCCGCTGAGGAATTGGCGGAGGGAAAGCGGGTGAACGCCGCTCTCGGAAAGGTTGTACTCGACCTCATTCTCCCAAGTGGATTGCATGCGTTCCATCTGGAAATGTTCAATTTTCATGGCGGTTTCTCCTTAGTATGATCAGATCTCGACCCGGAACGGCTTCTTCAGGGCAAACCCGAAAATGATCGAGAGCCCGAGGTAGGCGACGAGCCAATGGAGCTTGAGGCCGAATAGGCCCAGCTTTTTAGCCGGGTGGATGATCTCTATCGACTCGATCCGGCCATCGCCGGGGAGAGGCTTTTCGCCGGGATATAGAGCCTCGTCCAGGAGGCTCGGCTTGACTTTGAGCGGCGAGACCTTCTCCAAATATTTCCCGTCGACGGCAACATTCTTATGGTAGACCTTGTCTCCCGCTTTGATTCCCAATTCGAACCGGCCGGCGGAAACGGGCCGGATACGCCAGTCCACTTCCCTCAGCTCCTCGAGTCGAAGAGGCGGCGTTTCGATGGCGATCTCGGGCGGCGACTCCAGCGAGAATTCCGTACCCAGGACGTCGACGCCGGGTTTGAGTTTAACCTTGAGGATCGCCGGCCGGCCCGTGGGCAGCGGCTCAGCCCCGAACCAGAGGTTGAGCTGGGCCAGGATCAGGACGAGAGGGACGATCATCACCACGAGCGGCTTCAGGTTAAGGGCCAGATAGCGGAGGTTGGCTCCCAGGATCTGTCCCTGCGCCCTCATGGTCACGCCCATGTTGTCCTTGTATAGGCGAAGCTCCAGGAGGTGGGCTTTGATCCTGGACTTGACGTCGCGGATCCCGGTCTGGTTGGAGGCGAGGCGATAGATAAACAACATCAGCAGGCCGGTCAAAAGCGAGATAAACGCCATTCCCGCCCAGGGGTTCAGCGAGCGG
>Ga0315277_10013441_pt1 | contig 10200 bp, 8 predicted proteins | sample YL17G05_15_MG_FD_203695 | JGI IMG/M metagenome (GOLD analysis project Ga0315277, IMG submission 203695) | Sediment microbial communities from Yellowstone Lake, YNP, Wyoming, USA - YL17G05_15 | ecosystem: Environmental > Aquatic > Freshwater > Lake > Sediment | place: USA: Wyoming | collected...
CGCGCGCCGGTTGGAGGGACTCGACTTAAGGGGCGTGAAGGTGAGTTCCGACGCGTCGGCACTGATAGCGGACCCGGACGTGACTGTGGTAGTGGAATTGATCGGAGGACTCGAACCTGCCAAGACTCTTATCCTTAGGGCGCTGTCGGCGAAGAAGAACGTCGTCACGGCGAACAAGATGCTGCTGGCGCATCACGGTCCGGAGCTTTCGCGCGCGGCGCTGGAGAACGGCGTGGACCTGCGATACGAGGCATCGGTGGCCGGAACAATACCCATAATCAAGGCGTTGCGGGAGGGACTGGTGGCCAACGAGATCGAGTCGGCCTACGGCATCCTGAACGGCACGTGCAACTACATCCTGACGCAAATGACGTATAAGGGCATGGAGTTCGATGAGGCGTTGGCACAGGCTATTGAGCTGGGTTTCGCGGAGACCCCTCCGGATTTGGACATCGAGGGCCATGATACGGCGCACAAGTGCCAGATTCTGGCGTCCTTGTGTTATTCCACTCGGGTGGACTTGAAGGACGTCTACGTGGAAGGGATAACGGGCATCCGACGCGTGGATGTGGCCGCAGCGCGGGAAATGGGGTATGTGCTCAAGCTGTTGGCGATAATCCGGAAGGCGGACGGGGAGATCGAGGCGCGGGTCCATCCTACCTTGGTGCCGGAGACGCATTTGCTGGCGTCGGTCCGCAACGAGTTCAACGCGGTCTACGTGAAAAGCAATATCGCGGACATCACGATGTACTATGGCCGGGGCGCAGGCCGTATGCCGACGGCAAGCGCCGTCGTGGCGGACATCGTGGACGTGGCACGCCGCGGGGACGCGCCGCCGATGCCGGCGTTTCTCTATGCGAATCGTTGCCCGATACGGGACATAGCGCGATTGGAAGGACGGTATTACATCCGCGTCACGCCCGAGGACAAGCCGGGGGTGCTGGGGCGTATTTGCGGCGTCCTGGGCGAACACGAGATCAGCATCGCCTCATGCTCCCAGAAAGAAAACAAGGCGGCGGGGCTGGTGCACGTCGTGTTGATCACGCATGAGACGACTGAGGCCGCCGTGCGTGAAGCGGTAGGCGAGATCGACAAGTTGGGATTTGTCCGGGAGGCAAGTCAGGCGTTGCGTGTGCTATAACGTATTCTAAAAGGGTGCAGGTCTTTCGGAAACGGCGTAGTGGGAGAGTTGTTCCGCATGACACACATGGGGGTGATAGAGCGTTACCGGGAGTATCTTCCCATATTGGAAAAGGCGCGGATCATCACGCTGAACGAGGGGTCAACACCGCTTTTGGCTGCGCCGAATCTGAGTGCGGCCATTCACCCGCGCGCAGACCTGTGGCTCAAGTATGAGGGATTGAACCCCACGGGGTCGTTCAAGGACCGCGGCATGACGGTCGCCGTGACCCAAGCGGCTGAGGACGGATTCCAGGGGGTGATGTGCGCGTCGACGGGCAACACGTCGGCTTCGGCGGCGGCCTACGCGGCGCGGGCAGGCATTAAGTGCGTGGTCCTGATTCCCGAAGGGAACATCGCGTTGGGGAAATTGTCTCAGGCGATGATTCACGGGGCCATCGTGGTCCAAATCAAAGGCAATTTCGACGACGCGCTCCGATTGGTGCGGACGATCACGGAGAACCATCCGATTGCCTTGGTCAATTCGATCAACCCGTACCGCATCGAGGGACAGAAAACGGGCGCGTTCGAGATCGTGGACGATTTCGACGGGCGGGCCCCTGACTTGCACGTGTTGCCGGTGGGTAATGCAGGGAACATTACCGCGTATTGGAAAGGGTACAAGGAATACCACCGTGTCGGCATGTCGAGAAACTTGCCCAGGATGGTCGGATTCCAAGCTGCGGGGGCCGCGCCTATCGTGCTGGGCCATCCCGTAGAGAATCCGAAGACGTTTGCGACGGCCATCCGCATCGGCAATCCGGCGAGTTGGAAAACCGCGGAGCAGGCGCGGGACGAATCAGGCGGGTTGATCGATATGGTCACCGATGATGAGATTCGTGAAGCCTACCGGTTATTAGCCTCGACGGAGGGAATTTTTGCGGAGCCTGCCAGTGCGGCCGGTATTGCAGGACTGCTGAAGCTCGGCAAATCACACTACTTCGATACCGTGGAACCGTTTGAGGGCGAGCGAATCCGCGTCGCGTGCATCTTGACGGGGCACGGATTGAAGGACCCGGATAGCGCGATCAAATCGGCTGCGGAGACGGTGACCGTCGAGGCATTCGAGGAGGCCGTGCTCGAGGCCATCGGGTTCGCGCAACCGGCGATGGTCTGACGTCGAGGGGGGCCAGGGAAAGGGGGCCGGTGGGGAGCCCGCCTCGTCTGCGTGCTGTTCCTGCATGTTCAGCACAGGTGGTCTTCGATTTCCCACGTATCGCCGTCCAGAACCTGAGACGGCGTCCCCTCTTCCGCCGCTGGAAGCGCGTCTTCACGCGGCCCTGCGTGAGAAGGAACGATGGCCGTGCAGTGGGGGCCTACGACGAGGTTCAGCGCGGTGGGCACCATCTCAATGGCTGCGGGGAGCCTTCCGGGCTGCTCGCCATCGAGCGTGATCAACACTTGCTGCGGGGAACGGGCCGTCACGCGGGTGGCGCGGAAATGGCGGATTTTGTCCGGTCGTTTCTCGAGTTGCCCCCTGTACAGCAACGGAAGATGGAGCAAGGCGTCCGTACGGGTGATGTCGCCGATGACGTAGACCTCGAAATGGCCGTTGTTTAACTGCGCCTTCGGGGCCATGTGCATTCCCCCTCCGTCGTACTGCCCTTTGGCCACGACGATGTCCCGGCAGACCTGGTCAATCTGGTTACCGTCGATTTCGATTTGGACGGGGGGATTCCTAAAAGTCATCAGGGTCACCAACGTGCCCCACAGGTACGACACAAAGCCGCCGCACCGCTTGGTGGTGCGATTGACGCGGTGAACCACGGTCCCGCCCATGCCGATGTGGGCGCTGTTCAGGAAATAACCGCTTCCCAGACCGCCCCCGTTAAGTGTGTAGGTGACCCGGCCTAGGTCAACCGGCACGGATTTCCACTCGGCCAGCCAGGGCAGGGCTTTCAGTCCTCGGGGCATGGACAACGTCCGGGCGAGGTCTGAGCCGGTTCCGTGCGACACAATGCCCATCGCCGCCCGGGGATTGATGGGGAGATTGCCCTTGAAGAACCCGTTCACGACCTCCCAATGGGTGCCGTCGCCTCCGACGCTCACGATCCTATCGTGACCCTGCTCCAAAGCATCGCGGACGAGTGTGACCGCATGTTCGGGTTGTTCCGTCCGCAATAACGTGAAATCGCCGAGTCCCGCGCGCAACGCGGCATCAAACTTCGGCCAGCGCCTGCCTGTGCGTCCATTGGCCGAACAGGGATTGAACACGACGGCTAATTTATGTTGCTCGCCCATATGCCCACTTCCGCTTAAGAAACAGGGCTCCTATCCCCACCGGCTTACAGACTCTCGGCGGCGCATCACACGCGGACCTCGGAAGCGAGACCGAGCCGGGCTCGGTGCCGCTCCAGCACAGGCCGGATTTCCTCTGCGATGAACTCCGTCACTTGTTCCGGGGCGCGCCCCACGAAGGCCCGCACGTCCAGTAACGCGTCGATCTCTTTCCGCGTCATCCCGATGGCCGGGTCGGCTGCAAGGCGCTCCAACAGGTCGTTGTCGCGTCCGTGCTCCTTGACCTGCGCAGCAGCAGCTTGCGCGTGGGTCCGGATGATTTCATGCAGTTCCTGACGGTCTCCGCCGCGTTTGACGCAGGCCATCAGGATATTCTCCGTGGCCATGAACGGCAGCTCCGCCCGCACGTGTTTTTCGATCACTTTCGGGTAGACCGCCGGGTCTTCCATGATGCTCAAGTAGAGGTTGAGCACGCCGTCCGCCGCCAGAAACGATTCCGGAAGACTCAGTCGCCGGATGGCCGAATCGTCGAGGGTACGTTCAAACCATTGGACAGCGGCGGTAAATTCGCTGTGCAGCGGCGCCACCATCAAAAAGCGCGCCAAGGCGCAAGCCCGCTCACAGCGCATGGGATTCCGTTTGTACGCCATTGCGGAACTGCCGACCTGTTTCTTCCCGAAGGGTTCCTCGATTTCCTTGAGGTTCTGCAACAGCCGCATATCCGTCGCAAACTTGTGGACCGATTCGCCCAACCCGGCGAGCACCCGCAACACGAGCGTGTCCACCTTGCGCGGATAGGTCTGTCCGGTCACGGGATATGAGCGGGAGAAGCCCAGTTTTTCCGCGACCAACTGGTCCAGGCGGCGGACCTTCTGCGCATCGCCCTCAAACAACGCCAGAAACGAGGCCTGGGTCCCCGTGGCGCCCTTCACGCCCAGGCAACGCAACCGTGCAAGCAGGGTTTCCAGGTCCTCGACGTCGATGAGAATGTCTTGCGCCCACAGCGTGGCCCGCTTGCCCACGGTGACCAATTGGGCCGGTTGATAATGCGTAAAGCCCAGCGTCGGCAGGTCTCTCCACTTCACAGCAAAATCGGCGAGGCGGGCCAGCACGTTGACGGCCTTCGTGAGCAGGATTTCGAGCCCCTCCCGCATTAAAATCAGGTCGGTGTTATCGCCCACAAAACAGCTTGTCGCGCCGAGATGGATAATCGGTTTGGCTTTCGGGGCCGCCAGCCCGTACGCCCGGATATGCGCCATTACATCGTGCCGGGTTTCCTCTTCAAACTTGGCGGCCGCGTCAAAGTCGATATCCTCGATGTGGGCGCGCATCTCGTCCAACTGCTCGTCGGTAATGGGCAGGCCCAACTCCTTTTCGGCCTCGGCCAGGGCCACCCAACACCGCCGCCACGTCGAGAACTTCCTCTGGGGGCTCCACAAATGGATCATCTCCCTTGTGGCGACGCGCTCCACCAGCGGCGAGACGTACGCATCCATTGTCATGGCTTCTTCACTCCAGAGAATCCTTATACGCAACACGGCCGCCGCGTTCGGCACGTCCCTGTGCGGGCGGCCTCAGCCTTGCATCACATCCTCGGCGGCCAGTTCAAAGCCACCGGCCGCGGCCATAGCGGCCACCGCAGTGACCGGATTCGTCCGTTCCGCAAACACGCCCTTGCCCAGAATGAACGTGCAGGCATCCTGGGCGGTTTTGGCGTCATAGTCGCCGCTGTACTGGTCTCGAGGCGCGTTCTCCTCATAGGTGGCCACATAGAAGAACCGGCCCGGCGTCAACGGCATGCGGCGGACGCCCAATCCGTCATGACGCACAATGCCAAGCCACCCGGCCCCCCCCTCGCGCTTGTCCGCCACGGCGCTGATCCTCGGCGTGTTGTAGTTGTCCTTCTCATAGTCGAGCGCCAACATCGACAACACCAAGGCGTCCCGCGCGGACATGCCCTGGGCCATTTTCTCCGCGATCGGGTCCGTTTGGCTGCCGTTGGTGACGACCGCCACCTGCCCGTCGCATACCAGGCGCACGCAGTTGTACGCGATGTACGGGTTCTTCTGTAGGTCCGTCTCGTACCCGGCCTTCGGCACCACGCTCACCACATCCGCCTTCACGACGGCAGTTCGGTTGGGAAACGACCGGCTTGATACGCGATACGAGGCACACAGTCTTCCATCGCGGGTCAACGCCACACTCACGATTCGCCCAATGTACATAGCCAATGCCTCCATCCGCCCACAAAACGGCCTTGATCGCGCCCGAAGGAATCCGACTATTAGAGCACTTCCGGGTTCACGCAGTTCGGCGGCGTCTCTCCTTTCAGCAAAGCGACGATGTTGCCCGCAGCTATCTCCGCCATCTTGCCCCGCGTGTCGCGCGACGCGCTCCCCAGATGCGGCACGAGAACGGCGTTCTCGCACTCGAGCAGGGCAGGGTGCACCTTGGGTTCCTGTTCGTACACGTCCAGCCCCGCAGCGAATATCTCCCCCGCCTTCAGCGCCGACGCCAGCTCGGCCTCGTCCACAATCGGCCCCCGGGACGTATTGATGAGGCATGCGGTCTTCTTCATGGCCTTCAACTCCGCAGCCCCAAACGCGTGGGTGGTCTCGGGGAGAAAAGGGACGTGTATCGAGATGAAATCCGATTCCGTCACCAGCGTTTCCTTGGCCACGTAGGTTGCGTTCAGATGCTTCTCAGCGGCCTCTTCCAGGCGGGCGCTGTCGTGATAAATGATGCGCATGCCAAAGCCAGCGGCACGGCGCGCCACGGCACGTCCGATCCGGCCCATTCCGAAGATGCCGAGCGTTTTGCCGTGAACGTCCACGCCCAACATGAACTGCGGTCCCCAACCGGCCCATTTGCCGGCGCGCAGGCAGCGTTCCGATTCGCTGATCCGTCGCGCAACGCACATCAAGATGGCCCAGGCCAAGTCCGCCGTGGTGTCCGTGAGCACGCCCGGCGTGTTCGTCACGGCGATGTTTCGTTTTGTTGCGGCCGCAACGTCGATGTTGTCGTATCCCACGGCGAAGTTGGCGATGATCTTGAGTTGCGGGCCCGCCGCATTCATGACGGCGGCATCCACAGTGTCCGTCAGAATGGGCAGCAGTCCGTCCACACCCTTGACCCCGGCCAGAAGCTCCTCTCGTGTAATCACACGGTCGTGCGGCGAAACCGTCACGCTCGCCTTTCCGAAAGCGTCGACCAACAATTGAAGGCCCGTCCGAGGGATGGGACGCGTCACAAATACCTTTGGCATACTGTCTCCTCCAGTGAAGTTGCCCGCGTGCGGCAAGGTACCACAATCGCCGTGTCATTCGCCAGTAAGGGCGGGTTTGAAACTCGCCCCCACAGAGGCGGGGGCCGCGTCCCTCCCACTCTGAACCACCGTTTCCGGCGCGAAACCGTCACACGCGGCGCCATGCTTCCAGCAGCGTCCGTTTGGCGCCCGCGATCACCGAGGCGGGGCTCTCGCCGGGAAGCGGTTTCACCTCGAAACTGACCACCTTGCGGTCTTTCTGCGAGAGGTATCCCGTGTCCATCAACTCACGCAAAAACGCCGCCAGCTCGGGCACGTCAACGCGCGTGCCCGGAGATCCGAACCGCGGATGGTTGTCGCCGTAGGCAGGATGCTTCGGATCGTCCATCGCGCAATTGCCGATATGCACGTGCACAAGGTGGTCCCCGGCGGTCATGATGGCATGCCGCGGCGATTCATGAAGCAAGGGCAGATGACTCAAGTCCAACAGCAAGCCGAATTCCGGATGCTCCGCGCGGACTTTCTCGCTGACGGTCACGGCCTCTTCAGTGGGGCCTATAAGGCAGTTCTTTCCGAAGGCTTCCCGATCGAACGTTTCCAGCACGAGCCTAATCCCCTTCGGCTTGGCAAGGGCGCACAACGCCTTTAGCGAGTCCGCAAGGCGCGCCCTGGCTTCGGTTCGGTCTTCGGAATCCTGGCCGCTCAACACGGCCACCGCAGAGCAACCTAGCTCTTCGGCTTGATTGATGCCCTCTTTCACGGCCTTGATCGCGTTTGCGCGTTCCTCTAAGCCCGCGTGATTCAGGTTCAGTTTCCCGCCCAGCAGAATGGGTTGCGCGGCAAAGCACGGTTCTATCCGCGACTCATCGAAGATCGCCCGGACAGCCTGGCGGACCGTGGGCGTCTTGATTTGCGTCACTTCGATGACGTCAAAGAACGCGTCATGCGCAATGGAGGCCACGGTTTCCGTAATAGGCCCTTCCCCGCCCGCGCACGCCGGATACGCCATGCAGTGAATCAGGCCCACCTTCATATACTCGCTCGGTGACCCTACCATGCCGTTATGCTCCTCTTTTTGATGCGGGTTTCCCGCCCGCCGAACTTGATGGCCGCATTCTACATGGCTTGCTCCTCGCGCGGCAACAGAAACGGGGACAGACACGTCTCGCTCGGGAACTCGCTCGTGTGTGTCCGTCCCCGTTTTCCGCGCCGTTGGCCGAGTTATCTTGAACGGCGCCGGCGCCGCAGAGTAGAATTCCCCTGGCTTGTAGCGGCGCTTGCGCGGACACGGCAGGGGTGGACGCCGAAGTGTGTGTTGAGGTGACGTGATGTCCGAATCCCACGAGGACGGGTTAAGCACGTATCTGACCGAGATATCAAGGATTCCCCTTCTGTCTCCGACCGAAGAGCTTGTCTTAGCCAAGCGGGCGAAAGCGGGTGACGGGGCCGCTCGCCGCCGCCTGATCGTGTCCAACCTGCGTCTGGTCGTCAGCATCGCCAAGAAGTATCTTTATTTCGGGCTGCCATTGCTGGATTTGATCGAAGAAGGGAATCTGGGCCTGATGAAGGCGGCGGACCGGTTCGACCCGAGCCGGGGCTGCAAGTTTTCGACGTACGCTACCTGGTGGATCCGCCAGGCCGTGACGCGCTCCTTGTCCAACCAGGGACGGACGGTGCGCGTGCCGGTGTATGTAACGGATAACGTGGCTAAGTACAAGAGGACCGTTGAGGAACTCTATATCAAGACCGGGAAACAGCCCGACATCGAGGACGTGGCGAATGCCTTGGAAATCAAGGTGGCCGAGGCGCGCCGGCTGCGCGATTTCGTCATCGACTTCTCGCCGCTGGATACCTCGCCGTCCGCGGATGAGGAAGCGGACCGGGGCCTTCCGGAGAGCTTCCAGCCCCGCCATACCGATAAGGCTATCGAACAGATCGAGTTGGACCAGCAAACCGAGGAGCTTCTAAAGCAGATAAGCGATCGGGAGCGCAATATCCTTCGCTATCGCTACGGACTCGTGGACGGCAAGGCCCATACCTTGGAGGAGACGGGCGCCCAGTTCAGTCTGACGCGGGAGCGCATCCGCCAGATTGAGCGGGACTCGATGAACCGCCTGCGCGAATTCGTCGCCCAACATACCGCCGATTTCAAGCCCTAAAGGTTTGGCCAACCGTTTTGGATTTCACTTCTTCGTTTCCTTCCGGTATTCTTGTAAGGCCGTGTCGCTTCTTGGTCTAACCATAGGAGACATGATTCGAACATGATCGAGGAGGTATGCTGTATGGATTTGGCCGCTTTAATCCGGAACGTGCCCGATTTTCCGAAGCCGGGAATCCAGTTCAAGGACATTACCACCCTGCTGAAGCGCGGCGATGCGTTTAGGTACATCGTTGACGGATGGAAGACCCGCTATGCTGGCAAGAACGTTACGGCTATCGTCGGCGCCGAAGCCCGCGGTTTCATTTTTGGCGCCGCGCTCGCCTACGCGATGGAACTGCCCTTCGTTCCCGTTCGGAAGAAGGGCAAGTTGCCTGCGGAGACGCTCTCGGAGGATTTCGCACTCGAATATGGGACGGACAGCGTGGAGATCCATGTGGACGCGCTCAAGCCGGACGACCGGGTCGTCCTCGTTGACGACCTGCTGGCTACAGGCGGTACGATGGCGGCCATTGCCAGACTCGTGCGGAAACTGGGCGCGCAAATCATTGAAGTGGCCTTTGTGGTGGAATTGCCCCCGTTGAAGGGCCGCGAGAAGCTGCAGGGTCTCCCCGTCTATTCGTTGGTCGAGTTCATGGTGGAGTGACGCACGATGACAAGAAGTTTTCTCCCGGGCACGCAGATTGAAATCGTCAACGAACCGCCTCGCGGCAGGGTCAAGCACATCCTTTTCGACTTCGACGGCACGGTCAGCCTGTTGCGCGAGGGTTGGCAGCGGATCATGGCCCCCGTCATGGTGGAGATGATCTGCGGCGATCATCCACACACGCCGGAAATCGAACAGGAGGTCCACGAGGTCATCGAGGAAACCACGGGAATCCAGACGATCCTGCAGATGGAAACGCTGGTGGGGATGGTCCGGGTGCACGGGTTGGTTCCCGAAGAGAGAATCCTCGACGCGCACGGCTATAAGCAAATCTACAACGACCGGCTGATGGTGCCGGTGCGCGAGCGGATCGCGAGGCTCGATGCCGGCGAGCTTACGCTCGAGGACGTGACGGTGCGCGGGGCCTTGGGCTTCCTCAAGATGCTGTCGCATATGCCCGTCGAAATGTACGTGTTCAGCGGCACGGATCAGGATGATGTGCGCAATGAGGCCGGCAAGGTCTGCGCGGCGCCGTTCTTCAAGGAAATCTGGGGCGCCATGAGGACCATCGAGGAGTACTCGAAGGAGAAGGTCATCAGGGATATCATGGAGAAACACCATCTTCACGGTCCTGAAGTGATGGCCGTCGGCGATGGCCCGGTCGAGTTGCGGAACGTCAAAGATGCCGGCGGTATCGCGTTGGGGGTGGCTTCG
>Ga0315277_10013443_pt1 | contig 10199 bp, 8 predicted proteins | sample YL17G05_15_MG_FD_203695 | JGI IMG/M metagenome (GOLD analysis project Ga0315277, IMG submission 203695) | Sediment microbial communities from Yellowstone Lake, YNP, Wyoming, USA - YL17G05_15 | ecosystem: Environmental > Aquatic > Freshwater > Lake > Sediment | place: USA: Wyoming | collected...
TCCGCCAACAACGATCGCGCCTGCGAATGCTCCAACAACGACATCCCTGTCTCTTCGATGGTATCCATACCTCATCCATCGGCATTCCACGCTCCGCAACCACAGAAAATCGGTGACAGTAGAACTAATGACGAACCATTTTCACTTGATGGTGGAGACGCCGCAGGGCAATCTCAGCCGCGCCATGCACTGGTTGCACGCCAGCTACGCCGGCTACTACAATCGTCGGCACCGCTGCCACGGCCACGTGTTCCAGGGCCGCTTCAAGGCGATTCTGATCGAGGCCGGCCCGCACCTGGAGGCTTTATCGCGGTACATTCACCGCAATCCCGTGCAGGCCGGCATGGTTTCGCGTCCCTGGGAGTACCCCTAGAGCAGTTGTCGGTACTTCGTCCGGTCGGCAAAGGTTCCCGCATGGCTGGAAGTGAATCGGATTCTCGGCGGGTTCGCTCACGGCAATACGGCGGCACGGCGGCGATATGCGGCCTATGTGTCGGAGCCGGATCCGGCGAGTCCGTTTGACGAGGTGATCGGCGGCTCGACCCTCGGATCGGAAGGATTTATCCGCTGGGTGCGGGACCGCTTCCTGCGGGGACGTGAAAACACGTCCGATGTTGCCGGACTGACCGATTTGCACTCCAGGCCGGCGGTGGACGACATCGTCGCACGGGTGGCCAAGTACTACGGGGTCCGGCCGGAGGAACATCCTGGCCCGAGGCCGCAAGAACAACCGGGAGCGAGACGTGGCGATCTATCTGGCTCGCGAGTTGGCTGGTCTGACTGGCCGAGAGCTGGGCTGCCGCTTCGGCGGTCTCAGGGGAGCCGGGATCGCCATGCGGTGCACCCGCATGCTTGCGCGCACGGCAAAGGATCGCCGCCTGGCGAAGGACATCGCCCACCTGCGCCTTGGCCTCCCGAAGATTCCCAAACACTTCGGCGTTGAGCAACTCATCCCGCAAGCGGCTGTTGAACGACTCGATGTACGCGTTCTCCCAGGGGCTGCCCGGAGCGATGTACAGCGTACCCACTCCGCCATCCTTCAGCCACTGCCGGACCGCTTCGGCCACGAATTCCGGCCCGTTGTCGCTACGGAGATATTCTGGAGACCCGCGTACGGCAAAGAGATATTCCAACGTGGCGATCACACCCGAGGCCTTGATGCGCCGAGCCACGTCGATCGTCAGACTCTCCCGCGTATACTCATCCAGGACCACCAGCATCTTGAGCCGCCGGCCGTCCTCGGTCTGATCCGCCACGAAATCGTAGGTCCACACGTGGTTGATATGCTCGGCTCGCCGGCGAAGGCAACTACTCTCCGAATCGCCCAACCGCTTGTGCTTTCGAGTCTTGGTAGGCACTTGCAGACCCTCCTGACGCCACAGACGATATACCCGTTTGCGATTGACACCCCAGCCCTCCGCTCGCAACAGAGCCGTGATCCGACGATAGCCGTAGCGAGGGTGGGCACCAGACAGACGCTTCATCGCCGCCACCAGAGCCTTGTCCTCGTCCATCCCACACGGCTGGTACCGCTGCGTGCCGCGTGGCTGCGACAACACCTGGCACGCCCGACGCTGCGAAACCTCCAGGCGTTGGGTCACATGCGCCACCGCCTGGCGTCGCCGCGTCGGGCTTAATATTTTCCCGAGAGGGCCTCCTGGAGGATCGCCTTGTCCAGCGACAGGTCCGCCACCAGCTTCTTGAGCCGCCCGTTCTCCTTCTCCAGATCCTTGAGCCGCTTGACCTGATCCACCTTCATCTGTCCGTAGCTCTTACGCCACTTATAGTACGTCGCCTCACTGACGCCCATCTCCCGACAGACCTCCTCCACCGTCCGGCCCTCCGCAATCTTCGCCTCGCCCTCCCGCAACATCTTGACGATCTCTTCTGAACTGTGCCGGTTCTTCTTCATCAGGTATCCTTTCTTGAATTACCCACCTACTCTATCGGATACCCTCTAACCCTCACTGGCACATTTTCTCGGGGGCAGGCCATCTTCGTCGGGCTTTCCGGGACAGACTCATAAGGAACAAGGCAAGTGTCGTCGGTCATCTTGGTCTCTCTTGTGAGTTCTATTCCCCTTATTCCAAGTACGGCGTATGCTGGCGTGTGATCGAGTTCCAGAAATCGTGCTAGTTCGTTCGCGGTTTGGCTCGGACCGACCCTCGATGTTCGATGAAGAAGGTGCATCGCGAGAACTTGGTGTGTGACCCGTACAGAACAGCCACAGCCGAAATTGAACATCGTCGCGTCAAAGCAGGCCAAGTCACGACTACTGGACAGAAACTCCATGAGTTCGTGCTGTACGTTCTCATCCGCGCATTGAGGTCCGGGGTCAAAGTAGCACTTGGCCGAATCAACCGTGATCCCGGCCTCTGACGCACGCTGGAGTATGTCTATTAGTCGATTCGTTTCCACGTGAGATGCCTCAGCAGCTTCAGAGCGGGCTACTAGGGACTGTTCTTAGCAGTGCTCGCCGGCGTGTACCCACCAGACCCAGATGTGGGTGTCGAGAACGATCATTTCAGGACTTCCCAATCCCTTTCAGCGACGCCGCCAAATGGGTCAGTGTATCGCACAGGCTTTCCCCGTAGCGGATGACGGTCGCCATTGCCCGCAGCCGGCTGCTGGCCGCGGACGATCACCTGAACACATTCCCCAGCCCGAAATGGCAGCCCCTTGATCGTGAGCAAGCCATCCCTCTCGATTTTCGTTTCTACCCTGTAGTCTTTCATGTTCTACCTCTTTCTTCCCTTCATCTTACTCTTTTGGAGATACAGGGTCAAGACTTCGCGTGTGTATGGAGATATGTTCCTCTCTGCGGCTCCGCGCGAATCCATTTGGCTCACGGCGATGGCCCGCCGGCGGGAATTGGCGGGGAATCGGCTTGACAGGGGGCGGGGGGATTTGGCATACTTTAGGGGTGCTCGCAGGAATTGCGGGCACACAACCTGGTCCATCCCGATGGTCGGGGTGGTAACGCGGTTGTGGCCGGCTATGAATCTCCGGCCGGATCGGTCGCCCTTCGAGGCAAGAGCGATTGGCCGGTCGGAGCAGCCAGAAAAGCCGCAACTCGCCGGGATAACCAAAGGGTTCCCAAGCAGCATGGGCGCGAGCGTCCATGTCTTCCGGATCACGGGCAAGATGCCCGTGCTACGGTAGGAGCCCGACGTGTTGATCAGGAAGGGAAGGTATGCAAACTCAGTCTCCGTCCGTGGCCGCTGCGGCTGAACGAACAATCCCCAAAACCGGTGCCCAAATCATCGTCGATGCCCTGCTTGCGCACGGCGTGGACACCGTTTTCGGCTATACCGGCGCGTCTGTAATCCCTTTGTTTGACAAGCTTTATGAGACGCCCATCCGGGTCGTCGTGCCCGTTCACGAGCAAGGCGGCTGCCACATGGCCGACGGGTACGCAAGAGCCAGCGGCAAGACCGGCGTGATGATCGCCACCAGCGGACCGGGGGCCTGCAATCTGGTCACCGGCTTGGCCACGGCGATGATGGATTCGATCCCGCTCGTCGCGATCACGGGCCAAGTCCGAACCGACCTGATCGGCGACGATGCGTTCCAGGAGGCCCCCACCACCGGGATCACCCGCGCGGTCACCAAGCATAGTTCCATCGTGATGGACGTGAAGAATCTGGCCCGCACGATTTATGAGGCTTTTCACATTGCGTCGACCGGCCGGCCCGGCCCGGTCCTCGTCGATATCCCCGCGGACATCGAGTTCCAAAAGTGCAGCAGCAGCGGACCGGTTCGCATGAATCTGCCGGGCTATAGAGTCCCGAAGAACGGCCATGCCCGCCAGATCAGCGAGGCCACCGAGGCGATCAACCGTTCGGAGAGGCCCGTCCTGCTCGCCGGCGGCGGCGTCATCACGGCCAATGCCTCGCCGGAGCTACGCGAGCTCGCCCACAAGGCCAATTTGCCGGTCGTGATGACGCTCATGGGCCTGGGCAGCTTCGATCAGCGCCGGCCCGAGTCGCTCGATATGCTCGGGATGCATGGTGCCGCGTATGCCAATTTCGCCGTGCAGGAATGCGACCTGCTGATCGCCGTCGGGGCGAGGTTCGACGACCGCGTCACAGGGACCGTGGCGACTTTCGCCCCGAAAGCGAAGATCATCCACATCGATATCGATCCGTCGAACATCTCCAAGTGCGTCGAGGTCGATATCCCGATCGTGGGCGATGCGAAGGTCGTCCTGGCCGCTCTGGCGGGGTGCGTCGAGCATCGTGACAGGCCGCAGTGGCTCGCGAGGATCGCCGACTGGAAGAGCCGCTACCCGCCGGACTACGACCGCAAGGCGACTACGATCAAGCCGCAGTACGTGGTTGAGGAACTGTCCCGGCAGACCGACGAGGAAACGATCATCACGACCGGCGTCGGGCAGCATCAGATGTTCACTTCGCAGTTTTACAGGTTCAGCCGGCCCCGGCAGCTTATCACGTCGGGCGGCTTGGGCACGATGGGCTTCGGCCTGCCCGCCGCCATCGGCGCACAGATTGCCCGGCCCGACGCGACGGTGATCGATATCGACGGTGACCACAGCTTCAATATGACCCTGGCGGAGCTGAACACCGCCGTGCAGCATGAGTTGCCGATCAAGGTCTGCATCTTGAACAACGGCTACATGGGCATGGTGCGGCAATGGCAGGAATTGTTCTATCGCAAGCGCTACGCTTATAGCTCCCTGCACAACCCCGATTATGCCGCATTCGCCCAAGCGGTCGGCGCGGTCGGGATCACGGCTGAGTCCAAGGACCAGGTCGGCCCTGCCATCGAGCGGATGCTCCGCGAGGACAAGCCCTGCGTCGTCGATTTCCACGTCGACGCCGAGGAGAATGTCGTTCCGATGGTGCCCGCCGGCAAGAGCCTCAGTGAAATGGAGGGGCTGAGAGCGCTCCAGAATGCAATGTGATAACCGGCGATAGGTCCTATCCGTCCTATCGGTCCCATAGGTCCTATCCACTTCGATCAGGCCCGGCGCCGGAACTTCAGTTCCCCCGCCGAATGGTCGAAGGCAATTGACTAAAGGATTTCGCCGCTATATGATTTTGACTTTTGCGTGGGCCAAGTGCTCACGTGAGACCTGAAACGCCCCCGACGGTGGGGCGGTTACGGAGTTGCGACGGGGCTACGATCCTCAGGCGTGTCGGCCGTTTTCGACGAATGGAACGGACCGATAACCTGGGGCCGCCCGCGACGCCGCGATGAGCCGGAATAACAGTGGGTCTCCTACCGTCGGGACCCCTATGTTGCTCAGGAAAGGATTACCAATGCCAGCCCAGGCACAGCCGTCGGCCCCCGCCGCCGAAACCTCCACTATCAAGACCGGCGCCCAGATCGTCGTCGATACGCTCGTCGAGCTCGGCGTCGATACCATGTACGGCTACCAGGGGGGGGTGGTGCTGCCGCTGTTCGACAAGCTCTATGACGCCCCGATCCGGTTCATCATTCCCCGCCACGAGCAGGGCGGCTGCCACATGGCCGATGCCTACGCGCGAGCCAGCGGAAAGGTCGGCGTCGTCCTCGCGACGAGCGGACCAGGGGCCTGCAACCTGACAACCGGCCTGGGCACCGCCATGATGGATTCGATCCCGATGGTCGCCATCACAGGTCAGGTTCGAACGGACCTGATCGGCAACGACGCGTTTCAGGAAGCCGACACCACAGGCATCACCCGGCCCGTGACCAAATACAACTCGATTGTCAAGGACATCAAGGACCTGGAGCGGACCATCCGCGAGGCTTTTTACATCGCCTCCACCGGCCGGCCCGGACCGGTTCTGGTCGATCTGCCCGTGGATATCTCGGTGGGCAAGTGCAAGTGCGACGGCAAGGCCCAGATCGACCTGCCCGGCTACCGGCTCCGCACGAAGGGCCACGCCCGGCAGATTTCGATGGCCGCCGAGGCGATCAACAAGTCGGAGCGGCCGGTGCTCTACGTCGGCGGCGGAGTCGTCAGCGGCAACGCGGCCGCAGAGCTGCGGGCCTTCGCCGACAAGGCGCACCTGCCCGTGACGATGACGCTGCTGGGCCTGGGCAGCTACGACCAAAGGAAGCCCGAGTCGCTCGACATGCTCGGGATGCACGGCTCCGCGTACGCCAACTACGCCGTCCAGGAGTGCGACCTGCTCATCGCCATCGGCGCCCGCTTCGACGACCGCGTCACCGGCAAGGTCGCCACGTTCGCCCCGCAGGCCAAGGTCGTCCACGTCGACGTCGATCCGTCGAGCATCTCCAAGAACGTGCACGTCGATATCCCCGTCGTCGGCGACGCGAAGCATATCCTCGCCGAGATGATCAACGACGTCGAGTACCGCGAGCGCGGGCCGTGGTTCGCCAAGATCGCCGAGTGGAAGAAGAAGTATCCGTTCCGCTACGACCGCAAGGCAAAGACCATCAAGCCCCAGTACGTGATCGAGGAGATCTGTCGCCAGACGAAAAACGGCGCCACGATCACGACCGGAGTCGGCCAGAACCAGATGTGGACGGCCCAGTTCTACAAATTCATCGAGCCCCGGCAGCTCATCAGCTCCGGCGGATTGGGCACGATGGGTTTCGGCCTGCCCGCCGCCATCGGCGCCCAGATCGCCCGGCCCGACGCCACTGTGATCGATATCGACGGCGACCACAGCTTCAATATGACCATGACCGAGCTGGCCACCGCCGTGCAGTACGAACTGCCCATCAAAGTCTGCATCCTCAACAACGGCTACATGGGAATGGTCCGCCAGTGGCAGGAGCTCTTCTACGGCAAACGCTATTCGTGCAGCTACCTGAAGAACCCAAACTACGCCGACGTGGCCCGCGCCCTCGGGGCCGTGGGAATCACCGTGGACAAAAAGGAAGAGGTCCCGAAGGCCATCGAGCAGATGCTCGCCGAGAAGAGGCCCTGCGTGGTCGACTTCCGCGTCGAGCGCGAAGAAAATGTCTGGCCGATGGTCCCTGCCGGCAAGAGCCTCAGCGACATGGACGGCCTGACCATCCTGGAAAGTATGGCATGACGATTGATTATTGATAATGGATTATGGATGATTTGCACAATAGACTCGGTTTCTTGCTCGGGCTTGGATCATTCGCCAATCATCAATCATCAATTATCCTTAATCAATAGATCGCAGGAGCGGACAAGATATGAAACACATCATCAGTGCACTGGTGGAGAATAAGCCGGGCGTTCTGGCCCACGTGGCGGGCATGTTCGCCGCTCGCGGCTTCAACATCGATTCGCTGGTCGTCGGCCGCACAGAAGAGCCGAACCTCAGCCGCATGACCATCGTCGTCGTCGGCGACGACCGCATCGTCGAGCAGGTCCGTAAGCAGCTCGCCCGCATCATCCCCGTCGTCAAGGTCCAGGACTTCGTCGGCAAGCCCGTGGTCGCCCGCGACCTCATGCTGGTCACCATCGCCGCCCCGCCGGAGAAGCGCCCGGAGATCGTCTCGATGGTCGAGATGTTCCGCGGCCGCGTCGTCGATATCAGCCAGAAGTCCCTCATGATCGAGGTCAGCGGACCGGAAACCAAGATCGAGGCATTCCTGGATGTCTGCCGCCCCTACGGCATCAAAAACGTCGCCCGAACCGGAACCATCGCCATGCCCCGCCAAGGCACCAGCGGCGAAGACTGACATCATTGGACAAAGGAGCTATTCGGCCTTGGCCGCGTTCGGGATGGTCCAATTCTGAATAAGCAAGAGGGACTTCATACCCTGACTTACCTTGCGAATTGGGCGCATCGCATCATTGGTTACGAGTACCAAGTCGTGTCCACGGCTTGCGCACAGAGCCAAAGATCGTTTTCTTGAATTTGCAGTTCCTTGGACGTAGCAGGGTCGATCAGTTGTTCGGGGCGCATTTTCGGTTTGCGTTTGTCGCCCGGCGCATATTCATTGAACAGGCGACACCGGAGTTCGCCGTAGGCGGCGACCGCATCTTCCGTGACCTCCAAGCGCGCTGGCAACTGCTCACGAACAAACTTGAGATACTCCGCCTGCATATCCGGGTCGGGAGATGAGTTGACGCGGTGCCCGAACTCGATCTCACCGAGCGTAATGACCGAGACGAGCAACCGCGGCTTGTATTCCCACGATTCGGTCTGTTTCCGCAGCGACTCAATGTTGGCCATGACCGCCTGATTCTGCAGACAATCGCTGTCATACCAATAGCGAACTGTCTGGGTGTCCAGAAGGAAGTCTCGCACTTATGAGTCCTCCCCGAACGCCTCGGCCGCTGACCGGAGGCTTGCCAGTACGTGTGAGGATTCCCCCGGCTTCATCCGCTCGGCAACTTGGTCAACAGTCGAACGTCGATAGGCCGACGAAATGTATTTGTGCAGTGGCACGATGGACTTGAAGTCCGGGGGGTAATAGCCGTCGAATGGACAGCCTACTCCTTTGCGTTCTGCGCCTCTAAAAAAGTCAAGTAACTGGCGTTCGAGCCGTGCCGAAAGACCATATGCATTGAGCACGGCAGCATCCATTTCCAAAAGAGCTTGCTTAATTCCCTCTGGCGTGGCTGTGGCGTTGAACAACTGGCCTGGGGATGTCGCGAGCCTGCAGTATCGCATTGCGGCCTGCTCAATGTGAGCCATGTGAGTAGATGACCAGCGCGGTACGGGCATTTCACGCATCGTTCCGACGAGGATATCTCGCTTGCCTGAATGGCAGAAAGCATAAGCATTGGCTACAGGAGAGTTCAAGATTGCCCACAGATACAACGTGGTTGCTTCTGGTTTGGTTGGACGCACAGCGATGAAGCGACTTGTGATAGCATGGCCTCGTTCGTCGAGAAGTGCTTTGAGCCGCCATGGCTCGCGACTCACGCGAGCATAATTCAGCAGCACCTGCGGCTTGTTCGTGGGCAGTCCTGCGACAGCACGGTCAACGACTGATGGTGAAACACTAATCCCAACTTCTTTTGGCAGACCATAGATTGCGAGATCTTCCGACACAGTTGAAAAGCCGAGCACATCTCCAGCATGGGCTGGTTCACGGATGGTCCAAGATCTCGGAGGTAGGTTCTCCTTGCCCTTGTGAAACAATCCTTGGCCGAGGGTGGCAATCTCACCGAGCATCGGATACGTAGACAAATGTTCCCAGAGCATATGCAGTTCCGCTAATCGCAAATCCAATGACTTGGCAGCCCAAAATCGTGACACCTCTACGAGTTCCTGCGATGAAAACACGAAATGTTCGCGGAACGCCTCAATACCCGTGTTTCTCAAACGGCGAAACCACAACTTGCCAGGAGGCTCGTGGCCTCTTTTTCGCCGGCCTATCAGCACTGCTACTTCATGGTCACTTTTCTCAAATAGTTTGTCTCCGAAAACATCGATCTCCCTCAGTTCAAAGTCGGATAAGATCGTCCGGCGAAGTTCCGTACCCTCCTTGCTGTGAAGGAAACCCAGGGGCATGATCACGCCAAAGCATGTGCCCGGCGTCATCTGGGGGATAGTTCGACGCAGCATCTCGCAGGCCTTGGTGATCGCTGTTGGTTTGAACCCGGCTTTGACATACGCAGTCCGCTCGTTCTGCGTGAACTTCTCAAAGGGAGGATTGGCCAGCATGATTCGGCATCTTGCCGCCTCTTCGACTAAGACATTTGAGGCGTACATGTCGCCAGGCTTGAGATCCCAGCCGTCAGGACTGGGAATATCTGCGAGAGTCAGCGACAGGCGGGCAATCTCACGGGCGAAGTCGTCCTTCTCCACGCCATGGATATGGCCTTTGAGATAGTTGTGGATTCCGCGGTCTGTCCCCCCCTGCATCTCCAGCCGGAGCAACCGCATTGCCGCCAGAAGAAACGGGGCGTGGCCGCACGCGGGTTCGAAGACATGGCGGTCTTCCGGCGGAATCTCACAGATCCAATCACAAAGCTGCCAGACGATATAGTCCACCAGGTAGGGAGGTGTCGCGTGAATCCCGAGCTTCTTCCGCAGGTCTTTGTTGACCAGAGTATGCTCATAAACGTATGCGAGCGATTCCGGCGAGACGACACGTACATTACTGAATGACGAAACCAGCTCGCTCGCTGGCTCTAGCGCCGCTTTCCATTCTCGCGAGAGTGTTACCTTGACCTTAGAGCCTATCCGAATAACCACTGATCTGCCGATAGTCCTTTCAGGGACAGGGTGGTCCCTGAAGGAGATCGCAGATGAACAAGAACCGATATCGAGTTTCCGATGAACTGTGGG
>Ga0315277_10013444_pt1 | contig 10198 bp, 9 predicted proteins | sample YL17G05_15_MG_FD_203695 | JGI IMG/M metagenome (GOLD analysis project Ga0315277, IMG submission 203695) | Sediment microbial communities from Yellowstone Lake, YNP, Wyoming, USA - YL17G05_15 | ecosystem: Environmental > Aquatic > Freshwater > Lake > Sediment | place: USA: Wyoming | collected...
TTCCCCCAAACTGCGCTAGACTCAAGAAGCACACACGCAGCTGCTTGCCCCTGCGCTTGCGCGAAGGCTTAGTTCAACTCGGGATTATGTGGCGGCTTCGCGCCACATCAATCCTTAATCGTTAGGCAGCAGCCGAGGGACAATCGCGATGCGACACCTCTTTTCAGTGCTTCTCTTGCTTGTAACAGCTTGCAGTGCGATAGCGCCCTCCGACGCCGCGTCCACCGCCGCGACTCCCCAATGCCTCGTCACTCCCTATGCAACCGGCACCCCACCCGAGCCTAACACGGCCTCTTTCACGTCGGCCTGGTATGGCAACGGGAGCCTGTGGGCGGGCCTCGACCGGGCGTACGAGGGCAAGTGGTATGCAGGAGCACAGGGAGTGAAAGTTCTGTGGTACCGGTCTGCTGAAGGGCTCCTTACAATTGAAGGAACCCGCCTGGACGCAGCTGCCGCTCCACTTGCCGCCCGCATCCCTGAGGGTTACGGCCTGCAGGGCCCTCAGTCGACTTCAATCGAGTTTCCAACGGAAGGCTGTTGGAAGGTGATTGGCCAGGCCGATGGTCAAGTACTGGAATTCATCGTACAAGTTCATCCACAATCCGAGAATCCGGTGAAATGATGCGGAGGTTTTCCTGCATCAGTAGGTGATGCAGCCTAACAACTCACTAGTGCCGACGCGGCTTCCGCCGCCGGGGGAACTCGCTCTTGCCAGCCACCCAACAGGTCATAGAATAGAAGTCGTGCCCGCCACGCTGCGCGGCACAGTTCGAGGCCGTTAGGCGGCATACAATCAGGTAGCCGGGCTATCACTCCCGGATGCCCGAGGGATTGGCAAGGGGCTCGAACAGGCCTCGATCGGTCCACGTCGCAATTCGCCAAGGAGGAGAAAACGATGGCCACGTACTTCATGTTTGGAAGCTACTCACAAGAGTCGATCACAAAGATCAGTGCGAATCGTACTGACAAGATGAAGAAACTGATCGAGAAACAGGGTGGCAAACTGGCCGCTGCCTATGCCTTACTCGGCGAGAAGGACGTTGTCCTCATTGTGGACCTACCGAGCGTAGAGCACGCCATGAAGACGTCGGTTGCGTTGTCCAGATTGCTAGGCATAGGGTTCTCTACGTGCCCCGCAGTCACGATTGAGGCTTTCGACAAGCTCACCACAGACCTCTAGCACTCGGTTAGGGCTCGACCCAAGACACGACGGGGCTTCGCCGCTCCGTAAGGTCGGCCGCCTTCCTTGGGACTCCCCGCCAACCCCGAAAGGCGTGCGCGGTTTGGGAATCTCGATGAAGGGTCCTGCGTCGGATCAACGATCCGATATCTGCCGCCTAACAAGCCGCTGAAGCCGACTCGTCTGGCTGGCGGAAATGCAGGGGTGCCTGGCCAGCCAATTTCCCCTAGAATGAGGGGGCAAAGCCCGAGCCGCCGAGCGGCTTAGCTCCGCTCCGTTGGGCGGTTGTAATACCAGAGAGGTACTCATGAAACGGTCTTTTGTCCTGCTTCTGCTGGTATGTCTTGGATTGCCTGCATGTCAAGATGCTCCATTTCCTACCCAAACATCATTCGCAATCGCCTCTGCCACCCCGACCGATATCGCCGAAACGACGAATATACCGACAAGTACACTCGAAGTAGCGCCAAACTCCAAACCTCAACCGCAGGGGTTCTCTCCGATCGCAATCACAATCACCAGGGACGGCCAATTTGGGTATCTCAGTTTCGACTTGTCGGAAACCGTGCTCAAAGTGCGCCTCGACGACCTGAGTATTGAGGCCTCAGCTGATCTATCGACATACTTCCCGCTGGAAAGCGAGCACATTGCTCTTGATCAGAGCGAACAGAAAGTGTTTGTAGCCGCTCCGGCCTGGCGAAAGATCCTGGTACTGGATGCTGTGACAATGGAACTCATCCATGTCATCGACGATATTGAGACAGGGGACATGATCCCCTCAATCTACAAGCCGCTCCTCATCACTTGGAACGGTGGAAACACATTGAAGTTCATCAACACTAAGACATATGAGGTGACGGAATTCGTGGATCCACATGAATTCTTCCTGAAGATCCAAGAAAGCCATGAAGACCAGAGCCAATACTATGTCATCAGTGCACAAAAACCCGGGTCGGCGGAGGTTGATCTAGGCATCTATGACTTTGAGGCAAAGACCTGGGTCCGGAAGATCCATCTTCCAGCGGAAGCCCGATCGAGCACTGTCTTTGATCTTGCAGTCCCGCCTTCCGGAACGACGGCATTTGTGTCTACGTTTACCAGCTGGTATCCGGATGGATACCATGCTCAAGGTTGGGTCTATTCCGTCAATCTTGCAGATGGTGAAATCCAATCCGTCCCGGTGGATGGCGCAGCACTTACTGTGGAACCCAGCCTGGACGGAAAGCGGCTCTACATAGGAACGGGCTGGCCTCTGCCGAATACGAACAACCTCCTGGTCATGGATACATCCTCCGGTCAAATCACAGGTCAGATTCCTCTCGGACTCAGCCCATACGGCTGGAATTACACCCAGATGAATGACCTGGAAATCGACCCGGGCAATCCACGCTGGCTGTATGCTACCAGCACCGATGGCAATGCTTTCATCAAGGTAGATCTTGAAAACAATGGTCCGGCGGCTGTACGTGTGTTGAACAACGAAAGTCTCCGCCCGCACTTCTTCGCGAGGCAACCCGGGCAAACCACAGGTCTTGTCCTCATTGACCACAGTCCATACGCATTCAAGTTCAATACTGAAACGGCGACGATAGAGGGGATTGCCGGGTATCCCGAGATTCGCCAGGATGCCGGCGCTTTTGATATCGCTTTCGGTAGCTCTGGAAAGGCATTCATTGCACAGGGCGAATTCGTCCTGGAGGTTGATGCCGAAGACATGCATCTGCTCGGGACTCATCAACTTCCACGTGAGATATCGGGGTTATGGAGTTTTGTGCTTTCAAATGATGAAAGCACGCTCTACTCGCTATGGCCTGGACCGACTTCGGGAGGCTATCCTCCCGATACTTTTCTGGCAATTGATACTGAGAGCTATCAGGTGGAAGCAGAAACACGTTTTGACATCGGAAGATACAACAGCAGGCCTTTTGAGCTGCCGGATGGCTCAAAACTGTATGCCCTTGGCGGCGAAGACGTTGGGCGCATCATTGTCCAGGTGATCAACACAGATAGCCTTGCCATTCGTAAGACCGTTACCTATGACCCGCCCGCCGGTATGCAGGGTATATCGGCTGGTCCCTATTACCCATTCGCCTACGACCCCGCATCAGAACGGCTCTTTGCCGGAACCACGAATCTGATCCTCGTCATCGATACCGTCACAGACACCATCGAGAAAGTGATTCCTCTCACTGACGTGATCAAAGCCATCGGACTTGAACCAGGCCAGTTTACGGTTGTAAATGCCATTGGCTTGGTCTACCAACCGCATGAGAATTACCTCTACATAGCCCATCTCGACCGAGGTTTCATCAGCATCTATGATCTGAGCAATGACCGCTTCCTGGAGCAAGTCATCCCTCTGAATGGATATTTCCCCAATTCCATGTTTGCCAACAATGATGTCAGCAAGCTCTACACGCTCAATACCCGTTCAGATAGCATCACAGTGATAGATGTAGAATCCAAGACCATCGAGAAGGTCATTGACTTGGATACCTACATTCCTTAGGCCAAAGGCGAAGAAGCATTTGCTCATCTTACATGGCGCCATGCAAAACTACCCCCAACCACACGTGTTGTGCGAGGAGTGAGAATTGGAGACTGTCCTAACCTGTACCCACCGCCAAACACTAGCTGCAGCGGACAGCGACTCCGCCGCTAGAAACTGGGGCGGTTTGCGAGAAATGGCGCGGATGTGAGTTGTCTCTCCACCCCGGCCGCAGCCACTCAGCCGATCCGTTAGGCGCTGTGCTGGCCGAAGACCCCATCCGAACATGTCGGCGGTGAAAGAATCAGTCGAAGCGTAACAGGCGCGAGCCAGTTGGTCTATGGTTGGGCCAGTGACGCTCTCAGGTCTCGAACCCGGGATCAGCAGGTTATCAGTCCGAATGACAAGAACCGAGGCTCAGAGGGCCTCGGTTCTTCAATTGGGTAGCGGGGCGAGGACTCGAACCTGGGGCCTCAGGGTTATGTGCTTCGCTTCGGGGGGGAGGGGCCTCGGAGACAACTTTCATGCTCGCGAGGGTGCCGGGTCTTCTGTGATACATAATTGCCAGGGTGTCTTCGCCGCATAAGATGCCTGGGCTAGGGTGATACACTTAGGCCGCTCAGCGTACTGGAGAGCCCAGTGAGGGGCTGGCTGAATCGGGTTGAGAAAAGGCACGGAATCGGAAGATGTTCGTTTGACACATAGTTGGGCCGCTCATGAAGGCACTGCCGCAGAGCCAACAATGGCAACACACGTTACATCTCACTGAAGGAGCAGACATGAACGAAGTTACGGAACTCAACGGTGTCAATGTAACCGAAATGCTGCGATTCAAAGATAGGGTAGTGCAAGACTCGACCAAAGCAGATCGCAATCCTTCACTGGTCGCACATTGGGTCGGGGGATCACGATCACGGGTTGAGTTCAAAGACAAGGTCGTCCACATGGGTGGCGATGGCGAGCTCAACCCAATGCAGATGTTCCTCGCAACGCTAGCCGCGTGCGACGTGGACTTAGTGGCAATGCACGCCTCGTTCCTCGGCCTCAAAATCGAGAGCCTCTCAGTGGAAGCGACCGGGCATTTCAACGTGCAGTCGTACTTGGGTTTGGACGGCGCGCCAGGCTCTGGATACGATGCGATTGCCTACACCGTGCGTCTTTCTGCTCCGGGTGTAACACCCGAGCAGATTGCTCACTTACGCGAGCGATGTGAGCGGTCTTCACCCGTGGGTGACTCGCTGAGACGTGCGATTCCATTGAAGTTGGAGTTCGAGGCAAACAGATAACATTCTCGTGGCTAAGCTGAACTTCATGCAAAAGGTGCTCAACCAAGTCCGCGGCGTTGGAGGGCTTCGCGAGTCATTGGCTGCAGGTCCAGGCCGTATTGGCAAGTACGGTGGTAGGCTTTCTGGCTGAACTCGTTGCGCTCCCGGTGATACTCCCGCATCGCCGTCTCCCAATCGGACTCTCCGCCAAGATATTGCCCAAGGCGTCGCGCCAGTAGAACGGCGTGTGTTGAGGCTTGATCTATACCCTGGCCCGACCAAGGATCCATCACCATTCCGGCATCACCGACCAACGCCCAGCCACTCCCGTAGGGGACGCGGAGATAGCCGGGGATACTACCTGTTCCCCGCACCTCTCCTGCGCGCTCCGCCCTTGCTAAGCGCGGGGCCAGCGCGGTCATTGAGCGAAGCTCTTCCAGCAGCATGCCTTCGGGGTCGCGCTTGAACTCACCAAAGCGGGCGATGGGGACGGAGGCAGCGAGCAGAGTCAGGTCATCATCACAAGGGAAGCAATACACCAGGTTATTCCCTCTGTAGTGGTACTCCGCCGCTGGTCCTTCTTCCAGCTCAACCCCACGGTAATAGGCAAAGTACATGGCCCGATGGACCGGCTCTTCGTGCTCGGCTTCCGCACCCACCTCTTTCGCTACAAAGGAGTGTAGTCCGTCAGCCCCGACTACAACCCAGGCGTTCGCCTCTCCCCTACCGCTAGGCTCCACCCACGCGACACCTACGACCCGGCCGTCCTCCTTGAGGAGCTCGGTCGCCTTCGCCGCCTCCCGGAGGTCAACATTCGACGTCCCCCTCGCGCGGCGAACGAGGATGTTGTCAAGAGTGATCCTCCGCACGCACAGAAAGAAAGGGTAGTCTTCCGGCCGGTCCACAGCCTCCGGGAAGACAATCCCGTCAACAGCGTTGTAGTTGACTGTGAGATGCGGCGCCTTTGACTGTACTTCTTCATAGACGCCCACTTGCCCCAGTGCCCGGAACGTCGGGGCCCTGAAGAAGTGAGTCGATAGAGTGTCACTGGGGAATCTCGCGCGGTCCAGGACCAAAACGCGATAACCCGCGTCTCCAAGAAGCGCCGCTACAAGTGAGCCGGCAACGCGCGCCCCGACAATTGCGACGTCGTAGTCCAAGCTGTGCCTCCGCGAAACCTTGTCCTCGAACCTCGATGACTCACTCTCGTGCTGGTTCCTATTCTCTTCCGCATCCTCTAATCGGAATCCCTCCGCAGCAAAGATTCTCGCCTTGCCGAAGCAAGGATGGCAACTAGGCGCGCGCGTCCTCCCTGCCATCCACTACTGCGAAGAACCAAGCCATGTGAACATCGTCTCTGCGCCCCCAATGGGCATTGGTCAGGAATGTAATCTGGGCTCCATGAAGATCCGGACAGCACGGTCGAATGCCTCCATGCTGTTCTCGTGGGGAACCTCCATCAGAGACCTCGCCATCGGGCGCCTCCCCGCCAGCTAGGCTGCCTTACGACTGGCCCGCCCACCATGGGCGATACTCCTTGCATGCGCAAGAGAATGATAACCCAAGCAAGGCTGTCACGGCTCCCAGGCTTCCCCCATCCGGTCTTAGAGCCTGTGCTAGCCTAAAACCTCGTCCGAGGTTGTTAGGGGGGCTCCGGGCTCACACGGCGCGCCGGTAGTCGTGGTGTAATCCACTGAGGACCGGAACCGTGATGAGCCTTCATCTCCTCGGCCTGACTGGCCGGGGTACGATCCCCTCCGGAGTCCTCTGCCCAGTCTCCTGGCGCGGCCGGTGTGTATCTTACGACCTGACGCGCGAGCATGAAGTCACCGATGGCGAGGCGAATCGGGGAAAGCGAAAGGGCCAGAGCGTGTGCTCTGACCCGGCGAAGAAAGGATTCACTCTCGATGTTGGCCTCCTCGTCTGAGCCCGGGCGACCTTGTATTCGGCTTCGAGAGCGGGTGATGGGATTCCCAGGCCCGCGGCCCGGGCGGGCGAACCCGCGTATCCTTGCTTGCACCGAATGGGTGGTGTCGGGCGCGGCTACGCCAAATGGCGCCTGGGCAGTTCCCGAATAAAGTGACCTTCGCGCATGATTCTCCTTCCCTGGACAAAGATACTTGCCGCGGGTGGCTGCATGTGGCAAATGCTCCGCTGCATAACGGAGCTGAGGGATGACTCGGAATAATGCGACTCCCGCCGAGGAGTCACCATCGTTGCAGCCGTGGCACATACGAGAGTCGGCTCAACTGAAGCGGAAACGTGGATTGGTGAGGCGTGGGCCGGGGAGTCCTTGCTTAGAGGGTATGTGACTTTCAAGCGCAACCGGCCTCCGATCGGAGGCCAGTTGCGCTTGATTTTGGCTGTGAGAGCGGGTGACGGGATTCGAACCCGCGGATGCTTGCTTGGGAATAGGGCGACTCTCAGTTCACCCGTGCCCCTTGCTTTTCCCTGATTCTCTGCGATGACGCCGTCGGTGATTCGACGAATAAAGTGACTCGATTCTGCTCGCGTTACACGGCATGAGAATAGCGGTTGGACCACGCTCCCTTCCACATGCTACCTCATCGTTGTCCGCAAGGGAAGGTGACCTGAACAGCAAAGAGCTGTCCAAGTTACGGCGCTTCCGATTGCGCAGTAGGAGGATCGATGGCAGAATCCAGGCTAGCGGCTAATCGAGCATGGACCGCTTGGCACCCACGGACCAGCTCTGGAGGGGATTGGTCCAGCCGAGCGGTAGGCAGGCCGCTGTAGGGCCGCCTCTTGGCGAGGGGGAAGTGGACATCTTGTGATCCAGCACGAGTTGACGCGCTAGTCTAAGCAAGATCTGGAAGCGTCGACCCGCACACCGCCATTGGTCACTTGGTGCGCGGCGAGCCAACAGTGAACCCGGCCAGATCGGTGGGCCGGGCGTTTGCTGTTTGGAGGAAGAGTGCACGCGAGGAGTTGTGTGGACATCTTGTTGGTTTCCCTCGCTATGTTCGTCGAGTGAAATTGTGCAAGGATCATCCAGCGTGCAAAGGAACAGCGCGACGCCTTGGAGCAGGGGGATGACCATCGTGGAATGTATCTCTTCTCACCCGCTGGGCTCCGTCGCATCCTGAGAGAGGAGTGTTCCATGTAGACTGCAGCGGCACCTTCACGACGAAGATCACGCGGGACCATGCTGCATCAGGAAGCAAGGGAAGGAGACTGAAGATGTCGACAAGGAACCTGTTTCGTTGGAGCGGGCTGGCCGCGATCTTGGGCGGCGTGCTACTACCCACAAGCTGGATACTACGCTTCGCTTTCGGTGTGCAGCGCCCATTCACCGGGACGGTGGAATTTGTGGCCACAACACTGCTTGTGTTCGGCTTTATGGGTGTCTATAGTTTCCAGCATCAGGAGTCTGGAGTCCTGGGCTTCATCGGCTTCCTCCTTGTCACGATCAGCAATTGCGCTGCCCTGGGGGAGTGCTGGCTGCAGAATGGCGAACCTACAGGCGCGGCCATCGTGCTCGGTCCGCTCGTAGGGATCACCATGCTCCTCGGTTTCCTCTTGCTGGGAATTGGCTCCTGGAGAGCCAACAAGCTCCCGCGCTGGACAGCGGTGCTGTGGGTGCTCGGCGGCGCGCTGATCGTTCCGGGATTTGCACTTCAAGAGGTGCTCGTCATGGTCGGCGGCGTGATTCAGGGAGCTGGCGTTGTAGGAGCCGGTGCCAAGCTGTGGGCCAGCACGAAATGACTCATGAGGCATCCTGAAGCCCCTCTGTCAGCGCGGATGAAGCCCAACGGCGACTCGCGCTCTCTCGTTGGTCACTTGACGCGCGGCGAGCCAACAGTGAAACCGGCCAGATCGGTGAGTCGGTTACTTTGCTTCGGACAAGAAAGCCCTCGAAAGAGGGGCCTGGACTAGGTGGTGTCCAGGTTGCGACCTCTTATCGGGATGTGAGGAGCCCGCCGCATCCGTGGGCGGCTGCTCGCTGCATCCATACCTCGATTCGCGGAGACTGGGCGACTTCTCCCCTTCCCCGTGTGATGAGGTCTGCTTGCTGACGGCTGTTCTCCTCAAGGCGTCGCTCCCCGAGGCGTGTTGAAGGTGGAGAGGGAAGTCAATGGGAAACGGCCTTGCCCACGCTGCCCTATCGTGGGTTCCGCGGAAAGGGACCCTCCCGGGAGACCGCACTCCTCTTGCGGCAAAGCAGAAGGCTCTGATCCGGGCTTCGGTCGCTGGGTGGTCGGATGTGCTCGTGGTGGAGACGCCCCGCAGCCAAGGTTCCTGTCGCCATTCGGAGACGCTTGCGTGCCCGCCGCTCACAGTGCTCTCCTCAGATGGCTATCCGCGTGCTTGGCTGGCGCTATACGCGCCAGATTGTCGGTCCTTGATGTGCTTGGCGGTCAAGAGCCCAAGTGCATTTGAATGAAGTCGCGGCTCAGGAGCTTCAGAATTCCCACAACCCCGCGGGCGTAGTGATGCAGGCCCGACTTGCTGGTGCACTGAAGGCTTCCGTCAAGGATGAGGGGGTCATGGATGTAGCTTCTTCGAGAGTCTTGAACTTGACGGTCGGATTCACTCCGAGCACAGATGTCTCTATTCGCGCCTCCGACCAAGTCTCTTCACGGGACCATGTCCACACCGTGGGAGCCGAATCCTCAAGGCAAGCGGTCAGTCCGTCTTCCGTTCGTTGCGACTGAGTCTCATATACTGCCATGAAGTGAAGGTCCTCATAGAATAGGACCAAAACAAACGGGAGGTAGTCGCCGGGCGCGCTGGCATAAGTTCGGACGAGGGCTTGTTCCGGTTCCCCGTATCTGGCCAATAGGCTGGGGAGAAGGAATAGCTTTCCGGTCTCTGTGGGGGGGGCCCAGATCAAGCTGACGATCTCATCACGAACGACGAATCGTGCCCCCCCTTTGACTGAAGGAGTCAGCGCAAAACTAACCTCGATGTTGGTGGATGGCGATGACGAAGGTGGCTGGGGACTCCCCGCGGAACTCCAGATTCTCGCCCCAAGAGCGGAGAAGAAACTGAGAACGCTACCACCTGTGGATTCCCCTGGGCGCCATCCCCACCAACACGGGAGCGCGCAGTCCCCGTTGGTGATTCTGAGGCCGGTCACCATGATTGCGGCTTGGTCCGGTGATAGAGTCGGAGGGGGCGTCCAGGAGACTACCGGCGCGGGAGCGGTTGTCGGAACCCCGGACCGTGTGGGTCTCAGCGTGAAAGCCGGCATCGCGGCGGTGGCCGATGTGGCTCGATCCATTGGCGACGAAATCGTCGAGGTCT
>Ga0315277_10013445_pt1 | contig 10198 bp, 8 predicted proteins | sample YL17G05_15_MG_FD_203695 | JGI IMG/M metagenome (GOLD analysis project Ga0315277, IMG submission 203695) | Sediment microbial communities from Yellowstone Lake, YNP, Wyoming, USA - YL17G05_15 | ecosystem: Environmental > Aquatic > Freshwater > Lake > Sediment | place: USA: Wyoming | collected...
CCGTAACCTGGAAGCTTTTTTGGACTTGCTGGACTCTGGCCGCATCGATGTACACCCACTCATCACCCATCGCTTCCCTATTGACCGGGCCCCCGACGCTTATGAGCTGATCACTGGCAAACTCAAAGAGCCGTTCCTGGGCGTCCTGCTCACCTACCCAGAGACACCTTTAGAACCAGCGAAGGTTATCACATTGAAACGTTCAGACGTGCCAACGTTTATACCTCCCAACCTTCGGCCTTCAACCTGTAATCTGGGTGTCTTAGGTGCCGGTAATTTTGCCACCGCCGTGATGCTGCCCGCGGTGCGGAAAATCCCTGGAGTTGAACGGGTAGGAATTGCCTCGGCTTCAGGGGTAAGTGCCCAGCATGCCGCACGACGCTTTGGCTTTCGCTACGCCACCAGTGACGAAACCCAAATCATTAATGATCCCGAAATCTCGACAATCGCCATTCTCACCCGTCACAACCTACACGCCCGGCAGGTCCTGGCGGCACTGGCAGCAGGAAAGCACGTCTTTTGCGAGAAGCCGCTGGCTCTCACCGCCCAGGAGCTTGATGAGATAGTAAATACAGTGAACAGTAATCAGTTATCAGTGAATAGGAACCGGTCATCAGAAAATAGTGATCACAGATCACTGAATCCTGATAACCGCCCACTGCTCACCGTAGGTTTTAACCGTCGTTTTTCTCCGCTTGCCCGTCGGCTCTATGATTTCATCAAGGAGCGCAAGGAGCCGCTGGTGGCGCATTACCGCGTAAACGCCGGGTACATCCCGCTGGCCCACTGGGTGCACGACCCGGCTCAAGGCGGAGGGCGCATCATCGGCGAGTGTTGCCATTTTGTGGACTTTCTGACTTTCCTGGTGGGCGCGCCTCCCGTTGCAGTGACCGCTCAGACACTGCCTGACGGAGGCCGCTACCGCGAAGATAACGCCATCCTCACCTTTATCTTTCCCGATGGCTCGCTGGGCACAATCAGCTACCTGGCAAACGGCGCTAAATCCTTCCCTAAAGAGCGGGTGGAAGTCTTTGCCGGAGGCCGTACAGCCGTGCTGGACGATTTCCGTTCTCTTGAGCTGGTGAGGGACAAGCAGCGGCAGGTCATCCGCTCGCGCCTGCGCCAGGATAAGGGACACCGCGCGATTTGGGAGGCCTTCGTTGCCGCCATCATCTCCGGTGGGCCACCACCGATCCCTTATGAGCATCTGTTTGGCGTGACCAAGGCGACGTTTGCGGCCGTGCAGGCGCTGCGCTGCGGGCAGATAGTAATCCTGGGATCATAATAAAGGGGATCCTATGTCCAATTATGAGATTACCTCTCTTACAATCACCGGTTATTCTGGAAAATCCGTGCTCAACCGCTTTTACAGGCAGGACCAACCGGCTACCATCCAGGCCATCCTAATACCGGGTCTGCGCTATACATGCGACATGCCCTTGCTCTACTACTCCACCAAGCTACTCCTACAGCGCGGGATCGATGTGCTGCAGCTCCACACCGATTACACCATCTCCTCTTACCAGTCCTTACCGCCCGGTGAGCGCGCCGCCTGGCTGCTCGCAGACGCGCAGGCCGCTGTTCAGGTTGGACGCAACCAGCGCAGCTATTCTAAATTGATCCTGATCGGTAAATCTATCGGCACGCTGGCCTTAGCCGGGCTGGTCTCCACCGATTTAGGGGCCGAGGCAATGACCATCTGGCTCACCCCGCTCCTGCACCAGCCTTTCCTGGTGAACGCCGCTCTGCAGTATAAAGCGCCGGTTCTGTTCATAGCCGGCTCGGGCGACAGTACCTATGATCCCGATGCCATGGAGCGCATCCGGCAGGCTACTGGGGCTGAGGCCTTGGTCATCGATGGCGCAGACCACAGCCTGGAAATCTCGGGGGACCTTTCCCGATCCCTGCGTGCTCTGGAAGAAGTGATCCAGGCCATCACCAGATTCCTTGAAATGAATCATTTATAGTTGAAATTTATGGGCGTTCTCCATCGTCTCTCCCTCGCCCTCAAAGTACTACGCCAGCTCGGTCCACGGCAGGTTGCATTGTATACCTGGCATCAATTGGGTCTGCGAACCGGGTACCTGAGATGGACGACGAATGACGGTGGACGAAAGATAAACCTCCATCCTTCGTCCTTTATCATCCGCCCTGTCTTAGACCTGCCTGACCTTGACGAATTGGCATCTGTGCTTGGGAATGACGGCCTCACCCGCCTGTTCACCGAAGCCGATGAGATCGTGGCTGGTAAGGTGCGGCTATTCGGTGGGGAGCTTATGCCCCTTGTGCTGGTCCCGGAAGGGCAGTTAAAACGTTGGACCTTTTATGAAAAGGGGGAAGCGACAGAGGAAAAAGAGGATATAAAATGGACCTGGGAGGCGGCGCGGTTCGGCTGGGCCTGCACATTAGGGCGCGCTTACTATTTAAGCAAGGATGAGCATTACGCCCAGGCTTTTTGGGATTATGTCGAGACTTTCCTTAAAGCCAATCCGCCCTACATGGGACCCCATTGGGCTTCCGCTCAGGAGGCAGCCCTGCGCCTGATCGCTTTCGTCTTCGCTTATCATACCTGCGCCGCCTCGCCCCACTCCACACCCGAACGGGTGACCCGCCTGGCCCAGGCCATCGCCGATCACGCTGAGCGTATCCCACCCACCCTGTCCTACGCGCGCGCCCAAAATAATAACCACCTTCTGACCGAAGCCCTCGGTTTATATACTGCTGGTATCGTCCTGCCGGACCATCCCTCGGCGCGCCGCTGGCATGATCTCGGCTGGCAGTGGTTCAACCGCGCCCTGCAAACCCAAATCGACACCGACGGCACCTACATCCAGCACAGCACCAACTACCATCGCCTGATGCTACAAGCAGCTTTATGGGGTCATATCCTGGCCCAACATGAAAGTCGACCATTCCCTGAGGAGACTCGGCAGAATCTGGTCGCGGCGACAAGCTGGCTGCTTGGCCTCATTGATTCCGAAACGGGTCGTGCTCCCAACCTCGGCCCCAACGACAGCGCCTATATCCTGCCCCTGACAACCTGCCCTTACAATGATTATCGCCCTGCTCTGCAGGCCGTAGCTGCCGCGTTCCTGGGTAAATGCCCCCTCTCCCCCGGTCCATGGGACGAAATGCTTTTATGGTTGCAGGTTACGGGTTCCAGGTTGAATGTTAAACCCTCAACTTTCAACCTTCCACCTCTTTCTCATGCATTACGCATCACATCTCACAGTTCTTGGGCTTATTTACGAGCCGTACATTTTAAGTCTCGTCCCGGACACGCCGACCAGCTGCACCTGGACCTGTGGTGGAGGGGATTAAACATCGCACAGGATGCTGGCACATACTCTTACAATGACCCTCCACCATGGGATAATGCCCTGGTACACACCTCGGTCCACAACACGCTCACCGTGAATGGACAAGATCAGATGACTCGCGCGGGACGCTTCCTCTGGCTGGATTGGGCACAGGGACAGGTCATCTCACACGAACGCGCGGGGGATGGATTTTGGGAGAGGTTGGTCGCTCAGCACGATGGCTACCGACGGCTGGGCCTGATCCACCGCCGGATCGTCACTGCTTACACCGATGACCGCTGGGTGATCGTTGATAAATTACTTCAAGTTCCAGGTTCCAATTTGAAAGTTAAACCATCAATTATCAACCATCAACCTTCAGCTTTCCAACTTTCAACCGAATTACATTGGCTGCTGCCCGACTGGCCCTGGGAGATGGATAAGGAGAGCAGAGAATCGAGAGTAGAGCTCCGTCTAAAATCATTCTATGGGTGGATCACTCTGCAGGTGCGAGGTGCGACACCAACCGAAGAGTCCCCAGTTCCTGATCCCTTACCCCTCATCCCTTCTCTTTTATCCCCCCGTCTTGTCCGCGGTGGAGAATTATTACACGGCTCCGGGCCTGTCTCTCCTATCTTGGGTTGGACGTCTCCCACCTATGGGTATAAAATACCCGCTCTGTCGTTTTCAATCAAGGCTGAGGGTACGCTGCCCATGATCATTATCAGTGAGTTTTATTTGACTCCTGAACCTCGATGAAACTCAAGAAAAGCGCCACCGCCGTCGTTTTCAGCGAAGACTCTCGCCAGGTGTTGCTCATTCAGCGGGAAGACTTGCACACCTGGAGCCTGCCTGGAGGCGGTATCGAATCCGGTGAAACCCCAGAGCAAGCCGCGCTACGAGAGACCCTCGAAGAAACCGGCTACCTGATCACTGTGGACCGTTATATTGGAAAATACCACCGGCCTCAACTCCATGATAGAGGAACATCCTTTCCCTCCAATGCATATCCTTCTCGTCCACCAGGCCTTTGCCGCTCTCGATGAACCCGGCGGCACTCGCCATCATGAGTTAGCGCGCGGCCTGACCGAGCTAGGTCACCGCGTGACGATCATCGCCAGTCCGGTCAGCTACCTGACGGGTACCGCGCCCGGGGACCGCATATCCTGGGTAACCCGGCAGGTCGATGGTGAAGTGACCATCCTGCGTACCTACACCTATCCTGCCCTGCACCGCAGTTTTGTGCACCGCGTGTTCAGCTTCTTGAGTTTTATGGTCTCATCCTTTTGGGTTGGGCTGGGAATAAGGGACGTAAACCTGGTGTGGGGCACTTCCCCGCCCATTTTCCAGGGGGCCACTGCCTGGGCGCTGGCACGTTTGAAACGTGTCCCATTTCTATTTGAGGTGCGCGACCTGTGGCCCGCATTTGCCATCGGTGTCGGGGTGCTGCGTAACCCGGTCCTGATCCGCGCCTCAGAATGGTTGGAGCATTTCCTTTACCGCCACGCTGACATCGTGATGGTCAACTCGCCCGGCTTCATTGCCCATGTAAAAGAGCGCGGGGCGCAGCGGGTGGAGCTGGTTCCCAACGGATCTGACCCGCGCATGTTTGACCCTCAAGCTGATGGGGCTGATTTCCGGCGCACTCATGGCCTGGAGGGCAAATTCATCGCCCTGTACGCAGGCGCCCACGGCATGTCCAACGACCTGGGCGTGGTCCTTGAAGCCGCCCTGCGCCTGAGAGACCGCCCAGACATCGCCGTGGTCCTGCTGGGAGATGGCAAAGAAAAGCCTGCGCTCATATCAAACGCCGCGGCGATGAAGCTAAACAACCTGAGCTTCCTACCACCTGTGCCGAAAAAAGAGATACCCGGTGCGCTGGCTGCTGCTGATGCCGGCATTGCCATATTAAAGCCCATCCCACTTTACGCTACCGTATATCCCAACAAGGTGTTTGATTACATGGCTGCTGGTCGTCCGGTAGTGCTGGCAATCGATGGCGTGATCCGAGAAGTGGTGGAGACTGCTGGCGCAGGGATTGTCGTACCCCCCGGTGACCCGGTTGCCCTGGCGGAGGCCATCCGCTGTCTGGCGTATGACCGCCAGCGGGGGCATGAGATGGGCTTGAGAGGCCGTCGTTACGTGGAGACCTATTTCGACCGGGCTACCCTGGCAGCCCAATTGGATAAGATTATCAAAGATCTTTCATGAATGATCTGAAACTATCTGCAAGGGTGAAAGCCCTCCAGACCCAACGCGAAAATTTCCGCTACGTCCAGATTGATGCGATCGGGATCGGCCTGGCAAGTGCTGCCGCTCCCTTCTTACCTGTTTTCCTGACACGCCTCGGCGCGACCACCTTACAGGTCAGTCTATTGACGGTCATGCCGGGAGTTACCGGCTTGTTCCTGGCCCTCGTCGTAGGGCGTTTCTTGCAGAGCCGCCGCAATATCGTACCCTGGTTCAGCGCCGCACGGCTCCTGGTGATCTCCTCATATGCGCTGACCGGCATTGTGACGTTCATCATCCCTGCTAATTACGCCATAACCGCGATCCTGGTGATCTGGGCCTTTGCCACATTACCCCAGACAATGGTGGCTATTGCCTTCTCGGTGGTAATGAACGCCGTCGCCGGGCCCGAAGGCCGGTATGACCTGATGAGCCGCCGCTGGTCCATCCTGGGGTTAACCACCGCCATCACCGTCGCCATTGCCGGGCAGATTTTGGATCGTATCGACTTCCCGCTCAATTATCAGATCGTCTTCCTGGGGCTCTCATTGGGGGGTCTGATCAGTTACTATTTCTCAAGCCGCATCACGCTGCCAGATATTGAACCGCCTCCCCATAAATCTGGCCTATCGTTGGCTCAAAATCTCAGAGCCTATATTCAGCTGGTCAGCAGCGAGCGCGCTTTCGTCTCCTTTGCCGTTAAACGTTTCGTGTATTTCTCGGGGGTAGCACTGGCAGCACCGATCTTCCCGATCTATTTCGTGCGCGTGGTAAACGCCTCGGATGCCTGGATTGGGTTTATCAATACCGTCCAAACAGCCCTCATGCTGGTGGGTTATTACCTCTGGACACGGCAGTCCAGAAGACGCGGCTCACGTCTTGTGCTGCTGTCAACTACGCTGGGCATGTCGCTCTATCCAGCCCTCGTCAGTATGACCAGCCATGTGGGGATGATTACACTCTACGCTGGTATGGCGGGTATATTCCAGGCAGGGCTGGACCTGGTATTTTTCGACGAATTGATGAAGACCGTGCCGATCCAATACAGCGCTACCTTTGTCTCGCTGGCCCAAAGCATGCAGTACCTCTCCTCGATTGCTGCACCGCTCGTGGGCACCACCCTCGCCAACCAGATCGGCCTGAGCGGGGCACTGCTGGTGAGTGCGGGGCTGCGGTTCGCCGGCTTTGGCTTGTTTGCCCTGAGCGCCAAACCCATCCAGCGGGCAGTGACCGAGGAAAACCACCTCTAATATAGGGTATAATCCCCGCCGTGCCCAAAAAAGCATCCGCTGAAGAGTTGTCTGTAGAAGAGTTACGCCGCCTGCTCGTTGAAAAACGGCGTAAAATGCGCCAGGATCAGCTGGAGCATTTCCGGCGTACCGGCCGTGTCGTAACCCTGGCGTCGGATGTCCCAGCGCCCAGCCTGGAGGACCTGCACTCTGGTTCTATCCCGGAGGATGATGAGAGCGCACACAAAAGTGCCGACCGTCGCAAGCGTATCTTTGACGGCCTTCTGCTGGCAGTAGAAATCCTCGGCGTTATAGGTCTGGTATTCGTGTTATACAACGGTCTGAAGATTATCCGCAATCTAAATCGCGAATCCGCCCAGGTTCTGGAACAGCCGACTCTGACACCGACGGCTGTAATTATAGCGGTTGTGCTTCCTTCTGGTCATACACCCCCAAACTCCCCGGGTGGGACAAGGCCCAACGAGGCTGAGATCCCGGAACACCTGCGACCCCTGGTGCAGTCATTAGCCAACGTACCTATACCCACCCCAGGGCCAGAACAGACCACTCGCATCCAGATCCCGGCTCTCGGAGTAGATGCACCGATCGTCCAGGGCGATGGCTGGGAGCAGTTAAAAAAGGGCGTAGGCCAGCATGTTGGCTCGGCTAATCCCGGTGAGAAAAACAACATAGTACTCACGGCCCATAACGATGTCTTCGGTGAAATCTTCCGTTCACTTGATAAGCTCAAGAATGGCGACGAAGTGATCCTGTACACCAATCAGCGCTCCTACACGTACGTTGTTAACGGCAGCACCATCGTTGAGCCGACGCGTGTGGAAGTTATGGCACCCACAAACCAGGCTATTGTCACATTGATTTCGTGCTATCCATATATGGTCGACAATAAACGCATTGTAGTGACCGCCCAGTTACAGCCCGTGAGCCGGTAAAATAATTAACCTCGGCTCAACGTATACCGAATTGTTGATGGAGTTGATAAACCATGAGTAAGAAGAGCAAACGCCAGGTTCGTAAAGAGACAACCGTTGCAGGCAGTGGATCCGCTTCGTCTGCTGCTGCCAGTGCCAGTAAACCCTTCGAATTTAACCCCGATTACACGTATGTCAACAAAGACCTGCGTCGTATCGGGGCGCTGTGGGGATCGTTCCTCGTCATCCTTATCGCACTGGCTATCATCCTGCGATAGGCGGAACAATCCCGGTTGCATATTTAATTTAAACTGGCTAGAATAGGGGGTATGGTGATAAACCACCCTCGTTGGACATTTCAAACCAAGCTCTGGGTCAGCCTGATCCTGCTGGCCTTTTTTGTCTATCTGTTAACCCGCTTCCACGCCGTCATAACCCCACTGGTCCTGGCTGTTATCCTGGCTTTCGTCTTATCCCCAATCGTCGATTTCTTACAAAAACAAACCCGTCTCCACCGTGGAGTCATTATCTTGTTCTGCTACCTGATCCTGATAGGAATTCTGGCAGCCATCCCCATAGTCATCACCCCTATCCTGGGGAGGGAATCTGACGACATCAACCTGGACTTTCAGAAAACCGTTAATCAGGCCCGGACAGTACTGGGCCATCAATATCAGATCGCCGGTCAGACGATCGACGGCAGCGCCCTGCTGACTCAATTCGCAGGTTCTCTACAAGGCTTCTTGCAGCCTATCCTCGGACGTACTCTGTCCCTGGTAATGGATATCATTACATCGATTATCTGGCTGGTATTCATCTTTGTCGTCTCGTTCTACCTTGTAAAAGACAGCAACCGTTTGCGGGAATGGCTTACAAACCTGCCCCCTCCCGCCTACCGGCAGGATTTTATCCAATTAAGCTCTGAAATCAACCAGATCTGGGGGGCATTCTTCCGCGGCCAACTGCTCTTAGCCTTGATTGTAGCCTGTATCTTCATCGTAATCGGGTACATCCTGGGCATCCCTTTTGCGCTGGCGATGGGCACACTGGCGGGTCTGCTGGAGTTCATCCCCAGCATCGGGCATGGCATCTGGCTGACCATTGCCAGCATCCTGGCTTTCACCCTGGGTTCCACCTGGCTGCCATTACAAAACTGGTTCTTCATGCTGATCATCATCGGCTTACATTTAATCTACCAGCAATTTGACCTGAACTACCTGATCCCGCGCGTTATCGGCCGACGCGTCCGCCTTCCCCCACTGGTGGTTATCCTGGGGATCGTCGCGGGAGCTGCACTGGCTGGGGTGCTGGGAGTCGTGCTGGCCGCTCCTACGATCGCCTCGGCGCGCGTGATCGGGCGTTATATATATGCGAACCTTTTTGATCTGGATCCATTTCCTGGGAGTATGGCAACGCCACTGCCGCCTCCCAACCCGCGTTGGTGGCAGCGTACGAAAAAGGATCGCGAAGCTGTATGACGACACCTACCATCCAAAATCCATCTCATAAATCTCCAAGATGGGGAGCAACCACCAAAATGGTGGTCGGTCTGACCATCACCGGTCTGGTGCTTGTGCTTTTATTCTACTTCCGCAACCTGATCGGGCCTCTTCTATTGGCTTTCATCCTGACTTACCTGCTCCACCCTCTGGCGGTCCGGTTAAGCAATACTACCCGGCTTAACTGGAGGACAGCCGTCAGTATCATTTACTTTATCTTGATCATACTGGTCGCCGGACTCATTACACTGACCGGCCTGGCGGTGATTCAACAGATCCAGAACGTCATCCAGCTCGTGCAGGATTTTATCAACAACCTGCCAACCCTGTTCGCCGATCTCACCACCCGCGTCTACACGCTCGGACCGTTCACCTTCGACTTGTCTCAATTTGACTTGAAGACGCTCAGCGATCAACTGTTGGGATCTGTCCAACCGCTTCTGGGACGCCTGGGATCGCTGGTCAGCTCCTTTGCCACCAGTGCGTTAACGTCATTTGCATGGGGGCTGTTCATCCTGGTGATTTCCTACTTTCTGCTGGCTGATGGAGGCCGAGTGCCGGATACGCTCAATTTCATGCACATCCCGGGTTATGACGCTGACATTAAACGGATAGGGCGCGAGCTGGGCCGCACCTGGAATGCATTCTTGCGCGGCCAGTTGATCATCATGGTGCTGATAATCCTCCTTTACATGGTCTTATTGAACATATTTGGCGTACGCTACGCTATTGCCATTGCCATCCTGGCCGGGTTGGCCAAGTTCGTACCTTACGTTGGCCCGTTCATGACCTGGCTGGTCACAGCCATGGTTATCATATTTACGAGCACGAGTCACTTCGGAATACGACCGGTGTATTATGCGGGACTTGTCATCGTCATCGGGATCGTCGTGGACCAGATCTTCGACAACCTGGTGACACCACGCTTGCTCGGACAGACCCTGGGGGTGCACCCCGCCGCTGTCCTCGTCGCGGCGATCATCGCAGCCAGCCTGATCGGCATCATCGGT
>Ga0315277_10013450_pt1 | contig 10196 bp, 6 predicted proteins | sample YL17G05_15_MG_FD_203695 | JGI IMG/M metagenome (GOLD analysis project Ga0315277, IMG submission 203695) | Sediment microbial communities from Yellowstone Lake, YNP, Wyoming, USA - YL17G05_15 | ecosystem: Environmental > Aquatic > Freshwater > Lake > Sediment | place: USA: Wyoming | collected...
GCCGATGGTTGGAGAAAGTAGGAACAGCGCAAGGGCAGGGGGAAGTCTAGGCTTTTTCATGCTTTGTCACTTTTGAGACTGTGCGCTTCGCAATAGGTGTTGTTTCTGCTTGTGAGGTCGCTTTCGTACATTGGCGTGGTTTCAGCTTTTGGTTTGGCACATAGTGTGGTGGCGTTTTCCTCAAAAGTTTGGAGCCTTACGTGGCTGTTGTTTGCTGTGGTATCATCTTGGATTTAGGTGTGATTGGGCGAGTTGATTAGGTTGTTTTGTTTCTGATGTGGCTTTCGAGTAGGATGAAGCCGTCAATCAGTATGCTGAATGTTAGGCTGTCTTCTGGCTTTCTCGTTTTTTGTGTGTCCAGTTTTCTTATCATACTGTCATCCACCTGACAGAGTATTGCTTCGTAAGTCATAATATAAACGTTTCCAGCGAACAGTCTAACTGATCAACCGTTCAACCAGACTACAACACAGATTCATTCAACCACCTAACGAGAATGCTCATAATAAACAAGCTTTGCTCTGTTGCTCTCGGAAAAAATCTAGCCTTCCTATATATAGGTTAAATATGAAAGCTGACAGTATTGGCAGACAGGATGAAAATGCTTGCTCTGCAAAACACTTGATCCCTTTCTATTTGTGACTTGAACTCTTTCTTCAACATCATGTCATTAAGAACGGTGCAGCGGGCCGGATTTGAACTGGCGAACCCCTGCGGGAAAGGATGGCTCACAGAGGCTTCTGTAGATTTGTGGTCATTGCCTCATACGCAAGTCACTTGAACATCTTATCATCTAGTTTGGTGGAAATAGGGTTCCCCTTGATATCTCATTCTAATCTCTTCAGGTTCGCGTAGGTCAAGCAGTTTTTTAGCCTTACTCTTCACTTGCTTCACCCTTTTCCTACAATACAAACATAAGATGATTCCTCCTGCCGTTCCGAACAAATATGCTGACAGGCGAAGGGCATCTATTGGAAGTTGTACGGCTGGCAATGAAAGAGATTGAAGGAATGAGAAAAGATTTAGTCGAATCGCAATCCCTGAGATAGATGCCCACACGGACCCAAATATAAAAAGATACATCAGCTTTTGCAAGATTTCATGAACACGCATCGGTACAGGTAATGGAAGGGCCATGTAACCTTGAAACATTATGTCTTTGCTATCCTCTTCAGACAGTTCTCTCTCTACGCGGAGTTTTTCTATAGTCTTCTTCCTCTCTTCGGACAACATCTTGTTTAAGGACAATTTCTCCGAAATCCACTGAATTGCCCGTATGTGGTTACTGAACTCCAGATTCTCTTTGGTTACATCAAAGAAGACATAGATGGAAAGCACATACAAAAAGCCGAAAAGCATCCAGTAGTTCGCTAATACTTCGTGCAAAGAAAGAGGTTCTCAAAATGCAATTGCCAAGATTCCTGCCAAAGCAAGCATATACAGGTTAAGATGCCACGCGCGGTGTTCTTCCTCATGTCTTGCATGCGCCCAATTCTCATTCAACACTGCAATTAGTGCCTCTTCACTAGGCTTATTCTTGTCCTTTTCTTTCCTTTCATTTATCTGAACCCACATACTTCAAGACCTTGCTACCTATGGTGCAGGGGGTGAGATTTGAACTCACGTACTCCTGAGAGACGGGATCTTGAGTCCCGCGCATCAAGCCCCTTTACAGTGCCTGTGCGGGATTGGCCATGCTCTGCTACCCCTGCACCGCCTTCTAGAAACTGTTCTTCCGTCTATTAATTCTTTCCAGTTTTTGGAACATGAACAAGATTGTCTCTTTCTGCGATTCTTTTTTTGACGAGGCGATAATCTATTTCCATCACTGCCACGTTTTGCACTGAAAAGCGTCCCTACTGTTCACCGAAGTCCTGATAATTTTAATACACAAGAGCGCTATAAATGAAGATAATCTCATAAGGGTGAAAATAAATGCGACTGGCAAGGGGTACTCTATGATGAAAGATGAAGATCCAGCTGCCGAGTTCCTCTTGAGAGATTTTGAACAGCAATATGAAGAATATAGACAAGCAGAGATTTCTAGGCTTCATTACGTGCAATTCTTTATTTCTATTGTCGTTGCAGTCATAGCCTTTTTTGCCGCATTATATGAGAGTCAATTCCCTGCACAGAATATCTACGTGACTTGGCTTCTTTTTCTTATTGCGGCCGTTTTGTCCTTCATAGGATATGTCGTGATAAGTATCTGCACTTTAGCGCGGAACGCGCAAATGCAAACCGCAATATACCTAAACAAAATCGTTAAGCATTTCCTGAAGTCTGATAAGTATGAGGCAATGAAAACCTCTCGTGAGGAGGTATACTTTGCGAAGAAAGACTGGGCTTCGGTGAAAACCCCATTTTTTGGACTTATGAAGATACTGGTGTTCTTATTAGCCGTTCTTTGTGCCATATCATCGTTCTCGCTGTCTAGAATACTTTTTTTCTATCTTGGGACTATTGGAATTCCAACTCTTTTACCTGCGCAATCTATTTTTTCCTTTTTGGATTATGCATCGTGGGGTTTTTTCATCTCTGGTTCAATCGGCGTCGTAGTTTTCATCGTCACCTATTGAACGATCAAGTGTAAGGTACAAAGCGACTTGAGGGAGCTTAGAAAAAGGCAAGCGAGAAGAATACTTGATCTCTTCCAATGATTTCCTTTGTTTCATCCTACCTCAGATGCAACTTAAACGGCAAGACTAGAATTGTGTCGAGTATCGTTTGATGTTGCTTGTTGAATTCGCTCGAAGGCATGAACGAAGTCTTTGGCGAATTCATTCGCATTTTTTTCTGTGCCCTTGTGTTTTAGATCAACGGTAGTTCTTATGTGATGGTAGAACTCGTGCAGGATCACGAACGGGTTCTTCAATGCATCACTGTCCACGACCGATATGATCTTGCTCTTGCCTTCATAGCATCCGAGCGTCTGCTTCTTGTGTCTCTTCGGCAGGCCGACCTTCAGCTTGGGAACGTCAACGTTGTAGTGGCTAGCTAGCCTTTCCAGTGCTTCTTCTGCCTTGCCGTTCATGATCAGCCAGACGATTAGAGCCTTCTGCTTCAGTTCTTCCACTGTCGCATTCCCAGAAATGAATCGTTTGGCGAGTAACAAATAGTTTATGCGTCAAACAGCCAAAACGCCACGTCTTTGCGTGCAGAATGCGCAGAAACCTGTCATATTTCGAGAAAAAGTTTATTAACAAGCTGTGTAGTGTACGTTTCTAGTTTCGGATATTCGGGATCATTTTTCGCTTGGAGGAAATTAAAAGTTTGAGAATACCCGCATCAAAAAACATCATCCAAACATGTTTAAACGTCAAATCGCGGGGGCTATAGGAAATGGGTGAAATATCGAAAGAAGACACACATCTCATGCTAAAAGCCTTCTTCAAGGAGAAAGGCCTAGTTCGTCAGCATTTGGACTCCTTCAACGAGTTCATCGATCACGGCTTGCAAGAAGTCATAGACGAAGTCGGCGAAATCTCAATTGAAGTTCCAGAATCTCCCTACAAAGTCAAACTTGGCCAAATCTGGGTAATCGACCCACAAACCAGAATCACGGGACCATACGCTACTGAAGTGGACGGAACAAAACACGAAATCTACCCCATGGAAGCAAGGCTCAGAAACCTGACTTACGCGGCGCCTGTGGCGCTTGAAATGACGCCTGTCATAGACGGACGCGAACAGGACACGGAGCTCGTTTACGTAGGCAACATCCCCGTGATGCTGAAATCCAAACTCTGCTTCCTATCACAGCTCTCGCGCGAAGAGCTTATCGCCTGCGGAGAAGACCCAGACGATCCAGGCGGCTACTTCGTCGTGAACGGCTCAGAACGCGTAATCGTAGCCATGGAAGACCTAGCTCCGAACCGCGTCCTCGTCGACATAGACGACAAAGGAGCAACGCCGATCTATCAGGCAAAAATATTCTCTACAACCGTCGGCTTCAGGGCGAGAATCGAGCTGAAACTGAAACCAGACGGCGCCATCTACGTGTCGATACCTGGAGTTCCCACCGAGATTCCCTTCGTCGTTCTCGTCAGAGCGCTCGGTCTGGAATCAGACAAGGAGATAGCCGAAGTTGTATCCATCGAGAAGGAATTGCAGATAGAGCTTGACCTCTCATTTGAGAAAGCCTTAGGAGTGGACACGCCTAAGGACGCCATCCTGTTCATCGGAAACCGTGTCGCACACGGTCAAGTCGAAGAATACCGTCTCCAAAAGGCAGAAGCAGCCATAGACAAGAACTTCTTGCCGCACATCGGGCGCACAAGCCAGAACAGACGCGACAAAGCCCTGTTCTTGGGCGAGATGGCCAGCAAAGCCATCGAATTGAAGCTCGGCAGAAGGCAGCCTGACGACAAAGACCACTTTAAGAACAAGAGACTGAGGCTTGCAGGTCCGTTGCTTGCGGATCTCTTCAGAATAGCCTTCAGAAACCTGACCCGAGACATAAAATACCAGCTCGAACGTATAGGCGTCAAGGGTCCTATCATCACTGTTTCCGTTGCTGTGAGACCAGGCATAATCACAGAAAGATTCCAACATTCACTCGCAACCGGAAACTGGGGAAGAGGAAGAGTCGGCGTAACACAGCTTCTGGACCGAACAAACCATATTTCAACCCTGAGCCATCTGCGCAGGCTGCAATCACCATTGAGCAGAAGCCAGCCAAACTTTGAAGCAAGAGACTTGCATGCCACCCATTGGGGTCGTCTGTGCCCGAATGAAACACCTGAAGGCTCAAACTGTGGACTGGTCAAAAACCTGGCACTGTCAGCATGCATATCGGTCGGAGTGAACCCGGAAAAGATAAAGCAGCTTCTCATAGGCATGGGCATCGTGTCCATGTATGAAGCCAACGAAGCCTTGAAGCTTTCAGGAGCGAAAGTGTTCATCGACGGTAACATCACGGGATACTGCAACCAGCCAGTCGAGCTGGCTCAAGATTTCAGAGAGAGACGTAGAAGAGGCGAAATCTCAACCGAAGTCAACATAGCCGCTTTCTCGAAGATCCACGGAGAAAGAGACGAACTCTACGTCAACTGCGACGAAGGAAGAGTCAGACGCCCGCTCATCATTATCGACAAGGGCATGCCGAAGCTTCTGCCAGAACACATTGAAAGAATGGCCTCAGGAGACTGGTCTTGGGAAGACCTCGTCAAGAGCGGTACGATCGAGTACTTGGACGCGGAAGAAGAGGAAAACGCATACGTAGCACTGACCTTGGAAGAAGTGAGTCAGGATCACACGCACTTGGAGATTGCAACGTACACAATCCTTGGGATCTGCGCTTCAACCATACCCTACGCTGAACACAACCAGTCACCACGCAACTCCTATCAAGCGGCAATGGCAAAGCAAGCCCTCGGCGTGTACGCCACTAATTTCCAGCAAAGAGTAGACTCCAGATCACACGTGTTGCACTACCCGCAAGTCCCGCTCGTCGAGACTGCGGTGATGGAAACCATGGGCTACAAGCTTCGCCCATCAGGACAAAACTGCATAGTGGCGGTTCTTTCATTCGAAGGCTACAACATGGAAGACGCCCTCATCTTCAACAAAGCCTCAATAGAAAGAGGCATGGGTCGATCAACCTTCTTCAGAATATATGAAGCAGAATGCCGCCAATACCTAGGCGGGCTCAAAGACAAGCTAGTCGTGCCTGAACCCGGCACCCGAGGCTTCAGAGGAGAACAATACTACAGGTTACTCGAGCCTGACGGGATAATAAGCCTTGAGTCAGGAGTTGCTGGCGGCGACGTTTTGGTCGGAAGAATCAGCCCGCCAAGATTCCTTGAAGAATACAAAGAATTCGAAGTCAAAGGCCCATCAATGAGAGACACTTCAGTGGACATGCGTCCATCAGAAACCGGTATAGTTGACGCCATCTTCATAACCGGATCAAGCGAAGGTAGCAAACTCGTCAAGGTAAGAGTCCGCGACCAACGCATTCCAGAATTGGGCGACAAGTTTGCCTCACGCCACGGGCAAAAAGGAGTCATAGGCCTGATCGTGCCACAAGAAGACCTGCCCTTCACCGAAGAAGGCATAGTCCCAGACATCATAATCAATCCTCATGCCATTCCGTCAAGAATGACCATCGGGCAATTCATCGAATCACTAGCAGGGAAAGTCGCAGCTGCAAGAGGAAAACCCGTTGACGGAACCCCATTCTCGGGTGAAACCTCAGATGAAGTCAGGAAAGCACTTGTCAAACTGGGATTCAGCCACACGGGCGCCGAAGTCTTCTACAACGGCGTAACAGGCGAGAAGTTCGTAGCTGACATTTACATAGGCGTGGTCTACTATCAGAAGCTGCACCACATGGTTGCCGACAAGATACACGCCCGAGCCCGAGGACAAGTGCAGATGCTCACGAGACAGCCCACTGAAGGAAGAGCCAGAGGCGGAGGTCTGAGATTCGGCGAAATGGAGCGAGACTGCCTCATCGGTCATGGCGCTGCCATGCTTCTTCGAGACAGGTTGCTCGAAGAATCAGACAAGTACACGCTGTACATATGCGAGACCTGCGGTCACATAGCTTACTATGACATGAAACAGAGAAAGTATGTCTGCAAGCTGTGCGAAGACAGAGCCAAGATATCTCCTGTAACCGTTTCGTACGCCTTCAAACTTCTCTTGCAAGAACTGATGAGCCTCTGTATATCGCCGAAACTGAAGCTTAAGGAGAAAGCCTAACATGTCCTTGGAAGAATTAATCCATAAAGTAGTCAACGAGGTCCACTTTGGACTGTTTTCGCCACAAGATGTACGCAAGCTTTCAGTCGTTGAGATTCAAACACCAGACACTTATGATGAAGACGGTGCTCCAATCACTACAGGGCTTATGGACGGAAGACTCGGAACACTTGAACCTAGACAAAGATGTAAGACATGTGGAAACACGGCTATCCGTTGCCCAGGCCATTTTGGTCACATCGAGCTTGCTGTTCCAATAGTCCATATTGAATTTACAAAGATAGTCTACGATCTGTTGAGGGCAACTTGTCGCACTTGCGGACGTATCTTGCTTCCGGATGATACGGCGAAGAAGGCTCGCGTCAGAATCGACAAGACTCGTCAACTTCTAGGTGTGGTTCCAGATGACGTTTACAAGCTGATTCTGACCGAGACAAAGACCAAACAGTGTCCCCACTGCGGCGCCGTCCAATACAAAATCGTCTTCGAGAAGCCAACGAAATTCAGCGAGCAAATACCTGAAAGCGGATCAGAACCATTGACGCCAAGCATGATACGAGAGAAACTGGGACGCATATCCGACGAAGACCTCGAGTTGCTAGGCTTTAATCCGAAAACGGCGCGCCCAGAATGGATGGTTCTGCAAGTGCTGCCCGTTCCACCAGTGTACGTTCGCCCCTCGATAACGTTGGAATCAGGTATCCGCTCAGAGGACGACCTCACTCACAAGCTCGTAGACATTATCCGCATCAATCAGAGACTGAAGGAAAACATGGATGCAGGAGCACCCACGCTTATCATTCAAGATCTGTCGGAGCTTCTGCAGTATCACGTCACCACGTACTTCAACAATGAAGCGTCGGGAATACCGCCAGCCAGACACCGCTCTGGAAGGGCACTCAAGACGCTTTCGCAAAGACTGAAAGGAAAAGAAGGAAGATTTAGAAGCAACCTTTCAGGAAAAAGAGTAGACTTCTCGGCCCGCACTGTCGTCTCACCAGACCCCAACCTCGACATAAACGAAGTCGGCGTTCCGCTTGAAATTGCAATGCGCCTATCTGTCCCAGAAAAAGTGACAGAATGGAACTTTGAGGAAATGAAGCAGTTCGTCAAGAACGGACCTGAACGATACCCAGGCGCCCTATACATAATCAGACCTGACGGCAAACGCATAAGACTCGAATTCGTCATAGACAGAGAAAAGATCGCCGAAGCCGTAGAGAAGGGCTTCATTGTGGAAAGGCATCTGAAGAACGGCGACATATGCATCTTCAACCGTCAACCTTCACTGCACCGTATGTCGATTATGGCGCACTTCGCACGCGTTCTACCGTACAAGACTTTCCGTCTGCACCTGTGCGTTTGTCCGCCTTACAACGCAGACTTCGACGGGGACGAAATGAACCTTCACGTGCCTCAGAGCGAGGAAGCACGGACAGAAGCCCTTTTGCTGATGCAGGTTCAGGACCAGATACTCTCACCAAGATTCGGTGGCCCAATAATCGGCGCCATCCGAGACTTCATAACTGCAGCATACCTGTTCACGAAAAAAGCAAGCTACTTGACGAGGAACGAGGTCAACAGGCTCGTTCTGGGAGCAGGCTACGAAGGTCCGCTTCCCGAACCCAAAGTGAAAGAGCCACAGCCACTTTGGACCGGCAAACAGATATTCAGCCTGTTCCTGCCGAAAGACATGAACTACGTCCTGAAGGCAAGCATATGCCAGGGCTGTGCAAAATGTGAAGAAGAGAAATGCCCCTTCGACGCGTACGTTGTCGTGAAAAACGGCGAACTCGTCAGCGGCGTGATTGACAGACGTTCCATCGGAGCTGAGCAGTCTGAGAGCTTGCTTCACAGGATAATCAAGGATTATGGCACGCAAGCTGGCCGCGAGTTTTTGAACAGGATAACGCATTTGCTGAAGCTTTTCATTTCCATGCGCGGATTCACCTACTCATACGAACAGCTTGTCCTGTCGCCTAAAGCATCGGACAAAATAAAGAAGACCATGGAAAGAATAGAGAAGAAGATCCGAGAACTGATAGAAAGCTACAACAAAGGAACTCTTGCAAGGCTTCCAGGCCAGACGCTTGAAGAGTCATTCGAAATATACGTGATGAACGAGCTGGCGAAGGCAAGAGACGAATCCGGAAAGATCGCTGATCAAGACTTCACCATTGACAACGCAGGAATCATCATGACCCGCACCGGCGCCAGAGGCTCAAGCCTCAACATTGGCCAGATGAGTGCCTGCGTGGGCCAGCAGGCAGTCCGTGGAAAGAGGATCCTACGAGGATATTTGGGTCGTGCCTTGCCGCATTTCAAGGTTGGAGATGCCACGCCTAAGGCACGAGGCTTCGTGTACTCGTCCTATCAGACAGGACTCGACGTAATAGAGTTCTTCTTCCACTCCATGGGTGGCCGCGAAGGTTTGGTGGACACAGCCGTCAGAACGCAGCAAAGCGGTTACATGCAGAGGAGACTCATCAACGCGCTTGAGCACATACGCTTGGAATACGACGGAACCGTAAGAGACTCGGCTGGCGACATAATCCAATTCCAGTACGGAGAAGATGGTGTTGACCCAGCAAAGAGTGACCACGGCAAGGCAGTGAACGTCACTAGGCTGGTTGACCAGCTGAAAATAGCCAAGGAAAGAGGAAAGCCTGCATCCGCTGAGCACTTGAAGGAAAAGCTGAAGGAAAATGAGGACGAGCTTACTCCAATTCTGACAGATGAACTCAAACAAAGCTTGACCAAAGCAGACCTCACTTCTGGAGGCGTTGACAAGGCGATCGACTTAACTGTTGATCATTACAAGCGGGCTTTGATGGAACCGGGCGAAGCCGTGGGCATCGTTGCGGCCCAGTCGATCGGTGAGCCTGGCACGCAGATGACGCTCAGGACGTTCCACTACGCTGGGGTTAAAGAGCAAAACGTCACCCTAGGCTTACCCAGACTTATCGAGATCGTTGACGCGAGAAGGATTCCTTCCACGCCCATCATGACCATCTATTTGGATGAGAAGCACGGCAAGACTAAGGAAGCCGCAGTCAAGATTGCGCGCAGCATCATATACACGACGCTTGAGAATCTGGCAACTGCAATATACCTCGATCCAGCGCATGAAGAGGTCGTGGTTGAACTCAGCAAGACTATGATGGACGACCGTGAGGTCACGATGGACGAGCTGAAAGAGGCGTTGAAGGTTCAGAACTGCACGGTTAAGGCTAAGACGAACAGCCTGCACATTGCGCCCAAGAAGGTTGATGCGCTCAGGAAACTGCTTGACAAGGTGCCGTCTTTCCACATCAAAGGCATCGCAGGCATCAAACGCGTGCTTGTTTCCGAGGAGCATGGCGAGTGGGTAATAAGAACCGATGGCTCAAACCTGCCGAAGGTTCTTGAAATGATTGGCGTGGACACATCGCGCACGACGACGAACAACGTTCACGAGATCGCCAAAACATTAGGCATAGAAGCCGCTC
>Ga0315277_10013451_pt1 | contig 10196 bp, 11 predicted proteins | sample YL17G05_15_MG_FD_203695 | JGI IMG/M metagenome (GOLD analysis project Ga0315277, IMG submission 203695) | Sediment microbial communities from Yellowstone Lake, YNP, Wyoming, USA - YL17G05_15 | ecosystem: Environmental > Aquatic > Freshwater > Lake > Sediment | place: USA: Wyoming | collected...
CGCCTTGTTCTTGTTTTGTCATTGTGCTCATCATTTTAATGTTCAAAGTATTCTATGTTTTTGTAATAATATCAACAAATTATATCATTTATAAGCATTATTGTGAAATAAGTCTATTTTTCTATTTCTTTTATTTTAACTACTGCTAACGTATAAGCAAAATCAAAAAATGGCTTTAATTTTGCAAATGACATTTTACACAATCCTTCTAAACCGCCTGTTTGCTTTAAAGTTCCAAAATGTAAATAAGGATAATAAGTTTCAATAAGATCTCTTACTCTTTCTTCGTTTCTTGGTTGTAATGGCGTAGGTCTATCTGATTGATAAAAATCCTTTCCATCCCATTTGCCGGTTCTAAGAGCATCAACATCTTTAACAAAATCTTTTAGATTTTCATATTCTTCTCTATCTGTTGAATCAATCATTTTAATTTCTAGCTTACAAACCAAGACCTGCTGGAACAGAGGAAAAAGCTGATTTGAGCAATTTTCTTTCTTTTTCTGTCCATTTACTTGGATCTGCTCCATCAAGAACCAATTGTTCTACGCCCCCCCCACATCGAGGACAATACAAGCATGCTTACCATCTAGGGTACCCATTCTAAAATCAAAATCTTTTCCTCTGTATTCTTGAGGAATTGTTTCATCAGTTTTTGGAAAGGGAAATTCTAAATAAGTTCTTGATACTTCTTTTAGCTCTCTTCCATCTTTAAGTGTATATTTTTGCATTTTAATTTTCTCAGAATAAGGTTTCTGGTGACCACCACCTCAAGAATGTTAAAATATCTTGCTTTTTAATCCTTTCTTTTCTACGGACGTGTTTTTCCCTTTCTTTTTGTTTTAATCTAATTCTGAAACAACCATTCTATTCTGTCTTTCACTTGAAATAACTTTGACTCTTCTCTGATAAACTGAAATGTCGTGTTCTTTTCTACATCCTTCTTTAAATCTATCAAATTGTGTCGGATTTTCTTCATTGTGATCGAGCACAGCGAAAAACTTCCCGGCCATATCCAATTGCCCACCCAAATGTGCAACAGGATCGCCGGAATGATTTGCATCTTGTATCTCGAGAAAAACAGAAGCATTGCTAAACTGGGAATAATGTAATGAATGGGCACCAGCCATTGAAGTTAATCTACTGGAATAGAGAAGAACATAATTTCTGTTCTCTTGATTAAAACCATACAAACCAGATTCATCACCCGGATTCCAGCATTCCGCGATTTTATCACAAGTTTTTATTCCAGTTCCAGTAACTGTGTGGCCTTCAAATAATACTCTTCCAGAATCATCAAAATCCATAACATCTAATCTTTTATTTACATCTGCAATTTGTGTAATCCAAAATTTCGGTTCTCCATATTCTATTGTTACTGCCCATTCAAAATATTGTGGCTTGCCAAATACTCGTTCCATCTTCTTCATTTTTTGAAAAAAAGAAATAAAATCGAGTTCTCCTAGTTGATGTTGCAAAGTTTCTTCCAATTTTAATGAAACATTCATTAAACCATTAGGATAATCTTTTTCTCTTCTTCTGAACGCCTTACCACTATAATATTCATGATCCCCACTCTTGGTTCTTAATAATGCGGTTCTTCTCATTACACTATATGCCATTTCCTGTATTGCACCGTAGATATAATCCCCCAATGTTCCGCCATGTTTTGTAACTGCATTTTCAGTTATTCTTTCGCCATCTCTTGTATCAACACCCCCACCTAAAAAAGGAACTACATTCACGTATCCATCTCCCCTTGAAGTAGAAGTGTAACCAAATCCAGAAATAATGGGGGCGATATATTCTCCAATTTGTTGTCCGATAATGGGCTCAATCATAATTCCAAAGCCTTCTCCTGTTTTTGCATCTCTTCTAAAAGCAATTGCATCTTGCGAAAAATAACTTGCTAGAACCCTTTTAACTGCAATTCCCAATTGCGCTGGATGACCTTCACAAAATTCTGATTTATATGTTCCAGTTCCTCTTGAATCTCCTTCTGCGGACGATCGAACCGCGAGCGGAATCAACCCCCCCCCGTAACAATTATTAACTTTTCTTAGTATTTGAAACTCTTCTGACGTTAAACTTCCACTTCTAATTTTTACTTCTAGGTCTTGAACTTGTTGAACATCTCTAAGATTTCTTCCAAAACCATTTCTTTGAAAAAAACCATCAAAGTAATCTTCTGCTAAAACTACTCTTCTTGGAGTACAAAACCCAAGCTGTATTAATGCTGGAGTTTTTTCTGTTAATTGCCTTGCTTTTTCTCCAATATTCCCTTTACCTATAATTTCAATTCCACTTTGATCAATCATTTTACCTTTCTCAGAATTCGCTGAGGCGATTCACCTCTTTTAGAAAAGCCCAAACTCCTTTTTAATCCTTTCTTTAATTAGAACTCTGTTCTTTTCATCTTCTATCAAAAAGTTAGTTTTCCTTTCTTTCCCTTTTCTTTTACTCCTTCCTTCGTTTTATTTTTTTATCTTTTACCCTAAACTCGTTCATTTTAGATTTTTCCCTTGCAGGTCGTAATAATTACAGCTCGTTCCAGAGGTAATTTTTTCTAAAAAAGTAAAAATCGCTTCGTTTCAAGTCGGGTATGATAAAAAAATTTCAAAACTTGAAAGGAGGTTATTTGAAAAATGGAAAACGAAAATGAAAAACAGATACAAGTGATAGAAGCTGTAAAAAGCTACAATCCAGAGTTCATAAGAAACTGCTACGCAGTAGGACTTTGGGTTTGGGCTGAGTTCCAGCAAAGACTAAGCCAGCAAGAATTATCATTCTTGAAAGAGCTTGGCTTCAGATGGAACAAGCAAAGAAGAGTCTGGCAAAATGCCTGTGGATTAAAAAGAAGACAATCCGCAGGTAATCCCAGAAGCAAATATGGGATTGTCAGATTAAGCGAGGATTAAACCCTCGCTTTCTTTTTAGAGGGTTTTGAAAAAACCCTCTTTATTTCTTTTAATTAGAAGATCTACTATTAATTTCAGTGATAAATTCATTAATATTACTTAAGGATATAATGACATCAGTAATAATCCAAAGAATTCCAACTATAATCAAGATTAAATTACTTTTAGAAATTCCATAAACGAATAAGACCATACCCAAAATTGCTAATAATGAAGGCCAACCCAACAAGGATAAAAAGATAGATATTCCATCCTTTATTGTTTTTTCTTTAATTTTATCTACCATTTTGTTTTTTCTTTAATTTTTTAAAGGTTAAATCGTTATTAGGCTATTCTGTTTTCTAAGAATGGTTAATATGTCTGAAAGAAATTTGTTAAAATCCATATCTTTTACAGGAATTACCCAAATGAGACCTTCCTGCGACAACCCATAGTTTAATTTATTTTCTTTGGTTTTAATTGCCCCTATATGCCCCCTTTTTTCTTTTATGGATTTATAGGTTGATCCTTCTTCTAAATCGCTTCCAGAAGCAGATATATTTCTCTCATGATCATCTTTTATTCCACTTGCCCAAAAATTAGTTAGATGTTTTTGTTGAGATTTTGGAAGATCAATGTTAACAAATTCTATAATTTTTTCTTTTAATAATTTATTAATTACTGCAATTATTTTTTTTGATCTCGTTTTCTTCAATAATATTAAGAGATAATTTTTGTTTTCGTCCTTAGTAAACAATATTATCTTTCCCATAATTGAATGCCTTATTGTTTCTTCTTGTTGACCATATTTTATGTAATCTAAAATATTCATTGGGGTATCGAATACTATTCTAACTTCAATTAAATTATCCAGTTCTTTCTTGGAAACAAAAAAAATTCTTAAATCCATTTTGGAAGAATCTCTTTTATTCTTCTTTGTTCTGTATATTATCCCTTTGTTAGAAATATTTTTATTTATAAAATCAATTAGCACATCTAATTTACCTTCTTTAACTTTGGCTATGCGGCAAGTTTCATATTTTATGACCATTTTTTAACTAATAAAATCAATTTATTAAATTTGTCCAAATCATCACTTTCAAAATAAACTGCAATTTTTCCATTTTGTTTATCTAAGGTTGGGCTATTAAAACAGTTTTCTATATAATTATCAAAAAAATTTTCTATTTTATCTATGTTATCTTCTTCGAAATAGATAAAAATGGTAATCAGTGGCTCTTTCTTTGCCACATTTTTAATTGAATTATAAAGGGTATTAATATCTAAACTTGTAAGATCTAATGGATCATCTAAAATTTTAGACATAATAACTTCCCTAATTTCGCCACAGTTATGTGTCCTATTAAAAATAGCAAAATTATTACAATCTCCAGTATTCTCTACTTCAAATTTAAAACTCGCATGTTCTTTATTTAGTTCTTGCATTCCTTCAACATTCTTTGGACAAAAGTATATATTAATTGAGATGTTTTTAAGTTTTAATGGTAAAGCATAGTATTCTTCCAATATATCTACTCCACTATAAAAGACAACTTCTTTGTTCTCTTTAAATGATTCTATAATACTTTCTTTGGCGGAGGAAGTGATCTTATTTTCTGAAATAACAATAACAAAATCAATTTTTCTTCTGTCTTTGTTAATATAATCTGGGAAGGGAACACTTAGGGCGGCCGAAATTTGATTCCTTATCTCTTCTACATTACCTTCTTTGGAATATTGTCCATGAATTTTGGGCTTTACAACGCAAGCACCTATTTTTCCAAGTTTCTCAATGACTATATCTTTTCCTTGTTCATCAAAGCCATGACCGTGTTGTCTTAATATTCTATAGCCCTTTTTTCTTAGCCATGGTATAACAATAGCCTCTCTAAAATCATCTTCTTTTAAATATTTTAATGATTTACTCATGTTAGAATATTAATAAATAAACTTTTTAGAACTTTCTATTTGGAATTTGCCTATCCTCTTTTTCTTTTATTATATTCTAATTGATGCTTAACCAAATCTCCAAAAGTTGTGGCATTTGTTGCATAAAAAAGATGTTCTTGTATTTTGATATATTTCCATTTTATTTTTGTCAATTTCGAGGCATCTTCTGTCCATCTAATTGTTCTTGCATCCTTGAATTCTACGTCTTTATCTTCTCTACCCTTGGTTTCTGCAATCCAAATAGTCCCATCTTTTAATCTGATTATAAAGTCGGGATAATAAAGTTTTAAATGATTTCCTGCACTTAAATATTCTATATGAAAACCCATCCTTTGTCTCTCAAGTTTGGAGTATGAGGTTACATCTCTACTATTCTCTAGAAATTTAACAAATTCTAATTCAAGATTGTTATCACAAGATACTGCATTAAACATACTTTTAGTTGGATTTTTATAAATTGGTTTACTCCAAGAATATGCTGCTGTTTTGCTTAAATAGAAATATTCCTCAAATTTGACTTCTTGTTCCTCTATTAATAAATTAATTAGTGGCCTTTTAAATATAGAAACCAATCTTTGACCAAGCACGGCATCATTTAATCTTTTTATTACTTGAACATCTTTTATACTTACATTTTTACTAAAAAAATATTCTTCAACATATTTTTTAACTATTGGAAAGAATTCACTGAATTTTGCAGGTATCCCTGCTTCTTTTAAAATTTGTTGTGTGTAATAAGCTATAACTGAATCACCATCTTCTGGAACAGGTAAAATCCATTGTCTTTTAATTACAACATCCCCAATTATTCCATGTTTGACAATTCTCCCCTCATAATTTATTTTCTTTTCTTCTTTTGTTTTTTCAAGTTTTATTTCTGGTCTTTCTAAACCAGTTATTTTAAAATTTTTGAAAGAAACATTTTTTCTAGATAATAGTGGGCTTAGTTTTGGAATTTTAAAATCATGTTTTAATTTATTTTTGTCTACAAAAAGTGTGTTGAAATATAATGGAAGATTTAAGTTTGTCATTCCAAAGGATACTCCTTCTTTTTCCAATTCTCTTATAAAATCTTCAAATGCTTTGTTTCCTATAACATCTACTTTTTCATCAAAACCAGAAAAAGGATAAGACATTAATCTTAAACCTCTTCCAAGAGCTTGTTCTGGCAATATTTTTGCTTTAGATGTGAAAGGTCTTAAACCAAGTATAACTGTAACATTTTTTACATCCCAACCCTCTCTTAACATTAATACAGATACAATTGCTCTGTAAGGATTATCTTTAGAATCAATTTGTCTGCTTGCCTTTCTAGCTTTTTCTAAATCTTCTTTTGCAATATCTCCATCTAACTTCGTGTGAATAACTAAAATTTTTCCTTGAAGTTTTTCTTTTTTGTCTAAATATTCTGCAATATCATCTGCTTCCTCTGTGTTATTGGCCATTACAAAAAGTATTGGTTTTTTTCTGTCTTTTTCATTAGGAACTCCCTCATATAATTTTTTCCAATATTCTTCCCATCTTTTAACTGCAGCATCAATCCAAGCACTATATCTAACACTAGCCTTGGTTGAAGATATTTCTTTTCCTTCTAGTATTCTACCAATAATTGGTTGTTTTACAATTCCCGCATCTATTGCTTCTGCTAAAGGATAATCTACGATTATCCAAGGAAATAAATTTCCGGATTGAGATTTTGGTGTTGCAGAAAAATCTAACTGCATAGATAAATTTTTACCAAATTTTTCTTTTAGGTTCTCGTTCAAATTTGTTATTGTTTTTACCCATACTAATGGTTCACCATTAATTTTTAAATCATGAACATGATGTGCCTCATCATTCATCACAATAAGATTTTTTAGTTTCATAATTTTTTTTATTAAGTCTTCAGCAGCTTGTCCCACCTGATCTTCAGATGGTTTCTTACCTAATAATTTACTAGCTGGGTTTAATACTTCATCTGATTCTCCTCTTTCATAAAGTCTTTGAATATTAGTTAGTAATAAAACTCCTTTTCTTGTTCTTGTTAAGGGGTCTTCTCTTAAAACAACCTCCATATCCCACTCGTGTTTCCATTCTGGTGGGATTAATGGGTCTTTTGAAAAAATCTTCCCAACTTCAAAATCTTCTTTTAACCTTTCGTATACTATAACATTTGGTGCAAGAATTAAAAAGTTTGGTGATAACTCTGAAATATCTTCTTTTATAAAATTAAAATAAGCCCAAACAATTGCAAGACTCATAACTTTAGTTTTGCCAGAACCAGTAGCCATCTTAAATGTGAATCTATTAAATCTATCTTGCATGGGGTCATAGAATATTGGAATCTTGACAATTTCCATAATGTCTTTAAATCTTCTTATTCCAAGAACCTCAAAACAAAAGATTAGTGTTTCTATTGCTTCTCTTTGACAAAAATAATATCTAAACAACTCATCTTTTTCATTTAAATGTTCTTCTTTAAACCAGAATTCTAATAATCTTTTTGTTGTGGGGGTTATATCTGGGTAATCTTTTTCTCTCCAAGAATTAACCATTTTTCTGAGAGTTGGAACAGCATAAGTATTTGTTTTTAATCTTTCTTTAGGAATAGAGAATGGATCAGTCATTTTATTTCAGTTTCTATCAGTTTGGTGGTATCATTACCAAAAATATCCACCACTTTAACCATAATTTTATATTTTCCTTTTTTGGAATAAGTATGCTCTTCACTAACAAGACTTAAATCAGAATTTGATTTTGTTCTGAAGGTTTGCCATTCATTATGAAATGTATCCTCTCTAAAATTCCAATCAATTGCCCAGTAATCAATATAATCTACGGAATTTTTTATTTTTTGTTTTGACTCTTCTGGAACAGATTCTGGATTAGGAATTACAAAGTTTTTTATCTTAATTTTTAAAGAATCTTTACTTTTTTGTAACTCGACATCTAGGTATGCAAGTTCAAAAAATTTGATATTCCCACTTTCTACTGCTCTTTTGTCCATAACCTCTCGTGGAATAAGTCTTAAACTTAAGATTACTCCGTCTTCTTTGGCTTCATTTTCTACTAATTCATGCATGCCATTTTCAAATTCCCAACCTAAAATATCTATTTTTTTGATTTTGTTTTCTTTACATTCTATTAAGCAGTCTTTTATTTCATTCCAAGTTACAGGAGCATCAATTGAACCAACATGAATTATTTTATCTGAGATTTTTCCATGTAAGAACCTAAAACCTTCAATAAATTTTGCATGATAAAGTTCTACAATAAATTTAATATAATCTACTCTTTCTTTTCCTAAATTACTAATTTGCCATTGTTGTCTTTCATATTTTCCAAGATTAAGAACTTCAAATGGTTTCCTTATGATGTTATCTCTTTTTAAATCAATATCTAAAATTCTTTTTCTCATCGTATGGATAGAAAATTTTCCTATATCCGCCGTAATCCATTTTCTTCCTAATTTCTCTGCTACTATTGCAGTTGTTCCAGAACCACCAAAAAAATCTGCTACCAAATCTTCTTTGTTTGAGCATGCATTGATTACTCTATTTAACAATTGTTCAGAATTTTCAGTGGGATAACCTGTTGAAAAAGAATATCCCGGTATATCTGTCCAATTGCTATCTAATAATTCTTCTTCACCAGTTAAATATTGTGGTGTTCCCTTTATTTCCTTTCCATTTAAATCAGTATAACAAGATTTTTCATTTACTCTAATTCTTCCTTCCTCTATCATCTTATCAATAGTTTCTTGTATAAATGTCCAATGCCTTCCATTAGGGGGATATAATTTTTTTCCAAAAATGATTCTTTCTGGTGGATGTCTAACTCCTGGAGAATGCATATTTATCCAGACTTGTTCTTTTGTTCTTTTCTTATAAAGTGGATTAAATAACCAACTATCACTCTTAGAATACCAAAAAAGTGAATCTGTAGCAACATTAAGTTGTTTAGAAGGAAAAATTTTTTTTGTTCTATTAATGATTATTTCATTTCTGAAATTTTCTCTTCCAAAAACCTCATCTAAAATCAATTTTACATAATGACTGTAATGATAATCAAATCTCACAACAATATTGCCATCTTCTGCTAACAACTCCTTCATTAACAAAAGTCTTTCATAAATCCATTGGCAAAAAGAATTCATTCCATCTTTCCAGATATTCCTATATGCCACCTCTTCTATGATAGAGGGCTCCTTGATTATATCATTTCCATTAGGAACTTTAATAGTGATGGGCATATTAGAACCAGTAAAAAATGGGGGGTCAATATAGATTAATCGGATTTTTCCCTTTAATGATTCTAAATTTATTGAGGGGTCACCATTAACTAAAGATGCTAAAATATATTTATTATCCCCCCAAATGATCTTGTTTACCCACTTGTCCTCTGGTGAAGAAGTGAGTGCTTTTTGTTTATCTCTAGGTTTGTTTATTGTTTCAACTTTTTGAAAAGGTAAGGGAGTTTTTTCAACGGCTTTTTTCTCTCCAACCTCTAGTTTATCATATTTTTCTTTCCAAATCAACTCTGCCTGAAATCCTTCATCTACCATGTTACATCGATAAATCGATGTAGTATTTATTTATAAATGTTAGGAAATAATTTTATGATATTCGAATTCCAGAGTGTTAGATGTATTCTAGAGATTTTAAGAATTTTAAGCATTAAAAAATCAAAATACAAAGAGATGTTTAGACTAACTAAGGTGTCCCATATAACCTTACAATCTGTTTTAAGAGGATTAAACGAAAGAGGTTTCATAAAAAAATATGATCTTGGGCATCAAAAAGTAGATTACGAAATTACTAATAAAGGAAGAAAGTTATTAGGTACTCTTAGAGAATTAAATAAATTAGTAAAGTAGTTTAAGACTTTGTTTTTATTTTTCAATACCAATTCTTTTTTTAACCTTTCTTCTTATGTACTGATTAATCCAACCCAACGGAAATTCTAAAGCTATTAAAATAATCCCTAAAATAAAGTTTGCTCTAATCAAAAAGTAAATACCAATTATTACAAATAATATCATTAGAATATAGGCAGTAACATATGCAATTTTTTCATTTTTAGTCATTACCTTAAAAATCTTTTTCATCTTCGAACTATCCCTTAATGTTTCAGAATAGTCATAACCATATTTTTTCATCTATTTACAGAGATATATTTATTTTTAATTGTTATCTAAGTTTTGTTGTCTTTTCAAAATAATAACAAAAAAGAAAGATTTATATATTCGAGAGATTAGATATTATTAGAAACCCTAGATGGCGATAAAGAGTCTGATAGGAGTAAAATGCAAAAACTTCAAACACAACTGAAAGTTGAGCAACCTAGTTTTCTAAATGAACTTATGGCTTC
>Ga0315277_10013452_pt1 | contig 10196 bp, 10 predicted proteins | sample YL17G05_15_MG_FD_203695 | JGI IMG/M metagenome (GOLD analysis project Ga0315277, IMG submission 203695) | Sediment microbial communities from Yellowstone Lake, YNP, Wyoming, USA - YL17G05_15 | ecosystem: Environmental > Aquatic > Freshwater > Lake > Sediment | place: USA: Wyoming | collected...
GGCCGGGAAGTAGGGCAGCACCGCGTCGTACAGAGCACTCTGCACAAAAGCCAGGACGTCGTCGGTCAGATTGACCACTCCGTACCCAGTGGCAAGCAGGTTGCGGCAGGTTTGCGTCTGCCGAAACGGTCGTACCGCAAGTTCCTCCTCACCCCAGACGACGCCCATGGGGGCGAAATTGGGCTGTCCCCTCTCATCTACCGTGGAAAAGATGGTCTCGATGATCATGGATGTGTCAGCTTAAAGTATTCTATTCCGGTCCTGTGACTGCTGCCGATCACCAGTCGGTGCAAAGGGCCGCCGTCCACCTGTTCCAGCTTGCCTTGGGCCTCCACCTCTTGACCCTTATCGGCAGCCTGGCTAAAGATGCCCTCGTAGGAGCAAATCTCCCTGATTTCCACGGCTGGCCCTTCCAGAATCTTGACTTGCTCTATGCCATATAGGGCTGGCAGGAAGATCGAGTCGGCAGCATCTGAGATGACGGCTCGCAACTTGACCACGCCAGCGTCGCGGTAATAGTGTTCGCCATACACTTCATTTATCTCGGCGTCAGATCGAATCGGGAGCAGAGAGAGCGCCCGCCCCTGGTAGTAGACCAAGGTCCAGCGCCGCGCCGCCAGCCAACGCACTTCTTGGTCGGTCAGGTGGTGGTGTTCCTCGACCTCCCGTCGCCAGCGGCTAAAAGTGGCTTCAGTCAGCGGGGAGACGCCAGGAATGCGATTCTCGGTCAGAGCTGTTTGTAACTGGTTGATCGCTTCCCGGCCATAGATCACAATATCAATGTCCGAGAAACCAGGGTCATGGATGTTCAGCAAGACGGAGCCGCCGATGCCCAGGTTCTCCAGCGGAATATTCGTAGCTTGGCGTATGGACTCGGTCAGCCGAGCGACTTGGTTTTCCAAGGGATCGGCAGGAGCAGTCAGGAGTTGGGCCAGTCGCTCCTCAGGGCGATAATAGGTCTGCACCCGATCGTGCGGCACCATCGAAAATCTCATGTCTCGCACCGGGCAATAGTGGACGTAGCCAGGAAAATGTGCCTGGAGTGTGTCCAGCGTTTGCCCCACCTGATGCGCGTGGTAATAGGTCAGTTCCCGGTGATAGGCTTGCCCCAGCCGTCGCCAGCGGCCTTCCACAGCCGGCGTGTACTTGAGATAAGCCGTGTACTTGTCCGGCGGGTGGAGATACCCCACCACACAAAAGAACAGCCCCTCCGGAGTTTCGATGAAATCCCTTTCCTTTGGCTTGCGGGTCATCGGCGGTGTCAACTTTCTCCTCCACTTAGGTATCCCCAGCGTAACTCGGCTTCTTGCGTGTACTTTTTGCCCAGACGCACAGCCAGGGCTGCCTTGTGTAATTCCCGCCCCAGGTAGAAAGCGTGAGAGGCATCTTCAACGCCCAACTGTGACCAGATGTTCTGGAGGTCGGTGCTCTTGATAAAGAGCTTGTTGTTAAAGACATAGATGTTTTCGTCGTCGGTAAAGATGCGGAAATTTCGATCTCGCACCTGGGATTGCATGGCGCGTAACTCGTCTTCGGCGTAATGCTCATGTGGCGGGTCCTTCACGGTGATCAGGCCATCGTCCACGTGCTTGGGCAGCGCATGATTCGTAACAGCATAGTGCATCAGCTTGCGGGCCAGGTCAAGTTCGCGCACAGCGCCCCGCGCCCAGCTAATGACTTCGGTGGTCAGGACGTAGTTGATGTTCAACTCGGTAATGATGCCGGCCATCACAGCGTTGATGCCTGTAGAGTCGGCATCGGTTAACTCGGTGAGGTTGCCCAGCCCCATGAGCATCTCTGCCAGGGGATGCCGCCTCCGCGTCTCGTAAAAGCGATACAACGAGTCGGTGAAACCAAAGCTGATGGGGTTCAGGATGGGATCAACGATGTAGGGCACACCCCAGGCTTCTAACTGCACGATATTGTGTTCCAGCGATTCCGGCCCTTGATCAAAATCAGGGATAACCACAACTTTACATTTGAGACGGCGGGCCAGTTCCAGGTTGCGGGAGTTGACGCTCAGGACCAAGTCTAGGCCAGCCCGGTCGGCCCGAAGGATGTCCTCAGTGTTAAACGTGTCAAGGCTGACCACAAAGCCACGTTCTTTCAGAGCAGCCACTACCACTTCGACGCCGGGAAAACTTGCTTCTACCGGGCAGCCCAGATCAATGATGTCGGCCCCGCTGGCCCGAAAGTATTCGGCCCGGGCCAGAACTTGCTCCGGGCTGAGTTCATAAGCATCCACGATCTCAGCCAGGATTTTCACCCGGTAGTCGCCATAGCCTTCCAGATGGCGCTCTCGCCCAAAAAAAGTCGGGATGCCTTTGAGGTCTTTGGGGCCTCGGATGACTTGCACTCCTACCTTGTCGGCAATCGGAGCCAGGTCGCCACGGCAAAGGCCGGGAATCATTACCACGTCGCTGCCCCGGGCACTCTCCAGCTTTTTGGCAACAAAGTTGGTATTCATTAGAGCCGCTACAGAGATGGGGAGTACAGCGATTTCATAATCGAAATCGGGCGACATTTTCTTCAAGACCCCATCCAATGACTGGGCCGCCAGCTTGCCGGTCACAAATAGGTATCGAGGCATCGCTCTATCTCCTCAACGCTAACAACCACAGTGACGCCTGCCATCCTTCTGAGCTTGTCTGTGTTCTCTAGATCAATGGGCCGCGGATAAACCTTGATCACGTCACCATGCGGTCCCACAGAATCCATCTCCGGGGCCAGGTCGGTGGGCAGGACAATGATGGGCACACGGGATTTGCCGGCCTGGGCGAACAAGTTGGTCACCAGAGAATCGGAAATGCCGTGAACGAATTTGGCCACTGAATTGGAAGTACCCGGCGCTACAACCAGGACACGATAAGTGCCCCGCGAAAAACGGACGACCTGCGGCGAACTGGACGTGGTTTCCCGATAGACCTTAGCGCCGTGGTTGTAGATTCGGTCCTTCAGATGGTAGATACGCACTACTTCTTCAGCCGCCCGGGAGAGAAAAATGTCCACGTTGCCGCGGCGCAACAGATGTTCGGCGCTTTCGGCCAGGAGATGCCCGGCGCCGGTGATTGCCCAGGCAATGCGTTTCTCTTTCATCTTTCACCTCCGCGCGAGCAGGGTATCCTCCGGGTGATTGCCCAGCAGCAGGCGGTGCCAGGTGCGTCCATCCCGAGTCTGCACCCGCTCCAGTGTGCCAAAGGCTAGAACCATATCCCCTGCCTGCGCCTGTTCGCAGAAACGACCCCGAAAGGAAACGATCTCGGACAAACCTTCAACTATCGGATCTCTAAGAAAACGCACCTTGTCCACGGCGTAGCGGCAGGGAGTGAAAATGGCCTCGCTGGCGTCGGTCACAGCAGCCTCAATCCCCACACGGCCCAGAGGCATGTAGAGGCAGTCGCCATACTTTTCTTTGACCTCGGCTGGTGCTTTGAGGAAGCGGACGAAATAGGGCCGGTCGCGGAATCGCCCCTGGATGACCTTTTCCTGTTCGCTACTCACGAAATCTGAGAAGGACATACGGGTATCTGCTACCCGTGAAGCGTAGAGTTCCTGCATGCCTCGCTCGTCGAGCGGGCTGACTCGGCTGGTCTCGTCAGCCAACAGCCTTTTCAGCGCCCGCTGGACGGCCCAAGAATTCTGGACACCGCAGACCTGCAGGTCCAGGTCAGAGTCTGGAGTGTGTAGCCCTATGAGCAGTGAGCCGGATAGCCCCAGGCTGGTCCAGGGGACGGTCGCTTCCCGCTGCAAAAGCCGAGCGAAATCCAGCGCGTCTCGCTCAACTGAACCTCTATCTTCTTTCTTCAAAAGTTCCTGTAGGCAAGCGTGGGGATCGTAGATCTGCCGTAGGTATTCCCGAGGCACACTTTGCAGGGTTACTTGACAAGTGGGGTCAAAGGTCAGATAATGAGGATACTGCTCTCGCAGCAACTGTTCCTGTTCCTCAAAGTGGTACAAGCGGCGGTAATAAAGCCCATCTTTCTCCCGGTCGCCGCCGATCGAATCAGGCGCATAGCGGAGGCAGGCTACAAACCGCTCCGGCGGGTGCACCAGCCCTTTCACGGCAAAGAACAGGCGGTCGGTGGTTTCCAGATAGTGGCCTTCGATGACATTACCCTCGTAGTGGGTAGACAGTTTTACATGATTTGGCAACAGCGTTCCTCGTCTCTAATATATCATGGAGAAAATTGTCCGTCAATGCAACTTTTGATCAGCGTCATAAGCGCCGATGAAGCCAGAGATGCCGTCGCCGGTGGCGCCGACATCCTGGACGTCAAGAATCCGGCTGAAGGCTCCCTGGGCGCTCATTTCCCTCGCGTCATTCAGCAAATAAGAGCCAGTGCTCCCAGGCCCCTGAAGGTAAGCGTTGCCATCGGTGATATGCCCAACTTGCCCGGCACGGCCTCGCTGGCTGCGCTGGGGGCGGCCTCCTGCGGCGCGGACTATGTGAAAGTGGGCCTGTGGGGGCCGAGGACCGAAGCCGAGGCGGCCTTTCTGCTGCAAGAGGTTCAACAGGCCGTGAGCAGTTTCCCCATTGCAGTCATCGCCGCTCTCTATGCCGACGCCCACCGGGCCGGTACCCTCGACCCACAGCTTTTGCCGCACATTGCGCGGGCGGCCGGGGTAGCGGGTTGCATGTTGGACACGGCGATCAAGGATGGGCGACACCTCTTTGATTTCCTTTCGCCGGAGACACTACAGGCTCTGGCGGCTCAAGCTCACGCCGCCGGCCTGCTCTTTGCCCTGGCAGGAACACTCCGGGAGCAGGATCTGCCCCTGGTCCGAGATTTGGGGGCCGACGTGGCCGGCGTGCGCTCGGCGGCCTGCCGGGACGACCGTCGCGCCGGGCCACTGGACGCGGAACGGGTACGCCGGCTGCGGGCGGTCATCGCCCTGCCCGTGCAGGATGCTGCACAGCGGGACGGTTCCCAGCACCACAGGTGATGTGGGTGCCCAATGTCCGCCCGGTGCACAGCAACTCTGCCAGCCGTTCAGGATGCTGACCGTTGATCACCCAGGTCTCCAAGTCAACCGAGGCCAGGACAGTGCTCAGGTATTCGTCTACGCCTCCCTGGTGAACGGCCAACTCCTCGGCGCTCAGTTGCACGAGCAATGTCACCGTCTCACTTTGCACAGGGTCAGCCGAGAAAAGCCCGTCCACGTCTTTTAACAAGATGAGTCGAGACGCTCGCGCCAACCCCGCCACCCATGCGGCGATGGCATCGGAGGTGACCTGCCAGGAATGGGGCAGTGGATCGGCCTGGATCAGGAGGGAAGCGGGGAGCAGGATTGCTACCTGACCGCCTTCGGTTACCTTACGCGCCGAAAGGAGGTCCATAACCAAGCTGCTACCGGGCACCAGGTCGCCCAAGAGACAGCCGTACTGGTCCATGGCTAATAATGCCATGCGGTGAGCGGTTGTCTCGCCCAAGCGGTAGCGACGATAGTGATCTCGCACCAAGTCGGCGAACTTGCCCCCACCGGGCACTACCAGCAGGCGATGCTGTGCGCCCAGCCGGCCGATCTCCTGACACAGCGCAGCCAAGCCCTGTCCTTGACTCAGGCTGCCTCCCACTTTGAGGACGGCATCCAGGCTTACTGTCATACGGCCTCCATCTGCTCCGCCAACAGATGTGCTGCCGCCAAACATGGTGCTACCGCCGATGCCTCACGGCCCCAGCGCGCATCCAGATCATGGACTGTCAGCCCCAGACGGCGCGCGGCTTCGGAGGCCAGGAAAGCTCCCGATCCCATAGCCACGACGGTCAGGTCCCGACGGCCCGTCAGGCGCGAGAGCACTTGCAATAGCGCCTCGCTGATCTGATTGAGTTGTTGAGGCGCGAGAGCACTTGCAATAGCGCCTCGCTGATCTGATTGAGTTGTTGTTCGTAAATATAATGGGCCATCTCATCAATCTCTGCCGGGCTTAGCATCTCCGTATCGGCGCAGACCAGCCGGGCCAGCCGTTGCCGGGCGGATGCCACTGTCGGCGGACGCCCATCAGGGGTGGGGCAAGTATAGTCTTTAGGACGCAGATGACCCAGGATGAGATGCACATCACCGCTGATCGCGAAATACTCTGAGGATACCGGGCAGAGTCCGCCGCCCACGGGGACAGCGTGAACGATGGCCGCCAGATGGGTGCGCAGAGCGCCAGTGTAGACCAACTCCCCGGCCACCAGTCGTTCCAGGTCGGTGCGGCCATGGTTGGCTGCTCGGCCATCCAGAATCGGGATAATGTCCGTCGTGGTGCTGCCAACATCTACCAGAAGGCAGTCCGGGTATTGTCGGGCCACGAACAAAGCCGTCGCCAGCCAGTTAGCAGCAGCAAAGTCCAAGGGCCGCGTCCGGGCCTCTTTCAACGGGACAAATTCCCCGGACAGGCTCAGAGCATAGCCGGTGCAACCAGGAAAGGTGGCAAGCACACTATCCAGGACGAAAAGCACCCCCTCCCGTTTGGTGCAAAAGATGTCGGCAAGCTCCGCGGTCATGGTCAGGGCCATCGCCTTGGGCAGCTCTGCCGTCACCTCGGCTAGCACTGTCTGGAGCACCAGGGGCAGGCGGTCTTTGTCTCGCCAGATTTCGAAAGGGCGTGAAGCCACCCGCACCGCCTGGGCCTCACTTCGTTCGTAAGCTAGCCAGGCTGCTTTGACGTTCGCGCCACCTACATCCCAACCGACAATAGTGATCAAACTATCTCCGTTGTTAGTGGAAGGGAATAAGGGAGTGAAGCATTTCGTCCTTGTCGAAGGCCACCTGACCGGTGAGAGGTGCCTCCGCCGGCAACACACCTCCGCGACAGGCATCCCAGATGGCCTGGGCTAGGTTGAGTTGCAGGACCTGGCGCAGGCCGATATAAGAGGTGGTGAGGCGTGGATTGATCTCAATAAGCAACGCTTCTTCCCGTGCCAAGATCAGGTCCACCCCGACATAGCCTTGCAGTCCCGGCACCAGGCCGACCGCCGCCTGGGCCACATCAAAGGCGCACGCCGCGGCCGGATGCATCAGCGGGACAACACCCCCGCGATAGGCAAACGGACAACCGGTCTCGATCTTTTGCCCGTTGAGGCTTAGCGGCAAGGCTCGGCCCTCCGTTACCAGCAAAGAGACACTGGCGTGTGTGCCGGACATAAAACTTTGGAGTAAAATATGATCATGACGGGTAGCACGGCGCAGCAAAGCTAAAGCGTCAGCCAGTCCTGCTGGTCCGGTCACCAGGCAAACCCCTTCGCAGCCCACACCGTCAAGCGGTTTGACCACCAGCGGGTAACCCATTTCGTCGGCCACTTGTGGAGCGGCGGCAAAGTCGCCCTGCCGGGTCAACGGCGTCGGCAGCCCGGCCTGGCAAAAGCGCTGATAGCAGATCGCCTTATCGCCGGCGACCGCCACCGCCTCCGGGCTCGATCCCAGGAGCGGGATACCGGCTTCTTCCGCCATGGCGCTGAGCCTGGTCAGGATGCCGTCCGTTTCTGGCGCGATAATGAGCACAGCATCGCTCCTGGCAAGCAGAGAAGAAAAGATCGCTCCGTATTGGCCCGGCGCGACGCGCACCACCTCGTCAGCCGGGAGGCTCAGGTCGTCCAGGCGAAGGTCAATGGTGGTGACGGTGCGGACTGCGCCCCAGGCGCGGAAATCGGCCAGCAGCGCCCGCAGCATGGCCGCGCCTTCGCCAGCCAAGCCGCGGGGCAGTTCACCTGGGGGCCATCCCCCGCCGGTGATAAATTCGTAAACAAAGACACAGGGAGGTGAAGCCATGCGTCTGATTCCGGTAATGGACTTGCGAGACGGTGTGGTGGTCCACGCCGTGAAAGGTGAACGGGAGCACTATCAGCCCGTGGAAAGCGTGCTAACCGACACGGCCGAGCCGCTGGCTGTAGCCAGAGCCTTCCGTGAAAAGTTGGGACTACCAGAACTCTATATCGCCGACCTGGATGCCATTCAAGGACGCGGTCACCATCGGCCACTGCTTACCCACTTGGCCAAGCAAGAAGGGATGAAACTCCTCGTAGATGCCGGCGCCGCCGATGTGGAAAGTGCCTTCGCAGTCTTGGCCACTGGCGCTAGCAAGGTCATCGTCGGAGCAGAAACCCTGCCCACTTGGGAAGCATTACTGGCCATCCGTGCCGCCGTCCCGGCCAGTCGCCTGGTCTTTAGCCTGGACATGCGGGCCGGACAGATTCTATCGCGCTGCTCTCAACTGGCCGCCTCAAGCCCACTGGAAGTGCTGGACAGCTTGCACCGGGCTGGCTGGCAAGAAGTGATCCTGTTGGACCTGGCGCGCGTCGGCACGGGAGCCGGCGTGGACCGGGCGCTGATCACCCTGGCACGACAGAGATTTCCGGAACTGGCCCTGCTCGTCGGTGGGGGCGTTCGGGATGTAAACGAACTCGGTGACCTTAATGCCACAGGCGTAGCTGGAGCATTGGTAGCCACCGCTCTGCACCGAGGGACCATCACCCTGCAACACATCGCAGCGTTAAACCACCCTGTCATCTGAACGCAGCGAAGCATCGCGGCCTTCGGCGACAAGACCCATCGTTTCGCTCAGGGTGACTCGGGCGACATTGCCTTGGCTAGTTCCTGACTGTAAAAGGCCGTCTGTCCGGGCGCTTCCTCCACGCCCACGGTCATAGTCATGAGGTGGCCGCCCCCTTGCGCGTGCAACTCTCTGGCCACCTCTCCCCAGATGTACTCGGCCAGTCGTTCAGCGGTGACATTATCCACGGGCAGGGTCAGGACATCTCTGGTCGGGAAAACGTAGCGACGGTCTCCAAAGTGGATCTCCCAGTGGCCTTCACTTTCCCTTATGCTCAGACGCTCGTTGTGCAGGGGGAGCAGGTAGCGATGGTCTAGAGTATCCGTGATCCGCCGCAGGATCTCTTTCAGGGCCACAAAATCAAAGACGTAGCTATCGGGAGTCAGCGGGCCTTCCAAAGCGACCGAGACAGCATAGTTGTGCCCGTGAAGTCGCTCGCATTTGCCCCCCATAGTGATAAAGTGAGCGGCGCCAAAACGCAGGTTGCCCTGCTCCACGATGACCTTGAATCCCATTTTCAGCTCTCCAACCATTCCTGCACGGACGTGTGTCTGATCAAATGCTGGCCCGCCAAGATCTCGCGCCGGATCTCGCCCAAGGTGCCATACCGTTCGGCGAAAGCATTGTGCTTGTGAATGCTCTCCAAGTTCATCTGTTTGGCCAGGACAAAGGTCGTATCGGGCAGGTCGGGGTAGATATCTACCACGTTCTGCAACATCTCCCGCACCACGTCCTCAACGAACCGAGGGTTCTGATGGGCCTTGTTCACCACAAAGAGCTCGTCCGGCCTTTTCAGGAGGTTATAGGTTTCGGAGCTCATCGAGGCCTCGATGATCCCCACCAAATCCTCAGACTGTACCTCCCGGTCTGAGCCGATCATCAGAGTACCACGGCCACGTTGGTTGTGGGAGGCAATAGGGATAGCGTTCAGCGCGCGCTCCACCTCCTCGCTGGAGAACCCTTCCTCCAGCAACCGCTCCCTGGAATGGTCCCTTACCATATCCTGAGCACACGGGCAAACCGTCAAGCCGTCGGCCTCAGCGCCAACAATGTGTTTGCAGCGATCCAGGGTGCTGACGGCGATACCGATCAGAGTGTAAAGCTCTTGCATTTTCTTGCCTGAGAGGGGGGCGATTTTCTCCATCGGGTAGACGGCCCGTACATGCACCTCGGAGCGAATGGCGTGTTGCCTTTCGACCACCTGGCGGGCAATACGCTCGGCCAGGGTTTCGATGTTGGGTGACTTTTCAAGAGTGATTTCTTCAGCAACCTCCTCCAGTACATCACTGAAGCGAGACATGTGGACCCCCATCTGCTTCGGGTCCAGGTCGGCAAAGAGGTCCATCTCGGCGTAAAAGAGGTGCTCCTGCCCGCCCCGGGTAATACGGATGATTCGGCGCAGGCCAGTGACGCCGACCCGGCTCAGGCTAACATGGATTGCCGGTGTGGACTGTTGAGCGTCCCGCCCCAGGCGCACGCGCAGCCCGCGCGGTATCGGGTCCACGCCTTCTTTGTCTACGCGCTGGAGCATCTCGGCCACAGTGAGATGCAGGATGGGGTGTACCGCATCGGCGGCAATCTCGGCCAGAGGCACCAAGACAAAAGCCCGCTCAGTCATGCGCGCATGGGGGATAGTCAACTCCGGCGTCTCCAAGACCAG
>Ga0315277_10013454_pt1 | contig 10194 bp, 9 predicted proteins | sample YL17G05_15_MG_FD_203695 | JGI IMG/M metagenome (GOLD analysis project Ga0315277, IMG submission 203695) | Sediment microbial communities from Yellowstone Lake, YNP, Wyoming, USA - YL17G05_15 | ecosystem: Environmental > Aquatic > Freshwater > Lake > Sediment | place: USA: Wyoming | collected...
TTCTGTTGTTGGGCGTCTCTATAGCTATTCAAGTGTCGGTATTGCCTGCGGAAGCCAAAAGTGTAACTGCCAGGGTGGCGGGCAGCCTGTTTACTCTGTCCATAGGATGGGTAGTAATTATTATAAGTGAACAATTACTCAAGATGTATTTGCCCAAAATCAAGGCTCCCCAACCAACCGCCGCTCTGGCAACAAATATTATTAGAATCACCATTATCGTTATTGCCTCACTAGTAGTGCTTGAAATTTGGGGCTTGCCTACCAGTCCTCTCCTGGTGCTAATAGCGGTGGTAGCTCTGGCAGCAGCACTGGCCTTGAGAAATGACGCGCCCAACCTTTTTGCCGGATTTCAGCTTGATGCCACTCAGCAAGTCAAAGTGGGCGACTATATCAAGCTGGAAACCGGAGAGGAAGGCTATGTTACCGAGATAAGCTGGAATAATACCCGGATTAAAGGCCTGGATGAAAGCACCTTTATCGTCCCTAACAGCCGGCTTCTTCAGCAAACAGTTATCAATTACGGACGCCCTTTGAAGAAAGCGAGGGAACCCTTCCATTTTCAGAGCCGAACATATCTGACAGAACTGACCGGTCTTAAGGCAAGAAATATCCATGAGCTTGTCGATATCCTGAAGAAGGTACCCGAAGCGATAATTTACTATCATACCCACCGCTTTCTGGAACAGCACCATTACTTGACACCCGAGCCGTCCAATGATTTTGCCGTCTGGGTAAGCGATGCACTAGGCGATGAGGTTCTGGGCGAAAGGCTGGCTAGTGTTGACACCTTCGGGTTTCCCACTCTGGGAGCTCTCAGGGATAGACTGGTTGGCATAATTGAGGAACATCTCTCCGCAGAGTCCAATTTGAGAGAGGCAACAGCGGGGAGGGAATTTCACTTTATGAAATCGCTGAGTGTAATTTTGCCCACCCCTTACGTGGCTCGCGACCTCAGGGAATTTGTAGAAACCCTGCGCAAGATAAGTCTGGGCTCCCTCTATTTTCACATCTTTGAGTCAAGGTTGAGACTGGGTAGGGGGCTTAATGATTTTTCTATCTGGATGCAGGATAGCCTGGATGAAGTCGAGCTTGGTGAAGAAATTGCCCGGCTTGACCCGTATGCTTATACTCTGGAGGGACTAAGATTAGCACTGATACAACTTATCGAAAAGCGCATCAAATAAGCCTGGCCGATTATGGGCCCATCACTGGCAGGAGCACCATCGAGGAACTCAGATTGATAGCTACCAAGCTCTCGGGCAAGGCTATTCAAAATATCAGCTCCACTTTCATCGGCGGGGGAGTTGCCGAGATTTTGAGCCGTATGGTGCCCCTGCTGGAGGAGCTTGGTGTGGATGCCCGTTGGAATATCATTAAAGGGAGCACCGAGTTTTTTCAGGTGACTAAAAAATTTCACAATGCCTTGCATGGAAGACGGGAGGCTATCTCTGCTGCCGACTTCTCACTTTTCACGGAGGTTTCGCAGCAGAACATCAGAGAGATGGAATTATACGGAGACATTGTTTTTGTGCACGATCCTCAGCCGGTAGCCCTGGTGAGCCGCAAGAAAGAGACCGGCAAGAAATGGATATGGCGCTGTCATATTGACGTCTCCAATCCCAATCAAGATGTATGGAATTTTCTTGAGCCTTTTGTTGTCCAGTACGAAGCTGCGGTTTTCTCTGCTCCTTCCTTCTCGCGCCAGCTTCCCATCCGCCAGTTTCTCATCTCTCCATCCATAGACCCGTTGAGTGACAAGAACCGGGAGCTACCGCAGCAGACGATTGACTCTGTTCTTGCAAAATTTGGTATTCCCAGGGATAAGCCGATTATCACTCAGGTTTCACGCTTTGACTACCTGAAAGACCCCGTGGGGGTAATTCAGGCTTTCCAGCTTGTAAGAAGGAGTGTAGGCTGCCGGCTCGTGTTCGCCGGCGGTACCGCCAGTGATGACCCTGAGTCTGATAAAGTACTGGCTGAAGTAAAGGAGCGGGCCGGGAACGACCCTGACATACATATCCTGCTTCTTCCACCAGGCAGTGATGTTGAGATAAATGCTTTACAGAGGGCATCTACGATTATTGTGCAGAAGTCACTAAGCGAAGGCTTTGGACTCACCGTGAGCGAAGCTCTTTGGAAGGCAAAGCCGGTGGTAGCTTCGGCGGTAGGCGGAATACCTCTCCAGATAAAGAACAAGTTCACCGGCCTCTTGTCCCACGGAATCGAGGGGACAGCTTACGCCCTAAGACAGCTACTGACCAATCCTGAGTACGCCAGATGGCTGGGAGAGAATGGACGAGAGCATGTAAGGTATAATTTTCTGATTACCCGCCACCTCAAGGATTACCTGCTTTTGTTCCTGTCCCTCTACCACTCGGGTGATGTAATCTACTTGTAAGTTTTCGTCTTAATTTTCATTCCTGTATTTCCTGCTACACCCATTGACCTGTATCGTCGCCATATAAATAGTATCTGCCTGCTGCTGGTAGCTACCCAGACTTTTGTCTAATAACGCCGGTATTGACAATTTTCCGGTCATGTGTTATCGTATATAAAGCTGACCGATTTAGTAAACTATTATCAATTTTTCGTCGGTAAGGAGACAAGGCCATGAAGCTTTCTACCAGAGGGCGATATGGAACCAGGGCACTTCTGGAGTTAGCCCTCCACCAGGATAAGCAACCTATTTTACTGAAAGACATCGCCAGGAGACAACAAATCTCATTGTCATACCTGGAGCATTTGATTACTCCTCTGATAGCCGGCGGCATGGTACGGAGTACCAAAGGCCCCAAAGGTGGGGTATCATTAGCTAAGCCTCCCGCTGAGATAAGACTGAGCGAGATAATTCAGCTCCTTGAGGGCTCAATTGCCCCGGCAGAGTGTGTCACTAATCCAAAAATATGTGCCCGCTCTGACTTGTGCGCTACGCGCGATGTCTGGGGTGACCTAAGCCGGGCAATGAATGAAGTGTTAGAGTCTACAACCCTGCAAGACCTGGTCGACCGGCAAAGAAGGAAAACACAACCTGAGCAGGAGATGTACTACATATAAACCTGGCTGGCGGCCCGCAAAGTCAATACATTCTGAGATAAAGTATCTCAGCGTACATATTGAAGTTTAAGGCAATCTAATCTGTAAGCTATTTCTTGATAGAAAGATAAAAGGTAAGATAAACCCACAGAAGGAGTATAAGAATGTCGAGCGCATTCCAAAATGTAGAGAAACTGCTATATAAGACCATAAGCATACCAAAACTAACCAGGGGCATAGCTAACGATTCTACGGAGCTAATCGGGAATACGCCCTTGGTCAGACTGAACCGGATAACTGCCGGCGTGAAGGGAGAGGTGGTAGCCAAGCTCGAATCATTCAACCCGCTGTCGAGTGTGAAAGACAGGATAGGCGCAGCGATGATTGTATCTGCTGAAGAGAAGGGTCTCATCAAAAAAGATACCGTTATTGTTGAGCCTACCAGCGGCAATACTGGCATTTCACTCGCCTTCGTATGCGCCGCCAGAGGGTACAGACTCATTCTCACTATGCCAGATACGATGTCGTTAGAACGAAGACAGCTATTAGCTATTTTCGGTGCTGAGCTGGTCCTGACCCCGGGAGCAGAAGGAATGCCCGGAGCAATTAGAAAAGCAGAACAACTGGTGGCAGAAAATAAAGGCTACTTCATGCCACAGCAGTTTAAAAACCTGGCAAATCCAGAGATACACCGCTTGACCACGGCTGAGGAGATATGGCGGGATACCGAGGGCAGGGTAGACATTCTTGTTAGCGGGGTAGGCACTGGCGGAACGATTACCGGTGTAGCTGAGGTCATAAAGAAGAGAAAGCCTGGATTTAAAGCTATCGCTGTCGAGCCGGTTACTTCTCCAGTCCTTTCTGGCGGGAAGCCAGGACCTCATAAAATTCAAGGCATCGGCGCTGGCTTTGTTCCAGAGGTGCTTAGAATGGACTTGATTGATGAGATTATTAAGGTCACTAATGAAGATGCTGGCATAATGGCCAAAAGACTGGCAAAGGAGGAAGGGATACTGGCCGGTATATCGTCCGGGGCAGCCGCCTGGTCAGCATTAGAAGTCGCTAAAAGGCCGGAAAGTAAAGGTAAACTCATAGTGGTGGTCTTACCCGACACCGGTGAGCGCTACCTATCTACCTGGCTTTTTCAAGAGCTCTACGCCCCGCCAGCCATTTAATAGTATAATCATAATGTAGCAAGGGGGATACCCTGTTTAAGACGTTAAGAGAAGACATTCAGACTGTTTTCGCCAAAGACCCCGCGGCGCGGAGCGTGCTGGAGGCAATCTTTTGCTATCCAGGGCTGCATGCCTTGTGGTTTCACCGCCTGTCCCATTTTCTATGGACGCACAAGCTCAAACTACCGGCCCGCTGCCTCTCCCAGGTCAACCGTTTCCTGACCCTTATTGAAATTCATCCCGGAGCCAGGATTGGCCGGCGTTTCTTTATAGACCATGGCGCCGGAGTCGTCATCGGCGAGACAGCAGAAATAGGAAATGATGTCCTCATATATCAGGGAGTTGTCCTGGGTGGGACCACTCTAAAAAAGGTAAAACGTCATCCTACCGTGGGTAATGATGTGGTAATAGGAGCCGGGGCGGTAGCCCTGGGCCCCATTACTATAGGCGACGGGGCTAAAATTGGGTCAGGTTCAGTAGTCATACATTCGGTACCGCCGGGAGCCACAGTAGTCGGCATCCCGGGAAGGATAGTAGAAGACCGCCACAAGCCGCTCATAGACCTTGAGCACGGAGAACTGCCAGACCCGGTGGCAGAGGCCATCAGGCTGGTCCTCCTGGAGCAGGACAAGATTCAAGACCGTTTGAAGCGGTTGGAGAGCTTAACTGGCGTGGCCATCCCGGTAGACGAAACGGGCGAGATACGGAAAAAGATTGAACGGGAGTTTAGTGACGGAGGTGGAATATGAGGTTTGAGACGCTGGCAATACACGCCGGAGAGAGGCCTGATGCCAGGTTCGGTGCCATCTCAGTACCTATTTACCAGACGTCAACCTTTGCCTTTGATGACGTGGGCAAGACGAAAGGCTATGATTACTCGCGTACGGCAAACCCCACCAGAAAAGTCCTGGAGGATACCGTGGCTCAACTTGAGGGTGGAAAAGCCGGGTTTGCCTTTGCCACCGGAATGGCGGCTGAGGCCACCATCATTCATCTACTCGAATCCGGGAGCCACGTTATTTCGGCGGACGATGTCTATGGCGGGACCTACCGGTTATTTAAGGATGTTATGCAGAAATTCGGACTTGAATTTACTTTTCTAAGAATGAACAGCAGACAGAAAATCGAAGACGCCATAAGGCCCAATACCCGGATGATGTGGCTGGAGACCCCGTCTAACCCGCTATTGAATATTGTTGATATTGAGATGGCGGTTGATATTGCCAGAAAACACCGGATTCTAACGGTGATTGATAATACCTTCTCTACCCCCTACTTCCTGCGACCTATTGACTACGGGATTGACCTTGTTGTCCATTCTACCACCAAGTACCTTAACGGGCACTGCGATGTCGTCAGTGGTGCCGTAGTAACCACCACTGATGAACTAACTCAGAGGGTACAGTTTCTGCTCAATGCCATGGGGACCTGTGCCTCTCCCTTTGATTGCTGGCTGGTGCTTCGAGGAATTGAGACTTTGCCGGTGCGAATGAAACAGCATGAGCGAAACGCTATTACCGTAGCGGACTATCTTAAAGACCGCAGAGAAGTAAAGAGAGTGTTTTATCCTGGCCTTGAATCTCATCCCGGCCATGAAATCGCTAAAAGACAGATGAAAGGGTTTGGAGGCGTAGTCTCATTTGAAGTAAATGGGGGTATTAAGGCAGCTAACCGTTTTCTAAAGAAGACAAGGGTTTTTTCTCTAGCAGAATCACTGGGCGGTGTCGCTTCTCTTGCCGAACACCCGGCTACCATGAGTCACGCCTCGATGCCGGCAGATTACCGCAAGAGCGTGGGAATTACCGATGAGCTAGTCCGGCTTTCGATTGGGCTGGAAAATATCGAAGATTTGATTGAAGACTTAAATCAGGCACTGCAGCCTGACTAAGGGGGTGGGACATGTCTTATGCCAGAGGTTTACGTTGCCGAAAATGCGGGCAAGAGTATCCCATACAGCCGCTTAACCTCTGTGATTTCTGCCTCAGTCCGCTGGAGGTCAGCTACGATTACAAGGCTATGGCTAAAGGGCTGAGCCGGGAGAAGCTCGCTGGCGGACCGCTGACAATGTGGCGCTATCGGGACATGCTGCCCGCTGAAGGCAAAGAAGTAGATATTGGCACCGGCTTCACGCCACTGGTCAAGGCCGATAATCTTGGGCGGGAGCTGGGGTTGGACCGTCTTTATATTAAGAACGACTGTCTTAATCCCACCTACTCATTCAAAGACAGGCCGGTTTCGGTCGCCGTCACCAAGGCACGGGAACTGGGATTTGATGCCATCGCCTGCGCATCAACCGGTAACCTGGCGGCAAGTGTCGCTGCCCATGCTGCCAAAGCCAAAGTGAAAGCTTATGTTTTTGTGCCCGCTAGCATTGAACCGGGAAAGCTGGTCGGTACCGCAATCTATAATCCGGTACTAATTACCGTTGACGGGACTTATGACGATGTCAATCGACTTTGTGCCGCACTTACCCGAAAATACAATTGGGGATTTATTAATATTAACCTCAGGCCATATTATGCTGAGGGAAGTAAGACCCTGGGTTACGAGGTAGCCGAGCAATTGGGATGGCGCGCTCCCGATTGCGTGGTAGCGCCGGCGGCTTCCGGGCTTCTCTTTACCCGAATATGGAAGGGTCTGGATGAGTTATCAATGTTAGGCTTGATTGAACCGATTAATACCCATATGTTCATCAGCCAGGCGGCTGGTAGCTCACCCATCGTTAACGCTTTCCAGGCAGGAGCTCTCCATGTGCACCCGGTAGAGCCAAACACCATCGCCAAGTCTATAGCCGTAGGCAATCCGGCCGACGGCTACTACGCATTAAGAATAGCCAGACAGTCAGGGGGCGGTGCTTGCGCCGTTACCGATGATGAGATTATCAGTGGAATGAAGCTCCTCGCCCAGACCGAGGGTATCTTTGCTGAAGCCGCTGGGGGGGCAGTCATCGGCTCACTGAAAAAACTGGCGGCCTCAGGAGAAATCAAGAAAAATGAGCTTACGGTCGCTTTCATAACCGGCGCCGGACCCAGAACACAGGACATTGTAGCCGACTATTTTCATCCATTCACTGTAAAGCCTATGATAGAATCAGTTGAGGAGGTACTTGGAGCCCTGCTTCAGAAATTTTGATATACTGGACTCAGCTGTACATGCACGAGAAGGAGGAGAAGATGGCCATTAGACAAGTAATGTTTACCTTTCCTCAGAACCTGATCAAGGAACCGATTATTTATAACCTCAGCCACCGGTTTAAGGTAGTTACCAATATTCGCCGTGCCGATATATCTGAAGATAGGGGTTGGGTAGTACTGGAGCTGGAAGGAGAAGAGGAAGAAATCGAGCGCGGAATAGCCTGGGTCACTGCCAAGGGGGTGAGAGTTGACCCGGTTATTGGAGATGTTGTGGAGGGATAGGTAATGAAACGAGTATACCTTGATTACGCAGCAACGACGCCGACCCGCCCCGAGGTAGTTAAGGCGATGCTGCCATATTTTACCGATGTTTTTGGCAACCCTTCGAGCATATATTCCTGCGGGCAGGAGGCAAAAGGGGCTATAGAGGAAGCAAGAAGCAAGGTTGCCAGCCTGATTAACGCCCGTGATGAGGAAATCGTCTTTACCAGCGGGGGCACCGAGGCAGACAACTTCGCTGTGCAGGGAGTTGCCCTTGCCAACGAAAGTAAGGGAAACCACATCATCATCAGCTCTATTGAACATCACGCCGTGCTGGAACCCTGCAAGTTTTTAGAGAAACGGGGGTTCAGCTTAACTCGTCTCCCGGTTGATAAGCAGGGACTGGTTGACCCTGATGATGTCAGAAGGGCGATTACTGGTAAGACCATCCTCATTTCCATAATGCACGCCAACAATGAAGTAGGCACCATAGAACCCATAGCCGAAATGGTAAAGATTGCTAAAGAAGCAGAAATATATTTCCACACTGACGCCGTGCAGACGGCAGGACACATTCCGGTGGACGTGAAAGAACTCGGAGTGGATTTGCTTTCTATGTCGGCACATAAGCTCTACGGACCCAAAGGGACCGGGGCTCTATATATCAGGAAAGGCACCAAGCTGATTGCCTTTATGCGGGGCGGTGAGCAGGAGAGGAGACGGCGGGCAAGCACCGAGAATGTTCCTGGAATTGTTGGCCTTGGCAAAGCAGCCGAACTTGCCCGGCAAGAGATGGACCAGGAAGCGGAAAGGATGACCCACCTCCGCGAACAGCTTGTTAACGGACTTATGGAGCGAATCGACCACATCCATCTGAACGGTCACCCGACAATAAGACTACCCAACAATGTCAATATCAGCGTTGAGTACGTTGAAGGCGAATCAATGGTCTTGAACCTTGACCTGGAGGGCATTTGTGTATCTACCGGTTCTGCCTGCAGCTCGTCGAGTCTGGAGCCGTCTCATGTTCTTTTAGCATTGGGGCTCCCCCATGAACAAGCTCATGGTTCGCTGAGGTTTACTACAGGCAAGTGGACAACCGAGGAGCATATACAGCAGGTCCTGGAGGTGCTGCCTCGCATCGTAGCTAAGCTCAGAGCGATGTCACCTCTTTTGAAAAGCCAGAAATAGGAGACTAAAAGATGACCGACTCATGGCCACTATACAGTGAGAAGGTGATGGAGCACTTCAAGCACCCAAGAAATGTAGGGGCTATAGAGAACCCCGATGGCATCGGTCACGTGGGGAATCCAGTGTGCGGTGACATCATGGAGCTTTATATTAAAGTAAATGACAGCACTATTGTCGACGCCAGTTTCAAGACTTTCGGTTGCGGGGCGGCTATCGCCACCAGCTCCATGCTAACCGAGATGGTAAAAGGAAAGAGTATAAGTGAGGCGCTGGAGATATCTAATAAGGCAGTTGCCGAAGCTCTGGACGGATTACCGCCGCTTAAGATGCACTGTTCGGTTCTGGCCGAGGAGGCGCTCAAATCAGCAATGGAAGACTATTTTGCAAAAAACACCAGGAGGGACAATGACGGCAAATGAATTACCCGAGATTGGGAAAATCTCACCGGCAATCTTTAACGAGCTCATATTTCCCCGTCTAGGAGCCCAAAGCGACCAGATTCTGGTGGGACCCCAGCATGGAGTGGACGTGGGAATCGTGGAAATCGGGGGTAAGGCAGTTTCACTTACCACTGACCCGGTATTTATCGTGCCAGAGTATGGCTGGGAAAGAGCCGCCTGGTTTGCCATTCACATCATCACCTCCGATTCTGTCACCTGTGCACTGAAGCCCAAGCTGCTATCTATAGATTTGAACCTGCCTATGGCAATGACCAAGGAGCAACTGGAGATAGTCTGGACTATTATCCACCGGGAATGTGACCGGCTTGGCATCTCCGTTATCTGTGGCCATACCGCCAGATATGAGAACTGCCATTATCCGATGGTTGGTGGCGCTACCATGGTCGGAATTGGTGAACTGGATGAATACGTTACTCCCAGAATAGCCAGGGCGGGTGATAAGATAATTGTCACCAAGGGGCCAGCTATTGAGGCAACGGGTATCTTTGCTACCATGTTCCCACAGCTCATCGAAAATGAATTCGGGCATGACTTTAGCCAGAAAGCGCAGCAGATATTCTACAAGATGTCAGTGGTGGAAGACGCCTCAACAGCCGCCAGCGTTGGGGTTAGAGAAAATGGCGTTACTGCCATGCACGACGCTACGGAGTGCGGGGTGTGGGGCGGACTGTATGAGCTGGCTCAAGCTGCCGGTCTGGGAGTAAGAATAGAGAAGGAACGGTTCGTGGTGGAGGATTGTATCGAAGAGATATGCCATTACTTCGGCATCGACCCTTATGCTTCTATCAGTGAAGGAACGCTAATCATTTCCTGCCGTGAGCACAAAGCACGGCAGGTGGTAAAAGCGCTGGCTCAAAAGGGTATCAGGTCTTCGATTGTTGGGGAGCTGACCGAGCCCGAAAAAGGAATGGTCCTGGTAAGTGACGGCGTGGAGAGAGC
>Ga0315277_10013455_pt1 | contig 10194 bp, 9 predicted proteins | sample YL17G05_15_MG_FD_203695 | JGI IMG/M metagenome (GOLD analysis project Ga0315277, IMG submission 203695) | Sediment microbial communities from Yellowstone Lake, YNP, Wyoming, USA - YL17G05_15 | ecosystem: Environmental > Aquatic > Freshwater > Lake > Sediment | place: USA: Wyoming | collected...
CTAAAAATGGCTCAGTTTTGTTTACTCATGCTAGAAACAAGAATCAGAGAAATTTTAAAAAATCAGGGGAAACAGGAAAGAAAAGGTGGTAGCGGGGGTTGGATTTGAACCAACGACCTCCGGGTTATGAGGTCTGTGTTGTGACTAAACGACTTCAGCCCCGCCAGCCTCTTCCTGGCATCCTCGACTTCGGAAAAAGCGGGGGCAAGTTCGAAGTCTTGAAAATCTTTTTAGGCGTGATATATTGACCAGAGGCAGGTCAGCTGTAGATGAGGCGCCGAGGGCCAGAGGCCTTGACAGGCATGGCCCCTATTGGTCAAAATGAAGCTGGGTTGGGTTCGCACGCGCTGCAAAAAAGAAAATTCCTATCAAAATAAAGATTTAATCTGCCGAATAGGAGACTATCTATGAACGATGTTTTCGAAAAGCGCGTGAGGGCGGCGGCAGTCGCGGGATGGTGGACCCTGCTGGTCGACGTCGGGTTTCTTTTGATTCAGTGGATTTTGTATCGGCTGGCCATGTCCGTACATCCCGCATGGCTGTTGTCGTTGTGGTATGGCCCGGACACAACCTGGTCGTTCGTCCAAACTGTGTGGTTCTGGGGCATAGCTATTATGAAGTTTTGCATTTGGCCCTTAGCATTGGTGACTCTTTGGTTGACGCTATGGGCAAGGCAGTTAAGAAAATAGAGCAGACGGTTGATGGCGGGCATGAGCTACGGGCTGCCGAGTTTCAAAACAGACCTCGCAATTACAATTTTTTTAGTTTCCATCATTTTTCGATGATTTTATAATGATAAAATGTCACGCCGCGGACCTGGTCGAGCAGAAAAAGATTATCGCCGATGATTCGGATCGCATCGACAAAGTGAATCAGCCGAATTCCGCCCAGAAGGATACCGTCGGCATCGAAAATTTCGAGCTTATAGCTATCGGTCGTGCGGAGATCGGTGTCTCCCTTGGTAAACCTGGAGATGCTGGTTGCCCCTCCGGTGCTGCGCTGGGTCCACATCGTCCACTTCTTGACTTTTTCCTCCTTTCGAAGCGGTCTTTCCAATGTGACGACCCATATCCTTCTCTTGATATCAACGGCGATACCGGCTGAACAGATGTCCATTTTTGCCTCCGAGAAATCCGCTCCCCAGGAACACGGGGTAAAATTGAGAGGCCGGTCCGCTCTCCATAAAAGTTTTCCGTCGGCCGTGTATTTTTCAACCTTGTTTTGAAAGACATAAGCAAGATAGAAGTTGTCGTTCCTGTCGACCGTATAATCAAAGACGTTAGCATAAACGCTTTTGATTCCGTCGCCATAATTGACGGCATCAACGAATGACCGCAGAAGTTTTCCTTCCTGATCGAGGACCTTGATCAATTTGGGAGGTTTAGCCTTATCGTCAAAACTGTAGGGCAATAGAGGGCTATTGACCGCCAATAGGCTGGACTTCAGGCAGCGGAGCTGATGTAGATAACGGTCCGTGAGCAGGATCGTCCTGTCTCCCGCGCCCGCCGGTGTCAGCGTCTGGATCCGGTGTTGATAGGCATCCATGACATAAAAAAAACCATGGGCATCGATATCGAAGGAATCTGGGTTGTAAAACTCGCCCGGTCCTTGGCCTCTACGGCCGAATGTCGCCAGATATGTTCCCTCCGGGCTGAATTTCTGGACCCGGTGGTTGGCGGAGTCCAGAACATGGATATTTCCCGAAGTGTCCATGGCGATATCGGAAGGATAGTTGAACGCCAGGTTGTCATCCAGCGTGTCGATGTCGCCGATTTTTCTGATCAATTGAATGGAAACGCCGGGCTTGTTGCCCAGCTTGCCTCCTTTTACATTGTGAACGATGCGGACGCCGTCCACGGTCTCAATTTTCTGTGCTCCGATAAAGATCGAAACGAGGAATAAAGCCAAAAGAATTCTCAATCTGACATTTGGGATATTTCGTAGCATTTTTTCCCCTGACGGTTGCTTGTTAAAAGATTAGCACCAATGGAAGGGGGAGTCAATGTTGAAATAGCTCTCTCTTCCTACGCCCGCCGTTTGGAGAAGCTGGTTATAAAATCGACAAAAATCGTCGGGGTAAGGCTTTGTAAAATTTGCTTGTCGACTTTTTGTCGACTTCGGCGGTTAAAGGGCCATATTTGGCGCCAACGCGCCCACCTCCAGGAGCCTCAGGAAAGCCTTGATTCGTATGGGGGAATAATGGAGCGCGCCAGAGAGGACTCGAACCTCCGACCTTCTGATTCGTAGTCAGATGCTCTGTATACAGAGATAGACCCCTCCCCGTATCATTATTTAACTACGTTTCATGGCTTACCTAAAAACAAAACTAGACCTCTCCAAAATTTTGTCACTAAATTGTCACTAAAAAATGCCTAAGGGAGCCGAATCCAGCTAAGGAAGCCTAAAAAGAAAGAAACAAAAATATTGTCTTTCCCGGGGAGTTTCTTGAGGAAAAAGGGAATAGCGGGGATTGGATTTGAACCAACGACCTCCGGGTTATGAGCCCGACGAGCTACCTTTTTTGACCTCATCTAATTTCCGGAAAACAAAGGAATTGCCGGGGACCGCCTTTCTTCGGCTTCGGATTTGAGCCAAATTTGTGCCACTTTTTCCGACCTTTTTTCCGTCAAGAGCTCGACCGCCAGATAGGATGCCCGAGCTATTTCACGGCCGGCGCGGCGCGCCGCAATCTCTGAGTTCTACTCTCCCCTACTTGGCCTCTCTCCAGGCCCAGTCGTCGTCCTTGTCCATGACGAGCTTGGTGACTTCGAAAGTCATCCGGCCGCCATCGTCTCTTTCGTTGGATCCCAGGCTGTAGACGATGAAGCCGCCGCCTTCAAGCCGGTAGACGAAAGGCTTTCCCGTGAAGGGGTCGATGGGCTCCTCGGGAAAAATCCCGGGCACAAGGACGGCCAGGCTTTCCGGGTACCGGCCGGTCTGATTTTTATAAATCTTACAGGCCAGCCCAATCCGGGCCGTGAGGACGAGGGCCTCGACCGTCGCTTCCTTCGAGAGCACAACGCTCATCTGAGGCATCGCCAGCCGGGAGAGGATCGCATACCAAGGCAGGGTCCGTATCTCTCGATCATTCTTCTCCCAAAAATCCTTCGCCTCATAGAAAGGCCGCCGAGCCTGAGCTACCACCTCTTCGTATCTCAGAAGGCCTCGGATAATGTCGTGCTTGATAGCCGGGCGGCCCAGCCAAAGCAGCAACCTTTCCCCAAATCCGGTCTTTCCGATAAAAGCCTGCTGATCGCGGCCTCCGCGGATGAGGAGCCGGCCGCCGTCCAGGAAGAAAAGCCGCTCTCCTCGAACGCTCTTGCTCAAGGTTTCTTTCCAGGACCCCGCTTTAAACTCTTCCAATAGCGGGAGGAGGAGGCCTGTCTCTATCGCCCTTCCCTGGGCGACTCGGCCCAGGCCATAGAGAAAGAGCTTCTGTTCGGCAATGGCAATGAGGCCCATTATCAGCGGGCCCTCGTCGGCGATTTTCGAGGCGAATCGAAAGCCCGCCCGGATCCGTCCCAGGGCTCCCTGCACATCCCCGCGCTCGGCCGAAAGAACGGCGTCAAACACCAGGAGGCGCGAGACCCGCAGCATCACGACCCCCACCCCCTTCGGCAGCTCTCTGAGTACGGCGTTAGCCTTTCGGTCTCCGTACTGGAAACAAGGTTTCTCGGCCGCTTCCATGACCAGCTGGATCGCCTGCCTATTCTTCTCGATGAGTCGGGAAACTGCTTCTACCTGCCCAGCGGCGAAAGGAATGCCGCGTATGAATGTCTTGTTGGCCTCGTTAATGACGTTGGCGTCATCCTTGTCGAAGACCAGGAGTTCCTCGGCCGCCTTCCAGAGCCGGCCGGCGTTATCTACTTCCGGACACAACGGCGCCAGGCGCGCAACGGACAACGGGACTCCCCGCCCCTTGAGGTCCGCCAAGGTCTGTGCCAGCTTACGTCCTTCTGTATAGTTGAAGACGGCACGCACGACTAGAACAGCCGTGACGACGATAAGGGCGACAAGAAAGACCCTAATCAGGACTTTCCGTACTTTCATCTTCATGGTCGAGCCATCCTTTCAGCCGCTTACGGGCTTCAAATATATCACGAAGGGACGCGCTTCTCGTCCCCGGCCGGGTCAGGATTATCCGCTCCAGCCCGGCTTTTTCAACGTCGCCGATTTCCTCACAGACCTCTTCCGAGAGCGGTCCTGGTTCCTCCCCGGTCAGGCGAGATACGCTCGTTCCGTTGAGAAACGCGCGGAGGTCGTTGTTCTGCACTTTTGTGACGGCGGTGTCTCCCAAAACAGCGATAGCCATGAGCGCCGCGCAAGCCGCGGCGGCCGCCCACGTCCTAGGCGTCATGAGGAGGCCCTGACGCTTTTTCAGGGCGGATTCGAGGACCCTCCCCTTCAGTCCGGGAGGGACGCTTTTGGGAGAGAGCGAGACGAGGATTTTTTCGATGTCCTTTGGGTCGTTGGTCGTCATCGCGTCTCCTCGAGAGCGGCGCGAAGCCTAGCCAAGGCGTACCGGTATCGGCTGGCGGCCGTATTCGCCGAAACGCCGCAGGCGGTACCTATCTCCTTGAATGTGAGGCCGTCGAAGACTTTCATGAAGATAACCTCTTTCTGCTCTTCAGGCAGTCGATCGGCGAGTTCCGCGATAAGGAGTGCGGTGGCGTCGGCCGGAATCGCCAGGGACGCGGAAAAGCTGCTTGTCCGGTCGAGGGGCCCGGCGTCTCCCTCGGGCCGGCTGAGCTTGCGCCGGAGGAACCGGTTGACCTCGTTGCGGGCGACGCGAAACACGAAGGCTTGCGGGTTTCTGATGAGTGCCCAGCGCATCGTAAAGCGCGCGAAGCGGCAGAAAATCTCCTGGAGCACATCCTCGGCATCTTCCGCAGAACCGAGCTTGAAGACGAGATACCGGAATAAATTTTCACCATAGCGCCCATAGAGTTCCTCCAGATTCACTTAGTGCCGTCTTTCCTCTTCAAATAATAAGACCCCGCCCGTTGGCGGATTTGTCTTTTTCCCGTTAATAAATCCGGGCCTAGGGCTTATGAACGCCGAGAGCGGCCAAGCGTTTTTGGGCATCGGCCAGTTCCGGAAGGGTTGGGTCGGCGTCCTTCCAGTATTCGAGGCGATCATCCGCGCAAGCGTAGTTTAGGTTAAGGGGAAGCCATGCCATCGGGCCTTTGGCTTCCCACGCGCCTCATTATCTATTTCTCCTATAATCTCCCTTTTTTTGTTGGCCCTTTTGCCTCTTTGAATTCGACCTTTCCATTCGAATGTATCGTTATCTTAGGCCTCGGCAACATCTCGATTAATAGATTGGCATTTTGAAATATTTTTTTGGTCTCTAAATAATTTTGCGGGATTACCATTTTATTAACATCTTCTTTGCTTACTTCTTTAAATATCATATTTCGGAGAACATTTGGTATCCCGCCATGCTGCAGAGTGTGCCTTAATTCAACAGTAAGCTTTAATGCCTTCACTCTTGTTTCAAAAGTAAAACTATCAGCACCTGTCTTCTCTCGTTCTTTTTTAGCGATCTCAATAACTTTTTCGGTGACCGTCCCATAATTATAACTTTTGATCTTGTCTTTACATTTTTCGGCTCTGTTTAATTCAACCATCGCTTTGGTGCATATAAGTTCTGGATAGAACCTGATCCAGGCGGCAAAGTTAGGGCACTGAAAATAAACCGAGCAAAGCCAATCTTTATAAGGGCTAATTTCCGGTTCTAATTTTTTCTCAAAATAGTCTATAAATTCCCATAAATGACTGATATTACCCGCTCCCCCTATATAATCCGAGACATCTGATTCTTTCGCGCTATGTTCATCCATTGTCGTTTTATTTACAAGTTAATTGTGTTTATAATCCGTGCCGCCCATTGCGAATTGAATATATCTCCGGCCGCGGATCTGTGTCAATATGCATAAAATAGACTTCTCCCCGCGTGCCCGATTTGTGCCAAAAAATGTTGTTTAGTGCTGTCGTTAAGCGTCTAGAGTCGCAAGACAAAAATGGATCAAAGTCAAAGGTAAATAATTTAAACCGGGGACGTTAAGGGGAAAAAAGGGAATAGCGGGGGTTGGATTTGAACCAACGACCTCCGGGTTATGAGCCCGACGAGCTACCAGGCTGCTCTACCCCGCAGTTTTCGATAGCCATTATACCAAAAAAAACCTTTTTGTCAAAAACAATTCGCGGAGGGGCCTCGGGGCGATTCCGGCACCTCTTTGAAATTACATACTTTGATGCTTCCTTGCCGCCTCCTTTTCCTTGACATTACCGAAAGACAAAAAATATAATGAGAAACCTGAAAAATGGCCATTTTCCTTTTCTTCCTTTTATCCACCGTTTGTGTCGGGGCAGTCCTGGGGATGATCATCTCCAAGAACCAAGCCTACAGCGCCCTTTTTTTGGTCCTCGCCTTCGTCTGCTTAGGCGGCCTGTTCGGCCTGCTTGGCGCCCCGTTCATGGCCGTCGTCCAGATCATTATCTATGCCGGGGCGATCATGGTCCTGTTCATCTTCGTCATCATGATGATCAACCTCCGCCAAGGCCTCTCGCCGGAGAAGAAAAAATGGACTATCGCTCTGTCCCTCGTTCTGGCCCTGGTCCTTCTCCTGGAGCTTATCCTCGCCGCAAAAGGGGCATCCCTTGGCCAAAGCCCGGAGGGAAGCGTCAGCCCCAAAGAGATCGGCCAGCTCTTGTTCACCAAGTATCTCTATCCTTTTGAAATCACCTCCATTCTGATCATCGCCGCTTTGGTCGGCGCCATCGTCCTCGTCAAGAAAAGGGAAAAAGAATGATCCCGGCCGGCTATTTCCTCCTCCTCAGCATCATTCTCTTCGTCCTGGGAATCATCGCCTTCTTCGTTAAGCGTGACCTGATCACCCAGTTCATGGCCGTCGAGATCATGCTCAACGCCGCCAACCTGGCCTTCATCGCCCTGGCTAAATCCCATCATTTTGTGGACGCCCAAGTCATCGTCTTTTTCATCATCACGGTCGCCGCGGCCGAAGCGGCCATCGGCCTGGCCATCATTCTTCTCATCTTCAGGCAGAAGAAATCGATAAAAACCGAAGAGATGAGCTCGATGAAAGGATAAGATGAAGGACATCTTCTGGCTGATCCCCTTCGTTCCGGCGCTGAGCACCCTCGTCCTTGTCCTCTTCGGAAGAAAGCTCCCCAAAAAGGTGGTTTCCTGGCAGGCCTGCCTGTCCGTCTTCATTTCCTTTATCATCGCCCTGATCTCATTTCTCAGCCTGCTCAAGACGCCGCCGGAAAGCTATCCGATCGTCAAAAATCTTTTTACTTGGATCAGCGCCGGCTCATTCAGCGCTAACCTTTCCTTCCAGTTCGATCCGCTTTCGGCCGTCATGGCCCTGGTTGTGACGGGCGTCGGCTTCCTGATCCATGTCTATTCCGTGGGCTACATGGCCCACGATAAAAGCTATACCCGCTATTTCACTTACCTCAACCTTTTCACCTTTGCCATGCTGATCCTCGTCCTGGCCTCCAATATGATCCTGATGTTCGTGGGATGGGAAGGCGTCGGTTTGTGCTCCTATCTTCTGATCGGGTTCTGGTTCGAGAAACACTCGGCCGCCAATGCCGGCAAAAAAGCGTTTATCGTGAACCGCATCGGCGACGCCGGTTTTATCCTGGGCATCCTGTTCATCTTCCTAGCTGTTGGAAGCTCGGAGTTCACGGCCGTCAATCAGGCCATTTCGGGGGGCCTGATAGCGCGAGGCGGGGCAACCCTGATCGCCATTCTCCTGTTCATCGGGGCCACCGGAAAATCGGCCCAGCTGCCGCTTTACATCTGGCTTCCGGACGCCATGGAAGGCCCCACGCCCGTCAGCGCCCTGATCCACGCCGCGACGATGGTCACCGCCGGAGTTTACATGGTCGCCAGGATGAACCTGCTCTTTACGTATTCCGGAACGGCGGGCAACATCGTGGCGCTGGTGGGTGCCCTGACTGCCATCTTTGCCGCAACGATGGCCCTGACTCAAAACGACATCAAAAGGGTCCTCGCTTACTCAACCATCTCCCAACTGGGCTATATGTTCATCGGCTGCGGCGTCGGCGCCTACGCCGCCGGCATCTTCCATCTCTACACCCATGCCTTCTTCAAAAGCCTGTTGTTCCTCGCCGCGGGCAGCGTCATGCACGCCCTGTCCGGTGAGTTGGACATGCGCAAAATGGGCGGCTTGCGAAAATACCTGCCTTGGACATATCCCACTTTTCTTATCGGGGCGATCGCCATCGCCGGCGTTCCCTTCCTGAGCGGCTTCTTCTCCAAGGACGCCATCCTGACTCAGGCTTACGCTCAGGGCCAATATTTCGTTTGGGCGCTCGGGCTCATGGGAGCCATTCTCACGGCATTTTATATGTTTCGGCTGATCTTTCTTACATTCCACGGCAAGGAACGGCTGGAGCCTGAAGCGAAAAAACATCTCCATGAATCACCGAAGGTCATGACGATTCCCTTGGCCATTCTGGCTTTCTTCTCGATCGTGGCCGGCTACGTGGGGCTTCCTGTTGTCTTAGGCAAAAAAGCGAACCTTTTCCAGAATTTCCTGGAGCCGGTCATCCCACCCGCATCTGAGGGACACTTGAGCATGGGCTTGGAATGGACGTTGATTTTGATTTCGGTCGCAGTAGCCCTTTTGGGAATTTACATCGCTTACGTTTTTTATCTCAAGCGGCCGGACATCCCCCACAACATTGTCCGCCGGATTCCCGGAGTCTATAAGCTTCTCTATAATAAATATTACGTCGACGAAGCCTACAACGCCGTTATCGTCAACCCTCTCGTCAAGGGCTCGGAAGTCATCTATGAGAATTTCGATTTAGCCGTCATCGACGGCGCCCTCAACGGGTCCGCTTCGGCGACGGGCTTTTTCGGCCGTGCCCTGAGCGCCCTCCAGACGGGATATGTCAAGGATTATGTCCTCGTCTTCCTCCTGGGCGCCGTGATTATCGTGGGGATTTTGTTGTTTTAAAACATGAGCTTTCCAATACTGAGCTTTGTCACGTTCTTGCCGCTCCTGGGGGCCATCCTGCTCATGTTCATCCCCAAAGATAAAAAGGGCGCGCTCTATACAATATCCCTGGCCGTAGTCTTCATCACCTTTGCTGTTTCCCTTCTCCTCTACTTCAATTTTGACGCCAAGACCGCCGACCCGCAGTTCGTCGAAAAGAGCGCCTGGCTGGGCTACGGCATCAACTATCATCTGGGCATCGACGGTATCAGCCTATTCCTCGTCTTGCTGACGACGTTTCTCATGCCCATCGCCCTGCTTTCCTCGTGGTCCTATATCCAGGAGAGGGTCAAGGAATATCTGATCTTCATGCTCGTTTTGGAGACCGGCATCATCGGCGTCTTCCTAGCCCTCAACCTCTTCCTGTTCTACGTCTTCTGGGAAGCCATGCTCATCCCGATGTATTTCCTCATCGGCATCTGGGGCGGCAAGCGCCGCATCTACGCCACCTTTAAATTCGTCCTGTTCACCATGCTGGGAAGCCTCCTGATGCTCGTCGCCATTTTTGTCCTTTATTCCACGTATTTCAAGGCCACTGGGATATATTCCCTGGACCTTTTTGATTATTACCAAATGGGGCTTAACCCGGGACTTCAGATATGGTTGTTTTTGGCCTTCAGTCTGGCTTTTGCCATTAAAGTCCCGATGTTCCCGTTCCATACCTGGCTTCCCGACGCCCATGTCGAAGCGCCCACGGCAGGATCGGTCATCCTGGCCGCCGTGCTCCTCAAAATGGGCGTCTACGGCTTCCTGAGGTTTGCCATCCCGCTCTTCCCCGATGCCGTGACAAAATTTCTCCCGGTGCTCGTGATCCTCAGCCTCATCGGGATCATCTACGGCGGGCTCATGGCCCTCATCCAAAAAGACATTAAGTCCCTGGTGGCTTATTCGAGCGTCAGCCATATGGGATTGATCATGCTGGCCGTCTTTTCCCTGAACCTCGAAGCGACCGAGGGCGCGATCTATCAGATGCTCAACCACGGCCTGAGCACCGGCATGCTGTTCCTGATCGTCGGCATATTGTATGAGCGCGCCCACACCAGGCTCATCAAGGATTTCGGCGGAGTGAGCAAACAGATGCCCGTCTTTTCGGCGTTTTTCCTGATCGCCATGCTCTCCTCCGCAGGGCTGCCGGGGC
>Ga0315277_10013456_pt1 | contig 10193 bp, 3 predicted proteins | sample YL17G05_15_MG_FD_203695 | JGI IMG/M metagenome (GOLD analysis project Ga0315277, IMG submission 203695) | Sediment microbial communities from Yellowstone Lake, YNP, Wyoming, USA - YL17G05_15 | ecosystem: Environmental > Aquatic > Freshwater > Lake > Sediment | place: USA: Wyoming | collected...
CGACGACAGAATGCGCGACGTCAGCGCCGATAGGGACATGTCTCATGAGAGACTGCAGGATGGTCGTCGGGAACCTACACGGGGAGGCTCTTGACACGCCGTCTTATAGGAACAGGGGCAAGAAGTCTCCCTATGAGTACATCAAGGTCGGGGGCAAGAGCCATGATGCGGGGATGCAGCCGCCGCCATTGACCAACCGAGCATCGCGGGCTATGATGGTTGTGCGAGGGAATCCGCAAGGATTGTGGCTGATTGTCTCTGGTTTTCGTGTCTACACCGTAGCACCGACTGATCCCCCTTCGCAAAGACGCTGACAGTCCAGCGATTCTGCTAACACAGCGCGCAAGGCAATCGCTCGGTGCTCGCCCCCCTGTAGCACTAAGCGAGATCGGCACTATGAGGTGACGACTGCGACGGAGGCGTGACACGATGGCTCACAGGTTGTTCGGGCTCGTTCTGTTCCTCTCGTCTCTCTTTCTGCAAGTGCAGGCACCCCCTGTGTATGCTCAAGCTGGTTTGCCCGGCGATGTGGACGCCAATGGAGAGCTTGAGTTGGCGGACGCGCGGCTCCTGGTCAGGTACATTGTCGGAAAGATTGCGGACCTTCCTAACGCAGGTATGGCGGATGTGACACAAGACGGGGAGGTCCGCGTCGACGACGCGCTGGCGATTGCACAACGCGTGAGCGGGCAATCCCGGATCGTAGTGATCCGAAACCAGTATGGCACCTCTGCCTCCACCTTCGCTGGAGACGTAGTCAGGATTGAAGTGTTCGAGCGATTCATGCCGTTCAACGTGACGGGCGGAGCGGCGCGAGTCGTCTCGGCGAGCACCGGCTATGATTCGGGAGCGATGCCGCTCGTGTTCGAGCGCGATGGGCGGTCGCTCTACTGTCTGTGGGAAACGGGGGGTCTTCTGCCGGCTGATGACTACTCAGTCTATGTTGATCTAACTGAGGTGGAAGCGACCGGCGCGAACTCTGCTTATCCGCTCCACTTGGACGCGGCAGCGGCCGCCGTGCCGCTCACAGGCGTGGTGTCGCTTTCCGGTCGAGTATTCGAGATACCACAGCTTGAAGCGACCGTGGACGCTTTTGCCCCCTCGCCTGGAATACCCCTCGTGTTCAGGCGAGTATTCCCACAAGACGCCTACCATTCACCCTACCTGGGGCCTCTCGGACGGGGCTGGATGCACAACTTCGATGTGCACCTTGAAGAGTCCACAGAAGGCCGCGTCGCCTTCCTTGGCCCCGAAGGCTTCAACCGGTTCTTCACGAGCAACGCCGACGGCACTTACTCCGGAGCGCCGGGGGACCATGCGCTGCTTGCACGAGACCCTGACGGAACCTTTGTGCTCAAGGAGAAAGACGGGTTCATCTACCGTTTCCGGACCAATCTTCGCCTGGACTTCGTCGAGGATACGAACGGCAACCGGGTCACCTGCAGCTACGACGGTGCCGCCCGGCTCATAGAGATCGCGCACTCCTGTGGGCAAAGTTTCTCCCTCGAATACAATGAGTACGGCCGAATCAGCAGACTGACAGACCATGCCGGCCGACAGACGACCTATCAGTACGAGCTTGGCGGGGCCCACCTTGCCAGCGTGACGGGACCTGACGGCGCCACGACCTCCTACCTATACAGCCTGGGTAAAGCGGCAGCGAGCGATCACCGACTCACCCAGATCCGCCGACCCGATGACACCTATGTACACATCACCTACGATGCTGGGGGCCGGGTTGCCTCGATCACCGGCACCTGGGGGGCAAGCCCAAACCTCTTCTCCTACGATGCGGACGGGACCACTCACATCACCGATGCTGTCGGGGCGCAGGCCACCCTGCGCGTCAACGAACTGGGACAACCCGTCGCTGTTGTGGAGCCGGACGGCGGTCTCACCCAGATGGAGTACGACTCCCTGGCGAACCTGCTTCAGACGACCGATCCCCTGGGACATGTGACGCAATTCGGCTACGATGGGTTCGGGAACATGACGCAGGTGACCGATCCCCTGGGGCACGTGGCGCGCTACACCTACGAGCCGCAGTTCAACAACCTGTCCTCTGTCACTGATCCGCTCGGTGACACCACCGCGATGGATTACGACTCCCGCGGCAACCTGGCGAGCGTTACTTATCCCGATCTGACTGAGGACAGCTACACATATGATGCGGCCGGGAACATGACTGTCCATGCCGACCCCGAGGGAGCGACCACACACTACGCGTATGACAGCCACTGCCTGATGACATCACTCGAGAACGCGCTGGGCGGTGTGACGGGGTTCACGTACGACAGTGCGGGGGCGCTGGCGGGCACGCTCGATGCCAACGGGCACGCAATCAGCCTGACTCGCGACGGCCTCGGGCGCCTGACGCGACGCACCTACCCGGATGCATCCCACGAGGACTACCAGTACGACGCGGGCGGGAAGATAACGTCGTTCACCAACCGGAGAGGTGAGCAGATAGGATTCGAGTACGACGTAGCTGGGCGGCTGGAGTGGAAGCAGTACCCTTCGGGGAAGTCGCTGCACTTCCAATATGATCCGGTCGGCTTGCTCTCCAGCATCGAGCACGTGCCGACAACCGGGACGCCCACACTGGATTCCTACTACGAATATGACTCCACTGGTCGCGTCAGCCTGGCCAGAGTCCCAGGCAGCTATTCCGAGCAAGCTTACGACGTTTCCTATACCTACGACGCAGCCGGCAACAGAACCTCCCTGACCTATCCCGACGGCTATGTCGTGAGATACGAGTATGATGCCGCCGATCGCTTGATCAGGATATCCGATGGGACCGACAGCACGATTGCTGCCTACGAATACGATGCCGCGGGTCGCCGGACGCGACGGACGCTTGGCAATGGAACCTACACAACCTACGAATACGATTCCCTGAACCGTCTGACGCGGCTTGTGAATCGAGCGCCCGACGGGGCGGTTCAGTCGCAGTTCGGGTATACGCACAACGCGGCCGGCGTCCGCACCTCGGTGACCACGCTGGAGGGAACACATTCCTACACCTACGATCAGACCTATCAGCTCACCGCTGTTCAGTACCCCGACGGTCGGAACGTTCAGTACGCCTATGACCCGGTGGGCAGTCGCACGAGTGTTAACGACAACGGAACCGTTACGGATTACGCGACGAATGGACTCGATCAATACACGCAAGCAGGCGAAGAAGCCCTGGGATATGACGCCAACGGAAACGTGGTTTCGCGGGAAACGAGCACCGACCTGACAATCTATGGGTGGGATGAGGACGACCGTCTGGTGAGCGTAGACCGCGGGGGAGTCCGTGTCGAGTACCGCTATGACTACCGGGGCCGGCTGGTGGCGAAAACTGTTGATGGCCAGGAGACACGGCACGTTTGGGATGAGCTTGAGCTGATCGCGGAGATGAACGCTGCCGGCGAGGTGACGGCCCGGTACGTCTACGGGGCAGCGCTGGACGAGGTCCTCCTCGCCGCTGCCGGCGGCACGAACTACTGGTGCCAGCAAGACGGCCTCGGGAGTGTTGTGGGGACCACGAATGACAGCGGCGCAGTAGTGCAGACTGCCTCATATGATGTCTACGGGAGCATGCGAAGCGGCGATCTCGGCCCTGTCCCGCAACGCTTCGCGGGGATGTGGTGGGATGGAGATGCAGGGCTCTGCCATGTCAGGGCGAGGTGGTACGATGTCGGTCTGGGACGTTTTCTGACAGCCGACCCGCTCCGCCAAGTGGGAACTGGGACCCGGTACACGTATGCGGGTAACGACCCGATCAACTGGGTTGACCCCTTGGGCATGATACGTCTGCTGCCGCGCAGACCGGGGCAGTTCTTTGAAGGTCTAGTTCAGTTTACAGGCGGGTTGGCCAGCGCGGCGATCGGGATTTTCGTCGCGCCGCCCTCGGCAGGAACTTCTTTCATACTGTCCTACACAGGGGCATTCACGTGTGGAAGTGGGATCATGAACATGATCAACTCCTATTCCACACAAAACGACTCCCAACTCATCACGGGTGGGCTATTCGGTGAGCTGGCGCTATTCTCATCCGCTGAATGGGTCCACACCGCCGGAAAGATTACCGACTACTCCATATCACTCAGATCAGGGGCGGCGCGCATCATGTACCGCGCTGGCCAGGAGTTGCTGGGAACCCCAGAGTTGCTATCTGCGGTAAAAGATATCACAACCAGTGCGAGGAAGCTGTGGAGCGCGTTCAAGAAACCGGGGCCTCCCGATTCTCGATCGGGTTGGGTCTATATGCGGGCGGCACGCGGCTGGTACTTTGCTGGAGGCGCTTGCCCAACATTCGTTCAGCCGCCAGACCGTCATCTTATGTCGGCGGCCGGCGATGCCAGACCAAGCGCTTCGGCGGGTGACCTCACTGCCAGAATCACAACCCCCACAGATGGCTGTCTTCTGCGCTCCGACATCCCCATCTTCGGGATGGCCGCGGGTGACGACTTCCAGCGGTACCGAGTCGAGTACGGCGAAGGCTCCAACCCCGCGGAGTGGCACCTTGTCAGTGAGTCGGACAAGCCGCAGGAGACATGTCCAGACTTCAAGGACCTCTCCTGGATGCAGGGTACGCTTAACATCACCGGCAATCTCGCCACGTGGAACACAGGACTGAAGAACTGGGAGCACCTGCCGTGGCACCCGGCCGAGGACCCGACTGATCTGAACGGGGTCTACACCATCAGGCTAGTGGTCGAAAGCAAGGACGGGCAGACCGTTGAAGACCGGGTGACCTGTGAGGTGGGTCGGGCGATCGCGCAGTGTCTACCGGGCATTGCAGTGAGCCCCGACAGACGGGTGATGATGCGTTTCCCGGAGCAGGCGCTCACGGCCCCATTCCGCATGTATACCATCCTGCCGCTGGAGTCGGTCGGCGAAGTCACTCCGCCGGCGCCCGCGGGATGTGATCTAGCAGGGGCGGTTTACCGCATCCGGGAGCCGGGAGACCGGTTCGCGAAGGATGTAATGCTGGAGTTTGCTGCGAGCAATACAGAGATGGCCGGGCGAGATGCGGGACACATTGGGATCTGTCGCTACGACGCCGCAGCGGGGCAGTGGTTGTGGCTTGACACCGTCTACGCGGCCGATCCAGGGCGATTCAGCACGGTGCTCACGGAGCTGCCCATGCCGAAGGCGATCTTTGCGCTGGTGTTCGACCCGAACAGCGCTAGGCGCTCGCACGCGCCGACACTGGCGGCCCGGTCGGAGCCTCTGAAGCCTGCTGGCCCCGGAGTGCTGGTGCGCGACACCTTCGAGGAGGGGCTCGGCGGCTGGAAGCCCCGCGACCGGTTCGTAGGTGCCAGCATCGCCCGCGACAACCAGGTCAGCCCCGACAGCACCTATTGCCTGCGTGTCGCGAACGAATCCTTCGGCGGCAACTTCTCATGCACGGTGCTCGATCAGCCGTTCGATGTCCGAGAATACCCGGTGATGAGTCTCGACTACCGGGTGCCGAGCTGGACGAAGACCGACTTCTACCTGCTCGTCGGAGGTCGCTGGTACAACCTCGGTTTCACCGATGATCCGATGGACCTCCGCAACGCTGACGTCAACATAGCTGGTCTGGGTCGCATTCCTGATGTCCTAGCCGACAACCGCTGGCACAGCGCCAGCGTGAATCTGTATGATCTGCTGAGGCGGAAGACGCGCGAGACTCAGGTTGATGCGATCATCATGGCCGACTGGGACGCGCCGGCCTATATGAAGCTGGACTTCGGGCGAAACGTTCGCGGCGCGACCTACTACATTGACAATTTCTCCTTGAGCGCGCAGGCAACAACCATTGATTCCGATGTGATGGTCCTGGATTCGTTCGACGGCACCAGCGGCCGCAACGCATTTGGCGGGGCGAGCGGGACCTTCTCTAAGCCCGGAACCGAGCTCTGCCGCGCAAGAATCGTGGCGGATGAGACCAATGGACGGACAGGGAAGAGCGCGAACAAGGCGCTCGAGCTGACGTACGATACTTCGCTGCCAGGGACGTACTGCGGGTATTGGACGGCGCTGATGGCAGCCGACCTGGAAAGTATGGGCGAGCTGTCGTTCCGCGTGCAGGGGGGCAACTCTGTTCCGCCTCTAACAATAGGGCTGCGCCATTGCAAGGGGTCGGAGGCGCGGGTCGTGGTTGCACCATATCTGGCACCCTCGGGCGATGATGGCTGGCAGATGGCGACGATACCGCTGTCGGCATTCCAAGGGCTGCCTGATCTATCCCTCCTGGACAGCGTCTTCTTCACGTTCGAGAATGCGCTGCGAAGCGGCAAAGGCACAGTGTTCATCGACGATCTCAGATTCGGGAGTCAGCAGTCATTCCGAAAGGTGGTTGACGCCACTGCCCCAGGGGAGCGAAACCCCCTCGGCGGCGAGTTCCGAGTCGTGGAGAACGGGGCTGCTGCGGTGTCGGCCGCGCGGCACCCGGACAAGCGGGCTGGCGGCACAGCTACCGACTGCTACCGTATCTCCTATGGCGGCAACATCGGTCTCGACTACGGGGAGCAGGGCTTCTCCTACGGCGTCTGGGAGACGGATCTGTTGGGCTTCGATGCATCCTCACGCAAGCATCTTGTGCTGAGGGTTCGCGGCGAGAAGGGCGGAGAAACCCCGAATGTATACCTGGACGACGGCACGACACGTCGTTGCCTGCGAGCGGGGGCCGACTTCCCCGCTCTCACCTCCGAATGGCAGGAGATCCGGTTGCCGCTGTCGGCCTTCGCCAAGCGGAGCCCATTCGGCGTGGACCTGAGTCATCTGGTGGCGCTCCAGATCGTCTTCGAGTGGGTCTCGATGAGTGGGACGATGTACGTCTCTGAGATCCGGTTCGAATGAGCGGATACGCATGGAGAGCGTGATCTCGACAATCCTTCCGACAACTCGTGCGCAGGCGCGGGCAGTTGACCTATCGGGTCGCAAGTCGCCCTTCATGATTCTCACGTTCTTCGGCCTATGGGGTCTGCTGCTGGTCGGCTACGGGCCAAGGCTGTGGGACGTCGTGGTGACCGCGCGAACACTTTTGGAGGCGGCCATCTTGGCGGCCTTCTCGGGCATGCTCGTCTTATTCTGGATGCTAGCCGCCTACTATACGGCGGTCGTGGTGTTCTCCTGGATCGCAAGGCCGTTGGGCCGCGCACCGGGAGCAGCGATGGAAGACTTGCCTACGGTAGCCGTGCTGTACCCGACGTGTGACGACTTCCAGGAGGAAGCGGCGCTGAGTTGCGTCACCCAGGACTATCCGAACTTCCATGTGTTCCTGCTTGACGACAGCACAAGTGCAGAAGGCCAGGCGATGGTTGACGCCTTTCACAGGCGACACCCGGAGAAGACGACAGTTGTGCGACGGGTAGCCCGCAGCGGGTTCAAGGCCGGGAACTTGAACCATGCCCTTCAGGGACCCGCGGCCGGTTATCCCTTCTTCACAGTCATTGACGCCGACGAGCGTATGCCTAGGGATTTCTTGAGCCGTACGGTCCCTTATATCGTCGCAAGCGACATTGCGTTCGTTCAGGCGAATCACTCGCCCAACGAGAACCAGAAAACACAGTTCGCGCGAGATCTTGCGCCGACCATTCTACCGTTTTGGCATGTCCATTGTGCGCCGCGCAACAGATATGGCTTTGTGCCCTATGTCGGGCACGGAGCACTGCTGCGGAGGCGCGCTTGGGAAGATGTCGGAGGCTTTCCAGAGGTCCTCACGGAGGATCTGGCCTATTCGGCCGCGCTCGCCGTGCGGGGAATGCGAGGGATCTTCCTGGAACACGTAATCTGTCGGGAGGATTTCCCTGCAACCTACAGGGCGTTCAAGCGGCAGCAGGAGCGCTACGTTGTCGGGGTGACACAGGCGCTGCGAGGACACCTGCTACCATTCCTCCGCAGCAACCGCGTCTCTCTGATCGAGAAGGTTGACTTCTGTCTGTGGTGCTCGCCGCTCTACGTTCCCGCACTATGCCTGCTCTTTGCCGTGATCTGCTCTCTTGGCCTCGCTACCGCACTCGGCCACTGGCGTCCTCTCACGATATGCCTGGCCGACCGGACGGTCACCTTGGGAACTGTGCGGGCGCTGGAGGCGCGGTTTTCGCCCTTGTGGTCATGGCACTTCCAGATAACCTCGACGCTGTGCGCGTTCTCCCCGGCGTTTGCCGCGCTCTCCCTTGGGCTGCGGCGGAAGCTCTCGATCACGCGAGTGCTGTTCCTCGGGACGGCGCCGTACCTTTCACTCATGCTGGTGTCCTGGCGCGGTATCCTCAACTACCTGTTCTCAGGACGAACGGTCTTCATCCCCACTGGGCATCCTTCGCTACTGGCCGATGGCCTTTCGTCTGGACCATGGGTAGGTGAGAAGCCGCGCCAGGTACTGCGTTCTGGCTCACTTGCCGCCTATGAGTTCCTGCTCGGATTGGTTCTCGCCGTTATGTCTCTGGCGTGCTTTAACCTCGGAATGGTGGCCGTCTGTGCCTGCCTCAGTCTGGGATGCATAATGGAAGCTCGCGGCTGGGAGTATCCGGGCGTCCGTTTCGGTGCGGCGGCGTGTCTTGCCTTGATAGTGGTGCACGTACTTGTCAGCGGCTTTCTTTCAGTGCAATGGGCGGGACTGCCCCCGCTCCCGTTCTCAGTTCACTTCTAACTCGTCGAACGAGGAAACTGAAATGAGAAGTCCCACGTCGCGCAAGGCCCTGAGCCTGTCAGCGGTCCTATGCTGCCTCCTGCTGCCTGCGGCCGCTGGAGAAGCACAGGTTTGGCTCAACATAACGCAACCGTCTGTCAGAGCTGCCAGTGCTACCGCAAGCTGGACATTTCGCACTGCCATCACGATAGCATCATGGGATCGAGCACCGGCCGCGATGCATCTGACGGTTCACTACGACCCTGGGGTCGTTAGACCCGTGAGCTTCGCGTGTCCTGGAGACTCACCGTTCTACCCGAATTGCGATGCCAACTGGGGAGATGGCAGTGCCGGCGAAGTGCAAATCGCAGCGTTCCAAACGACGAACTCAGAACCCCTCACGACAGCAACCGTGTTCGCCTGGCTTACGTGGGAGTTTGTGGGCGCACCAGGATCGGGAGTGGCACTGCAACTCGATATACATGACCTTGTTGACATGCGGTGGCGCCCTTCTGAAGTCATGGTCTATGGCGAGCACTCGGTGTGGGACGCGGACGCGGATGGGATGTCGGACGTGTGGGAGAGAGAGCACGGTTTCGACCCGACGGACGCGGGGGATGCGGGCGAAGACCCCGACAACGATGGCCTAGCAAATCTGCAAGAGTTTAACGCCGGAGCAGATCCACGCAATCGTGACAGTGACGGTGACTTTTTCGGGGATGGTGAAGAGGTGAGTCTGGGCACCGACCCGTCTGATCCATCTAGCAAACCTGCAACTGGACACTTCTCGGATGTGCCGGCTCAACCGTACAACGAGGACGGGGATGCCGCGCACTGGGCCTTCCACGAGATCGAAGCCGCTTTCCGCGCGGGGGTCGTCAAGGGATACGATGACGGCAGTTACCGACCTGGGTTCTCCGTCCCTCGAGACGCCATGGCAGTGTATATTGCGCGGGCTTTGTGTGGGGGAGACTCAGCCGTTCCACCTGGGCCGGCCGAGGAATCCTTCGCAGATGTGCCGACGGGACACTGGGCGTACGACTATGTGGAGTACTGCTATGCTGAGGAAGTCGTGAAGGGGTATGCCACTGACTCCTATGCACCAACTGTCGAAGTCGATCGGGGCCAGATGGCCGTATTCGTGGCGCGTGCGAATGGCTGGATCAGCATCGATGACGACATGGCGACGGCCCCCGAAATCTTCCCCGATGTGCCGGCCGGCTACTGGGCAGGGACGGCCATTCAGGCCTGCGTGGACAACGGCGTGGTGCGGGGCTACGATGACGGGTACTACCGTCCCGAGGTTACCGTCGCGCGGGACCAGATGTCAGTGTACGTGCAGCGTGGGTTCGACTTGCCCATGTAGCGTCGGAACTAGCCATGGGTAACGCTCTGGTGCCAGTGGACGCCATCTACGGTACATTACGGCTCTCCGGGGAGAGGTCACACGGTCATCCTCTCACTGTCAAGTAGCCTTGGGACATCGGTTTGGGAGCCCGGATGGTGTGCAGCGCCCGACGGATGAAGGCGAGACGGCGGGAGCGGCGCCGGTGATGGGACAGCAGCAGCGCGGGACGGCGGA
>Ga0315277_10013459_pt1 | contig 10193 bp, 9 predicted proteins | sample YL17G05_15_MG_FD_203695 | JGI IMG/M metagenome (GOLD analysis project Ga0315277, IMG submission 203695) | Sediment microbial communities from Yellowstone Lake, YNP, Wyoming, USA - YL17G05_15 | ecosystem: Environmental > Aquatic > Freshwater > Lake > Sediment | place: USA: Wyoming | collected...
CTACTGCAACCGCTACCCTGAGTAAGCCTGGCAAGTTGCTCACATCCGCTATAGCTGATGCTAAGGCCACCGCATCTTCCCCCACATTAAGTAAGCAGACCAAGCAGTTTACGGTCAGCAATGCTAATGGGGTTGCTACAGCGAGTATAGCTACCCTTGGTAAGCAAACTAAGGGCTTCACTTGTACACTCGCTAATGGCGTTGCAACTTCAGCTGGGGCGCTTACTAAGCAGACCAAGTCACTAACGGTACTTAATGCTAATGGGGTAGCGACTTGTGGTACCCCAACCCTTGGTAAGCAGACCAAAACCTTTAGTGTTGTTATTGGTGATGCCCATGCTTACGCAGGGACTGCGACTCTTAGTAAGCAGTCCAAGGTCTTCCTGGCGGGTCAAACTGATGCCGTCGCTACGATGGGCGTCCTTGTTCTACGGATTCGTTACGCACCTACACTTGTAATCGCTGATGCTCTTGCTTACGCTGGGTTGCTATTCCTTACTAAGGCTGGTGGTAACAAACAACTTGGTGGTTGGGCTAATGCCGTCGCCAGTATGGTGCCTGCTTCAACCCAGTTCATCTATAAGGCTTCTGGCACGTGTAATGGCGTCGCAACAGCATCCCTACTGAACCTAACTGTACGCCATGTACTCTCAGGGGTCGCAAGCGCTCAAGCCTCTGCTTCTCCCCTTACGCTCAGTAAGCAAGTCAAGGGTCTAACGGTCCTTAACGCTAATGCCTTTGCTTATGCGTCTGCCAGTGCTAACCTGATTGGCGCTGCTACTAGTCTTGGGGCTCGTATCGCCGATGCCTTTGCTTATGGGGCTGCTAGACTCAACTCAAAGTACAACTTGACGGTTGTTAATGCCGATGGTCATGCCACAGCCTCTGGTACTCTAAATAAGCCTGGTAAGCAAATAGTCCTACAGGTCTGTGACGCTAAGGCAACTGCTTCAGGTACGCTACGACGGTCTCAACGAGTAACCCCTGCTATAGCAGATGCTAAAGCTACCTCTATCGCGGCTCTCAGTGTACGTTACAGCGTTTCAGGAACCGGAGACGGTAAAGCTACAGCTACAGCTGCCCTTACTAAGACTTCTCAGACCGCACTACTTATAGCGGACGCTAAGGCTACAGCTTCCCTCCTCCTTGTAACCCTTCGCAAGCAACTTGAAGCGACTCCTGCGGACGCTCAAGCGAGCTGTGACCCAGCATCCCTGCGCCGCTTGCTTGGACCCCTTGCAGCGGACGCCACAGCAACATGCGAACCAGCCAATCTACAACGCTACTGTTCCCCCACGTTAGAAAAGGCTTCCGCAACCGCAACCCTCAAACCTCTTGATCTTAGTAGAGGGGCTCGGGTTACTCTTGTAGCCGCTGATGCTCATGCGTACGCTTCGGGGGAGTTGAGTTTTGGAGGGCCTGCACTTTATAATATTGAGGTAGACCCACCTCAAACTTGTTGGGATACTGACCTAGTTGCATGTAACTCTGAAGCGGGTACTGTTCAATGTTGTTGGGAAGTATCACAACCGTTTAGCGAGGCTTGGGAGGCTGAAGACGTTGAGAGCTCCTGGGAGCCTAGGAAGGTGCTGGTATAATGGAGAAAATTAGTGCCTTGTCCAAAGAGTACGTTAAGGTACGCTTTAAGGTTGATAAGGCTGGTGTGGATTACAACCCAACGGGTGATGTCGTAACGTTCGCTTTTACCCTTACTAACGTTCTTACAGGCGCTACTTGGTATACAGGTTCTTGGGAAACGATTGATGGTAAGTATTACGCACTTTGTTTAGTTGGTCCTGGAGGTCAAGTAACCCTTACGGCAGGGAACACCTATCTTGTATCAGTAAAGGTTACTGACAACCCTGAGATCCCTGTTAAAACAGCGGGCCCGTTGGTAGTTACCTGATGGCAACTACTCTACAAGATCTCCAGATTGATGATCCGCTTCTGCAGGCCAAGCTTACTCCTGCAGGCCTAGCGAAGTATCACTCTGAAGGTCGTTGGAAGCTGTATGAGCACCTAAAGGTTGTAAACCGTAAACTTGTTGAAGTGGGTGCGGGTCGTACCCGTAGGTTGATGGTATTCATGCCCCCTAGGCATGGCAAGAGTGAATTGATCTCCCACTACTTCCCTGCATGGATCCTTGGTAACTGGCCCTACAAGCATGTCATCCTGGCTTCATACGAGGCCGACTTCGCTGAATCATGGGGTCGGAAGGCGCGCGACGTATTGAATTCCGTGGGGGATAATGTCTTTGGTGTCAATCTAGACAACAAGAGGACTGCTGCCAAGTCTTGGTCTGTTGAACAAGGTGGGAGTATGAACACCGCAGGTGTAGGCGGTCCAATGACTGGTAAGGGCGCTCACATCCTAGTAATTGACGACCCCGTAAAGAACTTCGAGGAAGCCATGTCCCCCACGGCTCGTAAGAGGGCCTGGGAGTGGTGGCAATCGGTGGCTTATACCCGACTTGAACCTGGAGCGTCTGCTGTCATCATGATGACGCGTTGGCACGAGGACGACTTGGGTGGGAGAATCCTGGAGGAGTCTGATGAGTCGTGGGAGATCATCAGCATGCCTGCGATCGCTGATGATATCAATGATCCCTTGGGCCGGGAAATAGGGCAAGCTTTATGCCCTCAGAGATACACTGAGAAAGACTTTGAACGAATTCGCAACTCCGTGGGCAAGTACGTTTGGCAGTCCCTTTACCAGCAACAGCCCAGTGCTTTTGAGGGTTCAATCATCATGCGTAAGTGGTGGAGCTATTACGTACGCGAGACCCTCCCTAAGAGCTTTGATGAGATCATCCAAAGCTGGGATATGACCTTTAAGGATACGAAGCAGTCCGACTTTGTCGTAGGCCAGGTTTGGGGGCGGCGTAAGGCAAACAGGTATCTACTGGATCAAGTTCGTGATCGTATGACCTTTACTCAGACGCAGCGTGCCGTGGAAGCCCTAACTAAAAAGTGGCCACTTGCCCGTAGGAAAATCGTTGAAGCCAAGGCAAACGGCCCTGCGGTTATCGATTCCCTAGCAAGTACTGTTCCTGGTCTTATACCCTTTGATCCAAAGGATAGTAAAGAGGCCCGGGTCTTCGCCGTGACTCCCAACATAGAATCCGGTAATATATGGATACCACACACGAACATCGCCACGTTCGACGTCCAGGAATTCGTCGATGAGTGTGCACGTTTTCCTACGGGGATGCATGACGACCAGGTCGATGCAATGACGCAAGCTCTCCTATACTGGGAAGAGAATAACATGAAGGCCACTGACCTGCTCTCAGTGTGGGAGGGGGACGAATGAAGGTTTCTGAGGGAGGCTTGCTCCATCGCCTCCTGAATAGAGTTGACGTCTCAAAGGCATCTGGGATGCCTGCACAAGCTGCTCCCTATCTCTATAACGTAGAGAGCGTTGGGGACCAGGGGGTCGGGCCGGCTACTGACACCGAGTCGTACCTTCAACAGTACGGGACCGCAGGATGGGTCTACATCTGTGGAAATCGCGTTGCAAAGAAGTGTGCGAGTACTGATTTCGCCCTCTTCACGACCGATTCTGGGGGGACAAAGCAGTATGTAAAACAGCACGTCTTGCTTGACGTCATGGCTCGACCCAACGACATGATGTCACAGATGCAGCTACGCATGCTGTTGCACCTTCATATGGAGTTGGCTGGTGAGGCATTTTGGTACATTAACACGAATGTGGTGGGCGGCCCGGCCCAAATCTATCCTCTGATTCCTACCTTTGTTAAGATCGTCCCTGGTGGCCCTAGAGGCCAAATGATTAAGGGATATCTCTATGATGTGATGGGGCAGATAGTAACCTTTAAGCCCGAAGAGATCATCCACTTCTTCTATCCCAATCCCGATCCTGGGAACTTCTATCGTGGGGCGTCACCTCTTTCGGCATTGCGTTATACCCTTGCGGCTCACCAAAACGCCGAGATCTACAACTACCAGTTCTTCCGCAACAGTGCTCAGCCCGGTGGTTACCTCTCAACTGATCATTCTTTGGATCGGCAAGAGGTAAACCGTTTGCGTAGGATGTGGGAGCAGCAACAGCGTGGTCAGAGTAACTGGCATAAGGTCGCTGTAGCCACTAACGGTCTACGTTTCCAAGAAGTTGGGATCTCTCACAAGGACATGGACTTTGTTAATCAAATGGAGAACGCTCGTGAGACCATTCTGGCTGCTTTTGGTGTTCCCAAGTCCCAAGTTGGTCTTGTTCAAGATGTCAACAAGGCTACCGCACAGTCTGACGAATCAAACTTCGGAACCCAGACTATTGGTCCTGCACTCGCCAACATCGCGAGTACACTAAACACGTTCTTGATGCCTCTATATGGTGACAATATCCAATGCGAATTCCTGAATATTCTCCCACGGGACGAGGCTTTGCTCCTGGAGAAGCACAAGACGTACGTTACAACAGCCGTGATGACGATCAACGATGTCCGCAGAGATCTAGGTCTTCCCACCGTAGAGTGGGGCGATGAGCCTATCATCCCGGTGAACTTTGTACCTTTGAGGGGTCATCCACTTCTTGGTGATAATCCTGATACCGTAGATCCTTCTAAGTCACCTGCTCCTCCTGGAGAAAAGGACCAACCAATTAAGGATGGTAATGGTAACGGTGATCAGGACAAAGCTTACATAGAGCAAGTAATCCACGACATATATAAAGAAGCCAATCTGGCTAAGAGACTGGGGATGTGATCATGGAAGAGGTGGTAAAGGATCAGCTAGGGTACAAGAACTACTATGCTGATTTCAAGGTCAAGGAGTTCGATGAGGACGCCAAGATCCTAACTTTTCGGGGCACTACCGAGGATGTGGATCGCTCTGGTGACATTATGGTCGCTGATGGTGGAGACTTCGGTAACTACTCCAAGAATCCCTTGTTCCTCTGGGCTCATGATCACGCCGGGGTAACTCTACCCATTGGCAAGGCTCTCGATGTTACTAAGATCTCTGGTGTTGGTGCCGACTTCAAGATCCAGTTCGATGCTAAGGACCCCTTTGCAATGGAGGTGTATCGCAAGTACAAGGAAGGGTACTTGCACGCGGTGAGCGTTGGTGCCATCGTCCATAAGGCAGAGAGGCGTCTGAGTGACTCAGGCGAGCCTTCTTGGCCTCCGGCTTACAAGTACCTTGAGTGGGAACTCTTGGAGCTTTCAGGCGTTCCGATCCCTGACAACCCGCACGCCTTGCGAAATGCTTATCAGAAGTTCTTGGACTACATGAGCTTCGCGACGCAAGGGCAAACTTCTGAAGAGGTTATGGATGAACTTCTTCAGTCAAGCAAGGCTGGGGAGGTGAGGCACGCGGTGGACTGTGAAGAGTGTGTTAAGAAGGCTACAATTATCGAGGAACTTGAACTTAAGTTGGGTACTTATGAAACGTCAAAAGATGAAGGTGAAGACTCTCAAGAAGGTGAGGCCCTCGAGGTCAAGAAGTCCGAAGACGAAGTCGGAGACGATGCAAAAGTCGGTCTTCGAGAAAGACTTTCGGAACTCGGACTGACTGAGGAAGACGCTGTTGCTCTTTTAGCGTGGAAAGCTGATACTATAGAAGAAGACCCGACGGAGCAGATTGCCAAGTACATTGATGAGCATCTGCAGTACCTGGCCGGCAAGGCCTGGAAATAAAGGTGAGGTGAGGGATGGACGCTCTCGAGAAGGCCCTTGTTGATCAGGGAATGACCGCCGATGAGGCGTTTGAGCAGCTGAAGAAGCTGGCTGAAGCGAAGAAGGCGGCTGAAGAGGGTGCCGATATTAAGTCCAGCAACCTTCGTAAGCTTGTAGACGAGATTGTGGACGACCAGATCGGTGCTCGCGCTAAGTCGGCATCTAAGATCGATGCCCCACCGGACGAGCCTGCCGTGGTTCCCCCACAGCTGGCTGCGGACATGTGGCTCGCTGTGAAGATTGCTGGTAAGCACCCTTCACAGATGAATGCCAATGCCCTTGCAAAGGCTTATTACGATCAGCGTGGCCTCGAGTATGATCCTCGTGTGATCCAGAAGGCTCTTGACACAGCGGATACTTCGACTCTTGTTCCTGCCGTCCTACAGCGCCAGCTGTACTCGGACATCGAGAAGCAGAAGGCGATGCTGTCGAACTTCCGTGTCATCGATATGCCGAACAACCCTTGGGAAATGCCGTATCAGGCCTCAAGCCTGACGATCTACGGTGTTGACGAGTCTACTACGGATTCGGCTTCGGCAGTTGCCGCGAGTGACCTGGGATTCAGTAAGATCACGTTCAACGCCAAGAAGCTTGGTGCTCGTGTGTTCTGGAGCACCGAACTTGACGAGGACGCCCTGATCGCTGTCCTGCCGGTCATTCGTGAAGATCTCGTTCGTATTACTGGTGATGGTTGGGAGCGTTGTTTCCTCTTCGGCGATGAGACCACTGCCAATACGAACATCAACTATGTGGGCACCGCTCCTACTACTACGGTCGCTGCCAAGGACTATTGGCTCCAGACCGACGGCGTGATCCACAGCTGTATCGTTACCCACACGGGCCAGGCTCTTGACATTGCTGGTGCCATGACCGAGACGAAGTTCCACCTTACTCGCCAGCTGCTTGGCAAGTATGGCACCAACCCGAACGATCTGATGGCCGTTGTGCCGCGTGAACTTTGGTACGACATGCTGACCCTCACGAACGTTCAGACTCCTGATAAGTATGGTCCGAATGCGACTCTGCTTACTGGTGAGCTGAGCAAGCTGTGGGGCATCCCGATCGTCGTTTCTGATGGTATCCCGCTTTCGGCCGTTGACGGTAAGATCAACGATACTCCTGGCGACAACGTCAAGAAGTCCTTCATGATCATCAACCGTCCGTACGGTGTGATCATTGGTCGTCGGGGTGACATGAGGATCGCGATGGAGCAGGTCATCGATACCGATCAGACCAAGGCCGTTGTGTTTAGCCGCTATGACATCCAGTACCCCTTCTGGGGCGCTCTGGCTTACGGCTATGACATCACCTGATCCTTGCATTTGGGGGAGCGGCAATCCGGCCGTTCCCCCACGTGCGAATAGGAGGGGGCTATGACTGTCCTCGGAGATTTGACAACTGCAATTGATGGCATTAGTAGTCACCAGACCCAGACGGCTAAGACCGCTATCCTGGATGCCATCGTTGCCTATATAGCCGCGTGTAAGGCTGGTACTGAAGGTCTGTTGGCGTCAGCTGCTGAGGTCAACCTTAACACCACTGCATCTCCGGGTGTAGCGACCACTAGTAAGACTGTGGTTCTTGGAGCTTATAAGAACCTTGACGAGTTCCATGTAGCAGCTTCTAAGTTGTATTTGGGTGCAGATGCCGGTACAGCTATGACGGCTACTGCGGCTGAGCTGAATAAGAAGGCTGGTGTTGTTGCTGGTACAGCCTCAGCCTCGAAGCCTGCAGTCCTTGGCCCAAGTAAGAACCTTGACGTCTTCGGTCTTCCTGTAGGTGGCTTGCTAATTGGTGTCGCAGGGGCAGAAGTTGCAACGACTCCAACGGCCGCCGAGATCAACGTCCTTACAGGGGCCACTGCCAATGCTGCTGAGTTGAGCATCATGGATGGCGTTACTGATACCCCCGCGGAGTTGAATCTTGTAGACGACAAGCCTGCAGCTGTTAGCATCGTCCACGCTCAAGGTGCTGCGAACGCCGTTACCATTACGATCAACGTCCTCGACGCTGCTGGTGCAGCCCTCGATACTCCGACCTTGGTTGACTTCTGGATAAGTAACTCCCCTGAAGGTGTCGGCATTGCTTTGGTACCTGCGGATTCAATCGCGGCTACTAAGGGTAATGTTCAGCATGTGGCTACTGCTGCTGAAGCGATCCGAGTTCAGACTGCGATCGATGGCATTGCTATCCTTACCCTTACGTCGGCGGCCAAAGGTAATTACTACTTGTGTACATCTCTTCCTGGTATAGGAACCCCGCAAGTTCACTCGGGTAACCTTTCCTCGGCTAACTACGGATGATAGAGAGGGGTTGAGAATATGACCGCACTTGCGAACTTGGAAACTGCCCTCGATCTACTTGAGGATCAGTCGGGTCCGGCAAAGAAAGCCATCCTCGATGCGATCGATGCCTATACGATCGCGCAGACTTTGGGCATCGGGGCTGTTACGGCTTCTGCTACCGAGATCAACTACAACGCTACGGCGGTTGCCGGTACTGCAAAGGCTTCTAAGACGGCTGTGCTCGGTGCCAACAAGAACCTTGACGAGTTCCACACTGCCAAGTTGTATATCGGTGCTGCTGCGGGTACTGAGGTAACAGCTACTGCTGCCCAGTTGAATACGAATGCTGGGGTTACTGCAGGAGCGTCTTCGGCTAATAAGGCCGCGGTTCTTGGCGCCACGATGAACCTCGATGTTCTTGCACTGCCCGTAGGGGGCCTGAAGATCGGTGTAGCGGGCGCTGAGACTCCGATCACTTGTTCTGCCGCCGAGCTCAACGTCCTTACGGGGATCGCTGCTACTCTGACTGCCGCGGAACTGAGTAAGCTTGACGGGGTTACGGCTATTGCGGCCGAGCTGAATCTGCTCGATGGTATTCCAGCCGTCACCGTGATCACTCATGCAGGTGGTGCTGCAAACATTGTTAACGTCACGTTTACGGTCAACGATGCTGCCGGAGCTCCTGTCGCTAAGCCAACGTTCTTGGATATCTGGTTGAGCGACGCTGCAACGGGTCTTGCAATTACTGCGCATCCTGCCGATTCAATTACGGCGACTGCAGGATCCATTTGGCACGTCAATACCGCTGCTTGTGCTGTACGCGTTCAGACCACTGCTTCAGGAGTAGCGACTCTGGCGATCACCGATACTCACAAGACCGCTTTCTATGTGTGTGCCGCTCTCGGCTTCGATGGCTACGCTGACATTCACCTGCTTGCCGGTGGAGACTACACCTGAGATTAAGGAGGATCCATGGCAAAAAGTTACCGCGCGTTGAGTGCCCTACGCTATCCCGATGGGCCTGCGGAAGTGGCTAAGCGTAAGGCTAAAGATCCGGATGTCAAGTGGAAGGAAGTACCTGAGGGTGCTATTGCCACTGATATCCCTCCTGAGTCTATCCCTTGGCTACTCGAGCAGGGAAGGATCGAGGAAGTTAAGGCAGGAGCCCCTTCCCCCACGAAGGTGAAGGAGGCCGACGATGGCTAAGTATGGCTCGGCAGATGTTGGTTTCCTACTTGTAGGGCCTTACAATCTGACCACCGTGAGTAGTAAGATCGAGGATAGTGCTACTCGAGCTACTGAAGACATGACGCCCTTTGGGACTAGTACTGCAGTTGTTGCTGCTTCACCAGTAGTTCACTTCGAACTAACCGGCCATGAGGGCTGGTATGATGATGCCGCCGATAGTATTAATGCCGCAATGATCGCGATGGCTTCAACCGCTACTATCTTGATGATGGCTGTTAGTGGCAACACTAGAGGTAGGCGTGCTGTCTGTACTAGTGGGGCGATCCGTACTGGTTACAAGCGTAGCTTCGCGGTGGGGGAATACCATAAGGCCTCCATGGAGCTCGCCGTGACTGGGGTTAGGGACGAATGTACTATCGTTCATGAGCATGTGCTAGAGACCAGTGATGGTAACAACGAGACCTATGACATCGATCTCGGTGCTACTGGCGGAGGTACTACAGGTTGTAATATATACCTCTCCTGTACTCAGCTTGCTCTAACTGGTTCGACTAACCTCATTGTTACCTTTGAGGATTCCTCGGACGCGATTACCTACGTTACTCAGACTGCTATGACGGCTCTAACTACTGTTGGGGCTGAGTACAAGGCCTCCACTGATCAAACCATTAACCGCTACGTTGCTGCTAAGTGGGTCTTTACAGGCCTAGCTGGTACCCCGACGGCTACCTTTGCTTTGGCTGTCAAGGTCAACGCGCCGCACTAAGGAAGGTGTTTCATGGCAAAGTATAGCAGTCCAAACGTCCTGTTTGAGATTGATATTGCCGATGGTGGTGCTCTGTCATCTAACTTGACACAGTACATCACGAAGATCGGCGAGATCAATATCGCTCGGCCAATGGTTGACTCAACACCTTTTGGGACGACTCAAGCTGAGTACCTGGTTAGCATCTTCAAGAAGTATGACCCGATTACTATTGAAGGCTTTTATGATGACACGGCAACTCAGGGTCCTGATGCCGTGT
>Ga0315277_10013460_pt1 | contig 10191 bp, 4 predicted proteins | sample YL17G05_15_MG_FD_203695 | JGI IMG/M metagenome (GOLD analysis project Ga0315277, IMG submission 203695) | Sediment microbial communities from Yellowstone Lake, YNP, Wyoming, USA - YL17G05_15 | ecosystem: Environmental > Aquatic > Freshwater > Lake > Sediment | place: USA: Wyoming | collected...
TCATCGCGACTTCACGATACACAATCACGGCAACGGCCGTTTCGTCTATCGCCCCAATCTGACCGACAAGTCGTCCGACTTCGCCGATGGCGCGTATGATTCGAAAAATGTCCGTCCGACCGCGAACGGCCTGTCGCTCATCGAACCGGGTGTGGGTTATGTCATCTTTGAGGTCCGATCCCCCTACATCCTTGTGCCGCTCGTGGGTGACCTCGATACGAAAAGCGATGATCGCGAAGCCTCGGTGATCGAGATGGATGCCGGCGGCGGTGTTGAGTTGTCCCTCTCCGTGGACAACGGCATGAGCTGGAAACCGCTCGACGCCGGTGCGTGGCCCGCCAACATTGACCTCACGGAGCACGTCAGCGGAACCTATGGCTATCTCCTGAAGATTGCGCTGAAAGGCGAGCCGGGCCAAAGCCTCGTTCGGTCGCTCGGCCTCACCACGTGGGTCCAAGTGGCGCCCGCCTCGCTCCCATCGCTGCGCAAAGGCTCAAACCGAATGGAATTCCGAACAGGCGACCACTGTGGACTCCAAAGCCACGTGCTCGAAATTCGTCCGAACGCTAACGATCCGGCTGAATTCCGAACACACTGCGTCGAGCCGCCGAGCGACCACGACCCTTCGCGCAAGACAAGTCGCATCCACGGCCCGTTCGTCGTCAAGGTCGAGCCGCCGCCGCGAGCCAAGATCGCATGGCTCTCCATCGGAGCCAGCTTTCAGACCCACCAACAGGCCGCCGCGCGCAACACTCGCAACACGATGGCTTACGCGGTCGGCGAGCCGCGGGATTTCCAGGAAATCTATCGCGCCGACGTTCCCGCGGACAACCAGCATTGGCACTACAATGCCGATCGTGAAGTGCGGTTGAGCGCGCCCGCGAAAAGCGTGTTTGTCCGCTATGTCGGCGACCCGGCAGTCAATAACGTGCGCCTCTACGCCCACGTCGTTGACGATTCGCCGCCACGCCTCAGTCCAATCCAGATCCGCCACGGCTGGCGCGAAAAGGGCGTCTTGAAAACAAAAAGCGTAACACTGCAAGGGCCGGAGTCGTACACGATCACGTGCGAAGAAGACCCTGAAGACGAGTTCATCGAACTGGGCGTCCCCAGTGACGCCCGGCGTTGACAGACGTTCCTTGCATGATCAAACAACCAGACCGACGCCCACCATACCTATCTCACGTGCGCGAGCATGTTTGCGGCCCGATGGCCACCGCACACTCCAGCCTTGGCTGACTCGCCGTCGGGGCAAGTCTCTTAACGGTCGATGGTGTTTGGGGGGCAACGAACGGCGGTGATGTGGAGTATTTGCAGATGCAACTCGACCAAGGCCAACGCCAAGGTGTCGGCGCCGGTGATTGTTTCGTAGTGACGGCTTTTGACGCTTGCGGCTGGCAGCGGACTGTTATCGGCCCAGAATCGGGCAATCGCCGCATCCGCCAATGCGCGCGCGCGGTCCATGTACACTGGCCGTGCGGTGTGCCGCCAGGCGGCCAGTTGAAGACTGATGGCATGACCAAATGTCATCGGCCAGGCATCCACGCTCTCATCAGGCAGCGAATTCCCATAAGCATCGGCGGCGGCCGTGATCAGCTCGAGATACTTTGCCTTGCAGGCATTGTCATATCGCGCCACGCACATCATTCCCACTTGGGCCGTGGTCATGCCTCCATAGCGAGCATCCCACAACGGGCTGACCGTCACCCCACCTTTTGCCGAGGCCTTGTCGAGCGAGACGACGAATCCGCCGTTGCCTTGAAAATCGTGTGGTAACGAACAGAAAATGCTGTCTTCGCGATCGGCAAAGGCTCTCAGCCGCGATGCCAACGGCTCGGGCACACGGTGGGCTGCGCCATCACAGTCAATCGCCAACGAGAGTGTAAGGCCGACATGCGCGGTTGGACTGCCCGAGATCAACTCAATCAATCCTGTTTGCGGATGGCGCTTTCCTTCGAACCGCCGCAACAACGACTCGATGGCCCGCAGGAATTCCGGGTTTTTCGTTCGAGACCAGGCAACCGCCCAGGTGCGAATGTAGAACCCAGCATGGCGAGGAAAATCCATTCCGTCCACAGGCCCGTGTGTCCAGAACGGAGCGTGGCGATTGAACGCACCGGTTGCCGGGTCGGCGATTTGGTGTTTCCACAGGCCCAGCGAAAACCGCTCGCTCGCTTCGGGCGCCAGGTCGAAACAGCGGTCCCACAGCATCCAGGGGCGAAAGAACTCGTGTACACCGCGAGGCTGGGGAGGCTGAGGCGCGTCAACCAGCACGTTCCAGAACATGTGCTCGCCCCAGGGAAGAAGATGCGTGGACGACGAGGCGGCATTCTGGAGAAACCACTTCAACTCCGTATCGGCGGCATCCCGATAGCCCGACTTGCCGGACAGCTCGCTCAACGTGTAAAGCAAGCGAAGCAGGTTCTCGTCGTGCTGCGGGTTAGCCCCCGCGAGCGGTTCGGACGTCAGGCCCACTCGGTCGCCCTCGCGGATACCGGCGGGAGCCGGCGGCCGATCGGCTAGAGGTTTCAAGCCGCCGCGGTCAAGCGCGCTCAGGAAAAGACCTGTGGATTGCGGGCCACATGTGTCCCGACCGTGCTGAAGCATGGCGTCGGCGTAGCGATACACAAGGGGCAAATAGGGCGACGGCGGCACCGGCGCCTTGGGAACTTCGGCGGCCCTGGCGCAAAGAGTCAAACCGAACAACACCAGAAGGGAGAAGCGCATGATCCCGGCCTCAGAGCGTTTCTTCATCGGTCAATTGTATTCGAAGGGATTGTGATCTTCAGCCCCCTCAAGGCCATGTGGGCTTCCAGCAGAGCCAACGCCAGCGAATCGGCTCCCGTGATCGTCTCGTAATGCCCCGTTTGCATGCTCGCCCGCGGAAGCGGACCGTCTTGCCAGAACAACTCCACCGCGCCCTGCGCGAGGCGCCGGGCCTGATCCAGGTAAACCGGGCGCCGCGTCAGCCGCCAGGCGGCCAGCTCACAACTGATGGCCTGGGCGAAGCTCAACGGCCAGGTGTCAATATCCTCCTCCGGCCGCGAACCCACGTACGCATCCGCGATGCTTAAAAGAATCTCGCGATACGACGGATTATCAATCTGCTCCAACCGCCCCACGCAAAACATTGCCTGAGAGGCAAGCGTTCCCGCCGAGTAGGCGTTCCGCCATTGGGGAACCGCCCCGGCGGCCATCTGTTTCTTGATTTCGGGCGCGATCAGTTCGTCCTCGCTTGCGCCAAAGGCTCTCAAACGCGCCGCGAGGGGCTCGGGGACCATACGGGCGGCTATCTCCAGATCCAGCGGCCCCAGAGTGGCGATCCTTGCTCCATCCTTTTGAATCCGCTTGCGCTCGAATCGCGCGAGGATCACCTCGATGGCGCGAAGAAAGGTCTCGTCTTGAGTGTGCTTCCAAGCATAGCCCCAGGTGCCGATATAGAACGCCCCGTGGCGTGGGAAGTCCTTTCCGTCGCGCGGCCCGTGCGCAAAATACGGCGCATGGCGGTCGAACGCGCCGGTCTTCTGATCCGCGATCTGGTGTTCCCAAAGCCCGCGCGCAAATCGCTCAGAGGCGCCCGGGGCTAGTTGAAAACAGCGGTCCCACAGCATCCAGGGACGCGCAAACTCGTGCTCCGCATCGTTGCCGCCAGCGATCGGTTGGTCCAGCACCACGTCCCAGGCCATGTGCTCGCCCCATGCCAGCAACCCCGTGGCGGCCGATTGCGCATGATTCAGGAACCACGTGAGCTCTTCATCGGCCGCCTTGGCATAGTGGGGGTCGCCTGTGATGTCCGTTAAGACGTAGCAAATCCGCAACAGGTTCTGGTCAATCTGAGGATTGGCGCCGTTCATCGCGCTCCAGGGGCGGCCCGGGCGGTCCTCGCGCCGGATGCCCCCCGGAGGCGTGGGCCGGACTGTGAATGGCTTGAGCGATGTCCGATCGAGAGCGCTCAGGAACAGGCCGCTCCTCTGAGGGCCATACGTGTCGCGCCCGTGCTCGATCATTGTTTGAACGTAGCGCTGGACAACCCCGAGAAAATCGGGTTCCTCGCCGCCGGCGCAACAAACCGGCCGCCCGTCCAGCAGCAAGAGCAGCCACACAACCGCGACCTGCCGGATTCTCGTCATCGTGACCAGGACGCTCCTCCCCTCTGTTCGACGCATTGAACGGAAACGACGGGATGTGTGTTTCTCAGTTCGTCTTCAATCCAATCGCGCTCGAAGAACCGCAACCCGCTGCCACCGTGCCCTTGCCCTGTGAGAATAGCAAGGTCGCCGTCGCCATTCCAATCCACAACGTCGGCCCCCGAGATCATCTGCGGCGATGATCCCCGGAGGATCACGACCCCCTCGGGGTCGGCGAATTGGGGCTTTTCGCCTCGAGCACCCGAAGCCATGTTCCGATAAAACCGGACACTGTTCTCAAAGTGGCAACCGATGAAATCCTTGCGTCCGTCGCCATCCCAATCCACGAAGGACCCGAGATTGGGACGAACATACGAAACGGGCTTGCCCTGGAAGAGGATCGGCGTGGGGGCCGCAAGCACAGGATCGGCATCGGCGGCAAGGTTTCGACAGAAGTGGAATCCGCTCTGGTCGGCGAACACAACGTCCTTTCGACCATCGTTGTCCCAATCGCAAACGAGAACACTGGCTCGCGCCTTGCCCTGCAAGGGATTCCCCCCGGCCTGTATTTGCTCTCCGGCGGCCAACCTCGGTGTGGCCCCGCCGCCTCTGTTGTGGAACACCGTCAACGCGCCGGACCCGTCGGTCACAAGCAGATCCAGCCGGCCGTCGTTGTCCCAGTCACACACGTCGAAACGCGCATGGCCGCCCGTGGCCGCGACGCTCAAGGGTCCGTCGCCCACGCGAATCTTCTCGCCCGTGGCGAAGACGGGAAACCTGCCGCTCGACTCGTTGCGGGAAAACCAAATGAAACCGTCGGTATCGCCGGCGAGCAAATCCATCCGACCGTCCTGGTCCCAATCCACGGCGCGAACACAGTTCTGACGCACGGCGTCGCATATCTGGAACTGCTCGGTGAACGGCGCACCGACTTCGGCGCCATGTCTTGCAAACGTCGGCGCGCTGGCGGTTCCGATGTTCCTGTAAAACTCGCCGAAACAGCGGGGTTCGAGGGCATGAGAAAGATTGGTCCGCTCCCAGAAGCGCCCCGCGACGAAATCGAGAAGTCCGTCGCCGTCGAAATCGGCGACTTTAACACCCGAATGCGCGTCGCCGATCAGGTACTTTCCCCCGAAGGCGACAACCGTACCCGAGGTGAATCGCGGCTGTCTGCGCGAGCCCACATTGCGAAACAGATAGATCGGTCCGGGTTGCGTTCCGGCGAACAGGTCCAAGTCGCCATCACCATCAATGTCCGCAACATCGAAGCGCGGGTTGGTGAGGACGATGTCCTTGCCGTCCGCCTGAATCGGAACGGCTTCTTCGAACCTGGGCGCACCGTCGGAATCCCAACCGGCGTTTCGATAGAGCCAGCAACGGTGGTTGCTCCCCACCAATGCATCCATTCCGCCGTCGCTCTCGCCATCCCAATCTTCGATGAAGGCAATGGAAGGAAACCAACCGCCTGCCTGCGCGCCTCCCGCCAGAGTCCGGCCCGATTTCGTTTTCAGCGGGCCAACCCGCTCGAACGTGAGGCGTCCTCCGTTCTCCGGAGTTGTGTTTCGATAGAAAACGATCTTACCGCTGTCGGGACCGTCGTTGAAGCTGGGGAAGAAGTCCTGATCGCCGTCACGATCAATGTCATAAAAAGCCACGGTGACCCAACTGCGGTTGTCGTTGCTTTTCGGGAGGGTGAACACCTTGCCGGCTGAAGTCAGCCTGCCGCGCTCGACCATCCGGTTTTTCCCGACATTCTCGTAGCAGGAGACAAAAGGCTCGACGCCTCCTTTGAAGAGGTCGAGATCGCCGTCGGCGTCGAAGTCCACGAACTGGTCAAAATGGCTGGCGTTGATTTCGCGCCGTTTGAATCCTTCGCGGAAATAGTCGCCGTCTCCGATCAGGCCCGCGAACCGCCGCGGGTTCCCTCGACCCGCATCCACGGTGTCGAAATAGACAGCAAACTCGGTGGTCGCGTGATCCCGCATCACAAAGTTTAATGTCGCTGTTGTCATGCCAAAACACCTGTCTATACGGTGGGGGACGAGGACTGGCGAAGACGGCCTTGCGTCGGCTCGGAGTGAATCGGGTTTGTTCAGAGCAAGGACCTCGACCGTGTGCTCGTCAAACGTCCCCGCTCCGCCCGATTGCGCGATGATCTCTTGAAAGTCAATTTCGACCGAGGCGGGCGAGTTGGAGCGCTTCCGACCGCGCGGGTCAACCTTCAGCAAAACCCGAAAGCGATTCGGCGAAGTCCAAGGGACGTTGGTTTCAGAGCGACCTTCGGCGGGTTGAAACAGCGCGTTTGCGGCTGTTTGGGAATGGTTCCGATTGATCGTCGGCTTCGCTCGGCTCTCCGCAGCGTGCCCGGCCGCCTCGATCCAAGTCACATCCGTAGACACAACCGCTGCAACCGCGAGCAGAAACGCCAATGATCGCCCGCGGGGCCCACGTGCCGCGTAGTTGCACCGCGATGAAAAGATTCTCACTCTCGCTCGCTGATCCGAAAAATGCCTGCATCGCCCGCGCGATACAACATCCTGCTATCGCTTCCCTCCAGCAACCGCAAGGGGCATTTCTCACAACATCTCGTTGAGAGAGCCATTCGCGAAATCCGCCTCCACGTTTTTGCTGCCAGTTTCGTCTTCCGCAGCAGGCTCGATCCGCCTTGATCGACAGGCCTTGCCGCGTTCCATCCGGAGAATCCTGGAAGAAGGGAAAAGAGAAGGTCAACCACCGGTTCGTTCGGAGAAGACGAGTTTCAGTTGACTTAGCGGCGCATCTTGAAGCGAAGGTGGTCCGACGAAACGCATCGCCTCCAATTGGAGGAACTCTATGCAATCACTGAGACGATAGAAAGATGCATATCATGAAAGCTCCGGTTTCGAGATTAACCCTGATCTTCATGGCCGTCGCAGGCGCACGGGCGCAACAGCCCGTTGGCCAGTGGGACTTCAGCGCGCAGGCAGCGGTCATCCGCGACACCAGCGGCAAAGGCAATGAGCTGCGCATCGAGGGATGTCAGTGGGTGCAGAGCAAGCGGGGCAACGCTTTGCGCGTGCCCGCCGGCTCGGGTCGTGTCTGGTGCGAAAAACCGGGAGAAGCATTGAGACCTGTTCAGGCGCTTGGGATCGTCGCGTGGGTTCGTCCTTTGGGGACGGGGCAGTATTGTGCGATAGTCAATCACGGCAAGGGTTGGGGCGAGGAGGACACTGTCGGGTATCGGCTTCTGATGTATCAGGACGGTGTTCGCTTGTTGCTCCGGGCGAGCCGCATCATCAACATCTCGGGCGGCAGGATCGTCCGGGGCCAGTGGAGCCAGGTCGCCGCGACGTATAACGGTAAGGAAGCTGTGATCTTCATCAATGGGCAAGCGGTGGCCCGGGATTTGGTGGAAGGCCCCATCGTATATGAGGGCGTTGAGGACCGGTTCGACGTTGGCTGCGCCGGCGGCGGCAACCTAGACGGGGATATCGCCTCATTGAAAGTCTTTGACCATGTGCTCTCGGAGCCCGAGGTGGCCGCCGACTGGCAGGCCGGTAAGGGCATCCGCCTCACGCCCGAAGAGATCACCGCTGAGCGTTACGACCGCTTGGAGAAATGTTCGCTGGCGAGTGTGCCCGATGTGCCGTTTGTGCGCGACCGCCACACAACGCTGCTCGCCCACATGGACGCCAAGAACAACTGCGATGCCGACTACTCGCGCTGGGAAGGACGCGCCGGCGGGTGGCGGCTCAAGCATGGCGTGCCGGGGCGCTTCGGGTTTGGGGTGGAATTGCCGGGAGGCAGCGCCAATAATCTCGGCTGGCAAGCGTCGGCGGTCACACCAACCGACTCCGGGGCGCCGATCCTCTACCGCGGCGCCGGCAACTGCAACATGCTACGCGGCACCTGCGAGTTCTGGATGCGCACTCCGGCGGGAATGGATCTCTTGGCCGATGACAAGGATCGCTATCTGCTCACGATCATCCCGGAATGGCACGTCGGCTATGGCAAGCGGCCCGGCGTGCATCTGGTTATGCGCACCCACGCCGCCACTCGGTCTCTCCAGTTTGCGGCCAACACCGACCCGATCAGCTGGTACTCGCACCTCAACGGTGCGTGGATCGCCGACAGCGCGAAGACTGTGTTGCACATGCCCCTCGGCGTCCTCGCAGGCCAAGGTTGGCACCACGTGCTGTGCTCGTGGAGCATGGAGGGGGAAGGTCGCATCTGGCTTCTGGTGGATGGCAAGGGCGCAGACAGCAATCTGGCAACCGCGCCGGACCCCGGCCCGCAGATTCCCTGCTACAAGATCTTCCTCGGCGGCTCGTACTTTCCTGAGGTGTACTGCCCAAGCGCACGGGCGGTGCTCGACGAGTTCAGGATCAGCGATGAAACCGTGGCGAGCAGGCTTTCCGGCTATCAGCCGCTGGCGTCGCCGCAAGTCGCTCCCGATGAGCGGCTGATGATGGAGGGCGAGGACCTGTCACGGCACTTCCTGGACTTTACGGTCCGCTTGCAGATGGGCGGTGGCTGGGAAGGCGTTTACACCTGGCCCAATCTCATGCCCGATGAAAGCCCTGGTTCTTATGCCGCTGCGGCCGAGGATGAGTACACCATGCGCCACGTTGCTCCGGCGTTCCTGCGAGCCTACGAGGTGCTGGGCGATGAGCGGTATCTGCGGGTGGCCGAGACCTGCGGCCAGATGCTAGTGAAGACCCAGGACAAAAACGGGGCCTGGTGCCAGGGCTACATCATCATGCCGGACCGGGCGTATCCGGTCTCTCCGGGGGAAGGTTCCATCGAGGAGGGCACCCAGACGGACCCCCTGCGCCTGCTGTTCTGGCTCTGGCGCGTCACGGGCCGGTCCGAGTACCGTGACGCGGCGCGGAGGTCTGCGCAATTCGTCCTGGGCGGCCAGAAGCCCGACGGAGCCTGGCCGCTGACCGTCAACTCGCACACGATGAGGCCCGGTGGCGGCCATGGCGGGTATAGCACGCTCAATGACGGCACGACCCTCTGGGGCATAAAGGCGATGCTGATGGGCTGGCACTTGACGACCGAGCGAAAGTACCTCGATGCTTTGGAGAAAGCCGGATACTGGATCATTAACGCGCAGCTTTCGGGCAAGGCGCGCGGCTGGGCGGAACAATACGGCGATGACGGCAAACCGGCCTGGGCCCACGAGTTCGAGCCGCCGGCTGCCTGCATGAGCTCGATCGAGGATGCCGCCGAGGCGCTGCTTATGCTGTACGATCTGACGGGCGATGACAAGTACCTGGCACCGCTGCGCAAGTGCGTCGAATGGGGCCTCGTCATGCCTGAGCAGTATTGGGGCTACCTTTACTATGACCCCCAGACGGGCGAGCCGGTGACGGCGAAAGGCTACAAGGTCTACAGGTTCGGCGATCCTGCGTTCAAGGCGGCCTCGCCATATCGCACGTCGCACGACTTCTTTGCCAACTTGCAAAGGCGCGTCAACACCCGCGCCAACGGCCCTCTCATTCCCAGCCGGCAGGGGCTGATACTTCGCAGCGAGTTCGAGAAGCGCCCGGTGACCATACGGAGCATTGCTTCCGGTCTGGAGGCTGCCGCCGCGGCGACGAAGAAGCCTATTGCGAATCTGGGCGCATTCCGGCGGGGGGAGCTTCCCGCTGGAGGTATCCTGGGCGAACACCCGCGCCATGGCCACCATTTCTGGCCGGGCAACGGAGCGCCTGAGGTGCAGCGAGTGCTTGACTACATCCAGTGTGCCAAAGTTGTCTCTGGCGAGATGGATGCGGCCGCCGTCCCCCGCTACGCCGATGACTACTTCGGGTTCATAGACCCCGTGCGAGACTGGTACAAGACGCCGCTCCTGCGCACCGGACGGTGATGGTTGACGGAAGGAGGAACGGGATGCTCAAGATCTTGGTGATCGTGATCTGCATCGAGACGGGCCTGGCCGTGTTGCCGGCGCGCTGCGCCGCAGCCGAGCCGAAGCCGGAGGGGGTCCTCTTCAGCGAGAGTTTCGAGAATGCCGACCTCGCGAGGCGGAGCTGGTACGACGGCGGCGGGTTCAGAATCGTCGGGGCCGCTTTGGCCG
>Ga0315277_10013462_pt1 | contig 10188 bp, 10 predicted proteins | sample YL17G05_15_MG_FD_203695 | JGI IMG/M metagenome (GOLD analysis project Ga0315277, IMG submission 203695) | Sediment microbial communities from Yellowstone Lake, YNP, Wyoming, USA - YL17G05_15 | ecosystem: Environmental > Aquatic > Freshwater > Lake > Sediment | place: USA: Wyoming | collected...
GCTTCTGGATGTCGATCGTCCCAATGACCGAGGCTCTGCCTTACGACACGGTTTGGGCGCGGATCGATCGCGCGATGATGCGGCTGGCTGCCCTCTTGGGGGACACTCGGCACCGAAGCGTGATGCCGATCGAGCAACGGGGACGGTAGCGGCCGGGCAAATGCAGGCCACCTCGTCCACCGGCGCATCAGTTCTGGAGCACTTCGGCCCCCCCACCATTCACCATCCCGCAACAAGCCACTCCTAGGCAGTTGTACTGCCACCGGTGCAGGTTTCTTGCGTTCACTGCAAAGCCCTTGGTTTGACCGCTACTCCTACATAATCATTGAGGGAGAAGAGCCCACGGCGGAGGCTGCAGTCGGCCAAGGGGGGTGATGTGCGGTTTCTACGACGAGATCAGCAAGGGCGTTCTATGGCCTTTCATCCGTTGCCGCAAATCCTGCTTGGGGCAACTAACCGGTACCCGGAAGCAGGTTGCCCTGCCAATCAACCCGGACTCGCGCATCTCAGATAGTCAATCGTCAGCATTGCATGAGCGTCGACCCACCACATAGAATGACGGCGCGAGATGGGCTACATTGAACGGAATCTCATGCCCGGTGAACGAGTTGTCCTCAAGGCACAACTCCATTGGGCGATGTTTCTCGGTCCCACAATTCTTGGCGGCTTGGGATGCGCCCTCCTGGGCGATGGCCTCACGGACAGCGGCGCATCAGCATCGTCCATGGCCTGCATCGCATTGCTACTATTTCTCTTCGGATTGCTCTACCTTCTAAGCGTCGCAGTCATCTACTTCACGACTGAGTTTGCCGTCACCGACAAGCGCGTCATAGCCAAGACCGGATTCCTTCACCGCCGTTCTCTGGAACTACTGCTGACCAAAGTCGAAAGCATCGGTGTCGCCCAGCCTCTTATAGGTCGACTCTTCAACTACGGCACCATTGTTGTCGTCGGCACTGGTGGCACCAAAGAGAGCTTTCCCAACATAATGGCGCCGATGGAGTCCCGACGTCGCATCAACACCCAGATAGCCGGGCCAGCGTAAGTCGGCGCCCGACCAAATGACTCATCTCCCCTGAAAGGCACTTGTCCATGACGGACTACAGGGCAGACCTCAATCAACGGTTCTGGGAGTATCAGCGGGCGAAGTTCCCCGGCGGCTCCGGATACTTCGATCGTCAGCAGGCTGATGATTGGCGCCCTCCTGTCCTGTTGCCGCGTGAGGCGTGGCGCAATGTCATCGAAAGACCAGATGCAGGCCAGCAGGAGATCGACAGGCTCCGCGCCCTGATTCCAGAAACCGACAGGCACAAGTGGTTTCGAAGCTTCAGTAGCTCGCAGGCACTTGCCCAAAGCATTCTAGGGAATTTGGCCACGTACGGTTTCCTGGATTGCGTCGCCGATCTTTGCACTGACGAAGGGAAACCCATATTTGGCAATTCCGACCTCTCGGTAGATGACTTCGCAATGGAATACAAGGTTGATTATCTCGGCGAGAGACGTCGCACAAGTCTTGATGGATACATCCCCGGGCAGTACCGTGTGGCTATCGAGTGCAAGTTCATGGAAGGAGAATTCGGTTCTTGTTCGCGCACGCGGATGGGGCCAAAAGACCCCAACTTCGCGGCCGAACACTGCAGCGGCGACTTTTCAAGGCAGTTGGGAAGGAAGGACCGTTGCGCTCTGACTGGAATAGGGGTGTTGTATTGGAGCTTTGTGCCCCAATTGTTCGAGTGGGGCGCTGAGAGCGACTTGAGTCCCTGCCCGCTCGACAGGAACTATCAGGTAGTGCGGAATGTGCTGGCAGCGGGAGTGACGCCTGAGGGGACAGTATCGATGCATGCTGGGCATGCCCTTGTCATCTATGATGACCGGAATCCGGCTTTTCACGAGGGGGGAGTTGCCCTTGCCGCTTATGCAGAAACGCGAGCCGCATTGAGAGAGCCCGCAATGCTGAGAAAGTGCAGTTGGCAGCGCATCGTCAATCATGTAAGACAGAAAGGCGCCATGCCCTGGCTAGTGGATGAACTTGCGCTGAAGTATGGGATGTAGCGGCAGGCACTTGCTGGCTGTCTCGTCTCTCCATCGGTCGGCTACTGCCAGCCGGGAGTCAGATCTGCCCCCTGCCCCCGCCCTTTCTCACCGGCAATACAATCGTCGACCGGCCCAGCCACTGCCCCAGAATAGAAGGTTTTGAACGGTCCGAATTGCGCTCGTGTTCGAACTGCAGCCCGCCGGGCTGGTAGCCAAACGATCCCTGGTTCGACTCCTGGGGGAGTGGCCTATTCGAACCATGGTCCACCGGGCGCGTGGCCCCCGTGGCTTCGACCGATTCTTCCACTCCGATGTGCGGGGATAGGATTTTCGGCTACCATAGGTACAACCCCGGAGCACACCCACCTTCGAAGAGCCGGCAAAAGGACTCGGTCGGCTGTTCAACCTCAAGCGAACCAGTCGTTAGATCAACGCGAGGAATCCGCCAGATCCAGCCGAAGGGCATCCCCGAAACCCTCATCCTTGGAAACCGCATGAGTCACACAATCCCGCCCCCGATACTTTCGCGGCAATAGCACCTTTCTCCTCTGCTGGCAATACCCGCTTGGATTCCTGCTGTGAAGGCAAGAGAATATGCGCAATCCTCTTATGCTGCGTCCTTTCACTACACTGCTCCTTTCAAGATGTGAACCGATCTTGGTCTTGCGAGAAGGACACCCAAGTCAGCATTGTCGATGGCCACCTTTCTCGAATTCCCACAGCGAACTCGTGGAAAGTCACGTCAGCTTTCCACGGGCCGAGATGTCCCAGGCTATTTCCACAGTTCCGTTCCGTACGCCCCAAAGCTGGTTATGAAGAAACACGGTGTTGTCGCCGTAGCCTACGACAAAGTCGACCTTGTCTCCAACCTGAAGATGAACCTCCTGACCTGCAAGTTGCAGGATTCCGTGTTCGGCATGGAGCGCGGTCAATTGCGCCCCCTCGACTCCCCACAGTTGGGGCATAACCACCTCGCCATTCATGGCCTTGCGACCGGCATCGACGATTGCCCGCGTGGCGGATGGGCGACTTGTGACTGTGGCCTGAACGAATAGCGTGTATGCAGTGTCCACTCCCCAGCTCCGATATGCCACGTCTGCGAAGACCGCCCCGCCCGCCTGTATCTCTGTCACCCCCCCGATTGCCGAAGTGATCTTGTATGTGCCGCTCCCGCCGCAGCTTACAATCGACACCTCGAGCCCAGACGCGCGACACATCTCAGCGGAGCGCACAAGCGCGCTCGCCGCATCTTTGCAGCGCCTCTCCTTCTCCTGCTGATCTTTGATTACTACTACGTGACCCTCCCAGCCCATAACCCCAGCGAGTCGAAACCCCGGCAATGCAGCAACCTTGGTCGCCAGGTCCACGACGGGTGCTCCCGGCTGGACGCCGCACCGATCCATTCCGACGTTGACCTCAATCAAAGCCCTAACGCGAACGTCTGCCCTCGTTGCGGCTTGCGAGATCTCTTGGGCATTGTTGAGGCTGTCGATCGCGACCATGACGTCCGCGTGTCGCTGAAGATTGACAAGCCTTGAGATCTTGATTGGGCCAACGACCTGGTTTGCGATCAGGATATCCTTTATGCCCGCCGCCGCCATTACCTCCGCCTCTCCTAGCTTGGCACACGTCACCCCGATCGCGCCCGCATCGATCAGCTTATGGGCAATTGCCGGCACTTTGATGCCCTTTGTGTGTGGACGCCATCCCACTCCGGCTTTCTTGAAGTAGTGGCCTAGGTGTTTGATATTCTGCTCCAACAAGTCCAAGTCAACCCACAACACTGGCGTGTCGAGCGCAGATTTCGGTTGTCCGACGGACATTTCGGGAATCCTCCACTATTGTTGAATCTGAAGGAGCTTCCTGTCGAGGTGAGTAAGAACCTCGCTGCCTGTATCAGTCACCGCCACTGTTTGGCTCATAGCGATGCCGAATCCGCCTTCGTCCGCAACGAGATGGGGAGGTGAAACACATGTCTTGGCCGAAAACCGATCCGCCCGACAACAAACCCCGATCGGACCTGCAATATACTCCATTGACGGGCTCTTTATTGTCCGTCGAGGGCTTTTTCTGCATGTCCTCCCCAGTCGACCAGTCTATCCGACGCATACGCTCCGCATTGGTGTCTGGGACTGGCTTCCGTCCATCTCCCCCGGCCGTTTCGCTATTCCGTCCTTCTCGGCTCTGCCTTCGACATTACTCGCCGCAATGCCGAACTCGTCGCGGAGAACGTCCTCCTCCGCCAGCAACTCATCATCCTCCACCGCCAAGTTGACGAGCCACGGTTCACACCAACCGACCGCCTCTGGCTCGTCCTCCTCGCGAGCAGGGTCCGGAGTTGGAAGGAAGCCCTCCTCATCCTCAAGCCCGATACGCTCCTGCGGTGACATCGCCAAGGCTTCCGGCTGTTCGGAGGTTCAAGTCCCGCAATCGGGGGGGCGCCCCAGGGTAGCCTCGGAAACCATCGCTTTGATCCAGGAGATGGCCAGGGAGGACAGCCTCTGGGGCGCGAAGCGCATCCGTGGTGAACTCATGAAACTCGGCATCCGGGTTGCCAAGACCACAACCCAGAAGTACGTACGCCTGACACGCCCCCACCCCGCCCATTGTCAGAATTGGCCAACCTTCCTCAAGAACCACGCCCAGCTGGTGTGGGCCTGTGACTTTCTCCCAGTATTCGACCTGTTCTTCCGACAGATCTACGCCTTCTTCATCATCGAACTCGGTTCGCGGCGAGTCGTTCATTTTGGCGTCACCTCCCACGCGACTGACGCCTGGGGGGCGCAACATCTTCGGGAAGCGACCCCCTATGGCCTAACCCCACGCTTCCTGATTCGCGATCGGGACAGCAAGTACGGCGACGAATTCACACGAGTCGCAAAGGCAAGCTCCATTGAAGACCTCAAGACGCCCTACCGCGCTCCAAAGGCCAACGCGGTCTGCGGACGGTTCCTAGGGAGCGTGAGGAGAGAATGCCTCGATCACCTGCTGGTTGTCGGGGACAGGCACCTTCATCGGGTAATCAAGGAATATGTCTAATGCTTCAACCGAGCACGGCCACACCAGGGGATTGGACAGATGATTCCAGGGGGGATCCTGCCTCAGCCAGCCTGGCCGAGGCGAGGAAGACTCATCACGCTTCCGGTCCTCATTGGATTGCACCACGACTACAGGCGTGCTACGTGAGTCTGCAGCCGTCCGAACATCCTCGGACGGGGTTTTCGGCTAGCACAGGTCGCGTGGCGGGACCTCAAAGGGATATGGGCTCATTGGCCGCAGATCAGCCAAATTCGCGTGGGTGGACCCTTATCGCCGATCTGAATGACGATCAGTCTGCCAGTTGCCAACCCCTCAAAACTCGAGTGTAACCTCCCCCACGGCGTCAATGGATAGGCCGTACTCATTGTCAGCAATGGGTGTTTCCCCCTCCATCAGTTGCAGATGCATCTTGCACTGGGCTCGCTTGTCGACATGCCAGCGCAGTTTTCCTACCAGTTCGACCACGTTCGCCGCCACACGGCACAGCATCATTCCCTGGTCGACAATGGCGCCCGTGTCCACATCAACCATGGACCAGGTCAAGTTAAGGGAATCAAAGCTCCGAGGAAAATCATTTACTATCCATACGTCCGTCTCCCCGGTCCCTCCTTTGTCTAACCGCTGGGGGAATTCAAGCAACGCTTGGACAGGCGACATGGCCCGTCTTAGCGCAAAGAAACCCTCCTTCCGTTCACGTGCGTAATCCACGACTGACCACGTAATTGCCGGCCAGCAATCATTGAAGCTGAACAGGTGAGCGCCATTGCATGGTCTGAACTTCAGACGCCGATAGTATTCTGTGTGGAACTTGATAAACCGCGCCTGGTAAGCCTGCGACTCACGGACGAACTGATCTAGACTACTGGGCTGGCCAATGAAGGTGAACTGCTGTTTCGGTTGGAAACACCGGCGAGTATAGTACGTCCAATCAGGCGGAAACAACGCCTTGGAAGGCACGATGCTCGCCAGCATCTCCTTGGACGGTAAAGCCTGAGCCCCGAATTCCGACACCAACTCCAGGTTCGCTAGCGGCTCCCTTTTCAGATCCTCAAGCGTCCCTACATACCAGCCATAATACTGGTGCGTGTCCATGCGCCAGTCATAATCCCTTCGAAACTCCTCAAAAGTGCCTCGGTTCCAGGCACAATCTTCCACCGGATCCGGATTCTCGACGAAAGGATGGAAGATTGCGTTGGCCTGATTCACAATTCGCGATGGGTCGAGTTCCTTGGCCCTCGCGGCCAACGCCGATGCTAGCTTCCTGAAGTTGGCAACGCTGGGTTGGCTCCCGAAGTTCCACACCCCGATACACGGGTGGTGACCAAACTGCGTGACCAACTCCTCTAGCTGAAGAGTGGCACGACGAACCAGGTCACTGCTGTTGTCCATGGCAAGCCACGCCGGGAAGTCCTGATAGACGAGTATACCGAAACGATCGCACATGTCATAAAGGCTATGCTTCTCCACAACCGCAAAAGCATGTAGGGTATTGAGGTTTGCTTCGAGAAACAACTGCAAATCCGCCTTGTATCGGTCCTCTGACATAGTCGACAGCAATTGGTCCGAAAGGTAGTTTGCGCCCCGCTGGAAGAGCCGCACCCCATTCAGGTAGGTCTCCCAGCCGATACCGCGTTCGATTTGCCTGAAGCCGAATGTCTGCCGGATCGCATCGGAGATCTCTCCGTCTACCTCGAGCCAGACCTCGGACTCATAGAGGTTTGGAGTCCCGAGATCCCATGTGTACCACAGGCGTGCCTCGTCCACGTCTATCGTGGCCGTCCAGACGCACGGCTGGGGCAGTGGTTGAATGCGGTTGCGCGTTTCAACTGTCGGGCCCTCGAAGTTGACTGGACGGAGGCGAACCCCGAGCCAGACTGTAGAGTGTCGGAACGCGGGTTCAAATGCCGCCACACGCGTGCTAACCACGGCAGTTGCCGGGACTTGTTCCCCCAGATTGCTCATACCTGGTAGTCGCGGGATCGAGGTGACCACTGTTGTCGAGAGGATCGCACCGGGACCAGTTGTGATAACCTTGACATCGCCCCAGATACCGCCGGGGTTGACCTCCGGATTGTTGGCGTCCCAGCGTTGTAGTGCCCCTTTTATCAGACCCTTCAACTGGCCTCGCTGTCTTTCCTTCGCGCGAATGTCGTTCGGCGAGTCTACTCGCACGACCAGAAGGTTAGGCTCGGGCTTGAGGTATGAGGTAGTCTCGAATTGAAAGGCCGAAAAGTAGCCTTCGTGGCTACCCAGGTAGCGCTCGTTGAGCCACACATCGGCATAGTAGTCGACAGCATCGAAGCGGAGCCACATGCGCTCATTGCCTCTAGAAGACGCTGGGCTCACAAACCGATTGCGGTACCAGGCGGCGCCGTTGTACCTGTAGCCCTCCTCCTGCCAGCATGACGGAATCCTTATCTTCTCCCATTCCGTGTCATTGTGTAAGAAATCCATCCACCGGGAGTCAAACCGCCAAGGGACGTCCAATTGCTGGGGAAAATGCTCTCCCAACTCATCAGGGTCGCATCGAAAGCGCCAGATCCCCGACAGGCTTACTTCTCCACAATGGGCCATCTCCTCCTCCTCGAATCTGTGTGGCAAGTTGTTATCAGCGGCCCTGAGAAGAAATCCTCATCGCCAAGGTCAACCGCTGGGGCCACGCGCGGTTCGACGGAAACGACTGCTCGATCCTGTCTTGGCCGAAAATCCCATCCACCCAGCAATGGCCCTCGATCGGGCATGCATCGCGCTCTCCTGATAGCAATGACAATCCATCAAGGGACCAGCATGCATGTCTTCCTTTGCCAAGCCGTTTGTCCGACTCGCCGACTCTACAGTTCCCTCTGGAGATCCATCCACGCAAGCGCATCATGAACGAGAAGTGTCTACACCTATCCGATACTGGACACTCTAGAGCGTGGCCTGCAAGCCCATGAACAGCCTAAGCCGGGGAACTCCGCCAGCACGGTTCGCCAACCGCCTTGATCGAAGGACACTCCAAGGTCGATTCGGACACGGTGGGTCACCGTGGCCGAACCTTGCCCCTAATACATGCCGCCCTTGTCGACACGAGGCAGCCAGGGCATGCGCGGCGGACATCATTCCAAAATCTCAGTAGACGCCGTAATCCATGGCCGTTTCAAGCAGGGCGACAATGTTTTGGGGCGGTACTCCATCCTGGATGTTGTGAATCGGGGCGAACACATAGCCCCCCCCCGGCGCGAGATCGTCTATCCGCCGTTTGACTTCATCGGCCACCTCTTCCGGTGTTCCAAAGGGAAGAACGGCTTGGCTGTCGCACCCCGCCCCCCAGAACGCGATTTCCTTACCATACGATCGCTTCAGCGCTTTCGTGTCCATGCCTGCCGCGGAGACCTGGATCGGGTTCAATGCGTCAATGCCCATCTCGATGAAGTCTGGGATGAAGGGCTCGATGGCACCGTCTGTATGAAGGAAGAGGAGGGAGTCGCAGTGGGACTTTATGTATCCGTAAAGCCTGTCGTGATACGGCTTCACCCGAGCTCGATAGAGTGCCGGGCTGATCATGGGCCGGTCCTGCATCCCGAGATCGTCTTCGACCTCGACGATATCGATGAATGGGCCAATGCATGCGGCAAAGCGGTCAAACCTTCTGACATTTGCTTCCACCAGCCGATCCATCAGGGCCTCTGCGAACGTAGGATTTTCAACCAGATCCATCAAGAAGTTCGTGAACCCCCGGATGTATTGGGAAGCCTGAAAGATGTGCCCGCCAAAGAACCCAACCATCAGGTAGTCTGACTTCTCACGCAAGTCTCTCGCCTTCTCTGCCAATTGCTCATAGCTTCTGTCGAGAAAGAAGGGAGTCTCGTAGTTCTCTATGTCATCTTGGCGTCTTTCGATGTCATCCACACTGGTGGCGTTTGCCAAAGGGGAGTAAATGGGGTCGAAATAGAGTCCGCCAAGCGGCATTCTGGCCACGGCATCGCCGGAGGGATTGAAGAGTACCTGCGAGCCGTCTGCCTCAAGCTTCGGCTGGAATCTGGCAGGAACGGAAGCCAGTATCCCATCACTCACCGTGGCCTTCCTCCACTCCCGCGGTTCATGGAACACGAAGAGGGTATCCGTGTCGAACACGCGCCGAAGATCTTCCTCCGTAGTCACGATTTGTTGGTATACATCTGGCATCTGCAGCACGCCCAACCCAAGCCCCAGGTGCTGTCGGAGGTCGGAATAAGGCTTGATCATGATGGAACTCACATCGGTGCCTCCGAGGTCGATTGGTACGCGATCTGGCTCCTGGTGATGGAGCGCCATCAGCACTCTTTCTCGATGGTTCATCTCTCCTCCGTCGCCGGTGATACCTGGCCAGCTTTCCAAGTAGGTCTTCCCCTGGGGCATCGTGGCCCACAACCCGTCCTATCCGAAATGAAATAGCAGCCACACCCAGGCGGAGAAGCTCGTGAGCATATTCCCAGCGGCATACATCGTCCGCTTTGAGTTCTGCAAGTCCCGCCAGGTCCAGAAAGTCGAGTCTCACGGCAGGGCGATGCAGCCCTCGATCGGAAGAACCTCAAGCGAGGTATGCCTGGGACCCCCGGGGCGAGGGTAGAAGTGCGCAGGGCAGTCCAGCTGGGTGCCGGCATGCTCGCTGATAAGCAGCTGGTACGTGTTGGCCGGGTCGCCTGTATGCCATTTCATGTGAAAGGACTGGGGACGGGTCGCGTCGACAGGCATCCCCTCGTCCACTGTTCGAGTCAAGTCCACGACCTGCCTGCGCGAGATCAGCTCGAGCATCCCATCGGGGCCAACCTGGACTCGACTTCTGGGCTCTTTCCCCCACCCTCAACGCCCCTCACTCCGGTAGGCGATAGCATCAATCTCCACCCCAATCCCTCCGGGCAGCGCGCCTGCCTGGATGGTGGTCCGAGCGGGATACGGTGGTTTCCCGAAGAACTCCTGATACGCGGCATTCATGCCCGCGAAATCCTCGATTCGCGCCAGGTACACATTGACCTTGAGGACCCTGTCGCGGGCAGAGCCCGATTCGGTCAACAGCGCGTCAATGTTGGCGAGCACTTTTGCGGTTTGCGCATAAATGTCGCCTTCGATTCGCTTCCCTGTCTGCGGGTCGAG
>Ga0315277_10013463_pt1 | contig 10187 bp, 8 predicted proteins | sample YL17G05_15_MG_FD_203695 | JGI IMG/M metagenome (GOLD analysis project Ga0315277, IMG submission 203695) | Sediment microbial communities from Yellowstone Lake, YNP, Wyoming, USA - YL17G05_15 | ecosystem: Environmental > Aquatic > Freshwater > Lake > Sediment | place: USA: Wyoming | collected...
CGCCTACCTCAAATCCCAAATGACCGACATTGATGATAAAATAAGGTTTGTTGTCCCTATCATGCTGGATGATGTCTCTGTCCGCCTGGGCCCTTGGAGTGGATACCATGTCTTGGCACAGCACCACGCCGCATTATCTTGCTCGCAAACCCTTGACAGAATGAAGGTATTAGCTGCCTCAGTATCGTTACAGTAAGAACTACTTAGATGCTCTTTTATGGCTGTCGTACTGATGTCGGAAAGCAATTGCGAGTGGGAGCTTCTTCAATCATTCACACGAATTTTGAACTGGCTTGCCTCGCTTGCTCGGCACTTGCAAAGTCCAGCCAAGGTGCCTACCAAGCCGACTAAATGGAACCGAAACAGCCAGGGGTGCAAGCCCAGTATATCTTTGACTAGAGAAATAGCTTTTTCTGCGAAAGATTGAAGAACAACACTCAGCACTGAATCAGGGAAATATTTCCGTACCATCAAAATGTGATTTCTGTTTCCTAGATAACTTATTTCTGCACCTGGTATACTAGACAATCCATAATGAATCACAAGTTTATCAGAAAACGCACAAACTTGATAATTTGTTTCGGTCCTTATCCTCAAGCCGAACTCGACATCCTCATGGTACATACGATAACTCTCGTCAAATAGTCCTATCTCATCGAAAACCTGCTTCCTATAAAAAGCAGAAGTACCGGCAATGAAATCAACAGGACGTATGCCAACGAAATCGTCCGTTAGATTAACTGGGAACCCTGCTTTGAAAGCCCCACCTGACCACCAGTTGTTTCCATATTTATCAACTATAGTGCAGGACAACCCGGCGATTGAATCGTCTGAATCCAATATTTCCACATTCTTTTCGATGAAATTGTTTGCGACCTTGGTATCACAATTTAGAAGGCATACATACTTCCCTTTGGCTAATTTGATGCCTTTGTTGACAGTCTTGATGAAACGCATATTCTTCTCATTTCGAACCAGAAGCACGTTTTGATGGTTTTCAATAAGAGTTTCGATGAGCGGAACAACTGATGGATTCCGTGTACAATCGTCTATGATGATAACTTCATACTCTTGATATGTCTGATTAGTAATACTCGGCAGACATATCTTCAAAAATTCAGTCTGATTATAGTGCGGGATTATGATGCTTACTTTACATCTACCCTTCTCCATTCAATCTCCTCCCGTACCCTGAAACTTCAAAGTATAGCAGTGAAAATGCTTTTCTATTATAATGTTTGTCGTTACTAAAGAAAAGCTGTTTGAAAGTGAACGAGAACTGAAAATCTAAGGAGGAGCTAGAGTGCAAAAGGATTTTTATTTTGATAACAATCCCCGATGTGATATGTGGGACAATATGTGGACTGCCAGAACTATTGAGCATGAATTGGAACAGTGCGACCTAGAGGTGGTTCGTCGGGATCTTCTCTTGTCGTATATCCCAAAGGAAGGCAAGATTCTAGACGCAGGTTGTGGCTTTGGCAAATTGGTAATTTACCTGAAGCGGCTCGGGTATGACGTTACAGGCATAGACAACAATGAGCTGGCAGTAGCCAAGTTAAAAGAATTCGATAAGTCGCTTCAAGTGGAATTAGGAGACATACTGAATATCCATTACCCAGATAGCTCTTTTGATGCATATATATCAATGGGAGTAGTTGAGCACTTTGAAGATGGTCCGCTCCCAGTTTTGAAAGAAGCTCATAGAGTATTGAAGCCGAATGGATTGATATTTGTCTCAGTGCCGACAGTGAACATCGTAAGACAAATAATCAGGCGACCCTTTCGAAAAGCCATCAACGCACTTCCAGTTTCATTGATGTATCTCACGTCTGGATGGGGAAAATCCAAAAAAGGGGCAATTTTCGCTTCGCTAGGAAATATTTTACCTGAGAAAGCAAAGGCTATATTTCAGGGGGGAAAAATCAGATATTACCATTTTGCAGAGTATAGATATTCACGAGCTGAGCTGGAAGGTTTCCTAAAACAATCTGGTTTTGAGATAATAGAAACCGTACCAGATGATTTCAATGGCTCAAAAAACCATGCTGCAGGATTAGTAGTGGATTTCCCTTTCTTAGGAGCCAGCAAAGGGGTCAATTTCCAGCTTAATTGGGCAGGCAAATTAATATCGCGAACTCTAGATAACATATCCCCCTGGATTGCCTGCGCTAGCGTACTCTGTGTCGCGAAAAAGATGAAGCAAAGCCAATGAGCCGTACTTTCAAATGGCTAAAGGATAATAGCTTTGTTTGATCTTCTTGGCTTGTCTTATTCAACCCTTGTCCTTCCCTGGCAAAGTCTCTAAATTACTCCAGCATAAACATGCTATTCCTAGCGTTTATCATTTAAGAGTTGTTGTCAGCTTCTACACGCCTGACCTTGTATCTCAAGTAACGTGATAGAATGTCTGCCGGAGGCTGGGTATGGCAGATCGATTGACCTTAGGTCTAACAAGACCGTGGGGCAGCGTGGACGTCATACCCCAATCTCCAATAAAGCCCGAACAGTTGACCGGGTTGATCCAACCCGCATGATGCAAGGAAGGGCTAAGAAGGAGAAACGGCCAATGACAGAAGCAGTATGTATTGGTGTGGATGTTGCCAAGGATATACTAGACGTAGCGGTCAGCAATCGCACTGAGATAAGACAATTCAATAATGACCATAAAGGTATTACAAGTGCGGTTCGCTACATTGCCGGATTAAAGCCTATCAGAATTATTCTTGAAGCGACCGGCAATTACGAGACGCCCTTAGCGGCTTCACTTCAGTCAGTCGTCTGCCGGTGATCGTTGTCAATCCTCGGCAAGTGCGTGATTTCGCTCGGGCGACTGGAGTTCTAGCCAAGACCGATAGAATTGATGCCAGGATACTTGCTGTCTTCGGCTTGCAGGTTAAGCCGGAAGTGAGGCCACTACCGGACGAGCAGGCCCGCGAGATGGGCAGCTTGCTTACGCGCCGCCGCCAACTCATAGAGATGCTTACTTCAGAACACAATCGACTCCTTCAAGCCGATGAAGGTATACGCCCAGGCATCGAGATCCATATCAGGTGGTTAGAGGAAGCGATATCCACTATCAATGATAATTTGGACCGCCAAATACGTAATAGTCCTACTTGGTTGTAGAAGGACAATCTCCTTAAAAGTGTGCCCGGGGTAGGTAAGGTAGTATCCACCACTATCCTGATTGAACTACCTGAACTGGGGCAACTTAACCGACGTAAGATTGCCGCTCTGGTTGGCGTGGCACCTCTTAATCGTGATAGTGGTACGATGCGAGGGAAACGGACGGTGTGGGGCGGCCGAGCCAAACTAAGAGCGGTTTTGTATATGGCAGCGTTGGTAGCGACAAAGTGCAATCCTCTCATTGCTACCTTCTATCGGCGTCTGTTAGATGCTGGCAAGGTCAAGAAAGTAGCCCTGGTAGCTTGTATGCGTAAACTCTTGACTATCATAAATGCCATGATGCGTAATATGAAGGTTTGGAATCCTGAACACATTAATCATTATGTTGTTACTGAGGCAAAATGAAGACAGTTGCTAACATTAAAACTGGTGCCGTTTTTGGGGGGCAGGTCACTTACCCTTACGCTCGTTGTTGTTATGATATGATACAATTGTGGTTAGTCCAACTCACTGGATGGGATTGGAAGGTTAACATAAGGTTTTGCACGACCCTACTACTTGGATTGGGGGAGAAATGAAAGTCACTGAGTCTGCCCAAATACACCGAGATAGGCTGTTCTTCGAGGAACTCGCGTGCCTGGAATATCGAGTTGTCTTCCGCATTAACAACCAGTGCAACTTCACGTGTGAATACTGCAATCAACGAAAGAACTCGCCTGCGGCGGATACCCCTGATGTTGGCACGTACAGTCCACAACACATAGCGAAGTGCTTTGACGGCACGGGTAGGACTTGGGCAATTGCATTGACTGGCGGAGAGACATTTCTGTATCCACGATTCACAGAATTGGCCCAGGCCTTGACCGAGAGACACTGTATTGGGGTATTCACGAATCTGTCGACTAGGAACGTCTATGAGTTTGCCGATCTCATACCGCCCGAAAGAGTCCTTTTCATAAGGGCAGCTTGTCACATGGTGGAGAGAGAGAAGAGGCCAGATGGAGTCAGGGATTATGTTGAGAAGATTCTTCATTTTCAAAGCAGAGGCTTCAACATTCGGGTGGTGTATGTTCTCTATCCTTCCCTCTTGTCCCGCGTAGCACGAGACATCGACTACTTTAGGTCGCATGGCGTAAGGAACATTATCCTTCAGACATTTGCAGGCGAGTGCGGCGGAAAAAGGTATCCAGAGTCCTACACGAGTGAGCAAAAGAGCTTGATTGACGGGGTTGCTCTAGGGAAATGTGAAGTGGAGTGGGAAGTTTTGACGACAGATACCTTCGGAAGGCTTTGTTCCGCTGGGCAGAAGTCCTTTCGGATGGCACCCGACGGTAGCCTCACACGTTGCGTGTCGGTTCCTAAGGCACACGGGAACCTACTCACAGGAGAGTATCACTTTGACAAGTCGCCCATGCCCTGCCCAGTGAACAAGTGCTTCTGTCTACTGGGAGACTTGGACAACAGAGAGCCTTCCGCCTTCTGGGTACTGAAAACGAAGATGCCGCGTGTGGCTAGATTCTTGGACGCGGTGGCCAGCAAGTGTCGGATAGGCTGAGGGGTGAAATAGCGAGCGGACGAACAAGGCAGAATACCACTAGCTTCCCCGTAGGTTCTGGCTTCATCTCAACCTACTACAAGCTCAGCCCGCCAGTGGCAGAGTTAAACGATTGTAGTCAAGTGGCTACAGTATTGTGGCTTGTTAAACATGCAGGGCGGTATCTTTTCACCATCAAACGCACCTTGATTCAGAGGGGGTGGACATTTGAGAAGCACCGCCCTACGCGGTTCTACCCGCCTTCCTTTGCTTCAGACCGTTAGCTACAACAAAAAGCCACTCATTTTGTAATAATTTCACATGTCACATCTCTATTGAGAGCGGTCACTTAACATAAGGTTTTGCACGGCCCTACAGCTTATGATAAATTACGGCCTGTTGATAAACCAATACCCATTTGCGCTCCATTGGGAAGAGGGTGCACAGCCGGTGCTGTTGCATGCATTTACCCACCAATAATAGGTGGTGCCATTGTTGGAATATCCTGTGTTGGTGTACTGAAGCACATTGCCTACGTAGTTGGAGTACTTATACTTTGACGTATCTGAGGGATTGGAACTGGTGCTCACTAAGAGGAAGTAGTTAGTCGCACCGGCAGAGGCGCTCCACTGATAGGTTATCGAGGTGCCGGAGACCACGGCACCATTGCCAGGTGATAATAGGGAAGGCGCTGAGGGAATTGTGGGCGGCGTCAGAGTCGGTGTTGGCGTCGGCGCGGGTGTGGGGGACGGAGGCGCCGACAATACTCCATTGACAAAGCTGAAGCCATTTGCGCTCCATTGGGAAGAGGGTGCACAGCCAAGGATGTTGCATGCATTTACCCACCAATAATAGGTGGTGCCATTGTTGGAATATCCTGTGTTGGTGTACTGAAGCACATTGCCTACGTAGTTGGAGTACTTATACTTTGACGTATCTGAGGGATTGGAACTGGTGCTCACTAAGAGGAAGTAGTTAGTCGCACCGGCAGAGGCGCTCCACTGATAGGTTATCGAGGTGCCGGAGACCACGGCACCATTGCCAGGTGATAATAGGGAAGGCGCTGAGGGAATCGTGGGCGGCGTCGGAGTCGGTGTTGGCGTGGGAGATGGGCTAGGGAGCACTGAAACTCCCTGCACAGCCTTGGAAGCGTTAATACGGCCAAAGGCCACGTCGACGCCCACGTTATCACAGTTAGCTTCTATTCTCGCTTTTACCTCATCGTTCAACTTGCCGTCGCCGTTGGTATCACTAGTTACCGAGAAGAGCAGGCCAGCCAAGCCAGCTACCTCTGGTGTGGCCATAGATGTACCGGATAAGTATTCATACTGTCCAGCAGGCACCGTGGAGTAGATACTAGTCCCTGGAGCGGCTACATCAACCCAGCTGCCATGGTCCGAGAAGGACGCCAATCCATCATTTTCGTCTGTAGCGGCGACCGATATACAGTTGGCATAGTAGGCCGGATAGAAAGGAGAAGTGCTGCCGTTGTTGCCAGCGGCTGCCACTACCACCACGCCTTTGCCCCATGCATAATTTATTGCATCTTCGAGGGTTGATGAGACGGCAGTGCCCCCAAGACTGAGGTTGATTACATTAGCTCCATTATCCGCTGCCCAAGTGATGCCCTGTGCGATCCAGGAATAGTATCCATAACCATCTTCCCCAAGCACTTTCACATTCATGAGACTGCAATCACGGCCTAGACCGGCCACTCCCATCCCATTGTTAGTTAAAGCAGCGGCGATACCAGCAACATGGGTTCCGTGGCTCTGCCCATTGGCATCAGCCGTAGGGCTACTTGTAAAATTGATGCTAGATATAATCTTGCTGGCAAGGTCTGGGTGGTTCAAATCAATGCCAGTATCGAGGATAGCTATGGAGACGCTGGGGCTCCCGTGAGTCATATCCCAGGCCTGGGAAGCCTGAATCTTTGTCAGTCCCCATTGCAAACCAAAGTAGGTATCATCTGGTACATCAACGATGTGAGCAACGCTGTCGGGCTCCGCATAAGCCACTTCCGGGGAATTGCGGTAGATTGCCAGCTTAGCTGCGCCCTGGCCATGAGGGACAGTCACCACTTGAACTCCAATTCCAGGGATTATTCCTTCAAACTTGGCGCCACCATGCTGGTGCACCTCAACCATAGCGTTGGCGTTTGTGCCTGGCTTAAATTTGATGAGTAAACGTTCGGGCGAAGCATTCTCAGCGTTGGCATTATCAGCAGAAACAGGCGAGAAGAAGCCTAAGCAACCCAACAGCAGAGCCAGAACCATGACGACCGCTAAGAGTCTATTCACAAACCGCATCTGTGACCTCCCACGCAAGCCTATCCCGACCAGACGGATTGGTTATAGTTCTACTGACAGCCATACTAAAGCCACGCTCGGCGGCTGTGAATCACCCAAAAGGTCATTTCCTGTAAGAAAATGGTACTTGGAAGCAGCCGAAGGTCGATCCTAAACCGACGCCGTTGGCTCAATTCAGTTGGGATAAATTAGGTATGTGGGAAACACTCAATCGCGTCTCTTCCAGATTAGAACTGGCACCGCCTATTATTAGTGACAAGAAGTTGAGTATCACTAAATACTTGCTTAATCCTCATTTACATAAGCCAGACCCGCAATCAGCAATTCAGCGCTATGCGACTCACCCTCTCCGTCGGTGGTGAACTAGACCACGCTGGCCATCTTTCTACCGCCTTGTAGTAATACACCCTTGGTGGAAGTAGGCACATTGTATATCTTCATCCCGTTTGGCAGTATCCGCTCGTACAGCCACGAGTTATTTTATCAGTCTTTTCTCGTCATTTTGACCGCCTCATGGTCACATTTAGCGCCTTTAACGATGCAAGCGCCCCTGTTTGTCGCGGTTCTGGCAGCAGCGATATCGCCGACTCTTGCTCTTTTATCGCATCCCCAAACAGAATTTCGTATGCCCTAAGCAAGTTGCGGGAACCATACTCTGATGCGATAGAGCAAGCAAGATATTGACACTTGTAGTACTTTATGCTATAAGCGTCCTAGTACGATTGTTCATCCCTAATGATTTATCAGACAGTCGTGCCCTTTTTAACTCTGCTCTAACCTAGGAGCAGATCCTGGTTGCGTGATAGATCGCGCGTAGGAGAGATAAGCAACCGTTTGTCCCCTACAGTTGCATTTATCATGCTTCCTCTTGGGTAGATTTAGTCGTTCCTTTTTGTCCCATCGATGGCAGCGTAAGCCGGGACGCAAGAGATGAACACGTAGTCAACACAAAAGCGGTACCTGCGATTTCATGATGCCATTCGGAGGCATGCTTTGATTATGACGTCTCCGCAACAGTTGTATTCGCTTCGCTACACTATCACCGTATCCAACTGCACCGACCGATCCGCTATCTCCGATAAACCTAGTTTATGTGTTTGGGATATATGGTATTTAGAAGAGACTATATAACGAAGGATGATTTGTGATTTATCGCAACTCGGCTGTTTCCTTAAATTCTGGTGGGAAAGGTTAAGCAAGGTAAATAAAAGACATCTTGCATCAAGTGGCAAGTACTTATACGATAGGCGGTAAAGTTAGATAAATACTAGTACTTTGGTAATGTTTCTGTACTTGCAAAGGCAAAGAGCTCTTCGTTAGTCATTTGCTCGAAATGATAGAAATATCGGCTGGTTTATGACCCTGATGCAAACTCAGGCAGGATATTTAGCCAAGTGTAGAGATAATGGTTTGGAAGTCATACCAGTATTATCGGGGTAGGGATCTGGAGGTTTGACAAAAGCTGGCATTGTACGACGTAGTAGCATATGCCATATTGAAGCCAAACCAGCTATATAACAAATACGCAGGAGGGACTCAGATGAGAAAGGTTTTGTTCGCACTGGTGGCTCTAGTCATGGTCTTCGGCATGTTTTTGCCAGCTTTGCCCGCGGCGGCGACCGACCATGTATATCACATAGAAATTCTCACAATTAATGGAGAACCCATATTGAATCCTCCCGCGTCTTTCACCATTCCTGTCAGCATAGCGGGCGATTGTTGGGCGACTTCCTTCGTGGGGCAATTGAGCCAATACGGAGTCGAGGTTAATTGGGGCGACGGTTCGGTAGTAGACATCGTACCGAACTTAACCCAGGCAGGAGAAAATTTTTCCGGTACTTGGGGGCCTGTTTCTCATCCTTACTTTCCAAGTGGAACCTACACCATCAAAGTAACTCTTTATCACCAACTGTACCCTGGAGCAGAGCGCTCGCCAGATTCTACTTTCACGATGACGATAACGGTGACAACTGCCGGAAGCAACTCCCCGGTATGTCAGGGCAGCACAATACAGCTCACCGCGGGGCCCAATGGAATGAGTAGCTATGCGTGGACCGGACCGAACGGCTTCACCAGCAGCTTACAAAACACCTCCATGCCCAACGCCACCCTGACCATGTCGGGCACTTATGCCCTGACCGTAACAAGCACCACTGGCGCTACAGATAATAGTGCGACAAATGTCATAGTGAACCCTCTGCCAGACTCCACCATCACCACCCCATCAGCTGTCTGTGCTGAATCCACAGGCCACACAGCATCCGTGCCCGACGCCGGGCCTGGTGCTTCATATTCCTGGTCTGTTACAGGGCAGGGCATACTCACTGGCGTCAGTGATGCAAGAACTATCGCATGGAACGCACTTGGCGCCGGTACAACTACGATTAGCGTCACTGTAACAAGCGCTTATGGCTGTACCATTACTTCTTCCACCAATGTGGCGGTAAGCGCTGAACTTGTGGCCACTGCCTCCAGTAACTCCCCGGTATATGAGGATGGCACCATATCCCTGTTCGGCCCAGCCGGCATGGCCAGCTACTCCTGGACCGGGCCAAACGGTTTTTCAAGCAGTGTCCGGAGTCCCACTATACCCAACACCACCCCAGCTATGGCAGGGACCTATATCTTGACTGTAACAAACAACAGCGGCTGCATTGATACCACCAGCACGGATATTGTTGTTATTCCTAAACCCGTAGCCACTGCCTCCAATGACTCCCCAGTATGTGAGGACGGTACCATAAACCTGTTTGGCGGTCCTAGTGACATGATGAGCTACTCCTGGACCGGGCCAGACGGTTTCACCAGCAGCTTGCAGAACCCAACTATATCCAATACCACACCGGGTATGACAGGTACTTATACCCTGACTGTAACTTACTCTATTGGCTCTACAGGTACCGCTACCACCGATGTCGTGGTTAACGCTAAGCCTGTTGCCACTACCTCAAGCAACTCCCCGGTATGCGAGGGCAGCACCATATCTCTGTTCGGCGGCCCTGATGGCATGGCCATCTACTCCTGGACTGGGCCCAACGATTTCACCAGCAGCCTGCAGAACCACAGCATACCCAATGCCACCCTGGATATGGCAGGCACTTATACCTTGACCGTGACCAACACCAGCGGCTGCACAGGTACTGCAGCCAGCACCGATGTCGTGGTCAACGCTAAACCCGTGGCCACTGCGTCCAGCAACTCCGAGGTATGCGAGG
>Ga0315277_10013464_pt1 | contig 10187 bp, 10 predicted proteins | sample YL17G05_15_MG_FD_203695 | JGI IMG/M metagenome (GOLD analysis project Ga0315277, IMG submission 203695) | Sediment microbial communities from Yellowstone Lake, YNP, Wyoming, USA - YL17G05_15 | ecosystem: Environmental > Aquatic > Freshwater > Lake > Sediment | place: USA: Wyoming | collected...
CGGCGAACGCTCATCGCCGGCGTTCTCATCCGAAAAGACGCCTGGAGAAACTTGAGAAGATATTTCCGCCGCCGGTCGCAAGTACGCGGGCCGGCGCCTCGGCGCCGCGAAGCCCCCAGACCGCAAGGGCGAGCGCGATCACGCAGTCGTCGTGGCCGGCCGAGGGGCCTTCGTACGAGAGGCGCCCCGAGCGGTTCATCACGTAGCGGAACGCCTCGAGTTCGCCGACGAGGACGGGGTCGTCGGCGATTTTCACGCGGCCGCCTTCCATCTCGACGATGAGGTTTTCGATGAGGCGGCGCTTCGACTCCTCGGTGAAGCGGTAAGGCGACACCTCGAGGCCCTCGCGGCGGAAGTCGTCGTAAATCGGCTCGCCGACGCCGGTCGAATCCATGACGAGCCTGCCGCCGTAGTGCCTGACCTTGTCGACGATCCATTCCTTCTGGGCGGAGTAGCCGATTTCGCGGAAGCGCCTGAAGAGGACCATTTCCCGTTTGCGCCTTTCGAGGCCCACGAGGACCGTGAAGTCGTGCGCCCTGCCGAGGTCGAGGCCGAAGACGTAGCGCTCCGAAACGTGCGGCGGGCGAAGGACGGCGCCGGCGCGCTCGCGGACGTTTCGAAAGACCGTGTCCTCGTCCTCGAGAAACGCCGCCTCGTACTCCTGGCGGTACACGTGGACCGGCACCTCGCGCGCGGCCGCCTCCTCGGCGCGGTCGATGTAGGGGTTCGCCCAGGTCGGGAAGCGCCACGACTTGTAGTCGGTTTCGGCCGGGTCCTGGCCTTTCAAATACATGCGGTAGAACCAGTTTCGCCCCTTGGGCGTCGAGATGAAGACGGCCTTTCCGCGGCGGTCGGAAAGGGCCGGCCGCAGGCACGAGAAGTACGCGTCCTCATCCACGTCGGCGGCCTCGTCGACGACAAGGTAGTCAAGGCCCACGCCGCGCAGGTGGTCGGGCTCGTGGGCGCTTTTGAACTCGACCTCGCTTCCGTTCGCGAAGATGAGGCGCCTGTCGGTGATGCTTTTCCTGCGGACGACGGGGTGCATCCTGTCGGCCACTTCCTCAAATACTCGCGCGGCCTGATCCATGACGGGCGCCACCCACCAGGCGCGCACGCGCGGGTTGTTCAAGACGAAGCGCAGCATGTCGTTTGCGCCGGCGAGGGTCTTGCCGAAGCGCCGGCCGTTGGCGCAGACGCGGAAGCGCGCGGCCGATTCGTGGAAGGGCCGCTGGCCGTCGTGCGGGCGGTAGAGCATCACTTGTCTTCGCCGTCCCATTTCGCCACGTACTCCTCCGAGCCGTCGGAGTCTTGAGACATCTGCTCCTCGGCCTTCGACTGGCGGTCGAAATACCCGGCCGCGATCGAGGCCGCGTCCCTGGCCCCTAACTCGTCGACCTTCTCCTCGACGACCTCGTTTGCCTTGTGAATGATGCGCCAGGAGTCCTTGGAGAAGCGCTTGAGGTCGCGGGACTCAACCGGCGCCTTCGCGCCCGCGGCGTCTTTCGGCGGGCGTTTCCCGTCGCGCCAGCGCCGGATGGTGGCCTCGCGAATTCCGGTCTCGCGGGAGGTCCTGGCGACGTTGCCGCCGTTTGCCGCAAGTTTCGCGAGGACGGTTTCTCTCTCTTCCGGAGTGTACTTCGGCTGGAACTGACCCCTGTCGCTCACGCTCGGACCTTTCGTGCATTCGCGTTCCCCAAATCCGCCGCGGCTTCACAGCGCCGCCGAGGCCACCGCGGCGTCGACGTTTCATGCAAGGGGCGCCGGGCGCCCCTTCGAAGGGCGGTTATGCGCCTTTACCGTTCATGCGAGATTGCGCTCGCCCTTCGAAAGACGCGGCGGAGGTAACGCTCAGGAGCGGGCCTTCTTCCGGATATTTCGCATGGAGCGGGAGATCGAGGGGCGAGGGGTCTTGAAGATGCGGGCTATCTCGCCGTGGCTAAGTCCGCAGTTGTAGTACAGTTGCACGATGCCCCACTCGCGCGGCGTGTACTTCTCGCGCGAATCGAGAATTCTCTCGATTACGGCAAGTTTCCTCTGGCGGAAGGTAACGTTTGCCATCTCGTCGATTTCCATCTCTCTACCTCTCGTGGGGCCGGGAGCCGACTTGCCGTAAGCCGCCCCGATTTCGAATGAAGCGGTGGGCCTTCGGCGCGGCGTCGAAAAAGTCGAGCCACGCCCGCGCCTTCGTCCGGGCGCTCATGAACGAAAAGCCGCTCGCGCGGCCCGTGTCGGTGGGGAGTTCGCCGAAGGCGAGGCCCGACATCCACGTCGTCGAATCGACGGAGTCGAACGGGAAGCGCGCGAGGAGCCGCCGGTCGGTCATCCTGAAACCGTGGAACCGCGCGAGCGGCGCGCCGTCCGAGTCCGAGTAGCGCCCGAAGATTTCGTCGAGGCGCCACAGCATCTGGGAGAACGTCATGCCCGGGCCGCGGCCGAGGGCGACGCGTTCATAGGACGAGACGAGATCGTCGAGAAGCCCCCACGGCTCGCCGAGGTGAAAGACGGGCACCGGTCGAAGGCCGCGCGATTCGAGCGCCGAGAGATTGGCGAGGGTCTTGCGCCAGTCGCCGATGGCGTCGAGGCTCGCGTACCAGTCGAGACGGCCTTCGAGAGACGCGCAGTAGTCGGCGTATTCGGAGAGGTCGACGTTCGCGCCGCGGCGCCAGACCGAGTACGCGCCGCTGTCGAGCGCGACGCCGGAGAATACCGACAGGTCCGCCCACGCGCCTCGGCCGCGCGAGACGTACGAGTACATGACCGCCCGGCCGGCCATGACGTCGAGGTACTCGCGCGTCGAGAGAGGAGCGCCCGTGAAGTAGACCTTCATGGCAGTTCCCTCGCGCGCAGGAACCCCTCGACTTCGTGCGCGGCGCACACGAAGACACGAAGGGGCTGACCGTTCGGGTCGCGCTTGGTGAATTCGCGGCGGGCGGGGCGCTTGCAGGACGGCAGGTCGCACTTACGGTATTCAGGGATTTCGGCGAGCGTGATCACGCCATCCCCCTTTCGACGCCACGAAGTGGTGAAAAACGCCTTGCGCGACCGGCGGAGGAACCAGTGCTGTGGGTATAAGTCGTGATTTGAACGGGGCTTACAGGCGTGCCTGCCCCGGCCGGACGGTCAGGCTGCAATACACTTACGCAAGTTTCGAGCCAAAGCGAGGGCGGCCGTATATTGCTATTTGTCATACCTGCTCCTCTCAAAAAAGCCCCGGAAGGGGCAATATTGGGACGCCGCGCCAGTTGCGGCGTACCTCGTGCGGGTCACGAAGTGCTAATTATACCGGTGGTATGACAAATAGTCAATAGCCGGGACAAAAAAAAGCTCTCAAATCCTAAAACTCCCCAACCTATGCGTGCCGTCGACGGCGGGCAAATCCCCGGGTACCATACCCCGGTGCCGCGGCGCGCTCATCTGGCGCTGCGAGACGCCTGACCTCACGCGTCTGACGCTTGAGACCGCAGCCGCAGATGACAGAAGCATCATTTCTTCCGCGGCGTGTTTGACGATCGACTCGCCGCCGGAAGGCCCTGAATGCTCAAAGCGCCCGCGCGCGACGCCGGCTACGGCCGCTCCTTGAGGGTTCTCTTGCAGTACGCGATGCTTGCGGCGAACATGATCGCCGCGACGATGACGCCCCCAATGAACTGCACGCCCAAATACTTATCCGTGAGCCAGTAGTGCAGAATCCCGAAGGCGCCCGCTCCTATGACCGCGGAGTTCACGAAGGAGACTATCAGGCAGATCGCGATGTGGGCGCTCTCGCGATGCCAGAGTCTTGGGGACGCCGGGTCGGTGGCCTGAACGACAAGGAGTCTTTTCTCGTCAGCGGACAAGCTCCTTGTCGCGTGAGCCCGCAGGGCGTTGAGCTGCCGGGCGGCGAAGACGAAGTACCTACGGAAGGCTATCAACCACCCGAGCAGGGCCAGCCCGATCGAACCGGAGAGAACCAGGAAGAGGCCGATGAGGAGGCCCTTGGCCGGGAGGCTCCCGATGCTGAAGAGCGCATTTGCCGCGGCGCAAACCGCGCAGATAAGGCCGCCGTAGAACTTTGTGATGTCGACGATGATCGCGTCGCGGTTGCGCAACTGCTCGTACGACTGCTCGAATTCCGCTTTCACCCATTCCTGAAGGTCGTTCTTCGCGGGATCCTCAGCGCACATGTCATGCCCCCTTTCCGCACAATGACAAAGACTCGGAATGCCCGGGACCTAGTGTAGCTGCCACATCCTACGACATGGCGAACCGCCCTGTCAATAGGGTAGGCGGCTTTCGGCCAAGCTATTTCCTCTTTTCGGCCAAGGCGCACAGCGCCTCGATGCCGCGCTGGATTGTGCGGTCGTCGGCCGCGTACGAGATGCGAAGGTGCGTGTGCTTTTCGCTGAAGACCGAGCCGGGGATGACGAGAAGGCCCTTCTCCTCTATCGCGCGTTTCACGAACGACTCGTCGTCGCCCCAGGGGACCTTGGGGAAGATGTAGAACGCGCCGCCGGGCCTGGTGACTTCGAAGGACTTGCGCAGCCCCTCGTAAATGAGGTCGCGTTTGCGGCGATATTCGTCTCGGAAATGGATCGGGTCGTAGTCGAGGGCGGCAAGGCCCGCGTCCTGAACCATGCTCGGGGCGTTGACGAACGAGAACTGCTGGAGTTTCACCATCTCGCCGATGACGTCGGCGGGCCCGGCGGCGTAGCCCAAGCGCCAGCCGGTCATGCCCCACGTCTTTGAGAAGCCGCCCAAGAGGAGCGTCCGTTTCGGATAGACCTCGACGAGGCTTGCGAACTTCTCGTCGTAGCAGAACGAGTCATAGATCTCGTCGGAGATCGCCAAGACGCCGTGCCTGTCGAGGACCTCGGCGAGGGCCGCGAGCTCCGAGCGCGAGTAGACGCTGCCCGTGGGATTACAGGGGCTGTTCAAGAGGACGAGTTTCGTCTCAGGCGTTATTGCGGCCTCGAGCTCGTCGGCTTTCAGTTTGAAATCGGGATACGTATCGACGAAGACGGGCTTTCCCGCGCAGAGGTTCGTGAGGTGTTTGTACATCACGAAGTAAGGGTCGGGGATGATGACCTCGTCGCCCTCGTCAACGAGGACGAGCAGCGCGAGCATGATGCCGCCGGAGGTGCCGGAGGTAATGAAGAGGTCTTCGCCGGTCCAGCCGCGGGTCTTCTCGAGGTGGCGGCGGACCTTGCCGCGAAGCTCCGGGATTCCCTGCGTGACGGTGTACTGGTTTCGTCCGTCGCGAATGGCCTTCACGGCGGCGTCCTTGACGGGGTCGGGGACGTCGTAATGGGGCTGGCCGATGGAGAGGTTTATCGGGTCCTTAAGCATGGACGCAAGGTCGAAGACCTTGCGAATGCCGCTCGAATCGATTTTCGCCATCCGTGACGCGAAACGCATCGGCGGCGGGCCTCACTTGCCTTTGGCGCCCTTCGCGGGAGCGGCCGCTTTGGCCGGCGCGGCGCCCTTGGAGGCCGCGCCCTTTGCGGCAGCGGCGCCTTTTGCGGGCGCGGCGGCCTTTGCGCCTGCGGCGGGTTTAGCGCCGGCGAAGGGCCTGGCGGCAGCGGCGGCGCCTTCAGCGGGCGCGGCGCCTCCGGCGAGGACGGCGCCCTCGACGCCCTCTTCCTTCTTGGCGGCCTTCGCGTGGCGGCGCTTCATGACGTACTGGCGCACCTTCGGCAGGCCGAAGACGCTTGTGCCTTCGGACCAGCGTCCGCTGTCCTGGAGAATGGTTATGCGCTCGGCGCGCGTGAGGACGTTGCGCGCGCGCTTTAACGTGCCGGCGGTCCTGAGGCTCTTGTGCAATGTCACGACGGGATTCCTTTCGATGTCTTGTGACTATTCGAAACCGCGCAAGGACGATGGGTACGCGTCCTTGAAGGTCGTTCCCTTGTACATCATCGTCGACAGTTTTGACGTCACCTGGTTAATCTCGGCGCCGCTGCTGGTGGCGAAGGAGCCGACCGCGACGACCACGTTGTCGTGCGCCTTCTCGTAGAGGACGCGCGCGTTGGGCAGCCCCTGGCCGGCGAGGAACTTCGCGACGTCCTCGAGCTTGGCCTTGTTGTCGCCCCTGTTCTTGAGCGTCGCGACGATAAGCGTATAGTTCCCGCCGCCGGTTGCGGGCGCCGGCGGCTGAAGCACGGGAGGCACAAGCGACGGCACGGCCTTCGGCGCCGGCCGCTGCGGCTGAGGCGCGCCCTGACGCGGCGTTCCCTGCGGCGCCTGCGAAGCCGCGGGCGCGGGTGCGGCCGCTCTTGCCACGTCGCCGACGCGGCGGCTTTCCTCCACGAACGCGTCGGGCGCCTGCACCAGTTTCTGCGGCTCGGGCATCGGCCCGAAGCGCCTGCCGAGCGCGAAAAACCCGGCGAACAGTATCACGAGCACCAGGGCCGCCCAGACCACCCATCCCATCGACAGGTATATCTCGACCTGCCTTTTCTCCCCGAGACGGACGACGTGCGGGCCCCTTTCGGCGGGCGCTTCGCCCACGGGGCGCGGGTGCTCGGCCGCGAGCTTGGCCTGCTGCGCGGACGAGGACATCGTCTCCCTGAAGACCTCAAACAACTCGCGGCCGTCTTTTCTGCGCGCCATTTCACCGCCCGCCGACTGTCCTGCCCGAAGGCCCGGTACATTCCCCCGCCGCCCCCGGAGACAGTTTGAACCGTAATATTACAGCTACCTTACGGCGTTCTGTCAATAGCAAACCCGTCTTCCGGCCGGAAAGGGCCGCCGAGCGCGGAGCCTTTCCACACGCCCCCGCCGAACGTCGACAGGTAAAGCGTGCCGCGGTCGTCGGGGTCGATTGAGACGCCGATGACGTTGCGGAACGGCGGGCCCTGGAGGTTATTCCAGACGGTTCCGCCGTCGCCGGTCCGGTAGACGCCGGAATCCTCGGTCGAGACGTAGATGACCTTTGTGTCGGCCGGGTCAACGGTTATGCGCTGCGGCCCGTCCTTGGCGAGGATCCTCGTCCAGGTCCTGCCCCTGTCGGACGACTTCCACAGCCCGCCCCTGGTCATGACGGGCGATTCGACGTGCGGGTCGGCCTTGGTGGCGACGTAAACGACGTTCGAGTCGGCCGGGTCACATACGACGTCATAGGGGTAACTCATCCAGTCGCCGCGCATCAGCAGCGTCCAGTTTGCCGCTGCGTCGTCGCTGCGGTAGAGGGCGCCCGGGCCGAAGGTGTACTTGCCGTCGGCGAGCGTGATGGTCTTGGTGGTGATGAGATAGAGCGCGCCGTCGCGGGCGAGGTCCATGCGCCAGAAGTCGTAGTCGCGTTCGGCGTCGATGCCCTTGTTGGATTGGACCCACGTGCCGCCGCCGTCCGCGGACTTGTAGACGCCGTAACCCCAACAAACCGCGTAAAGCGTGCGCTTGTCGGCGGGGCTGCCGGGATCGAGGATAATCCTGCCGACGGAGGAGTTGGGCAGGCCGCCGTCCTCGCCCATGGGCTTCCATGATTTGCCGCCGTCGGCGGTCATGGCGACGCCGCCTCTCGTTTTCGTACGGCTGGAGATAAGCGTCTTCCACTCCGGCATGTCGTGGTTTGAGGAGACGGCCGCGAACATGGTATCAGGCTTGGCGGGGTCGATGGCGAGGTCGTAGACGGTATTCGTGTGCTTCGAGCCGCGAATCGCGTACGTCCACGACTTGCCGCGGTCGGCGCTGCGGAAAAAGCCTATGTCCGTGTAGGCGATGAACATCTTGTTGTGGTCGGAGGGGTTCCAGTAGACCTTGTAGCAGGTCGTGACCTCGTAGCCGCGGCTCGTCCAGCGCTCGCCTTCAACGTGGTCGGTATAAAGCTGGAGCCAGGTGGCGCCGCCGTCACGCGTGCCGATGGTCCTGCCGTCGTCCTGTCGCAGGACGACGTCGGGGTCGGTTTTGCAGGCCGCCAACTGGTCCTGGCCGTTGGGGGGGCCGCCCCATCCCCAGCCGAAGACCTTCTCGAGCCAGCCGATCTCTATCGTGTTGGCGGCGGCGGGCTTTTCGCCGGCAACGTACTGCTCGGCGCCGCCGAGGAGGACATAAACCCACGTGACGCCCCCGTCGGTCGATTTCCAGATGCCGCTCTGGTAGGGTTCGCCGGTGAGGTGAACGGCCGAGTAAAGGACGTCAGCCGCGTCGTCGTTGGCCGCGAGCGCGACGACCGAGCCTGATCGCGCTCCTTTCGAGCCTATGAAAGCCTGGTCCACGGGGCTGCCCGTCCGGGCCCAGGTCATTGCGCCGTCGGCGGACCTGTACACGCCGCCGGAAAGCCGGCCTCCTTGCGGCTCAATTTCGGTCGCGACAAAAAGCGTGGTTTGCCCTTCTATAGGCTCGTAGGATGAGGTCCAGGCGACGATTCGCTTTCCTTCGGGAAGGCCGTTTGCCGACGGCGTCCAGTTGAAGCCGTCGTCGAGGCTCCTGTAAGGGCCGACGTCGGTGATGGCGCAGAGCTCACGGCCGCCGGTCTTCGCCGCCTGGAGGACGTATATCGCGAGGCAGACGGCCTTAGGGGGGATCCCCGCGTCCGAGGCCGCCCACGAGCGCCCGCCGGTGCGGCTTCGGAGAATCCGGCCCCCGAGCGCCCCGGACATGCCGAGCCACATCCGCGACGTTTCGTCAGGATCGATGGCGAGGCATACCGGCGCGTTCGTCTCATAGGCGCCTATGAAGCTATAGAGTTCGCTCCAGGTTTCACCCCGGTCGGTGCTCGTGGAAAAGGCCCAGCCGTTGTTCATGAACGCGCCGACATGGTGGCCGACGTAGCAGACGTCAGGGTCTGCCGGGTCAAAGACGACGGCCATCGTCGTGTGCGAGATGCCCTCGATCATCCGCCAGGAGGCGCCCGCGTCATCAGACCGGTAGAAGCCGCCCATGTCGCAGGCGGCGAAATAGAGCTCGCTGTCGTAAGGCGAAATCGCCGCGCGGAAATTCCCCCCGCCGCCTCCCGGGCCGACCGGCTCCCAGGGCCTGAACGGCTCCTCGCCCTGGGCCAAACACGACGCGGCGAGCGCCAGGACAAGAGCGAGGGCCGCTGCCGTCTTTGCCATTTTGCACCTCCCGGCTTAAGAGAAAGAACGCTGCCCCGTCGAAGAGAGCATACCAACGGCCGGTTTTGTTGCAACGATTGGGGGGAAACAAAAAACATCTCCCGAAGGCCGCGCGCCGCATGGGCTTGGCAAACGCCTGTTCGCGGTCACAAGCGGCGGCGGGGCGATGCCGCCGCGAGGCCGCAACCGCGAGGCCATACCGCTTTTGCATTCCGTGCGGCGAAACGTACAATGGTTGGGCTCGTGTCGGCGTTCGTTTGCAAATGGGGCTTGGCGTGAAAAAGTATCTGCGAAACAGGCGGTACCTCATTTCCTTCGACACGGGCGGGATTCCCGCGCTCTCGGCCGACGTGGTGGTCGTCGGCAGCGGCGTGGCGGGGCTGCGCGCGGCGATTGAGGCCGCAAGACGGGCCAAGGTCCTCGTCCTCACGAAGGCGCGCGCCAGCGACTCGAACACCGACTACGCCCAGGGCGGCGTTGCGGTCGTGCTTTCGAGGGCGGATTCGGCCGACGACCACGTGAAGGACACGCTCGCGGCCGGCGCGGGGCTTTGCGACGGCGAAGTGGTGCGCCGCGTAGTTTCCGAGGGGCCCGTGCTCATCAAGGAACTCGTCGGCTGGGGCGCAAAGTTCGACCGCGACAACGGCGACTTCCTTTTCACGCAGGAAGGCGGGCACTCCAAGGCGCGAATCATCCACGCCCACGGCGACGCGACCGGACACGAAATAGAGCGGACGCTTCTCGAAAAGGCGGCCGCGACCGACGGGATCACGCTTCTCGAACACGCCTACGCGCTCGACGTAATCTCAGACGACGGCCGGGCGGCCGGGGTGCTCGCGTATCACGAGGGCGCCCTCAAGGCGTTTCTCGCGCCTTCGGTCGTCATCGCCGCGGGAGGGGCGTGCCACGTCTACCGCGAGACGACCAACCCCGATACGGCGACCGGCGACGGCATCGCGATGGCGTACCGCGCCGGGGCGACGCTTACGGATCTTGAGTTCGTGCAGTTTCATCCGACGACGCTCTACATCGCGGGCGCGGCGAGGACGCTCATATCGGAGACGGTGCGAGGCGAGGGGGGGATGCTGCGCGACAGGTTCGGCGTCCATTTCATGCCCAACTACCACCCGCAGGGGGACCTCGCGCCGAGGGACA
>Ga0315277_10013466_pt1 | contig 10187 bp, 9 predicted proteins | sample YL17G05_15_MG_FD_203695 | JGI IMG/M metagenome (GOLD analysis project Ga0315277, IMG submission 203695) | Sediment microbial communities from Yellowstone Lake, YNP, Wyoming, USA - YL17G05_15 | ecosystem: Environmental > Aquatic > Freshwater > Lake > Sediment | place: USA: Wyoming | collected...
GTAACGAGGACAGGGAGCGGATTTTTCTCGCCGGGAAAAATCCTCGTCTTTCGGAGGGACTCCCCCGAGCTTCTTTTTGAAAAGTCCGGCAGAAGCCACTATAATGACGCTTCGTCGGCGCAGCCGGATAATCTCTCGACACAGGAGGCGTCATGGCGGAGAAACGCGACCTCGTCGTTATCGGCGGCGGCCCCGGGGGTTATGTGGCGGCCCTTCGGGCGGCCCAGCTCCGGAAGAAAGTGACGGTGATCGAGGAAGACCGCATCGGCGGGACATGCATGAACTACGGCTGCATCCCGACCAAATTCCTGCTCAGTCAAACCAAAGCTTGGAGTGAGCTCAAACACAACCCGAGGATCGAAGGATGGGGAGAGACCGTCCGGTTGAATTGGGCGGCCGTAGTCAAGGAAAAAAGGGCGGTCGTCGAAAGACTCGTCCGTGGAACGGAGTTTCTCCTCGGCCGCAACGGCGTCGAGGTCCTGAAGGGAAGGGGTGAGCTAAGGAGCGAAAGAGCCGTTTATTTCGGCGGGTCAACCGGAGAAAATACGCTGGAGGCGGAAAAAATCATCCTGGCCACGGGCAGCTCATCGGCGGGATTGCCTTTCTTGAAACCCGACGGGAAAACCGTCCTAACTCATCTCGAGGCGCTGGAGCTCGAGGCTCCCCCCCGATCGCTCATCGTCGTCGGCGCCGGGGCCATCGGGCTGGAAATAGGAACGGTCTATTCCCGGATCGGGACCGAGGTGACGGTCCTCGAGATCCTGCCGGATATATTGCCGGGGACAGACCGCCCGATGGCCGCCCGCCTGGAGAGGCTTCTCAAGAAGCAGGGGCTGAAAATATTCACGGAGATGCGGATTGAGGGTAGTGTGCTCGAAGCTGGAGAAGCATCCCTCAAGGGGACCTGCCTCAAGACCGGACAACCTTTTGAATTCAGCGCCGAGAAGATACTCCTGGCCACCGGCCGCCGGCCCAATTCGGAATTCCTCCGGAAGGACTTTGGCGGGCTCCTGGGCCGCGGAGGCTTTGTCCAGGTCAATTCCCGATTGGAGACAGCCGTTCCAGGCGTCTACGCCATCGGCGATCTCATTGGAGGCAAGCTGTTGGCTCATAAGGCCTCCCATGAGGGTATCATCGCGGCCGAGAATGCGGCGGGAGCTGCGGTAGAGATGTCCACCGATGCTTTGCCCATGGCGGTCTTCACCGAGCCGGAGCTTGCCTCGGTTGGCCCTACTGAGGACGAAGCCAGGGCGTCAGGACTCCAAGTCCAGGTCGGGTTGTTCTCGCTGCAGGCGAACGGCCGGGCGCTGACCCTGGAAAATCCGGAGGGAATGGTCAAGATATTGGCCGCCCAAGACGACCGGATTATCGGCGCTCATATCTTGGCCCCCTTCGCCAGCGAAATGATCCCGGAGCTGACCCTGGCCATACGAAAAGGGCTCAGGGTACAGGACGTTTCGCAGACCATCCATATTCATCCCACAGTGTCTGAAGCGATGGCGGAGGCGGCCCTAAAGGTCAAGGGAATGGCTCTACACGCCCTAAACCAATGATTTAATGAACATACCCTAGGGCGCGGAGCATCTCCTTGGTCTTGTCGTCGATCTGGATGTCCCGCTTGCCGGCGAGAATTTCCCGGGCGAAACCTTCTAGCTTCCGTCTGAGCGGGAGCAGCTCCTGGGGCCAAGTCCGGCCGTCGAGGAGGTCGTCCTTTTCCCTTGGATCCCTCTCCAGGTTGTAGAGCTCATACCGGTCTCTCCGGGGTGTGAGGACAAGATGCCAAGGTGGGGAAAGCAGCCCGAAGCGGTCTTCATAGGCTTCCGGACGGTAGGTTTCTTCGAAGATGATAGGGTAATCTCTTTTTTTGAGGCGGAGGAGGTTTCTGCCCTGGGAATGGGGGAAGGGTTTGATCCCCGCCATGGCCGTGATGGTGGGAGCGACATCAAGGAGGGTGACGAGGTCGGTCCGGACGGCCCCGCCCTGGGCCCGGGACGGATCGCGGATGATGAACGGGACGCGGAGGTATATGTCGTAGAGATAATGGATATGGCCCACATGGGGGTCGCCAAATTCGTTATGGTATTCGCCCAGCCCTTCTCCGTGGTCGCCGACCAGCAGGATAGCCGTTTTTCCGAAAATCCCTAGCTCCCTGAGTTTATTCCAGAGCTTCCCGATCTCTCCGTCCATGTATTCCACTTCTCTCCGGTAGCAGATAGGTACGGCCTGCCGGGTCAGGATCGGATTTCCCCGGAATATGAGCTTGACTTGTCTGTGGCCGGCATTGTTCCGGATGTCGATAAGACTGTTGTTCATGAAAAAGAACACCTGGTCGGACTGGCGGACGTACCAACCGCGAGCGAAATCGACCTGATAGTCGGGCGGGTCGAGGGCCGGGTCGAATTGGAGCATATCCAGGCGGCCGAGGAAGCGATCCGGCCGGTCGTCAAATTCATTCCGGAACTCCACCCGGAGCCGGTTTATTCCGGGCACCAGATCTAAGACCGCTTCATTAAGGGTGTATTTTTGAAGGCTCGTTTCGGCGACCGGACGATCATTCAGAAAAAGCTTGAAGTCAATTGGAGAACCGGGTGGAGAATAGGGATCATGGGGGTCGGAATAGTGGACCCAGAGAAAAAACGGACGGTCCCAGTTTTTGCCAAGCCAGGAAAATACGCGCTCGTTGACCTCGCCGGACGAAAGGTACCATCGCTCCGGCGGAAATTCGTCCAGGTAGTCCTGGAAACCTTGTCCGAGGCCGAAGCCCGAGGCGAGCACACCCAGGGAGACAAAGGCGGCTGTGGCAAATCCCTTTTTCCGGAAGAGATTGACAAAGGACGGGAGGGACCGCCGGGCGGCGATCGGCTGGCCGTTGTTGTAATTTCGGATGCGGTGGGGCGGCTCGGAAAAAAAGAGTGAGGCATGGGAGGGGAGGGTGATCGGGATTAGGCTGAATGCGTTCCTGTAGAGGGTGCCCTCCCGGGCCAGAAGGTCGATGTTGGGAGTGGCGGCATTGGCCGGCTCATAGGCGCTGATGTAGTCGGCCCGCTGAGTGTCGAGCGTGATCAGGATGATGTTCTCCGGCTTCGCCTTGGCCCGGCAGCCCGGAGCGCCGAGAAGAATGATCAGGCCGGACAGGGAAAGGATCAAACAGCCAATCTTGCGGAAAACGTAAGACCGGGTCATTTTGATCAGGGGAGGCCGTATTATGGGGGATCGACTGTGTTTTGTCAAAGACTGTTGCTATTCCGGGGCAGTTTTAATAAAATGTGGGCCTTTCGCAGGGAAGAGACACGTGGTTGAATTATTCTTGGTCTTTCTCATATTTGGGCTTCTCGGTTTGATCCTGATTTTTATGAATAAGCTGCTGGGCCCTTCCCGCACCAATCCCGCCAAGGAACAGCCTTTTGAATGCGGCAGCCCCTATCTCCAGAACGAGATCAAGCCTTTCCCGATCAAGTTTTATCTGGTCGCGTTCATCTTCCTGCTTTTTGATGTCGAGGTGGTCTTCTTCTTTCCCTGGGCGCTCGTCTTCAAAGAAATGCCGGGAACGGCCTTTCTCATCATGATGGCCTACGTCGCGGTTCTTATCGTCGGATTCGTTTATGCCTGGAAAAAGGGCGCCTTCGAGTGGGAGTGAGAGTGGGGAAGCGATGACGGAAAAGAAGAAGAAACATCCGCCGGCCGGGCAGTTCATCACAACCCAGTTCAACTCCCTTCTCGGCTGGGCCCGGAAGTTCTCCCTTTTCCACTATCCCTTTGTAACCGCCTGCTGCGGGATGGAATATATGTCGGCCGCCTGCGCTCATTTCGATATCGACCGTTTTGGAGCCGGCTGGACGCGCTTCTCGCCGAGGCAGTCGGACATGCTTCTCGTCGTTGGCACCATCAGCCAGAAGGAAGCGCCGGTTCTCCGAACGGTCTATGATCAGATGACCGAGCCCAAATGGGTCATCGCCTTTGGGACCTGCGCCGTGAGCGGCGGGATCTACGATAACTACGCCGTCGTCCAGGGAATCGACCAGATCATCCCTGTGGACGTCTACATCCCGGGCTGTCCCCCGCGGCCCGAGACCGTGCTCGACGGCCTGCTCAAGCTTCAAGAAAAAATCCAGCATCAGGATCATGATTGGCGATGGAAGAAAAAACGATCCTAGAGCGGCTCAGCAAGGAATTCCCGGGTGGAGTCAGAGAAACCGCGACTTCGCTGGGCGATGAAGTCGTGGCCATCGACAAAGGGGCGCTGCTTCAGATCGCGGCCTTCCTCAGGGATGGGCCGGGGAAATTCTCGATGCTCTTGGACCTGACCTGCGTCGATTATGCCGGCGAGGAACCGCGCTTCGAGATGGTTTATCATCTCTTCTCCCTCCTGCGGAATCAACGCCTAAGGGTTAAGACGAGGCTTAGTGAGAGCGACCTCCGGATATCTTCATTGACCTCTCTCTGGAAGAATGCCGACTGGCTGGAGCGCGAGGTCTATGATCTTTTCGGGGTTCATTTCGAGGGGCATCCCGACCTGAGGCGTCTCTTCATGTACGACGGATTCGAAGGTCACCCTCTCCGCAAAGACTACCCTCTGCGCCGGCGACAGCCGCTCATCCGTCTGAAGGAGTGACATGCCGACACGGATCCAAAAGCAGGCCCGGCAGGACACGATGCTCCTGAACATGGGTCCTTCCCATCCGGCCATGCACGGGACGATCCGTATCATGCTGGAGCTCGACGGCGAGCGCATCGTTAACTCCGAGGTCGAGGTCGGTTACCTCCATCGCGGGTTCGAAAAAACCTGTGAGTACCGGACCTATTTCAGCCTGCTTCCTTATACTGACCGGCTGAACTATGTCTCGCCGCTCATCAATAATCTGGGCTACGTCATGACCGTCGAAAAAATGCTCGGCGTCGAAGTCCCCGAGCGTGCCCAGTTCATCCGCGTCCTGATGAGCGAGCTCTCGCGCATCTCCGACCATCTGACCTGCCTGGCGGCCATGGCCATGGAATGCGGTGCCTTCACGGTCTTTCTGTATAAGATGAAAGCCCGTGAGTTCCTCTGGGATGTCATCGAGCAGACAACCGGCGCCCGGATGACGACCTCTTACATACGGATCGGCGGAGTCCGGGCGGACCTCCATCCCGGCTTCGACACGGTCCTGAAGAAAGCCGTCGAGGAGACCCGGAGCGTCCTCAAGGACGTCCACGGACTCCTGGATAAAAACAAAATCTTTCTCAACCGGACCCGAGACGTCGCCGTCATTTCGCGCGATGATGCCGTCTCTTTCGGCTGGACCGGGCCCTGTTTGCGCTCCACCGGCGTCTCTTATGATGTCCGGAAGGCGCACCCCTATCTCGTCTATGACCGGCTGAAATGGGAGGTCCCGCTGGGCGAGAGGGGAGACAACTACGACCGTTATCTGGTCCGGATGAAGGAGATGGAGCAGAGCCTGCGCATCATCGAGCAGGCGGCAGTCCGCCTTCCCAAATCTTCGCGGGCATTTATCGCCGCCGGCCTGCCTCCTGCCCAAGCCATCAGGGAATCCCGTCGCCGCAGGGTCCGGACGGACATCGCGCTTTCGCCCAACCTGGAGGGTTCGGAGGGATCCCGCTATCCTAATATCCTGGCCTCGGGCAAGGGTTTCGTCGTCCCGCCCAAGGAAGAGACCTACACGACGATCGAGGGGTTGATCGATCATTTCAAGTTTTTTATGCGGGGCCATGGTCTCCGGCCGCCCAAAGGCGAAGCGTACTTCGCCGTCGAGGGCGGGAATGGAGAGCTGGGGTTCTACATCGTTTCCGATGGAACCGACCGGCCGTACCGGCTTCATCTCAGGGCGCCGTGTTTCCATATCGTATCGGCGCTGGAGCAGCTCATCCGGGGGCGCTATGTGGCCGACGTTATCCCGACTTTCGGGTCCATGAACATGATCGGAGGGGAGTTGGACAGGTGAGCCGCGAATACTCGGATTCGCTGCGGCGCAGAATCGAAGGGGTCGCGGCCCGCTATCCGAAAAAAGGGGCGGCGCTCCTGCCGGTCCTCCATTTTGTCCAACAAGAAACAGGCTTTATCTCCGCCGAGGAAGAGCGGTTCGTGTCGCAGGCGCTCGGGCTCAAGCCGATGAAGGTCAGGGAAGTCGTCACATTTTATACGATGTTCCTCCGCCGGCCCGTCGGGAAGTACCACCTCCAGGTCTGCTCCAACCTGAGCTGCACTCTGCTGGGGGCGGGTCCGCTCCTGGAATATCTGCAGCAAAAGCTGGGCATCGGGGTCGGAGGGACGACAGCCGACGGCCGGTTTACCCTCTCCACGGTGGAATGCCTGGGGGCCTGCGAACAGGCGCCCTGCCTGATGATCAATTTCGATTATCATGGTGGGCTGGATAGAGAGAAGATCGACCGGGTCCTGGAAAGCTTGGAATAGAACCATGGACGAAAAGATCTTGACCCAGCACTTCGGAGTGGAGGGACTTTTCCGGCTCGAGGTCTATCGCGGCCAAGGCGGATACAAGGCAGTCGAAAAAGCCCTGAAACAGATGACGCCGGCCGCTGTCCTCGATGAAGTCAAGAAGGCCAGTCTGCGCGGCCGGGGCGGAGCCGGATTCCCAGCCGGGATGAAGTGGGGGTTCGTTCCCCAGGACGTCCCGAAGCCCAGGTACCTTTGTGTCAACGCCGACGAGGGAGAGCCCGGCACGTTCAAAGACCGCTATCTCATGAACCACAACCCCCATCTTCTGTTGGAGGGGACGATCATCGCCTCCTACGCAGTCGGCATCCGCTCGGCTTTTATCTATATCCGCGGTGAATACGAGGCCATCGCCCTGAGGCTCGAGGCCGCGATCGCCGAGGCCCACAGGAACGGCTACCTCGGAGAAAAAATCCTGGGCACCGGGTTTGACCTGGATGTTGTGGTCCACCGGGGGGCAGGTGCCTACATATGCGGCGAGGAAACGGCTCTCCTCGAATCGCTTGAAGGGAAGCGGGGGCATCCCCGGCTCAAGCCGCCTTTCCCCGCCTCGGTGGGCCTGTTCCAGTGTCCCACTGTGATCAACAATGTGGAAACCCTGTCCAACATCCCCTATATCATCCAGGAAGGAGCCGAATCGTTCCTCAAAAAAGGCTTGCCCAGGGACGGGGGGACGCGGGTCTTCGGCGTCAGCGGCATGGTCAGGAGGCCGGGCATCTACGAACTCCCGCTCGGGACCAAGCTGAGGACGATCATCTTCGACCACGCGGGGGGCATGAAGGACGACAGGGAGCTGAAAGCCGTTATCCCCGGCGGGATGTCGGCTCCGATTCTCACAGCGGACGAGATCGACCTGCCAATGGATTTCGATTCCCTTGCCGAGGCGGGATCAATGCTCGGCTCGGCGGCCGTCATCGTCATAGACAAGGAGACGTCGATCCTGGATGTGCTCAGGGCCGTGGCCAAGTTCTATTCCCATGAATCGTGCGGACAGTGCACGCCCTGCCGGATCGGCACCGCCTGGATCAATAAAATCGTCAAGCGCCTGGCCGGTGGAGAGGGTGAACCCGACGACATCGATGCCATCATCCGGCTGGCTGCCAATATCAAGGGAAAGACTCTCTGCCCGCTCGGGGACGCCGCCGCGCTTCCCCTACTGTCGATATGCCAGAAATTCCGTCATGAGCTGGAGGGATATCTCCCCCATGCCTAAGATCTTCATCGATGACCGCGGCGTCGAGGCGGCTCAAGGGCTGACCGTTTTGCAGGCGGCGGACAGCGCCGGCATTGCCATCCCCCATTTTTGCTACCATCCTGCCTTTGCGCCAGAGGGAAGCTGCCGGATGTGTCTCGTGGAGATCGAAGGCCTGCCCAAGCTGGAGCTGGCCTGTTCGACGATCGTCAGGGAGGGCTTGAAGGTCCGGACCACGAGCCCGAAGGTCGTCGAAGCCAGGAAAGGCGTCCTCGAGTTCCTGCTTGCCGAACACCCCCTGGATTGTCCGATCTGTGACAAGGCCGGAGAATGCAAACTCCAGGATTATTTCGAGGAATACGGGCTCTTCAAGAGCCAGTTCAAGGAGGCGAAGGAGAAGCGCGAGAAAAAGTTCAGGCTCGGCCGGAACCTGATATTGGATCGGGAGCGCTGCATCCTCTGCACGCGCTGCGTCCGGTTCCTGAACGAGATCACCAAGACTGAGGATGCCGGCATCCTCAGCCGCGGCATCCATTCCGAAGTCGGAATCTTCGAGTCCGAGCTCATTGACAATAACTATTCCGGGAATCTGGCCCAGATCTGCCCCGTGGGTGCAATCACCGACTCGGATTTCCGCTTCAAAACGCGGGTTTGGTTCCTGGAATCCAAGAAATCGGTCTGCCCCCTCTGCAGCCGCGGCTGCAATATCACCATCGATTCCCACCCCGGTTTCCCGCGCATTCCCCGGAGCCGCCGGGTTTATCGTATCCGGGCCTGCCAGAACCCGGATATCAACTCGCACTGGATTTGCGATCACGGGCGCTATGGCTATGCTTACCTGGATGAGGGCCGGCAGGACAAACTGGTATGGAAGAGGGGCGGCCGGGAGACCGGGTTGAATTGGGATAAGGCCGTCCGGATTCTGACAGAGAAGGTCCGGTCCTTGGTGGAGCGCGGAAAAGGCTCGCGGATCGGTGTCGTTCTCAACACCAACCTGACAAACGAGGAAATCTTCCTGGCCGACCGGCTTTTCAGGAAGGGGCTGGGAATTGAGAAATTCTTTGTGGCCGACCCGCCGCCGGAAAAAGGGGACGGATTCCTGCTCACCGCCGACCGGACAGCCAATAGCCGCGGCCTGCAGGAGGTCGGTCTGACCTTCCATGCGCCCGATCTTAAAGCCCTGTCCGAGTTGGACCTCCTTTTCATCTTCGGCCACTACCTGCCCACCGCAATCAACCCGGCGGACCTTAGAAGGGCTTTGGAGAAGATTGAGACCACGGCGCTATTTGCGTCTCACAAGAGCGCCCTGGACGGCCTTGTTGATTTCGTTGTCCCGGTGCCGGTTATCGCCGAGAAAAGCGGCAGCCTCACTAATATCGACGGCCGGGTCCAGAGTTTTATCGCGGCTTTGGATTTTGGCGGTGATGGCGTCCCTGAATGGAGGGGGCTCCTTGACCTGGCCAAAGAGCTGAAGGTCGAACATAGGTATTTCTGGCCGCTGACCTCTCCGGAGGCCGTATTCCGGGTGCTCCAAGAAGAGGTTCCCTTTTTTAAATAGAGAACGATGGATATCCTGATTGCCGTTATAAAAATCATCCTGGCCCTGGTCTGGTTCCTCGTCCTGACGCTGTATCTCACCTGGCTGGAGCGGAAAGAAAGCGCCGTCATCCAGGACCGGATCGGAGCCAACCGGGCCAATATCTGGAAGTTCCGGTTTCTCGGGCTTTTCCAGCCGTTCGCCGATGCGATCAAGATGATCTTCAAGGAGGATTTTGTCCCGGCCTTTGCCAACAAGTTCCTGCATACGCTGGCGCCTTTCCTCTCGTTTTTCTTCGTTGCCATCACCATCTGCGCCGTTCCGTTCGGCGACACGCTCCGCGTCGGCGGGCGGACGATCAATCTCCAGGTCCTCGACCTCAGTGCCGGACTGCTTTTCATGCTGGCCATGCTTTCCCTGGCCATCTACGGCATCATCCTCAGCGGCTGGGCTTCGCGCAACCGGTTCACGCTGCTCGGTGGGATCCGGGGCGCCGCTCAGCTCGTTTCCTACGAGGTCGCGCTGGGGCTTTCGCTCATCGGCATCATCATGGTCTACCCCTCGCTCCGCCTTCAGAGCATCGTCCATTTTCAGGGAGAAAACCTCCTCGGCTTCATCCCCAAGTGGGGAATCATCCTCCAGCCGTTCGGGTTCATCGTCTTTTTCTTTGCGGCCCTGGCCGAGACGAAGCGGGTGCCCTTCGATATGCCGGAGGGGGAGTCCGAGATCATCGGGTTTTTCACCGAGTACGGCGGGCTCAAATGGGGCCTGTTCATGATGACCGATTTCATGGAGATCATCATCGTCTCCGCGCTCCTGACGACGCTCTTTTTCGGCGGCTGGCAGGTGCCCTGGCTTGCCGCCGATGGATTCCATTGGCCCTGGGGCGGCAGCTGGGGACTGCCGCACGGTGTCGTAGTCGTGCTCCAGCTTCTGGCCTTTAATGTCAAGATCGTCTTTTTCTGCTGGCTCCAGATCCTCATCCGCTGGACCTACCCCCGCTTCCG